>Ga0075311_1000003_pt1 | contig 41058 bp, 38 predicted proteins | sample MayberryNE_Catta_FD_120044 | JGI IMG/M metagenome (GOLD analysis project Ga0075311, IMG submission 120044) | Natural and restored wetland microbial communities from the San Francisco Bay, California, USA, that impact long-term carbon... | ecosystem: Environmental > Terrestrial > Soil > Wetlands ...
CACCCATGCCGACCCGGTCCATCGCCCGCCCGAGATCTACGGCGGCACGACGACCGTGATCTCCGGGCCCGATCACCCCTCGACGCTGCTGCTCCCCGTGATCCCGGAACGGACGCCCTGAGCTTCGACGCCCCGGCCGCCAAGATGGTTCGACGTCGAATCGAATGAGGATTACCTTGCGCCCTGTGCTCTCGACCGCATAGCTTCTTCCGCGATGGGTGTCACGGGCCGAATGGGCTTTCGACGCTTGGAAGGGAGCCGAACGATGGCAGTGATCCGGCGTGGACGTCGCTTCGCCTCGATCGACGGGCAGGAGGGAGAGCGCCGCCCCCGGCTCCTCGCACGTCGGCCCGGCCTCGCAGCCGCGGTGCTGGTGTTCGCCTTGATCGCGCAGGCCTGCACGGGCGCGGCCACCCCCGAGGAGGAGGGAGGAGACGACGGCGGCGGCGGCACCACCGAGGTGAAGAACCCCGGCGTCTTCGTGCACTCGCTCGGCGGCGAGCCGGAGACGCTCGATCCCGCCGCTTCGACCGACGGCGGCTTCGGTAACCGCGCGATCATCCAGATGTACGACTTCCTCGTGGACCTGCCGCCCGACAGCGCCGTTCCGGTGCCGATGATCGCCACCGAGGTGCCGACCCAGGAGAACGGCCTCGTCTCAGACGATGGCCTCACCTACACGTTCCCGATCCGTGAGGGTGTGACCTTCCACGACGGCACGGACCTCACGGCCGACGACGTGAAGTTCTCGTGGGACCGGGTGGTCGAGATGGATCTGCCGGAGGGTCAGGCATCGCGACTCACCGACATCATCGACGAGACCAGGGTCGTCGACGACTTCACGTTCGAGGTCACGCTGCAGCAACCCGCCGCGTACTTCATGACGACCGTCGTGTACTCGCCGCCGGCCGCGATCGTGAGCCAGGACGCCATCGAGGCGAACGGGGGCGTCGTCGCCGGCGAGCCGAACGAGTACATGACGACGAACGAGGCAGGAAGCGGCCCGTACATCCTCGAGGAGTGGGAGCGTGGCGAACGGCTGCACTTCCTCAAGAACGAGGACTACTGGAACGGCGCCCCCGCCCTCGATGCTCGGTGGGAGGTCGTGGACGACGAGAGCGTGATCGTGGTCGGCATGCAGGCGGGCGACTTCGACCTCGTCGAGCCGACGCCGCAGTACGTCGCGCAGCTCCAGGACAGCGACAACGTCTGCTTCGACGAGTCTGGCTTCCTGCTCGAGCCACTCCACCTGTCCTACAACCTCAACATCGACCCCGACCTGCTCCCGAACTCGGACACGATCCCGCCCGACTTCTTCTACGACTCGCGGGTGCGCCGAGCCTTCAATCTCGCGTTCGACTACGACGCGATGGTGAACGCCGGCCTCGAAGGGTTCGGAGCGTCGGGCACCTACCTGCCCCCGGGCGTGCTCGGGTGGTCGGAGGACGCGCCGAAGTACGAGCAGGACCTCGCCGAGAGCGAGCGGCTCTTCCGTGAGAGCGGCTGGTGGGATCGCGGGTTCGAGGTGTCGGTCCTCGTCGAGGAGGCCAACCCGACGTTCCTGCCGGTCGGCCTGATCCTGAAGGACAACATCGAGGCGATGAACCCGAACTTCCGGGTGAACGTGCTGCAGGTCGCCGAGACGCAGTTCGACGAGGCGCACGGTCAGACGCCGTTCCCCTACGCGATGTGGATCAAGAACGCCGACCCGTTCACCGACCCGCATCAGTTCATGCAGACGTACTTCCATCCCGACGGCGAATGGGGCGAGCGCCTCGGGTACCGCAACGGCATGGAGGATCCCGACGCCCTGGCCGATGTGATCGACCGAGCCGCGGCCTCGACCGACGTCGAGGAACGTGAGGCGCTCTACGGCGAGGCGCTGCAGATGATCTACGACGACCCGATGTGGTTGTGGGCCGCCGACGAGAAGAACGTGCAGATCTACCAATGCTGGGTGCAGGACTTCGTCTACAACCCATTGTGGATCATGCCGAGGTGGGTGTTCTACGACAAGTGATCCACGGTTCGCCTCGAGCTGAGTCGTGGGAGGATTGAGCGAACGCGATGCAGGTTCGTGAGTACGTCGTTCGACGCTTGCTGAAGCTTCCGTTGGTGCTCCTGGCGGTGACGGTTGCGGTGTTCGCGCTCTCGAGGGTCGGCGGCTCACCGATCGCGATCTATCTCGAGCACGAGATGTCGCCCGATGAGGTTCAGGCTCTCGAGGAGCGCTACGGCGTCGACAAGCCGTTGCCGATGCAATACGTGGCGTGGCTCGGGGGCGTCGCCCGCGGTGACCTGGGATGGTCGGGAGTCTCGGTCGCGCCCGTCTCCGAGGTGTTGCCCGCACGGTTGGTCGCGACGATCGAGCTGGCGACGCTCGGCTCGTTCATCGCGATCGCGTTGGGGATCGGCCTCGGCACCTACGCGGGCGCGAGGCGCAATCGCTTCTCCGACCACGTGATCCGTGTGCTCACGGTGAGCGGTGCGAGCCTGCCTCTGTTCTGGTTCGCGTTGATGATGCTGATCCTGTTCTACCTGATCATCCCGATCGCGCCGCTCGGTCGGTTCGATCCCGACGTCTACAGCCAGATCACGCACTACACGGGCTTCTACACGATCGATTCGCTCCTCAACCTGAACCCCAGCGCCTTCGTCGACGCGATCGTTCACCTGGCCCTGCCCGCGTTCGTGCTGGGCTTCGAGGGCATGGCCGTCGTCGCACGCATGATGCGCTCCTCGCTCGTCGAGGAGATGGGTGAGGACTACGTCGACTCGGCCCGCGCCAAGGGATTGCCCGAGCGACGCGTGATCCGCCGGCACGCCCGGCGCAACGCCCTGATCCCCACGATCACCGTGATCGGGCTCAGCTGGGGAGTGCTGCTCCAGGGATCGGTCGTCGTCGAGAACGTCTTCCGGTGGCCCGGGCTGGGGCGGTGGGCGACGGAGGGGGTGATCCGCGGCGACCGTGCCACGATCATGGCGTTCGTGCTGGTGACGGCCGTCGTGTTCCTGGTGGTGAACCTCGTCGTCGACGTGATCTACGCCTACCTGGATCGACGCGTGGTCCTCGGGACGGATTGAGGCGGTCGGATCGGCATGGCAGACGCGGCGCACGTCGACCACGTATCCCCCCTGGGGGGTCGCTGGCAGTCGTTCACGACGAAGGCGCGCCGGATCGGCGACCTCTCGAAGACCGCGCTCAAGAGCCCGACCACGCTCGCTGGCGCAGTCATCATCGTGATCCTCATCGCGATGGCGATCCTCGCGCCGCTCCTCGTGGAGGGGAACCGACCCGACCCCTACCAGTTGCCCCGGGACTGGTCCGCGATCAACATGCCGCCCGGCACGCCGGGCCATCCGCTCGGCACGACGTCCGAGGGCGGCGACGTGCTCTACGGCGTGGTCTGGGGGGCGCGCACATCGTTGCGGCTCGCGTTCATCGTGGTCGGCATCACGCTGGTCGTCGGCACGGTCATCGGCAGCATCGCGGGGTTCGTGGGTGGGAAGTGGGACGAGGTCCTGATGCGCGTGGTGGATGTCTTCCTGGCGGTGCCGGAGCTGATCCTCGCGCTGGCGATCGCCGCGCTGCTCGGTCCGTCGTTCCGGAACATCATCATCGCGATCTCGATCCTGGGATGGCCTCGCTACGCGCGGATCATCCGCGGGCAGATCATCCACACGAAGGAGAACGAATACGTCGACGCGGCGCACGTGATCGGGGACTCGAAGTTCCGGATCTACCTGAAGGACATCCTGCCGAACACGATCACCCCCGTGGTCGTGGCCGCAACGCTGCAGATGGGCGCGGTCGTGCTGTTCGCCGCCACGCTGAGCTTCCTCGGGCTCGCCGAGGCGGGCATCGCGGAATGGGGGAACCTCGTGGGCGAAGGGCAGGCCGGCATCGTCTCCGGGCGGTGGTGGGTCGCGACCTTCGGAGGCCTGATGGTCTTCCTCTGGTCGTTGGGGTTCAACCTGTTCGGTGACGGGGTACGTGACGTGCTCGACCCCCGAACCGAAGGCCGATGAGGAGGTCTCTCGAGGGCACGCCAGGCATGCGCCCATCGTCACCGATGCTGAACGACGAGCCGCCACTCCTGTCGGTGCACGGACTCAGGGTCCATTTCGACACGAAGCGCGGCAGGGTGCACGCGGTCGACGGGATCGACCTCGACATCCGCGACGGTGAGGCCCTCGGGCTCGTCGGTGAGACCGGCTCCGGGAAGAGCGTCACGGCCCGATCGCTGCTCCGGCTCGTCCCGCAGCCCCCGGGCGTTTTCGCGGGCGGGGAAGCGCTCTTCCGGCCCAAGATCGAATGCCCGTCCTGCCGATCCGCCGGGTGCGCGGAGTGCGATCGGACCGGACGGGTGGGTTCCCCGTGCCCGGCGTGCCGAGGTGCGGGATGCGAGCGATGCGGCGACACGGGGCGCGAGACGGTCGACCTGCTGAGGATCTCCGAGCGGCACATGCGGACGATCCGCGGCAACCACATCTCGATGATCTTCCAAGATCCGGGGAAGGCGTTGAACCCGGCGCTCCCGATCCGCGAGCAGATGGCCGAGGTCTTCGCCGAGCATCGGGCGAACGAGGTGCTCGCCGAGGCGGGGATCGATCCGGGCGGGGCCGGCATGATGCTTCGCCGCGACGCCAAGCTGCGCTCGGGCTTCCTGGAGCGGCGCATGCTCGCGCTTCCCCCCTACCGGGCGCGGCACCGGCGTCTGCACGCCGTGATCGACGAACGGGTCGCGCGCGCCCTCGCAGAGACGCGGATCCCCAACCCCCGCAAGGTGATGATGCGCTATCCGCACGAGCTCTCGGGCGGCATGAAACAGCGCGTGATGATCGCGCAAGCGCTCGCGGCCAACCCGGAGCTGCTGATCGCCGACGAACCGACGACCGCGCTCGACGTCACGATCCAGGCGCGCATCCTCGACCTGCTCGCCGAGCTGCAGGAACGCCTCCACACCGCGATCCTCTACATCAGCCACGATCTCTCGCTCGTGCGGCGGATCAGCAGCCGCGTCGCCGTGATGTATGCAGGCCAGCTCGCCGAGGTCGGATCTCCGGACGAGCTCTTCGCACGGCCACTGCATCCCTACACGCGAGGGTTGATCGGCGCCGTGCCGACGGCGTTGCACCGACGCGGGGGCCTCGTCGCGATCGAGGGCACCGTCCCGGAGCTCGTGGAGCCGGGTCCCGGGTGTCGCTTCGCCGGCCGATGTCCGCATCGCGCCGCCGTCTGCGAGCGACGAGACCCGCCGCTCACACCGCGCGGGCCGGAGCGGTCGACGGCATGCTTCCTGTACGAGGACGCGCACGAGCTCGGCGTCGACGAGCACGACATGCCTCACGAAGGGTCCGGCCGATGACGGCGATCGCCACCGCTTCGACCGGCGCGGTTCCCACCGTTCCCGGCCGCGACGTGATCAACGTGCGGGACCTCACGAAGCACTTCCCCATCAGGGAGGGCGTGTTGCAGCGGGTCGCCGGCCAGGTCCGGGCGGTCGACGGGGTGAGCTTCGACATCCCCCGCGGCACGACCGTCGGCCTGGTCGGGGAGAGCGGTTGCGGCAAGACCACGCTCGGGCGATGCATCGCGGGGCTGATGCCCGCCACGAGTGGCGGCGTCTACTTCGGCATGGATGACGCGTCGGTCTCGCGGATCGATACGCTCCGAGCCTTCGATGTCGCGGATCGCTCGCCACAGCTGACGGCCGAGATCGACGCGCTCGACTCCCGGTACCGGATCGACCGCATGCCGAAGCGATCGTGGCGCGCCTACCGTCGGAACTGCCAGGTCGTGTTCCAGGACGCCTTCTCGTCGTTGAACCCTCGGCAACTGATCGTTGACATCGTCGGACGCCCCCTCCGCATCCACGACGAGTCGTCGGGGGCGGAGTTGATCCAGCGAGTGGTCGATCTGCTCGAGAGCGTGGGCCTCGGCCGCCAGCATCTGTACCGCTTCCCGCATCAGTTCTCCGGTGGACAGCGCCAGCGGATCTCCATCGCGAGGGCGCTCGCCCTCGATCCCGAGTTCATCGTGCTCGACGAGCCGACCAGCGCGCTCGACGTCTCGGTGCAGGCGCAGATCCTCAACCTGTTGCATCAGCTACAGCAGGAGCGGGGGCTGACCTACCTGTTCATCAGCCACGACCTCAACGTGGTGCAGCACATGAGCGACCGGATCATCGTGATGTACCTGGGAGTCATCGCCGAGGTCGGCAACGCCGAGGAGGTGTTCCGGGACCCTCGCCACCCGTACACCGAAGCGCTCCTGGCCGCGAACCCGAGCATGCACGAGGACGACGCCCGGATCCGGCTGCAGGGCTCGGTGCCGGATCCTTCGTCGCCCCCGGAGGGATGCCGGTTCCACACCCGGTGCCCGGTCGCGGTCGCGGCGTGCGGATGGGATGTGAGCGACGTGCTGCGGGTGCTGGAGGAGCGAGGTCGTGCGCTCGAGGGGCTGCGAGGTGTCGAGCGTCGGACCCCGGTCGAAGGCACGCTCGCCTTCGAGACCGAGGACGAGGCCGCCTCGGTCGTGGCGGAGCTGCTGGGTGACCGCGCCCCCGCGCCGATGCGCGCGGCGGCCGAGGTGATCGAGGCTCGCGGCCGCGACGTGCACGTGCGCTTCCCGGCCGTCGAGGAGATGAGCGTGCACGCGGTCGGGCACGGGCATCACACCGCGTGCATCCTGCACGCCGACGACGCGGGCCCGGCATCGCCCTGAGGGTCGGCGGCGCCGCGCCTCAACTGGGTCGCTCGCCGCCGGTCCCGCCGCCCAGCGATGCCGCGTGCTCGGCGTACCACCGGAAGATCGCCGGATCCCGCAACGACTCGGGGCTCGCGACGCGCCCGGGCGGCTCCCCGGCGAGGAGTCGCTTCACGGGGACCTCGAGCCGCTTGCCGTTGAGGGTCATCGGCACACCCGGAGCCTCGACGATGCGGTCGGGGCTGTGGCGCGGAGACAGCTGCGAGCGCAGGTCCGACACGATCCGAGCGCGGAGCTCGTCGTCGAGCTCGACCCCCTCGAGCACGACGAAGAGCACGATCGCACCCTCGTCGTCGGGGCCGCCGGTGTCGACGACGAGCGCGTCCGCCACCCCCGGGATCGCCTCCACGACGCGGTAGAGCTCGCTGGTCCCGATCCGGACCCCCCCGCGGTTCAGCGTCGAGTCGGATCGGCCCGAGATCACGCACGAGCCCGACGGCAGGATCGTGATCCAGTCGCCGTGGCGCCAGACGCCGGGGAACGGCTCGAAGTAGCTCGCCCGGTACCGCTCGCCGTCGGGGTCGTTCCAGAAGGCGACGGGCATCGAGGGCATCGGCTCGGTGATGACGAGCTCGCCCACCTCCCCCACGACCGATCGACCCTCGGGATCGAACGCTTCGACTGCGGCCCCGAGCATGCGGCACTGGATCTCCCCGGCGCGCACCGGCAGCCACGGGCACGACCCGACGACGGCCGTGCACAGGTCCGTGCCGCCGCTGATCGAGCCGAGCCAGACGTCGCGACCGACGTGCTCGGTCACCCAGCGGAAGCCCTCGGGCGTGAGCGGTGCCCCCGTGGACCCCACCGCGCGGAGCGCCGTCAGGTCGGCCACCGACCCGGGGTCGAGGCCCGACCGCATCGACGCGTGGATGAACGGTGCGCTCGTGCCGAGATACGTGATGCCCGCGCGCTCGGCCACCCGCCAGAGGGCCCCGAGGTCCGGCTCCGACGGGCTGCCGTCGTAGAGGACGATCGTCGCGCCGACGAGCAGCCCGCCGACGAGGAAGTTCCACATCATCCAGCCCGTGGTCGTGTACCAGAAGAACCGATCCCCCGGTCCGAGGTCGAGGTGGAGCGAGAGGGCCTTGACGTGCTCGAGGACGATGCCGCCGTGGCCCTGGACCATGGACTTCGGCAGGCCGGTCGTGCCCGAGGAGTACAGGATCCACAGCGGGTGGTCGAACGGCACCGGCTCGAACCGGGGATCGGCCGGCGCCGCGACGAGCTCGCTCCAGGTGATCGCGCCGGCGACGGTCGACCCCAGATCGGCCCCTGCAACGTCGTCGACGAGCACGAGCGTCGCGTCGCCGACCGCCGCCATGATGTCGGCCAGGGCGTCGCGGCGGTCGTACCATCGGCCGCCGTAGCGGTACCCGGGCACCGCGATCAGCACGCGCGCCTCGATCTGCCCGAACCGGTCGATCACGGCCCTCGGACCGAAGTCCGGCGAGCACGACGACCAGATCGCGCCGATGCTCGCCGTCGCGAGGAACGCGATCACGGCCTCGGGTATCGTCGGCAGATAGGCGGCCACGCGGTCGCCGCGACGCACCCCCAGCCGCCGCAGGCCCTCGGCCGCCGCACCGACCGCCGTCGCCAGCTCCGCCCGTCCGATCTCCCTGGCCGCGCCGTCCTCGCGGAAGGCGACGATCGCCGGCCGCCCGTCGTCGTGCCGATCGTCGAGCGCCACGCGCGCGTAGTTCAGCGTGGCGCCCTCGAACCACCGGGCGCCGGGCATCGTGCGCGACGCCAGCACCGAGCGGGGCGGCGTGGCGCCGGGCACGTCGTACCACTGCCAGATCGCGTCCCAGAACCCCTCGAGGTCACGGCTCGACCAGCGCCACAGCTCGTCGTAGCTCCCGAACGACAGTCCTCGCTCGCGCTCGAGCCACCCGGCGAACCCGGTGAGCGCGGACCCCGCGACGAGCCGCTCCGACGGGCTCCAGAGGGGTTCGCTCATCTCCCCTCGCCCGAACCGCCGGTGCCTGCCCCCTCCCGGAACGGCAGCGTCACGGAGGCTCGACGCTCCTTCGGCGTCGGGTCCCACCGCGTCGAGGATGGCTCCGCGAGGGTGTTGCGGAGCGTGCCGATGCCCTCGATCTCGAGCTCGACGACGTCGCCGGGGCGCAGCTTCCGGAACAGCTCGAGGCCGCACCCCAGGCCGACCGTGCCGCTGCCGATCACCTGGCCGGGCACGACCACCTCGTTCCGGGAGACGTACGCGACGAGCTCGGCGAGGCTCCACGTCAGCGTCGACGTCGACCCGCGCGACCACTCCTCGCCGTTGACGCGGGCGAGCATCGTGAGGTCGTCGAGGGCGAGCTCGTCGAGGGTCGTGATCCACGGGCCGAGGGCGGTCCCGAAGTCCTTGCCCTTGGCCGGTCCGAACCCGGCGGTCATCTCGCGGGCCTGCACGTCGCGCGCGCTCAGGTCGTTCATGACCGTCACGCCCAGCACGTGCTCGAGGGCCTCCTCGGGGCGGAGGTCCCGTCCCTCTCGGCCGATCACCACGGCGATCTCCAGCTCGTAGTCCATGAACGCCGCGCCGCCGGGCCACGGAACGGTCTGCTCGTGCCCGAAGACCGTGACCGGGTTCATCTTGTAGTAGACGGGCACCTCGTAGAAGAGGTCGGGCACCTCGCGCTTCCCGCGGGCGTGGGCGTTCACGAGGTGCTGCTCGAAGGCCGAGCCGTCGATCATCATCGGTGGGTCGATCGCCGGAGCCCACGTGACCTCGTCGAACGGGATCATGGCCTGCGCATCGTGCGCGACGATCGCGTCGGCCGCCCGATCCAGGAACGCCGGCCCCGAGGCGATCGACCGTGCGAGGCTCGGCGGGACGAGCGCGGCCGCGAGCCGCAGGGCGGCCTCGCTCGTGGCGCCCTCGGCCTCCAGCCGACGCCGCTCGGCCACGCGCAGATCGATCACGACCTCGTCGTCGGTGAGCACGGCGACCGGCCGGGGGCGTGGTCCGTCGGGACCGTCGCGCAGGATCGTCGAGATCTTCACGGCCGGCCCCTCGTCCACCACCGGTCGGGCACCGCGCCGTCACGCGCCAACAGATCCCGCATGTGCAGCTCCTTTCGTTCCGTCACATCTGCATCATCGACCGTTCGATCTCCCGCAGCTCGCGCTGGCTCGGTTCCTCCAGGACGAACCGTCGCAGCGCGACGATGATCGTCGCCGCGGCGAACGATGCGATCGCGGCCGCGAGCCAGGCGGCCGAGAAGGAGATCTCCTCTGCCAGGAAGCCCAACCCGATCGGTCCGGCGATCGCCCCGGCGAAGGCGCCGGTCTGCGTGATGCCCACGGCGGGGCCGGGGGCGGCGGGGTTCAGCTTCACCATCGCGAGGTTGTACGAGCCGAGCCAGGACCACCCGGTCGCGAACGAGATCGGGACCGCGAAGAGCATCGCCCACTCCCGCCCCAGGCCCAGCATCAGGAAGCCGACCCCGCCGACGGCCAGCATCCACCCCACGAGGTCGAGCTGGCTCCCGCGGCGCCGATCGGACCAATGCCCGATCACGAGCCTGCTCGTGAGTCCGACGAGGCTGCCCGTCGCCACGAGCACGCCGGCCGCCCCCTCGCCCATGCCGGAGGCCACGACGGTGCTGAGGGTGTAGGCGCCGAGCGAGGCGGCCGCCGAGCTCCCGAGCCCGAAACCCACGGCGGCTACGATCAGCGCGCCGAGCGACATGTCGGCCCTGCCCTGCGGCCGGCGCTCCGTCGGACGTCCCGACGAGCCGGGGATCGCCACGAGCACCACGGCGGCCAACGCCGCCGCCGCCGCGTACGCCCAACGCCACCCGACCGTCAGCGCGATCGCCGGCACCGAGAGCCCGGCCAGTAACGACGCGATCGGGATCGACGAGTGCTTGAGGCCGAACGCGAGTCCCTGGCGGCCGGCCACGACGTCCCTCGCGATCAGCACGCTCGTCGCGGTGCGGGTCAACGCCGTCGCGACGCCCGAGAGCGCGACGAACACCGACAGGATCAGCGGCGAGGTGGCCAGGCCCGCGATGCCGAGCAGGGCCACGATGTAGACGGCCGTGCCGATCCGCAGCGACCACGCCGTCCCCACGCGATCGGACGCCCGCGCCATCGGCGTCGAGAGCAGAGCCGCGCCCGCGAAGTAGGTGGCGTAGACGAACCCGAGCGCATCGGTCGACAGGCCGATGCCCTCCCGGAGCTGAACGGCCAGGGCCCCGGTGAGGAAGATCGGCAGCACCCCAACCGCGTCGACGGCCATGCTGACCCCGGCCGGGCGCAGCCACGAGCGGGGGTGGTCACGGTCCACCCCGCCCCCTTGCGGTCCGCGGGCGTCGGCGCTCAGTCCAGGCCGAGCAACCGGCTCGCGGTCCCACCGAGGATCTTGTCCACGATGGCCGGGTCGTCGATCGCCTCCTTGACCTTGCCGACCGGGTCGGCCTCGCCCATGTCGAACGGATGGTCGCTCCCCAGCACGACCTGATCCTCGCCGAGCCGCTCGACGAGGTAGCGGACCCCCGCCGGGTCGTGGGTGAGGGAGTCGGCGTAGACGTCGACGAGGTAGTCGCTCGGGAGCTTGATCGTCGTGTCGGCCTGCTTGCTGAGCCGGCCGCGATACCCGTGGTCCCAGCGGCCGACCAGGCACGGGAACGCGCCCCCGCCGTGGGAGAAGACGATCTTCAGCCCGGGCAGCCGCTCGTACACGCCGCCGAACACCAAGGAGGCGACCGAGACCGCGGTGTCGATCGGCAGCCCGACGAAGTTCTTCAGCTCGTGTTCCTTCATGCGCTCGGGGCCGAGCGGCGAGAGCCCGTGCGAGAACACCACGAGTTCGAGCTCGCGCACGCGCTCCCAGAACGGGAACAACGACTCGTCACCGAGGTTCTTCCCGTCGATGTTGCTGCCGACCTGCACGCCTCTGAAGCCGTAGTCGTCGACGACCCGCTGCAGCTCCTGCAGCGCGAGATCGACGTCCTGCAGCGGCACGTTGGCCATCGGCAGGATGCGCCCGTCGTGCTCCTCGGCGACCTCGGCGTACGCATCGTTGATCGCGCGGCTGACGCCCAGCCCGATCTGCGGATCGCAGTCCAGGTGCGACAGGGGCGGAGCGATCGACGCGCACGCCGCGTCGAGGCCGGCGGCGTCGAGGTCGGCGACGATCGTGGCCGGGTCGGTCAGGAACCCCGGCAACGGCTGCTTGAAGCCGTTGTCGAGCTTCACCAGCGCCGAGCCGTCGTCCTTCGTGACGACCTGTCCCGCGATCGGAACGGCGCCCGACACCACGGCGTCGGCGAAGGCCTTCGGCACGTGGTGCCAGTGGACGTCGATGGACTTCGTCATCCCTTCACTTCCCCTTCCAGTCCGGAGCTCGATGTTCCTCGAACGCCCTCGCACCCTCCTTGAGGTCCTCGGAATCCCAAACCTCCTTGAGGATGTACGCCGAGAGCTCCAACGCATCGCGGAGCCCGAGGTTCAGACCCTGCATGATCGCCTGCTTCGAGTAGCGCACGGCCAGTGGCGCGTTCTTCAGCACGTCGCGTGCGATCTCCTCCGCACGCTCGAGCAGTCGGTCGGCGGGCACCACCTCGGTGATGATGCCGATCCGGTACGCCTCATCGGCATCGATACGGTAGTTCTTGCCCTGCAAGGTCATGCGGAGCACATAGTTCAACGGGATCCGGCGCGACAGGCCGATCGGCTCCCATCCGGAGATCAAACCGACGTTGACGTGCGGATCGAAGAACTGCGCGTTGTCCGACCCGATGATGATGTCGGTGTCGCACAGGAAGTGCAGTCCGCCGCCGCAACAGATCCCGTTGACGGCGCACACGATCGGCTTGTGGATCTGCTCCATCAGCCTCGCGATCGGCAGCCACACGTGACCCATCGGCCGGGTCCGTGACTCCTTCACGTCGACCCCCGTACAGAAGAACTTCTCCCCCGCCGACGTGAGGATCGCGACCCAGGTGTCGTCGTCGTCACGGAAGTCGGTCCAGATCGCCTCCATCTCGTCGCACATCTGCACGTTGAAGGAGTTGCCCGCGCGCTCCCGGTTCAACGTGACGTAGGCGATCCGATCCCGCTTCTCGTAGAGGGTCTCGACGAGGTCGAGGTCTCCGAGCCGTTCGATGCGTGTCACGCGTCCTCCTCGTCTCGCGTCGGCGATCAGATCGGCGAGAAGCCCCCGTCGACGTTGATCGCCTGCATCGTGATCGCCCCGGCGCCGTCGGAGCAGAGGAAGACCACGAGCGGCACGACCTCCTCGGGATCGATGAACCGTCCGAGCGGGATCTTGCTGATCCAGAACTGCCGGGTCTCCTCGGGGGTCTTGCCCGAATCGCGCGCGAACTTCCGCATGCTGTCCTCCACCATGTCGGTGAGGACGAACCCCGGGCAGATCGCGTTCACGGTCACGCCGTGGGGCGCGGCCTCGAACGCCACCTCCTTGGTCAACCCGAGCACGGCGTGCTTCGACGAGACGTAGGCGGCTCGGTTCGGGCCGATGGGCACCTTGCTCGACGTGGAGGCGATGTTGATGACGCGGCCCGAGCCGCGATCGAACATCTCGCCGATGATCTCCCGGATCGTGAAGAAGTAGGAGTTCACGTTGACCCCGTAGTGGCGTTCCCACACATCGTCCCGGTGGCCGGCGATAGGCTCGTTGTCGAGCACCCCCGCGCTGTTGATCAGCACGTGGATCTCACCGAGCTCCTCGCGAGCCTTCACGACGGCCGCCTTCACCTGTTCACGGTCGCTCACGTCGGCGGGGATGGCGACCCCGCGTCCTCCCAGCCCGTCGAGCTCCTCGGCCAGCTCCTTCAGCGCAGACTCGGTCCGGGCGACCAGAGCCAGGGTGGCCCCCTCCTTGGCCAGCCCGCGGGCCATCTCCCGGCCCATGCCCTTGCTCGCGCCGGTCAGGAAGACGTTCTTGCCGTCCATCTGTCCCATCTCCGCTCCCTCTCCTCGATCGCGTCGGTCAGGACCGGCGCTGCTCTTCCTCGACGATCGCCGCGAACACCCGGTCTGACGGTTCGCGCCGACGCTGACGAACCTCGGTGCGGACCCGCTCGAGCACCCGGTTGGCCGTGTCCTCGTCGACCGGATCCCACCCGTGGTCGATGATCTTCTTCTGGATCGCCATCGGCCCCGAGTAGTGACAGAGCGGGACGTACGCGTCGTTGCCGATCACCCTCGGCGACCAGGCGTTGAACGACCACTCGTCCCCTTCCGGCAGCGCATAGTGAACCTCGGCGGCGTGACTGAACGCCGTCTTCCCCGTCCCGGACATGTGGGGTGGGATCGGCTGATTCCACACGTCCGCAACCCATTCCGACAGGTCCTGGAGCTTGTCCAGCTTCATGCCGAGCTCGTAGCCGTACATGATCTCCAGCACCGACGCGAGCACCGCGAGGTTCGGCACGCCCGCCCGCTCGCCCAGTCCGTTGATGCATCCCTCGAGCACCTCGGCCCCGCCCTCCAGGGCCGCGAGCTGGCCCGCCGTGCCGAGCTCGAAGTCGTTGTGGCTGTGGATCGCGAGCGGGATGTCCGGACCGAGGATCTGTTTCACCTCCCACGTGTGGTGCTTGTAGACGGCGGGGATGCACGAGCCGCAGATGTCGTCGATCCGCAGAGCGTCGATGCCGGCTTCCTTCAGGCGCCGGACGATCTCCTTCAGCCACTCGAGATCGAGGCGCGAGAAGTCCATGAGGTTCGGGTTCATGTAGGCGCCTTGCTCCTTGCCGTACTGGATCGCCTCGCACGCCCGGTCGAGGGCCTCCTCCCGGGTGATCGTGAGCCCGCCCATCGACTCCACCAGCTTGTAGTTGTAGTCGCTGATCGCGAACGCGGGACAGATGATGTCCGCACCGGCATCGAGACAGAGGTCGATCTCCTCACGGCAGGCCTCCGGGTTCAGCGCCGCCGTGGGATGCACGAGTGCCTGGATGCGGAATTCCACGCCCATCGTCTTCGTGCGCTTGATCTCCTCGATGTAGTCGTGGTGCATCTCGACGATGTGGACGCCGACGTCGTCGATGCGCCGAACGAACTCGAGCACCTCGTCGAGCCCGACCGAGACGCCCGAGACCTGGCGCCCTTCGCGCAGGGTCATGTCCATCAACTGGACCTGGTCGGGCAGGTGCATGCCCTCGCGCACCCGTTCGTCGAAGTTGTAGGGGCTCACCGCCCACATGCCCTCGCGGAAACCGGGGGTGCCCTCGCGCGGCAGGCTCTTGCCGTCGGTATCGGTCGGAGCCTGCGTCTCGGCCCTGATGTCCACCTCGGAACGGCCGTGTCCCATGTCGATCACCAACGGTCTTCCCCTTCTCTCCGCGCCGGCTCACGCCGACGTATCCTCTCGCTCCCCCGTCCCGCCCCTCACCGCAGCTGGGCGGACAGCTCGGCCGCGCCGTCGGACAGAGGTGAAGGGCTCGACGGGCCGGATGCTAGGCGGGCGCCCCGGACGACCGCAAGCGAAGCTCATTTGATTCACGTTCGAACCATCTCTGACGAACTTGCTCTCACACGCCGGTCCTGGCTAGGCTCGGGTCTGGATGCGACACCGTGCCGCCCACCCCGACGTTCCGCGACGGAGATGGTTCGACGCTGGCGCCAACGTCCATCCGCGCCGGGCCGGGACGGGATGACCGTGATGCTCGAACACCTGCGCATCGTCGAGCTGGGGCAGGTGATCGCCGGAACCTTCGGCGGCATGATCCTGTCGGATCTGGGTGCCGACGTGATCAAGGTCGAACCGCCGAGCGGCGACGCCGGCCGACGACCGGCGATCTACGGCATCGGCGACGAGAGCGCGATCCACCTCACGCACAATCGGAACAAGCGCAGCGTGGTGCTCGACCTGAAGACCCAGGACGGGCGCGAGGTGCTCTTCGACCTGGTTCGCACCGCCGACGCCGTCGTCGAGAACTTCCGGCCCGGGGTGATCGATCGGCTCGGGGTCGGCTTCGATCGCATGCGTGAGGTGAATCCCGGGGTCGTGCTGGTCTCGGTGTCCGGCTTCGGCCAGGAGAGCCCCTACCGCGACCTGCCCGCCTACGACCTCATCCTTCAGGCCATGACCGGCCACATGTCGATCATGGGCGAGTCGGGGCGGCCGCCGGTGATCATGGGCATCCCGGTGGCGGACCTGCTCGCGGGGGTGTTCGCCGCGATCGCCGTGCTCGCCGGGGTCGAAGGCACGCGCGCTCGAGGCACAGGCGAGCACTTCGACGTCGCGATGTTCGACGTGATGGTCGAGATGCTCGCCCACGTCGGCACCCTGTATCTCAACACGGGCCAGGACCAAGAACCACGGGGCTCGGCGCACCCGTTCATCACACCGTGGCAGGCATTCCGGTGCGCCGACGACGCCTACATCGTGGTCGCCCCTCGCGAGGAACACTTCTGGACGAAGCTCCGCGCAGCCCTCGGCGATCCCGAGGAGCTCGCGCGGCCGGAGTTCGACGAAGCGAGGTCGCGACAGAGCCATCGTGAGGAGCTGCTGCCGCTGCTCGAGGGCATCTTCGCCCGCCGCGACTCGCGCGAGTGGCTCGAGACGCTGCAGGCGGCGGGGGTGCCCGCCGCGCCGGTCAACCGCATGCCCGAGGTCTTCGACGACCCACACGTGGCGGCGCGGCGCATGGTCCGCTCGTTCTCCATCGACGACGCGCCGGTGAAGGCCGTCGGGAACGCCATCAAGGTTATCGGGAACCAGGAGCCACAGGCGATCGCTCCCCCGGCGCTGGGAGGCGACACCGAGGCCGTGCTGCGGACGGTCCTCGGATACGACCAAGCACGCATCGAACGCCTGCGCGACGCAGGCGTGTTCGGAGAGACGGTCTCGGCATGAGCCCGCATCGATCCGACGGAGGCGACCAGCCGCGGCACGAGCCGGCAGGAGGTGCGAACGACGTGGACTCGATCAGGATCGCGGTCGTGCAGGCCCGGACCCAGACAGACGATCCGCCCAAGAACGTCGGGCGGGCCCTCGCGTACGTGGAACAGGCGGCGGCGCTCGGGGCACGCATCGTCTGCCTGCCGGAGACGTACCCGGGGCCGTGGACCCCTCCGATGGACTACGACGCGATCCCCGATCTGGCCGCGAAGGCCCGCGATCTCGACGTGTTCGTGATCGCCGGCACGATCGAGCCCGTGCCGGGCGACCCGTCGAGGCACCTCAACGCGCTCGTCCTGATCGGTCCCGACGGACAGGAGGCCGGGCGGTACCGACGGACGACGCCGGACGGACCGTGGATCTATCAGGATGGATCGTTCTGGGACTTCGCCTACACGGCGGCGTCGGAGCTGCCGGTCTTCGACATCGGCGGGTGCACGATCGGGATGCTGGTCTGCAGCGAGGTCTACGTGCCCGAGCTCGCGCGACAGCTCGCCCTCAAGGGGGCCGAGATCATCTTCATGCCCGCGGGCCTGTGGAAGATGGCGCAGTGGGACACATGGCGCGTGCTCACCCGGGCTCGCGCGATCGAGAACCTCGCCTACACGGCGACCTGCCAGAACATCCTCGGACACGAGTCGTCGAACCCGGGGCTCTCGATGATCTGCTCCCCCGAGGCCGTGCTCGCAGAGGGATCGGTCGAGGGGGTCCTCGTCGCCGACTGCGACCTCGACCGGATCCGCTTCCTTCGAGCCGAACAGGATCGGCGCGGCATGGACAAGGCCTGCAAGGCCGGTGTGCTGTGGCAGTGGTACAAGCCGGAGCTGTACACCGCCGCTCCGGTCCTGCGACCGAGCTCGAGCGCATGACCGGTCTCGTGACCCCGGAGCTCGAGGCGCTCGTCGGCACTGCATGGCCACCGGTGGTCCACGAGGTCGACCGCACCGGCATCAGGATGTGGGCACGGGCGGTGGGCATCGACGATCCGATCTTCCACGACGAGGCGGCGGCCCGTGAAGCAGGATACGAGCGGCTTCCGGCGCCCCCGGGGTTCATGGGGGTGCCCCGACGCATGCCGGGCGACGACGAGCCGGGGCCGCCGATCCGGGGCCTGCACCCCGACCTCACACGGAGCCTGAACGGCGGCACGGAGTACGAGTATCGCTCGGCGGTGATGGCGGGCGACGAGCTCGTCGCGAGCACGACGATCTCCGACGTCAAGGAGCGGAGCGGCTCGGTCGGTCCGATGCTGCTGATCACGCGAGAGACGACCTACCGTCGCGGCGACGACATCGTCGCGATCCTCCGAGCCACGGTGATCAACTACTGAGAGAGGCGATCGATGGCCGACGCGCAGGTGTACGTCGAAGACGTTGAGCCGGGCGAGGAGATCCCCGAGATCGTCGAGCGGTGCACGCCGCGCCAGCTCGTGATGTGGGCCGCGGCGTCCGGGGACTTCTACGAGATCCACTACGACGTGGAGTACGCGAGATCGATCGGGCTGCCGGGGCTCGTCGTGCACGGAGCGCTCAAGAACGCGTTCCTCGGGCACCTGTTGTACCGGTGGGTCGCTCCGGCCGGTCGCATCGTGCGCTACGGATGCTCCTACCGTGGCCTGGACTATCCGGGAAACGACCTGCGATGCCGGGGGAAGGTGACCGGGATCTCCGCGCGCGACGGTGAGGATCTCGTCGATCTCGACATCTGGATCGAGGATCCGAGCGGCGAGGTCACCACCCCGGGGACCGCGACGGTCTCCTTGCCCTCACGCCGAGGAGCACGACGATGACGGCGCGCGAGCGAGCATCGAACGCGGCCCCCGGATCCCACCCGGCACGTCCGGCGCACAACCGGTTCGCCAGAGCGGGCGGGGATCGGCCGCCCGTCGATCAGATCGACGTGGTGCTGGGCGAGTGGGCGAACGAACGGCCCGAGGCCGAGCTCGCGCCCGTCGCCGTGACCGCCAGGGTGTCCCGGCTCGCGCAGATCCTGCAGCAACGCATGGAGCGCACCTCATCGCGGCTGGGGCTGGACTGGGGTCAGTTCCTCGTGCTCGCCGCGCTCCGCGGCGCCGGGCCACCGTTCCGCATGTCCCCTCGCGAGCTGCACCGACTGCTGTTGCTGTCGCCGGCCGCGGTCACGAATCGCCTGTACCGGCTCGAGGCGAAGGGTTTGATCGAGCGGACGGCCGATCCGACCGATCGTCGGAGCCTGCCGGTGATCCTGACCGTCCAGGGCCTCAGCACGATCGACCGCGCGATGACGGCATGCGTCGAAGGCGAGCGGGAGCTCCTCACCGGCGTCGACCCCGACGACCTCGAGACGACGCTCCGCACGATGCGCCAACTCCTCGCCGCGTACGAGGAGTACCCGAGCCGGAGGCGACGGCAGCCGGCCGTCTCGCTCGCGGGCGAGGAGCTGCGGGTGGTCCCCGACGAGCCGCCGGCGACAGATCCCGCGCCGCACACGTCGACGGCCCTGCCCGGATGCGACATGTGGCCCGCGACTCACCGAGACCTCGAACGCCTCCAACGCAAGCTCGCCAGGCGGGCCGACGAGTGCGACCCGTGGCCCGGCCCGGGAACGGGGGAGCCCTCGATCGCGGGCGTGTTCGTTTCCCTGCCCACGAACCGCCTGAAGGACCATCCACGCGATATCGCCTGGGCGGCCGCGGTGGTGATGGAAGGTCACGACGTCCTCGAATCGGCGACCGCCACCCGCAAGCTCGTTCGGCCGTACCAGGTCGGATACCTCTCCCTCACGATCGGGCCGATCCTCGAGGACATGGTGGCGGCCCTATCGGTGCGGCCGAACCTGATCCTCGTGAACGCGGCCGGGCGCGACCATGTGAGGGGCGCCGGACTCGCGATCCAGCTCGGGGCCGCGATCGACGTGCCCACCGTCGGGGTCACCGAACGCCCGGAGATCGGCGAGGCTCCCGAGCCCGACTCGCACAGGGGTGACTGGACGCCGGTCCGGATCGACGGCAGCCTGGTCGGGTTCCGCGTGCGCACGACCTCGAAGTCGAATCCGGTGATGGCTCATGCCGGGTGGCTCACGACCCCCGAGACGGCCCGTGACATCGTGCTGCGGACCACCCATCGCCAGCGCATGCCCGAGCCGTTGCACCGGGCGAGGGACCTCGCCCGACGGCTCCGGAGCGAGTACGAGCGTGCTGCCGGAACGGGCATGAGGGACGGTATCCATGGCTAGGCGAAGATGCAGCCGCGATCGCCGATCGGATGATCGACTCAGGAAGGGACAGCGGCGATGAGAGCGACGAACTGGCCGGTGGCCGTGGTCGGGGCGGGCACGATGGGACACGGGATCGCGCAGGTCGCGGCCCAACACGGGTTCGAGGTGCGGCTCTACGACGAGAGCAGCGAGGCGCTCGGCAAGGCCAAGGCCGGCATCGAGCTCACCCTGGACAAGGGCATGGCTCGCGGCGTCGTCTCCCGGGAAGAGCGGGAGGAGACGCTCGCCCGCATCAGCCTGAGCGACTCCCTCGAGGAGGCCGTCGACGGATGCCGGATCGTGATCGAAGCCGTGCCGGAGGACGCCGAGATCAAGCGAGCCGTCTTCCAGCGTCTCGACGCGCTGCTGCCGGAGACGACGATCCTGGCATCGAACACGTCCGCACTGAGCCTGACGATGATCGGAAGCTGGACCCGACACCGTGATCGCGTGATCGGACTGCACTTCTTCAACCCGCCCGATCGCATGCCGCTGGTGGAGGTCGTCCGTGGGCTCACCACCGGCGAGAAGGCGATCGAGCGCGCGCGTCGCTTCTGCCGCCAGCTGAACAAGGAGACGATCGTCGTCGCCGACCGGCCGGGGTTCGCCACGAGCCGGCTCAGCGCCACGATCGGGAACGAAGCCTGGTACATGTTCATGGAGGGGGTCGCCTCTCCCGAGGAGATCGACAAGGCGGTCAAGCTGGCGCTCGGGTTCCCGATGGGGCCGTTCGAGCTCGGCGACCTCATCGGGCTCGACGTGCGGCTCAGCGTGCTTCGATACCTGCACCAGACCCTGGGCGAGCGATACCGCCCGTGCCCGATGCTGGTGGAGTACGTCGAGGCCGGCTACCTCGGTCGCAAGACCGGCCGAGGCGTGTACGAGTACCCCTCTCGGGATGACTGAAGCGCGCTCGGTCCGCAGCGAGACCGCCGGCGGGATCGTGCTCGTCACGATCGACCGCCCCGAGCGACGGAACGCGCTGTCCCGGAACGCGTGGCAGGATCTGAGGTCGGCGATCGCTGCGGCGCGAGACGACCCGGAGGCGATCGGACTGATCGTGACGGGGAAGGGCGACCGTTCGTTCGCGGCGGGGGCGGACATCGAGGAGCTGGCCGATCGGCCGGCATCCGTGGCGCTCGACGGCCTCGTGCAGGGGGTGCTGCTGGAGCTCGAGGCGTTGCCCATCCCGACGGTCGCCGCGATCAACGGACACGCGCTCGGCGGGGGGTGGGAGTTGGCCCTCGCGTGTGACCTTCGGATCGCGGTGTCGTCGGCGAAGGTCGGCTTCCCCGAGGTCGGGCTGGGGATCATCCCCGGTGCTGGAGGCGTCCTTCGGATGCTCCACCATGTCGGTGTCGGTCTCGCGAAGGAGTTGATCCTCACCGGCCGGCTGCTCGACGCGAAGGAGGCATATGCCCACGGCCTCGTGAACCGCGTGGTCGAGCCGGGGCTGGCGCTCGAGGAGGCCCGCGGCCTCATGGCAGATCTCGCGGCACAGCCGCGGAGCGCCGTGCGTCTCGCGAAGCTCCTGATCGACGCCGCCGCCAGCGGAGAGTCGGGGCCGGTCACCGAACGACTCGCGTATGCCCTGACCTTCCACGCACCCGATCGCGCCGAGCGGATGCATGCGTTCCTCGGACGCCGAGCCTCGGCATCGACGGAGGAGGAGGACTGATGGAGTACCGCGTGCTCGGTGGGACCGGCATCAGGGTGAGCACCCATTGCCTCGGGACGATGATGTTCGGCTCCTGGGGCAACACCGACGTCGACGAGTGCGTCCGCGTCGTTCACTCGGCGCTCGACGGGGGCATCAACTTCCTCGACACCGCCGACGTGTACTCGGCGGGCGGCTCGGAGGAGATCGTCGGGAAGGCGATCGCCGGCCGGCGCGACGAGATCGTGCTCGCGACGAAGTTCCACAACCCCATGGGGGAAGGACGGAACGAGCGAGGCAACTCCAGGCTGTGGATCATGCGCGCCGTCGAGGCGAGCCTGCGCCGACTCGGCACCGACCACATCGACCTGTACCAGGTGCACCGGCCCGAGGCGGAGACCGACATCGACGAGACGCTCTCGGCGCTGACGGATCTGCAGCGAGCGGGCACGATCAGGGCGTTCGGTTCGTCGACCTTCCACGGATGGCAGGTCGTCGAGGCGCAGTGGGCCGCGGAGCGTCGGGGCCTGGAACGCTTCCGGACCGAGCAACCGCCGTACTCGATCCTCACGCGTCACATCGAACACGACGTGCTCCCGGCCGCTCTGTCGTACCGCATGGGCGTGCTCGTCTGGTCTCCGCTCGCGCGGGGCTGGCTCACGGGCCGCTACCGCCGTGGAAGCTTCGACCGATCGCCGGAATCGCGCGCGACCCGTGCGAAGGGCGGGCCGATCGCCGCCCTGTTCGACGAGGAACGGTCCGAGACCCAGGCCAAGCTCGACGCCGTCGAGCGACTCGCGAGCATCGCCGACGAGGCGGGCATCTCGATGGCGCACATGGCGGTCGCGTTCACGCTGGCCCACCCGGCCGTGACCTCGGCGATCGTCGGCCCGAGGAAGCCGGAGCAGATCGACGATCTGCTCGCGGGAGCCGACGTTCGGTTGGACGACGCGACCCTCGACGCGATCGACGCCGTGGTTCCGCCCGGAACCACGATCGATCAGGCGGACCGGGGCTTCTCGCCGTGGTGGCTCGAGCCTTCGTCCCGCCGTCGATCGCTCTGAACCCGGGCGTCTCCGCCTGTCGGATCGGCTCCGTCCGTGGGGTGATCGTCGATCGCCTCGTACCTGCGGAACGACGGTACGAGCCACCCGATCACGCCGGCGCCCGCGATGCAGAGCAGGCCCCCTGAGACGACCGAGATCGTGGGTGAGAACGCGGTGGCGACCAGGCCGGCTCTGAGGTCGCCCAGTCGCGGCCCGCCGGCGACCACGAGATAGTTGATGCCCGAGAGCCGGCCTCGCAGATGATCGGGCACCGAGAGCTGGATGATCGTGCCCCGGAAGATCGCGGAGATGACATCGGCCGCCCCCGCGACCGCGAGGAGCAGCAGGGCCAGCCACAATCGGTCGCCCACGAGACCGAACGCTGCGACGCTCGCCCCCCACGCCGCGACCGCCCACAACACGGCGCTGCCCTGATGGCGCACCTTACGGACCCAGCCGCCGGTGAGCGCTCCGAGCACGGCGCCGACCGCGGGGGCCGCGAACAGCAGGCCGACCACCTCGGCGCCGCGCTCGAACTGCGAGACGGCGATCACCGGGAACAACGCGCGGGGCATGCCGAAGATCATCGCCACCAGGTCGGCGCCGAAGGCGGCCTGCAGCACGCCCCGCCCGCGCAGGTACCGGAAGCCGTTCACGACGGCGGTGAGTCCCGTGTCGGGGAGATGTCCGGGCTCCGGCGGGACCCGGCGGATCGTGGAGATGATGGCGAACATGGCGAGGTACGAGCACACGTCGACGCCGTAGGCGGTCACGAGCCCGAACTGGGCGATCATCAAGCCCGCGACCGCCGGCCCGAGCAGGGCGGTTGCGTTCATGACCACCTGGTTCAACGCCAGGGCGGAGGGAAGCAGCTCCCGCCCGACGAGCCGCGGCACGATGGCGTTGCGGGCCGACGAATCGATCGACGACGAGCCGGCGATCAGGGCGACGGCGGCGTAGACGACCGCGATCGGCGGTTCGTCGAGCAACGTCGTGAACAGCAGCACCGAGCTGCCCGCTCCGCCGCACACCTGCGCCCACATCAACGTGGTTCGCCGGTCGACCGCGTCGATGAACGTGCCCCCGAGAACGATGCCGAGCACGATGCCGGCCAACCCCACGAGCCCGACGATGCCGACCGCCGTGTTGGAGCCGGTGAGCTCGTATACCTGGACGAACGAGGCGACGACGGTGAAGTGGTACCCGGCGCCGGCGAACAGCAGCCCGGTCCAGATCCGCCGGAAGTCCCTCGACCGCTGCAGCGGCGTGATGTCGATCGCGATGCGCCGCAGGAGCGACACCATCACCGACCGTGCGCCCGGGGACCCATCACCCCAGTCTGGACGGCGACACCGGGACCGACCACGGGCGATGATTCGATACGTCGTCGAACCGCATCGGGCGGATCACAGGGAGGCCATCACGTCGATGGCGTCTCGTTCGTCGGGGGTGGCGAGAGCGTCCTCGGTCATCCAGCGGTACCGGATGACACCCTCACGGTCGATCACGAACAGCGATCGCTTGGCGAGGCCGTCGTGTTCCTTCCAGACGTCGTATTGCACGCCGTACGCGCCGCAGGTCTCACGTCCCCAGTCCGACAACAACGGGAAGGGAACGTCGAGGTGCTTCGCGAACGCCATCTGCGAGAACGTCGCCGTCACCGCCACGGCGGCGATCGACCCGCCGATCGCCTCGACCCGAGGCGCCGCCTGTCCCAACTGGGACAGCTCGGTGCTTCAGACCGAGCCGAAGTCGAAGACGTAGAAGGCCAGCAGGAGCGGCCCGTGCTCGAGCAGATGCTCCAGCGAGATCTTCTCCTCGAACGTCTTGCGCAATGTGAACGAGGGCGCGGGATCGCCGACGCCAGGCCGGTCAGTCATCGAGCACCGCCACCGCCCGGGTCGGCCCCCCGTGCGCACCCTTGAGCTTCAGCGGCAGGCCGATGAACGTGAACCGCCGGCCCGCGACCTGGTCCAGGTTGGTGAGGTTCTCGTAGTGCGTGATGTGGTGAGCCCGGCCCATCATGTGGATCGGATAGATGCGACTCGCCGGGTTGTCGGGGGTGCAGGTGTCGATGCCGAACGACTTCACGCCGTGCTCCACGATCCAGTCGGCGACGTCGGCGCCCAGGCCCGGGAACTCGCTCACGTACTCGGGCATGCCCGCGTACCTCGTTGCGGTCCCGGTGTGGAACAACACGATGTCGCCCTCGCGAACCTCTTGCCCCGCCCCGGCGAGGCCCGACTCGACGCGATCGACGCCGATGTCGGTGCGAGGCTCGGCACCGGAGACGTCGATACACACCGCCTCGCCGTAGAACAGCTCCAACGGCATCTCGTCGATCGTCTGCGCCGATGGGTCGGGGTCGAGGTGGCTGAACGAGTCCACATGCGTGGGACCGTTGTCGTTCAACAGGAACCCCTTGGTCTGGAACGAGAAGCCGCTGTCGAACCTCGGCGCCGTCTCGGCGTGCGAGACATGATCGAACAGGACCGTCTTGAGGTGTCCCGGATAGACCATCATCCCGGTGTAGATGTCCTGGGACAGGTCGACGATCCTCGGCACGCCCCCTCCTTCCCCTCGAGCTGCTTAGTATATTATGTACGTTCGGCGGTGACCCCCGAGGCCGGCGTCGATCGGAAGGAGTCGCCCTGCGAGCCATGGTGCTGGAGGGGCCGAAGCGGATCGCCCTCCGACGGGTGGAACCTCCTCGGCCCGCTCCCGGACATACCCCTATCGCCGTGCGAACGGTGGGCATCTGCGGCACGGACGTGAGCATCTTCCATGGCACGATCCCGGTCTCCTACCCCCGCATCCTGGGCCACGAGATCGTAGGCCTCGTCGGTGACGGCGACGCGGCCCCGCCCGCAGGCACGCGGGTGCTCGTCGACCCGAGCGTCTCCTGTGGCTCGTGCCGGCTCTGTCTCGAGGGGCGCTCGAACCTCTGCACCGCAGGCTGGCTCCTCGGGCGGGATCGCGACGGCGGACTCGGGGAGGCGATGCTGGTGCCGAGCACCAACCTGCACGTGCTGCCCGAGGCCGTCTCCGATCACGCCGCACCGTCGATCCAGATGCTCTCGACCTGCCTGCACGGCCAGGCCATGTGCGGCTTCGCCGCCGGCGATCCCGTCGCGGTCGTCGGGCTCGGCGTGACCGGGCTGATGCACGTGCAGCTGGCCGCCTCGGTCGGCGCGTCTCCGATCGTCGGGATCACACGCTCGGCGGACAAGCGCCGGCTCGCCGAGAGCATGGGCGCCACCCACACGGTCGATGCTGAGGATCCCGAGACCGAGGGGATCGTGCGAGAGATCACCGGCGGCGGGGCGGCGGTGGCGATCGAATGCGCCGGGAAGGTCGCCACCCTCGCGCGGGCGGTCCGGATCGCCAGGCCGGGCGCCCGCATCCTCGCGTACGGAACGATCACCGAGGACGAGGGGGCGTTCCCGTACTACGACCTCTACTACAAGGAGCTCACGATCGTGAGCCCTCGGGCGGCCACATGTGACGACGTCGTTGCCGCGATCGATGCGGCGGCGGCGGGCGGCGTCGACCTGGAGCCCCTCGTCACCGACCGGGTGCCCTTGGAACGGGCCGGCGAGGCGCTCGCGGCCGGCGGCGGCGCCCACACGCTCAAGACCGTGATCGATGTCACGGGGGGCGCATGATGCGGGCGATGGCGGTCACGGCGTACGACGAACCGCTGTCGATGCGCGATCTTCCGACCCCCGAGATCCCGCCGGGGTACGCCCTGCTCGATGTGGCCGCGTGCGGCGTGTGCTTCAGCGACGTGAAGACCTCGCGGGGGATGATGCACTACAGCGCGGACCTCGCGCTCCCACACGTGCCCGGCCATGAGATCGCCGGGCGCGTGGTCGAGACCAACCCACCGGGCGCGCTGCCCGAAGGGGCTCTCGTCGTCGTCTACCACTACTGGCCGTGCGGACGCTGCGCCGCCTGCCGTCGGGGTGACGAGACCCTCTGCAGCCGGCTCGAGGGATGGGCGGGCTTCACCCACCCGGGAGGGTTCCAGGAGCGGCTCGCCGTTCCCGTCGACCGGCTCATCGCGGTGCCCGATTCCGTCGACCCCGTGCTGGCCGCGCCGATGTCGTGCGCGATGGGCACCGCCTACCGATCCGTGGTGACCCGCGGCGGCGTGCGAGCCGGCTCGCGGGTCGGGGTGCTGGGACTCGGGGGCGTCGGCATCCATGCGGCGCAGGTCGCGCTCAGCGCCGGTGCGCGTGTGATCGGGTTCGACGTGCATCCTCCAACCCTGCAGCGCGCCAAGGAGATCGGCATCGACGCGCGGCGGAGCGACGACGAAGGCCTCGTGCAGGCGGCGTTCGGCGAGACCGATGGCGAGGGGCTCGACGTCGTGGTGGAGACCGTCGGACGCGACGAGACCCTGAACCTGGCGGTCGAGCTCTTGCGCCCCGGAGGGCGGCTCGTCGGAGTGGGCTACTCCCCGACGAGCGCTCTGACCGTGGCGACGCCCAGGCTGGTCCTCGGAGAGCTCGACCTCGTCGGATCCCGGTTCGCCCATCGCGACGACATGGAGCGCGCCGTGCGTCTGGTCGCGGCCGGCGAGGTGAACCCGGTGATCGGGCTGGTCGCCCCGCTCGAGGACGTGAACGACGTGTTCGAGGCGCTGGAGCGAGGCGACGTCGTGGGCCGCGCGGTGCTCGACGTCGCCGGCACCCGGCACGCGGGCTCCGCCGCCGGAGGCTGACGATGCATCCGATAACGTACGCACGAGGCTGAACATGGGGGCCAAAGCGAGGACCGTGCTGGGTCGCGACACGACCGCGAAGGTCGTCGCGGGCATGCTGCGCGACCAGATCCAGGAAGGAGGGCTGGCTCCCGGCACGAGGCTGCGGCAGAACGAGGTGGCCGAGCGGTTCGGGGTGAGCACCACTCCGGTGCGAGAGGCTTTCGCCCAGCTCCAGGCCGAGGGGCTGGTGCGCATCGATCCCCATCGCGGAGCGGTGGTCTTCCACCCGACGGCCGAAGACCTGCTCGAGTACTACGAGATCCGGGAGGTGCTCGAGTCGCTCGCCGTGACGCACGCGATCGACGAGCTGACGCCGCAGATCGCGAAGGAGCTGAACGAGCTGATCGAGCGCATGCGACGCACGACCGATGCCCGCCGCTGGCTCCGCATGAACGACGAGTTCCACCTGAAGCTGTACGAGTGCGCGAGACGGCCGCACCTCAGCTCCCTGATCGACAACCTGCGGGACGCGTCGACGCCGTACATCTACATGTTCGTCGCCAGCCGCAAGCCATCGGATCAGGCCAACGAGGAGCACCAGGAGATCCTCGACGCTTGCGTTCGCCGCGATTCGAAGGCCGCCCGGCGGGCGATCCGCGACCACCTGCGGCATGCGTCCGGCGACCTGGCTCGTCAGCTGAGCGAGAAGGACGACGAACGAGCGGGCGACGACCCCGGCACATCCGGCAGCTGAGCTCGATCGATCCCTCGACCATGACGTCCGCGGCGGCCCCGGTGGTGGAGCTCCGAGACGTGATCGTTCGCATCGGCGGAAGGGTCGTTCTGGGACCCGTGTCGTTGACGATCCGCGAGGGTGAGCGGTGGGTGCTGCTCGGCCCCAACGGCGGCGGGAAGACGACCCTGTTGGCGGTGGCCGGGGCCCGGCGGCAGCCGTCGTCGGGCCGCGCGAGCGTCCTCGGCCTCGAGCTCGGCCGCGGCGACATCCGCACGCTGCATCCCGAGATCGGGCACACGAGCCACGCGCTCTCCGAGCTCTTCCCGCCGCACCTGCGCGTGCTCGACGTGGTGCTCACGGGCAAACGATCGTCGCTGTCTCCGTGGTTCCAGCGCTACGACGCCGGCGATCGGTCGCGGGCCGAGGCCAGGCTGGCGGACGTCGGCTGCGAGCACCTGACCGACCGTGTCTTCGAGACGTGCAGCCAGGGGGAACGGCAACGCGTCGTGTTGGCGCGAGCCATGTTCGGCGAGCCACGGCTGCTCGTGCTCGACGAGCCCTCGGCCGGTCTCGACCTGCCGGCGCGGGAGGCATTGCTCGGGGCGATCGAGCGATCGGTGAGCCGCGATGCGGGTCTCGCGGTGGTGATCGCGACCCATCACCTCGAGGAGATACCGCCGTCGGCCACCCACGCGGCGCTGCTCCGCCAGGGCAGCATCGTCGCCTCCGGGCCCATCGACGCGATGCTGACCGCCGGCAACATGCGGCGGTGCTTCGACCTCGACATCGTGGTGGAACGCCGGCACGGTCGATGGCAGGCCATGGCCGCGCCCGCGCCGGTCAACCCTGCCTGAGCCCCAGCTCCTCGGCGTTGACGGCGTATGGCGGCACCCGTCCGGCCAGCACCTCGATGACCTGCTCGGTCGCCTTGCGCTGCAGCTCGATCATCGATTCCTCGCTGTAGAACGCCGCATGCGGGGTGACGATCACCTCGGCGCGGGCCAGGAGCGGGTCGTCGGGTTCGGGTGGCTCGGTCTCGAGGACGTCGAGCGCGGCACCCCCGAGGTGTCCCGATGCGAGCGCCGCACGCAGGGCATCGAGATCGACGAGCGGTCCGCGCGACGTGTTCACCAGCATGGCGCCCTCGCGCATCAGGTCGAGCTGGGCGGCTCCGATCAGGTGATGGGTCTCGGGAGTGAGCGGGGCGTGCAACGAGACCACGTCGGACCCCGCGAGCAGCGTCTGCAGGTCGCACGGCTCAGCGCCGGCCTCGACGATCGCCTCTGCCGGCAGGAACGGGTCGAACGCGAGGATGTGGAATCCGATCGCCGAGGCCTTCGCGGCGAGCGCCCGCGCGATCCTGCCGAATCCGACCAGCCCGAGCATCCGACCGCGGAGCCGATGCAACGGGGCCGCGTCCATGGGGCTCCACGAGCCCCCGTGCACGCTGCGGTCCAGCCGAACGACCCCTCTGGCGAGCGCGAGGGCGAGCGCGAGCGCATGATCGGAGACCTCGTCGATGCAGTAGTCGGGGACGTTCGTCACGACGATCCCCGTCTCCGTCGCCGCCCCGACATCGATCGTGTCCAGGCCGATGCCGTAGCGCGCGATGATGCGACACCCGTGCATCGCTCGGGTGACGTCGGCGGGGATCGGCGTGTAGCAGTTGAGCACGGCGTCGGCCCCCCGCACCGCCTCGGCGACCTGCTCGGGTGTGGTGGCGTTGCCGTCGAACCGCAGCTCGTGCCCGGCGTCGGCCAACATCGCTCGTTCCTGGTCGAGGTGAGGGAACACGTGATCGGTGACCGCGACGACACCCATGTCGATCAGCCCCCCAGGTTCAGCAATCGAGCCGCGTTCCCGCCGAGGATGAGCGCGAGCTCGGCGTCGCTCAGGCCCTGGACCGAGCAGATCAGCTCGAGCGGATCGTCCTCGCCCATGTCGTAGGGGTAGTCGGTGCCCAACAGCACGTGATCGGGCCCGTACCGCTCCACCAGGGTCGCCAGCTCGTAGGCGTCGTACAGCATCGAGTCGAAATGCAACCGCTTCAGGTAGTGGCTCGGCGGATGGTCGGGGATGAACTCGCTGACGTCGGACCGCTCGCGCCACGCGTGGTCGTAGCGCGCCGGGTACGACGGCAGGTAGCCGCCCCCGTGCACCACGCACATCTTGATGTCGGGCACCCGCTCGAGCACGCCGCCGAAGATCATGCGGGCGACGAACACCGTCGAGTCCAGCGGCATGCCGATCGTGTTGATCATGTAGTAGTCGGTCAGACGTTCGCCGTGCGTGAACCCGTTCGGGTGCACGACGATCGCGAGATCGAGGTCGCGGCACCGCTCGAAGAACGGCAGGAACCGCGGATCGTCGAAGTCGTCGCCGTTCACGTTCGTGCAGATCTCGATGCCGGGGAACCGCAGGTCCTGGGCGATGCGGTCCAGCTCCTCGAGGGTCGCCCCGACGTCCTGCAGGGGCACGGTGCCCAGGCCGACGAACCGATCCGGATGCTCCGCGACGATGCTCGCGAGGTTGTCGTTCAGCATGCGAGCGAGCTTCTGACCGAGATCGGGCTCGGCCCAGTAGTAGTACTGGGGAGGCGCCACCGAGATCGCCTGGATGTCGACGCCCATGCGATCCATGTCGGCGAGTCGCTCCTCGACGACGGTGAGCTTCGGACGGATCTCGGCGACCGCGCGCTGGTTGTACGCCGCGCTCGCGGGTCCGGAGAAGTAGAGGAACGGGTCCTTCTCGAGGGAGAACGCGGGACGCGCCAGCGCCTCGGCTTCGGGGGACAGCACGTGGCAGTGGATGTCGATCGTCACGGCTCCTTCGGGACGTTCTCGTGGGCCCGCCATCGCTCCTTCGCTCCCCTCGCCCGCCACCTAGGCACCCGCCTGCGCCGGACTCACGCCGTGGATCGATGCCGCCGCCGATGGCTCGAGGACGGCGATCGCTCCGCGATCGCCGTCGACCGCGACGAGCGAGCCCGGCGCGAACGCGCCGGGCTCGCCCCGCAGGCTCGTCACCGCGGGCACCCCGAGGGAGCGGGCGACATCGAAGAGGTGGGCCCCTTCGCTTCCCTCGGATGTGACGAGCCCTGCACACCCCCACAACAGGGGCGCGATCTGTGGCACCGGCCTGGGGGCGACGAGCACCGATCGCGGCGCCGGCCTGCCGGCGCCGGAGACCAACGGGTGCGCACGACCGGCCCCGACCCCGGGCGATGCCCCGACGCCTTCGGCGACCGCCCCGTCGGCGCACACCACGGCCGCGATCAGCGGTTCCCACCGATCGGGGCCTCGCGGCACGGACGGACGGTACCCCGGCCGCCGCACGGATCTCTCGAGGTCGGCGGGTGAGACCCTCCACACGAGGTCGGGGTGGGTCAACGAGCCGGCCTCGGTCAGGGAGCGCCCGAGCCCCTCCATCAGCCCCGCCAGGCGGTCGATCTCCGAAGGCTCGATCGCCGAGGGTGCACCCGGGCCCGGCGGGTCGGACGCGCCGGCGAGCAGATCGCGAGCGAACACCGACCACCGCAGCTCGGCATCGGCAGGATCGGCGGTCCAGACCGACGAGCGGAGCACCGCCGCCAACGCGAGGATCTCGCGCAACGTCGACGCCGGATCGCTCACGGCGATCGGGACCGGCCGAGGGAGACGCTCGAGCGCGGGTGACAACGGCAGCAGGGTCGCCTCGCCCATCGGCCCGGGGAAACGCTGGGCGACGATCGCGACCCGCCGCTCGATCTCGGTCGGCTGCCGCGACGGTGCGGGGAGCCGTGCACCCGAGTATGCCGCCGCCGAGTCGCGCACCTGCAGCAGCCAGAGCGTTCCAGAGGCCAGTCCCCATTCGATCGTTCTGGCCCCGAGTTCCTTCGACACCCGGTCGGTCAACGCCGCGACGCGGAGCGCGAGATCGGGCCCGAGACCGCCGAGGCCGGGATCACCCTCCACGGCTCTCCCCGAGCGCACGAACGCCCGCTCGCCGCGCACGGCCCCGGCGACCAGGGCGGCCGGATCCCCCGCGACCCCGAGGATCGAGACCGCGTCGTCGTCTGCGACGGTCGCCGTTCCGCCGCCGTCGAGGGGGAGCCACGGCTGGATCACGGCGCCCATCCTCAGCTCGGACACGGGCACCCCGAGCTGCTCGCAGCGGCCGACGACGTCACGGGAGAACACCGACGCCGCGCACCCGAGCACGGCCGTCTCGAGGTCGCCGACATCGACCTCGTGGTAGGTGGCGAAGGCCCCGGACCACCTCGGATCGTGCTCGAACGGGCTGGACGAGCGAACGATCGCTCCGCGGGGATACGGGGCGCACACCGCCCGGATCGCCTCGAGGGCGACGGGATCGATCCGGGAGGCGGCGACCGCCAGCCGGGCCGACGCCGGGCTTCGTCCGAGCGCCGACGCACCCGCGGCCAGCGCAGGAGCCAGGACCTCGATCGGAACCACGTGCGCGGGCAGCACGGGCAGGTGCGCCGCGGCGGCCCGCGCGAGCCCGGCCGCCTTGGCGCCGGCGACCCGGGCGTCGAACGCCCGGGCATCGTCGAGCGTGAACGGCCCGGTCACGGTTCAGCCGGCGAGCGTGATCTCGTCGATCGGGAACGACGTGATCAGCTCGTGCCCGGTCTCGGTCACGACCAACATCTCCTCGAGGCGCACCCCGAACTCGTGGACCTTCCCGTGCTGGGTCTCGAGCGCGAACACCATGCCGGGCTTGATCTCGATCGGGTGGTCGAGCGACCAGATGCGCGAGATCACCGGTTGGTCGTACTGGGCCAGCCCGAGCCCGTGGCCCCACAGGTTCGCGGCGGCCTCGTCCTCGTCGGCGTAGCCCCACGTCTCCATGGCGCTCGGCCACTTCGCGGCGATGTCGCGCGTCGTCACGCCTGGCTTCACGGCGTCGATCGAGTCCCGGAGCCACCGCAGGGCTGTTTCGTAGTACGACTTCATCTCGTCGGTCGGGGTGCCTCCGACGCAGTACGTGCGGTAGACGCACGACTTGAAGCCGTTCCACGTGAGCGCGGCCACGTCGATGATCACCAGCTCGCCCGGCCTGATGATGCGGTCGGAGAAGTTCCGCCAGTTCGGCCATGCGTTGGGGCCGGAGCTCACGATCACGTCCTCGACGTCTTCCACGCCGGGGAACGAGTAGAGGAACTCGAACCCGTGCGCGGCCACCTGGTTCTCCGTCAGGCCCGGGCGCAGGAACTGCGTCATCTCGTAGTGGAGGGCATCGCAGATCGAGCCGACGATGCGCGAGCAGTTCTGCTCGTCGGGGCTCTTGACCGCCCGGGCCTCCATCATGGGGGTCATGCCGTCGGTCCAGGTGATGCCGGCTCGTTCGAACGTCTGCATCATCGTGATGTCGATGAAGTCCACGCCGAGCGGGCGGTCCTTGACGCCGGCGTCCTCGAGATCACCGACGAGCGCCTCGGTGAACTTGTCCACCTGCATCTGAGCTGCCGGTCCGGCCGCTCCCTTGATCCACGCGAAGGAATGACGCACGTTCTCCTGCGGGATCCACGGCGAATGCGCCTTGATGTGGATGCCGATGTCGCCCTGCTCGTACAGGATCGGCTCCTTGCCCTCCACGAGCACCGCGTAGCGCAAGCCGGGCTTCAGCTTGTTCCAGCCGGGCGTGAGCGTCGACGTGACGTAGCGGATGTTCTCGTCGTACATCAGCAGCATGGCGCCGAGGCCGTGACGCTTCATCGCGTCGCGGGCGCGATCCAGCCGGAACGCTCGCACGGCATCCCAGTCGATGCCCCGCTTCCACTCGATGTTGGCGTAGCCGAACGCTTCCTTCATGCGGTCGTTCCCTCTCTGGTCGGGGGCGGGGTCACGCGGTGACCCGCCGAACGATCTCGGTGAACGCCTCGTCGTCGACGAGCCCCTTCGTCTCGAGCGAGCGGGCCTTCACCTCGTCGAGGATCGCCAGCGCCTGCTCGTCGGACGCGGTGAGCCCGAGCCGCTCGAGAGCTGCGGCGACCGAGTCGATGCCCGAGCCCTTGCCGAGCACGAGCAGGGGTTCCGGCTGGCCGACGAGCTCGGGGCGATAGGGGAAGCTCTCCGTGAGTTCGTCGCCGACGTTGCGGACCCAGGTCGTGATGATGCCGCTCTCGACGTTGTACAGCCGCTCCCCCACGACCGGGCGGTTCGAGGGCTGGGAGACCCGCGCGATCTGCATCACCAGCTTCGAGAGCTCGGTGAACCGCTCGGTTCGGATGCCCGTGTCGAGCCCGTACATCGTGAGCAGGGCGAGCACGGTCTCCTCCATCGGGGTGTTCCCCGCCCGCTCCCCGATGCCGGTCACCGTCGTCTGGATCACCTCGACACCCTCGGCGATCGCGATCAACGTGTTCGCGACCCCGAGGCCGAAGTCCATGTGGAAGTGCGTCTCGAGCGGCACGCCGAGCCGTTCGCGCGTGCGCCGCACGAACAGCTGCACCCCGTGCGGGGAGAGCACGCCGAACGTGTCGACGAGCCCGACCGCGTCGACGTGGCCGTCGGTCGCGACCTTCTCGAGCAGATCCAGGTATTCGACGAGGCCTGCCCGGGTCGCGTCGATCGGGAAGAACGACACCTTCATCCCGAGCTCGTGCGCGAGTGCGGTGGCCTCGACCGACGCATCGATCGCGCGCTCGACCGGCCAGCGATACGCCTTCTCGACCAAATGGTGGCTCGACGGGATCTCCATCACGACGCCGGTGACGCCGCAGTCCGCCGCCCGCTTGACGTCGTCGACCATGCACCGGCTGAACGCGTAGATCTCCGACGGCAGGCCGGCCTTCACGATGAGCCGCACGGCCTCCTCGTCGGCGGGCGAAACGGCGGGCAGCCCGGCCTCGATGCGATGCACGCCGGCCTCGGCGAGCGCCTCGGCGATGCGGAGCTTCTCATCGGCGGTGAAGACCACGCCCGCCTGCTGTTCCCCGTCGCGAAGGGTCACGTCGTGGACCTGCACCGCCGAGGGAAGGTCGAACCCCTCGGTGACCTCAGGCAGGAAGTTCCACGGGCTCGTGAACCATCGGTCGGTGTGCCACGGTTCCGACGTCATCGATGCTCGTCCCCTCTCCCCCGATACGGGCTGCCTATATAGCACATTATGTACAACCTCAGGCGGGCGCCTTCCGGACGCTTCAGTCCGCGCCGACAACGGCCGACACCGCGGACAGGTACCCTCGACCGATCCTTCCTGGTCCCATGTCGATCATCTCCTCGTCCCTCCCTCACCCGGTGACCATGGCGGTGCTCACCCTGGTCGTGGCCATCGCACCCTCCGCGTCGGCCACCGGCGATGCGGCTGCCGGCGACGGGTACGCGGGCTCGTCGGGTGAAGCCCGGTCGGCCCCGGCGGCGCCCCGCGTGCGGCTCGACGTCGGCCCGACCACGCCGGGCATCGACGTGAGCCACTGGCAGGGGGAGATCGACTGGAGGAAGGTCGCCCGAGCGGGGAAGCGGTTCGTCTTCCTGAAGGCGACCGACGGGCACGACTTCCTCGATCCCACGTTCTTCCGCAACCGGACGGGCGCCAGGACGAACGGGCTGCGGGTGGGCGCCTATCACTTCGCGCGGCCCGATCCGTCGAAGGGCGACGCGGTCGAGGAGGCGCGCTGGTTCGTGAGCCGGGCGGACCCGCGACCGGGGAACCTGCTTCCGGTGCTGGATCTCGAGACGAGCAAGGGCCTCGACTCGAAGGGCGTGACGCTCTGGGCACGGCGTTGGGTCGCCGAGGTGCGCCGTCTCACGGGCGTGACGCCGCTCGTGTACACGAGCCCGTACGGCTGGCTGAGCCGCACCGGCGACTCGCGCGCGCTGGCCCGGGACGGCGCTCCGCTGTGGATCGCCCACTGGGGGGTGTCCTCGCCGCTCTTGCCCGCCGGCGGTTGGGACGGCGCGGGATGGCGGGTGTGGCAGCACACGAGCCACGGGCGCGTCGCCGGCATCTCGGGCCGGGTCGACCTCGACGTGGTGCCAGGGCATTCGCTCGGCCCGATCACGATCCGGCGGCTGACGTTGAACGTCGAGGGCGGCGCCGGATCGGTCATCAGCTCCCCGGCGGGCCTCGGGTGCAGCGCCACGTGCTCGAAGAGCGTGGACCCGGGCAGGGTCGTCACCCTCACGGCCCGGCCGGACGACGGCGCGTACTTCACCGGTTGGAGCGGCGCGTGCTCCGGCGCCGGCGCCTCGTGCACGATCACGATGCGCGGGAACCGCACGGTTGGCGCCACGTTCGTCACCGACGTCACGCCGCCGAACGCGGCGGTCTCGGTGAGGACCGGGTTCCGGGGTCCGGTCGTGGTGACCTTCGACGAGCCGGTTCGCCGTGTGAACGCGGCCAACGTGTTCCTGCGTGCCGGGGGACGACGCACGCCCGTCGCCCGGGTGTGCCGCTCGGCCGCCGGCACGCCGGTGGGCTGCGACGGCCCGCTGCGTTCGATCGTGCTGCGGCCGTCCTCGCCGCTCGTGCCCGGCCGCGATTACCGGGTCCTCGTGGACCCGCCCGGCGCCGTTCCCGTCGTGGACCGCGTCGGGAATCCCGCGCCGCCGTTGGTGCATCCGTTCGAGGCGCCGAGATCCGTCGAGCAGGCCCACGCCCCGGTGGGCCTCGCGCCCCTCACGGCATGGAACCTCCTCCGGTCCTCGAGAGCCTCGGGCGGATCGTTCGCGGCCGCCGAGCGAGCGGGGTCGAAGGCCACGATCAGATTCGACGGAACCGGGATCGATTGGGTCACGGTGACGGGGCCCAACCGGGGACGCGCACGCATCTGGATCGACGGCGAACGCGTCCGGATCGTCGACCTCTTCTCCACGAGGCGGACGTTCGGCGTCGCGGAACGGATCGACGGCCTGGCCGACCGAGCCCACACGCTCCGCATCGAGGTCATGGGGAGCCGGTCGATCCGATCGCACGGCCGGTGGGTCACGGTCGACCTCTTCGTCGTGACCGGCCCCTGATCTCGGGAACTCGGTGGCGTCGACCGAGGGGCCACCCCGATCACCCTCGCTGGGGCCTCGGCGCCGGGGTCCCGAAGATGCTAAGCATGATGCATGGTCGACCCTGCATCGCTCCCCGAAGGAGCGGCGGCGCTGTTCCGTGAGGCGCCGGAACGCTTCATCGCCGCCCGCGACGCTCTCGCCGCCGGCCTGGCCGACGCGGGGGACGCGAGGGGGTCGCGAGCGGTCAAGTCCCTCCGCAAGCCCACCGTGGTGGCCTGGGCGATCGACCAGGTCGCGGAGCGGGACCCCGACGGAGCGCGTGCCCTGCTGGACGCGGGTGCAGAGCTCCGCGCCGCGCAGCAGGCCGCGCTCTCCTCGAAGCGAGGCGCGACGGACCGGCTGCAGGAGGCGGGCGCGACCCGCAAGGAGGCGGTCGCACGCCTCGCGAGCGTCGCGGAGCAGGCGCTGAGGGAAGCCGGGCGATCGGCGGGAGCCCATTCGGATGCGATCGTCCAGGCACTGGAGATCTGCTCGGTGGATCCCCAGGCGGGAGCCGCGCTCGCCGCGGGCACGCTGGAACGCCCGCCCGAACGAGCAGCGGGGTTCGGCGAGCTGTTCGGATTGACCTCGGTCGAGGGCGGCCTCGAGCAGCCCTCCGGAACATCGCGGCGAACGTCGGCCGGGGCCGCCAAGCGCGCCGGCCGTGCCGACCGACGGGCAGACGCCGCGCGCCTGCGCCGCGACCGAGACGCCGTCGCCCGCCGCGCGCGCAAGGCGCGGGACGCCGCCGACGGGTTCGCCCGCGAGCTCGAGGGCATGCGCCGACGACTCGAGGTCGTCGAGGGCAAGCACGCGAAGGCCGAGTCGGAGGCATCCGAGCTCGAACTCGAGCTCGCCCGGGCGGAGCGGGCGCTGCGACGCGCGGAAAAGGGCGTCGACGACAGCTGACGGTCCGATCCGTCGTCGACGGGCCGTGCAGCCCACAGGCGAGGGGACGCTCGGGCACTGCGGGCCGGCCCGTGCTGGCCTACCGTCGAACGTGGAGGTGAGGACCATGGAGATGAACGACCTCGACCCCACCGGCCCGGGCCTTCGCATCCCGGCATCCCCTGAGGTGCTCGCCCACACGGGTCGCGCGCGCACGGCGAACCGAGCGGCCTCGGTGCTGTCCGTCGCGATCGCCGGCGTCATGATGGCCGCGTCGGCGATCGGGCTGTTCGTGCCCGACCTGTACGAGGAAGGTGCATGGGCCCGAGAGGCGCTGCGGGGCGGCGACCTCGTGACGCTCGTGCTCGCGGTTCCCCTGCTGGTCGGCTCGCTCTGGCTGGCCGCCCGCGGATCACCCCGTGCCCGCGCCGTGTGGATCGGCATGCTCGTGTACGCCGTGTACACCTCGGCGTTCTCTGCGCTCGGCACGACGTTCAACGACGCCTTCCTGCTGCACATCGCCCTGTTGTCGATGTCGATCTTCGCGCTGGCCTGCGCGATCGTGAGCACCGACCTCGTCGCCACATCGAAGGCGTTCCGCGAGGTGCGCGGCGCCCGTTGGGTCGGACTCTTCCTGGCGATCGTGGGCGGCGCGCAGGGGGCGCTGTGGGTGATCGTGATCGCGAGGAACGCGCTCACGGGCGAGCTGATCGCCGACGTGCCGGCCGCGGGGCAGCACCTGGTCTTCGCGCTCGACCTCGCGTTCCTGGTACCGAGCCTGGTGCTCTCCGGGGTGCTGCTGTTCCGCCGGCTCCCGCTCGGGTTCCTGCTGGGAACGGCGATGGCCTCGATGGGCGCCGTCTACCAGGTGAACATGTCGGTCGCCGCGGTCTTCCAGGACCGCGCCGACGTCGTCGGCGCCACCGCGTTCGCGCCCGAGAGCGTGGGGCTCACGATCTCGTTCGCGGTGGCCGCGCTGGTGATGCTGGCTCCGAGGAAGGAGCGCCTGCCCGGGTGATCTCGTAGCGGACGCCCTGCCACGTCTCCGTCCCGTCGGTGCGCTCGAAGCGCTCGACGAGGCGCATGCCGACCTTCTCCGCGACGCGGATCGACGGGATGTTCTCCGCGCTGGCGAAGGCACGCACGACCTCGGCCCCGAGCGCATCGAACGCGAAGGCCACCAGCGCGGCGACCGCCTCGGTCGCGTACCCGCGGCCCTGGTAGGCGGGGTCCATCGTGTACCCGACCTTGATCACCCCGGGCTCGCCGTCGGCGGAGCTCATGCCGACGTCGCCGACGAGCGCGTGGGAGCCACGCTCCTCCACGGAGAACTGCACCCACCCCCCGGCCTCGCCGGGCTGCCTGGGGGCCATCTCCTCGATCTCCGCCCGCACACCCTCCACGTCGGTGCGCGCCCAGCCCTGGTAGCGATGCACCTGCGGATCGCTGCGGTACGCCGCGATCGCGCCGGCGTCGTCGGGCAGCGAGCGACGCAGCACCAAACGCTCGGTCCGGAGGCGATCGGGAGTCATGGGGCAGGAAGCCTACCCGAGCCCGACAGCGGAGCCGTCAGCGCTTCCGTGCCTTCCAGGCTTCCTCGATCGGCCATCTCCGTGACCACTCGACCGTGGCGAGCGGGTCCGACGGCGGCTCGGCGTCGTCGGGGGCGCGAACCTCGACCAGATCCTCGACCTCGAACCCGCTCGAGCGCAGCAGGCGGATCATCTCCCCGTGCGGGATCGCGAACTCCACAGCGCCCTCGGCATCGGGCCAGACGAAGCGGTGCATGCCGAAATGCGGCCGCACGAGCGTCTCGCCCGCCGGCAGGTCGTCGTCGGGGAACGTCAACATCGACAGATAGGAATGGCCGATGAAGACGAGGCGTCCGCCGGGGCGGAGCAGGCGCGCCGCCTCGGGGATCCAGCGGTGGGGGTCGCACCAGATCGCCGCGCCGTACTCCGAGATCGCGAGATCGAACGACGCGTCGCGCAACGGCGGCCGCTCGGCGTCGGCATGGATCAGCGGGAAGCGGAGACCGAACTCCCGCTGGAACGACCTGGCCGTGGCGAGCTGCGCGCCGGAGTTGTCGAGGCCGACCGGGCGGGCGCCACGGCGAGCGAGCCAGGCCGAGACGTAGCCGGTGCCGCATCCGAGCTCGATCACGTCGATGCCCTCGAGGTCGGGCAGCAGCCCCAGCTCGGACTCGGGCACGTGCCAGATGCCCCAGCCGATCTCCTCGCGTGCCCAATCGCGGCGACCGCGATCGACCCAGTCGCCCGCGTCGGCGTCCCATGCCTCGCGGTTGGCTCGCACGTGCTCATCGGACATGGCGCACACGATACGAGGACCGTCGGCGATGATGCTTCCGTGCGAACGATCGACGTCGGGGAACGCCGGGCGCGGCTGGGACTGCGCCACCATCTAGCGCGTCCGGCCCCGAGCGTGGACCGGGCCGTCGAGGCGCTCGTCGGGGCCCACTCGAGCGACCCGTCGAGCGTCTTCCTCTCGGCCCGGGCCCGCGTCGAGGGCTTCGAGCCGGGGCTGCTCGAGGAGGCTCTGTACGAACGGCGATCGCTGGTGCGCCTGCTCGGCATGCGTCGCACGCTCTTCGTCGTGCCCACCGAGCTCGGCGGCGTGATGAACGAGGCATGCACGAAGGCGCTCGTCCCCGGCCAGCGCAAACGGCTGATCGCGATGCTCGGCGAGCAGGGCGTCGCCGAGGACCCCTCACGGTGGCTCGACCGGGTCTCGACCCGTACCCTGGTCGCCCTCGAGTCGCGGGGCGAGGCGAGCGCGCGCGAGCTCACCGCCGAGGTGCCCGAGCTCGCCACGAAGCTCTCGTTCGGCGAGGGCAGGACCTGGGGCGGCAGCGTCGGGGTCTCGACCCGGGTGCTGTTCCTGCTCGCGACCGAGGGTCGGATCGTGCGCGTCCGCCCGGCCGGCTCGTGGACGTCGGGTCAGTACCGGTGGGCGCCGACCAACCGCTGGCTCGACGGGGGGCTGCCCGACGTCCCGCGCGACGAGGCGTGCGCCGAGCTGCTGCGCCGGTGGCTCCGCGCGTTCGGGCCCGCGACCGCGACCGACCTCCGCTGGTGGACGGGCTGGACGGCGAAGCTCGCCGCCGCGACCCTGGCCGCGATCGGGGCCGTCGAGGTC
>Ga0075311_1000005_pt1 | contig 37559 bp, 35 predicted proteins | sample MayberryNE_Catta_FD_120044 | JGI IMG/M metagenome (GOLD analysis project Ga0075311, IMG submission 120044) | Natural and restored wetland microbial communities from the San Francisco Bay, California, USA, that impact long-term carbon... | ecosystem: Environmental > Terrestrial > Soil > Wetlands ...
ATCACCCGCGAGCCTACGGCAGGACGCTTGACCTCCCGGGGCGATCTGGGATATCGAAGCGTCCGCCGATGTGCCCGTATCCAGAGGAGGTCAGTGATGTCGACCGAGCGAACCGTCCAGACGCTTCGGCAGGTCCTCGACGCGTTCAACGAGCACGACCTCGATGCGATCATGACCCACTTCGCCGAGGACTGCGTGTTCGATGCTCCTCGAGGCGCCGATCCGTGGGGCCGCCGGTTCGTCGGGAAGGACGAGGTGCGCCGTGGGCTCGCGGGCCGCTTCGAGGGCATCCCCGACGTGCACTACGGTGGGGACGATCACTTCGCGTCCGGTGCCCGCGGCGTCTCGGAGTGGACGATCACGGGCACCGACCTCGACGGGGAACGGATCGAGGTTCGCGGATGCGACCTCTGGACCTTCGCGGACGACGGCACGATCGTTCGCAAGGACAGCTTCTGGAAGCTCCGCGAGAAGTAGATCGACTCGAGTCGGATGTCAGGGGATGGCCACGACCCGGAGCCCGCTCAGTCCGAGAGATCGAGCACGCGGAACTCCTCGGCCCGCTCCGCGCCGATCTTCGTCCCCGCTTCCGCGGCTTCTTCGACGAGGAACCTCTCGAAATAGGCGATGCCCTCCGACAGCTGGGAGTCGTGCTTCGCGAGGGCGTCGATCTTGCGGCGCCACGATGCGGTGACGTCCTCCACGTGGTTCGGCTCGTTCGTCCAGCCGAGCCAGACCTCGGTGATGTCCTGCACGCCGAGGCCGTCGCCGAGGTGCTCGGGGAAGAAGTGCGGGTTCCCCGAGCCGGGGAACGCCGAGTCGAGCGCGATCCACCCGGCCGTGCGGTGGTCGGAATGGTTGTAGTAGCTGTTGCGGAAGAACACGGCGGTCGGATCGACCGAGAGCACGGTCTCGGCCCGCACCTCGCGGATGCGCCGCACGACCTGTTCGCGAACCTCGACCGCGTTCTGCAGGTCGCCGTCGTGCACGTCGAGGATGCGCACGCTCGCGAGGCCGAGCACCTCCCCGGCGGCCTGGGTCTCGCCGACCCGGATCCTGGCGAGCTCGGCGCGATCGAGCTGCGGATCCTGGGAGCCGCGATCGCCGTTCGTGAGCACGAGCAGGTGCACCTCGCGGCCCGCGGCGACCCAGTTCGCCATCGTGCCTCCGGCCGCGATCTCGGCGTCGTCGGCGTGCGCGAAGACGCCGAGCACCGGACCTGTGCGCGGTTCGGAGGATCTGCCGCCCGCCACGGCGCTACTCGGCGCGATCGAGCACGAACCGCACGAGCGTGCGCACCGGCACGCCTGTCGAACCGCGAGGGCTCAGGTCGGTGTCACGTTCGCTGAATCCCGGCCCGGCCATGTCGACGTGGCACCAGGGTGTGTCCCCGACGAACTCCGCGAGGAACCAGGCGGCGGTGATCGCGCCTCCCCACCGGTCGCCGACGTTCTTGATATCGGCCACGCTCGAATCGATCAGCTGGCGGTACTCCTTGTGCAGCGGAAGCTGCCAGATCGGCTCCCCCGTAGCATCGCCCGCAGCGATGAGCTGACGGATCAGCTCGTCGTCGTTGCCCATCGCCCCGGAGATGCCCTGGCCGAGCGCGACGACGCACGCGCCGGTGAGGGTGGCGGTGTCGACGATCAGCTTCGGCTTCCTCTCGACGAGGAACGCCAGGGCGTCGGCGAGCACGAGGCGGCCTTCCGCATCGGTGTTGAGCACCTCCGACGTCGTGCCGCCCCGGTGGGTGATCACGTCGCCCGGCTTCTGGGCCGATCCGCTCGGAAGGTTCTCGGCGCACGGGATCGCCGCGATCACGTTGATCTTCGGCTTCAGGTGCGCGATCGCCTTCATCGTGGCGAGGATCGAGGCGGCGCCGCCCATGTCGTACTTCATCGTCTCCATGCCCTTGGCGTCCTTGATCGACAGGCCGCCGGAGTCGAACGCGATGCCCTTGCCCGAGAGCGCGATCGGTGGGGCGTTGCCCGCGCCGGTATACGTCACCTCGATCATGCGCGGGGGGTTCACGCTTCCCTTGCCGACGCCGAGGATGCCGCCGAACCCGCCCTTCTCGAGCTGGGACTCGTTCCAGACCTTGCAGGTCAGACCGACCGAGCGCGCCATGCGCTGGGCCTCTCGCGCGATCTCGGCCGGGGGCATGTCGCCGGCCGGCGTGTTCACGAGGTCGCGCGCCCAGTTGACCGCGTCGACGACGATCGCGGCGCGCTTGACGGCCGCGGACAACGGCTTCGCGTCCCACGCCGGGTTCCCGAGCACGACCACTCGCTTGAGCCCGTTGCCGTCCTCACGCTTCGACCGGTACCGATCGAACCGGTAATCGCCGAGTCCGAGCCCTTCGGCGGCGGCTTGGACCGCATCCTCGGCCCGACGAGCGCCGAACGCGATCGGGAACGTCGTCGCGACCGTGCCGAAGCGGCGGGCCGTCGCGGCGGCTCGGCCGAGCGCCCGGCGCGAAGTCTCGACCGTGAACTCGTCCTTCGGGCCGACGCCCACGAGCAGGACCGCGTCGGCAGCGAACCGGGCTCGATCGTCGCGGGTCACCAGGAGGGACTCCCCCCGCTTGCCGGTGTGCTTCGCGGCCGTGTATGCCTTCGCGAGCCCGACCTCTCGTGTCCCCGGTCCCGGCTTCGGACCCTGGAACACCGGCACGATCAGCAGCCCGGCCTTGACCTCGGTCGGCGCCTGGCTCGAGTACGCATACGTGGTCACGTCGTGTCGCTCCTTCTCGGGGTCATCCGCGTGCCGCAGCGCTCGCGGCTGGCGGGAGTGTAGTGGCCGAGGCCCGGACCTCGCCTCGGCGCGGACGACGCGGCTCAGGATCGCTCGCCGGACCTCGCCGTCACCGAGTACAGCTCGACCGCCCCGGATACACCCTTCAGCTCCACACGTCCGACCTCCCGGAACGTCACCAGCTCGGGATCCGACGCATCCTTCACGGCGCCGCTGACGAGCACCTCACCGGGACGGGCGTACTCGCCGATCCGGGCGGCGAGGTTCACGGTCTGGCCGTAGTAGTCGCCCTCCTGCCGCACGATCGGGCCGGCGTGCAAGCCGACGTGGGCGGCCGGCAGCTCCGCTTCCGCGAGGGCGTCGACCATCTCGATCGCCGCACGCACGCCCGCGCCGGGGTCGGGGAAGTGGAACATCACGCCGTCGCCCAACCACTTGACCGGCAGCCCGTCGTGGCGCACCGAGATCGGTCGCACGATCCGCTTCGATCGCTCGATCGTCCGGGCGGCCTCGGCGTCACCGAGCTCCTCGGTGAGCTGCGTGAATCCGGTCAGGTCGAGGAAGCACATCGCCGGCTGCCGCTCGTCCCGTGTGTGCAGACCCGCCTGCTCGAGCGCGGTCGTGATGCCGTCGACGATGTTGGCCGACCAGACGTGCATCTGCTGGGCATGGTAGATCGCCACCAGGGCTCGATCGGTCGCTCGTGACAGCCGCGGCGAGATCTCGGCTGAGCGACGCCCGAGCTCGTCCGCGTGGGCACCTCGCTCGAGGAGCGGCGTCTGGACCTCGGACCGCCACCACTCGGCCTCCCCCTCGGCCACCCGCCTCAGACTGTCGCCGTAGACACGCAGCGCTCGTTCGATCGCCTCACCCCGGAACCCGAGCTCGACCTGGTACGCGACGAGCGGCACGATCTCCAGTTCGTCCTCGCGAACACGTTCGCCGGCTCGGGGCGCCCGTCCCCCGGTCACCTCCCGGAGCAGCGTGAGCATGTCGAGCGGGACGCCGGAGCGTTCGCTCAGCTCGGCGAACGTGACGTCGCTGAGCGGGGTGAAGACGTTCGATCCGGCCTCGTCCAGGAATCGCAGGGAGACGGACCCCCCACGGAGCAGATCCGCCAGGCCCTGGAGCTCGAGTCCCGCACGCTCCAGGGCTCGAACGACCTGCACACGGCGCAGGTCGGCGTCGCTGTACCCGACGTCGGGATCGGGGGCAAGGATGCCGAGCTCCGTCAGCCTCGCGATATCGACCGGCTCCACACCGGCACGGTCGGCTGCCGCCTCGAGTGAGTGCCCGGCCATCGCTCCACCCTACCGACGCGCGTCGGCCAGGCCTCGGCCGGCGACCGCGGACGTCTAGGCTGTCGGCGATGAAGCCACGTGACATGCGAGATCTCGTGTGGTTCGACGACGAGGCTGCGCGCACCGAGGTGCTCTTCGAGAGCGAGCGCATCTGGAGCCAGCTCGTCTGCCTGCAAGGCGCTCAGGCCATGGGGCCGATCGCCGACGAGGACGCCGACGCCATCGTGTCCGTGCTCGCCGGCGAAGTCGCGGTGCAGGTCGGGAAGGGACGCGCCCGCATGCAGCAGTGGCACGCCGTGCTCGTGCCCGCGGGAACCCAGCTCACGATCCGCAACGCGTCGGAGGAGCCCGCCGTCGTGCAGATGACGGCCGCGCCACCTCCGGCTTCCTCCATCTGATCCGAGGTCAGATCCGGCCGAAGGTGCCGACGCGGAAGCGATCGATCGCGATCGTGATCGCCGCCGTGACCGTCATCAACAGCACGCTCATCGCGGTGGCCTGGCCGATCGAGGCGGCGCCGGGCTGTGAGAGCAGGCGCACGATGGCGACCGGCATCGTGGGCGAGTCGAGCCTGGCCACGAACGCCGTCGCGCCGAACTCCCCGAGCGCCACCGCGAACGCGAACGCGGCCGCGCCGAGGATCGCCCGTGAAGCGACCGGCAGCAGCACGTCGCGGCTCGTCTGCCACGGTGACGCCCCGAGCGCCGCCGCCTGCTCGCGGAGGTCGTGTCCGGCGGAGGCCAGCACCGGCTCGACCAGGCGCACGACGAACGGGACCGCGACCACCGCCTGGGCGGCCACCAGCAGCCAAACGCTTCCTCGGATGTCGAGCGCGCCGGTGTCGAACGCCACGACGTAGCCGAATCCGATCGTGACGGCGGAGACGCCGAGCGGCACGGCCGAGAGCCCTCGCAGCCACGAGCCATGGGCCGATCCCGCCACCACCCATGCGGCCAGCACCCCCACGACGATCGCGATCGCCGCCGCGCCCGCAGCCACCCGCAGGGACGTCGTCACGGCGCTCAGGGCGGAGATCGGCAACGCGCTCCCCTCACGAACGCTGCCGAGCTCGAGGTAGCGGTCGAGGGTGAGTCCGGCGGGCGTGCGAAGCGACCGCCAGACGAGCCGCAAGGGAGGACCGAGGACCGCCAGCGCCAGGAGGGGAGCGCCGAGGGCGACGAACGCGCGTTCCCCGCGGGTGCGCGGCGGCCGCGCCGCGTCGGCCGAGGCGACGATGCGCTGTCGCACCGCCGCACGCGACTCGGTCACCGAGGTGACCCACAGCAGCGCAGAGACGATCGCGAGCTGCACCAGGGTGAGCGCCGCCGCGACCGGCAGGTTCAACAGCTGGGACGTCTGCCGGAAGATCTCCACCTCGATCGTCGGGCGCGACGGACCGGCCAGCAGCAACGCGACGCCGAACGACGTGAACGTGAACAGGAACACCAGCGTGGCCGCGCCGACGATGGCCGGGCGGGCGAGCGGCAGCAGCACGTCGGTGAACCGGCGAACACCTGTGGCCCCCATCTCGGCGGCGAGGTCCTCGTAGGCAGGATCGAGCTGCGACCAGAACCCACCGACGACCCGCACGACCACGGCGAGGTTGAAGAAGACGTGCGCCGCGAACAGTGCCGCGAGCGACGGCCTGGACCCGGCGAAGGCCGTGCCCACGACCACCGTCGGCAGCACGAACGCAACGAGCGTCGCGACGCGCAGCGCCGATCGCCCGGGGAAGCGGAACCGCGCGAGCAGATGGGCGGCCGGCAGCCCGAGCGCCAGCGTGAGGGCGGTCGAGACGACGGCCTGCCACGTGGTGAACCAGATCACCCCCCGCAGCCGGGCATCACCGAGCACGGTGCCGGGCGAGACCTCACCGATCACCGAGCCCAGGATCGACGCCAGGGGGTAGACGAAGAACAACGCGAGGAAGGCGGTCGGCACCGCCGCGAGCGCGATCCGCCCGGGCGCCGGCCTCAACCGAACATCAGATCGGTCCACGCCTGGACCCATGCGTCCCGCTCGGTGGCCACCCGCTCGGGGGGGAGCGCGAGCGGCGCCTCGGGCTCCTCGGACCATCGCTCGAACTCAGGGGGCACCTCGGCGTCGTCGACGACCGGGAAGACGAACATCCGCAACGGCACGTCTTCCTGGAACCGCCTCGACAGGAGGAAGTCGATCACCCGGCGGGCCTCCGCCGGGTGCTCGGTGCCGGCGAGCACACCCGCGAACTCCACCTGGCGGTAACAGCTCTCGGTGACGGCGGCCGTGGGCGCCTCGTCGAGAGGCTCCTCCGCGAAGACGACCTCGGCCACCGGGCTCGTCGCGTACGAGACCACGATCGGACGATCGCCTTCACCGCCACCCGCACCGGAGAACTCCCCGTAGTACGCCTGCTCCCATCCGTCGACGACGAGCACATCGTTGGCGCGCAGTTCCTGCCAGAACCCCTGCCATCCGTCGTCGCCGAATCGAGCGATCGTCGCCAGCACGAACGCGAGCCCGGGGGTCGAGGTGGCCGGGTTCTCGACCACGGTCAGTCCCTGGTAGCCGGGATCGACGAGGTCGTCGAGGCCTGCGGGCGGGGCGAGATCGCGCTCGGCGAACCAGCCCAGATCCACGTTGAGACAGACGTCGCCGTGATCGACGGGTGTGACCGCGTGCGTGGGATCGAGCTGGAACCGTTCGTCGACCCGCCCCAGCTCCGGCGACTCGTACGGCTCGAAGACGTCCGCATCGACCGCCTTCGGGAACAGGTTGCTGTCGACGCCGAAGAGCACGTCGCCCTCCGGGTTCCCCGCGGTGAGGATCGCGCGGTTCACGAGCTGGCCGGCGTCGCCCGCGGGCACGATGCGCAGGTCGATGCCGCTGTCGCGCTCGAACGCCCCGACCACCTGCTTGGAGACGTCGAAGGAGTCGTGCGTGAGCAGGGTGACCGCGACGGGTTCCGAGGACGTGGCCGACCGCGGCGCCCCCTCCCCTCCATCTCCGGAGCACGAGGCGAGCAGGAGCGTCGCACACACGGCGGCCGCGAAGGTGCGCGGGGTCATGTCGTCGCCTCGTCGCCCGGCCTGACGGCGAGGACGACGCCCTCGGCGACCTCGACCACCGCACGTTCCCAGAGGAAGCGATTGCTCACACCGAGGCTCGAACCCGGGTCCAGCACCGCGTCCTCGAGCGGCCACCGCAGCCCCTCGGCACGAACCCCCCGCGCCGATCCGCCGAGCGCGAACAGGCTGATCAGCTCGCCCGGCGTTCCCGCGAGCTCACGCCGGCCCCGGCACACGTGAAGCCGAGATTCCCCGAACACCCCGTCGACCTCCACGGCGGCGTATCGCGGCGAACCCATGACCAGCGCATTGCCCACGAGGTGGTCGAGGCGGCCGCCGCCCCCACCGACGACGATCACCCGCCCGACCCCCGCCACGACCGCCGCTTCGATCGCGAGATCGAGGTCGGTCGCGTCCTTGTCGTCCGGGTACCGTCGGATCTCACCGCCCTCCCGCTCGAACCGCTCGAGGGACTCGGCGTCGACGGAGTCCATGTCGCCGACGAGGAGCTCGACCCGCACCCCCAGACGTTCGGCTTCGGCCAGCCCCACGTCGGCGGCGACGACGAGCGCGTCGTCGGGCACCACGAGGGGCACTCGCGAGGGCCCACCCCCGCAGAAGATGAAAGCGGATCGCACGGTCCGAACTCCCTCCGCCGGCATTACCCGGTTCAGGTTCGTCGGGTCGCCGACGTTGCAGCCGGCCTCTCAGCCCGGTTCCCCGAGCTCCCCGTGTTCACACACGAGTATAGGTGTCGGTCGCACCGAACGCTCAGGTCCTCGCCGGCCCGGCCGCGATCAGGTGGTCGCGGAACCCGCGCATCGAGCGATCCATCAGCGCGAGGAGCACCGGCCGGTAGATCGCGGCGGCGAGCTCCCCCACCACCGGCACGTCGAGCCGAACCTGCTCGCGCCACGTGAACCGAGTGCAGCCGTCGATGGGCTCGAGCATCCAGGTGCCGACGCCGGACACGAGCGAGCCGTGGCCGATCTCGAGTCGGCGCGGCGGATCCCACGCGAGGACCTCCATCGGCTCGGTGAAGGCCGCGATGCCGAACAGCCGCGTGCGTACCGCCAGCCGAACCCCGACGCCTTCCCGATGCCCGCTCACGACCGCGACGCTGTCGGCATCGGCCATCCAGTCGGCCTGGCGCTCCCAGTCCAGCAGCACCGTCCAGGCCTCCTCGAGCGGCGCCGGCACCACGATCTGGCGTTCGACGAGCACGGCGTCATCCTAGACCGGACGGCGGGACGGACCGTCGCCGTAAGCTGCGGCCCGTGACACGAGGAGGGGTGGTGGCGGCGGCGTTGGCGACGGCGCAGGGCGACGAGCCGACCGGCGAGGCCTCCGAGGCGGTCGAGGGCGGGGTCGGCGTCGCCTGGGACGACGACGGATCGATCGCCTACGTCGGGGCCGCCGACGGCCTCCCCTGGGAGCCCACGCTCGGCGCGCCCGACCGTGGGTGCCTCGTGCCGGGCTTCGTGGACCAGCACACGCACCTGCCGTTCGTGGGGTGGCGGGCCGACGAGTTCGAGGCGCGTCTGCGAGGCCTCTCCTACCGGGAGCTGCACGGAGGTGACGGAGGCATCTTCCGGTCGGCCCGGATGTTCGCCGAGGCCACAGACGACGAGGTGATGACCTTCTCCCACGCGCTGCTCGACGAGATGCTCGCCCACGGCACGACCGCGCTCGAGCTGAAGACCGGATACGGCCTCTCGGTCGACCAGGAGCTGCGGGCCGCAGAGCTCGCGCGCCGGCTCGCCGAGGAAGCCTCGCAGACCTGCACCGTGACGCTGCTCGCCGCCCACGCCGTGCCCAGAGAGATGGACCGCGCCGACTGGGTCCGCGCGGCGAGCGACGAGCTGATCCCCGAGGCGGCGCGGCGCGGACTCGCCGACGCGGTCGACGTCTACGTCGAGGACATCGCGTTCTCCCTGGACGATCTCGAGGCGATCGCCGGATCGGCACAGGATTCGGGACTGCCCCTGCGCGTGCACGCCGATCAGCTCGGCGACTCCGGCGCCGCGGCTGCGGCCGCGCGACTCGGCGCGAGGAGCGCCGACCACCTGAATCACTGCTCGCCCGAGGGCCTCGCCGCGCTCGCCGCGGGCGAGACCGTCGCCGGGCTGCTCCCGGCGTCGACGTTCTTCCTGCGCGGCACGCCCGCCCCGGCACGGGCGCTCCGCGAGGCCGGCGTCCCGATCGCCCTCGCGACCGACGCGAACCCCGGGACCTCCCCCGTGGTCTCGATGCCCGAGGTGATCGCGATGGCCGCCGCCGTCTACGAGGTGCCCCCGCTGGACGCGCTCACAGCCGCCAGCCTGAACCCGGCGTGGGTGCTCGGCCTCTCCGACACGCTCGGCACGCTCGAGGCGGGAAAACGCGCGGATCTTGTGCTCCTCGAGCACCGGTCGTTCGCTCAGGTGCCGTACCGGCCGGGGCACGATCCGGTCGTCGCGACGATCGTCGCGGGCGAGATCGTCCGCGACCGGGGTAGAACGGGCTAGTCGAGCGATCCGATCTCTGCTTCGGCGGCGGCGACCAACCCTCCCTCGTGCACCAGGCTCACCGCGTCGGCGATGTCGGGCCCGAACTCGCGATCGGCCTCGAAGAAGGGCACGGTCGCTCTGATCGCGCGATGCACGGCGCGTGTGGCGGGGCCGGGCTCGAGCGGCGCGCGCAGGTCCAGCGCCTGGGCGGCGCCGAGGGCCTCGAGCGCGACCACCGTCTCGGCGTTGGCGACCACCTCGCGGGCGTGCCGGGCCGCGGTCATGCCCATGCTCACGTGGTCCTCCTGCCCGGCGCTCGAGGGGATCGAATCGACCGAGGCCGGGTGCGCCAGGACCTTGCACTCGCTCACCAGCGACGCGGCCGTGTACTGCACGAGCATGAAGCCCGAGTTCAGCCCGGACCCGTGCACCAGGAAGGGTGGCAGGCCGTTGGACTGGTGCTCATCGAGCAGGCGGTAGAGGCGTCGCTCCGCGATCGAGGCGAGCGAGACGATCGCCGTCGCGACGGTGTCGAGCGCCACGGCGACGGGTTGTCCGTGGAAGTTCCCGCCCGAGACCACCTCGCCCGCATCGTCATCGGGCAGCACGATGGGGTTGTCGCTGACGCTGTTCGCCTCGATCGCCAGGACCCCGGCTGCGTAGCCGAGGGCGTCGCGCGAGGCGCCGTGTACCTGTGGGGCGCAGCGCAGGGAGTAGGCGTCCTGCACCAGGTGCGGTGAGTCGCGATGCGAGGCGAGGATCGGAGATCCGGCGAGCAGCCGGCGCAGGTTCGAGGCGCTCGCCGACTGGCCGGGGTGGGGCCGGAGCGCCTGCAGCCGCTCGTCGAACGGGCGATCGGTGCCGAACGACGCCTCGATCGTCATCGCGGCGACCACATCGGCCGTGCGTGTCAGCGTCGTGGCGCGTGCGAGGGCGAGGATGCCGATCGCCAGCATGCCCTGGGTGCCGTTGACGAGCGCGAGTCCCTCCTTGGCCTCGAGCGCGATCGGCTTCAGCCCTGCCCGAGCCATCGCCCCGGCGGCCGGCTCGACCCCGCCTTCGGGCGTGAGCACCCCGCCGTGGCCGATCAGGGGAAGGGCGAGGTTCGCGAGCGGGGCGAGGTCGCCCGACGCGCCGAGCGAACCCTGCTGGGGCACGGCGGGGATGACGTCCTCGTTCAGCATCGAGATCATCAGGTCGATCAGCACGGGCCGCACCCCCGAGTGCCCCAGCGCGAGCACGTGGGCGCGCAGCAACAGCATCGCGCGTGCCTCCTCGCGGGTGAGGGGCGGCCCGACCGCGGTCGCGTGCGATCGCACGATGCCGTGCTGCAGCGTCGAGGCCTCCGAAGGGTCGACGCGGGTGTGCGCGAGCGCCCCGAAGCCGGTGGTGACGCCGTAGATCGTCTCGCCGCTCGCGACCGCGCGATCGATCACCGCTCGCCCGGCCTCGACGCGGGACCGTGCCTCGCTCCCGAACGAGACGGGCCCTCCGTCGGCGACCGCGACGACGTCGTCCAAGGCGAGCGGGCCGCCCACCTCGACGTTCATCCGCGAGCCGCTTCCAGCAGCCGGACCTCGAACGGCTCCTCGACGACGTCGCCGCGCTCCCCGGGAGCGACGCGGCGAGCGCCGGCATCCGGGTCGGAGGCGAGCACCTCGACGACCTCGTCGTCCACGAGATGCACCGCCGCGAGGTCGTCGCACGCGATGCCCGGCGGGAGCACGCCTTCGCCGACGAGCCGGTGGAACTCCGGACGTCGGGCCGGCTCCGAATCGAAATGCGGGCAGAAGCTCCCCGGCACGAGGCCGAGCCCGTCGGTCAACGGGTCGGCTCGTCCGATCAGGAACGAGTCGGTCGTCGAGGCCTCGAACCAGCAGTTCGCGCCGGCGCTGCCGCCCGCGAGGACCACGCCGGCATCCCAGGCCTCGCGGAGGATCTCGTCGAGGCCGTGCGCCCGCCACACCGCGAGCATGTTCACCGTGTTCCCCCCACCCACGAGCACGACGTCGTGAGACATCACCACCGATCGCAGATCGCGCTCGGTGCGCTCGAACAGCGTGAGCACCGCCGGCTCCCACCGCCCCGCCGGGAAGGCTCGGAAGAACGCCGCCAGGCTGCGATCGTTGTCGCCGGTCGCCGTCGGCACCGACAGCACCTTGGGTCGTGCGGCTCCCGTGAGCTCGAAGAGGTATCGATAGATCGGGTCGTCGGGCCACTGACCTCCGCCCATCGCCACGATGTGCCGCCCGTTCACTCGGCCTCCCGCATCGGGATGCGCACGGCACGTGTTCGCGCGACCTCGATCGCGCGGTCGTAACCGGCGTCGACATGGCGCACGACGCCCATGCCGGGATCGGTGGTGAGCACCCGCCGCAGACGCTCGGCAGCGTTCTCGGTGCCGTCGGCGACCACGACCATGCCGGCATGGATCGAGGAGCCGATGCCGACGCCTCCCCCATGGTGAACGCTCACCCAATGTGCACCCGCCGCCGTGTTGACGAGCGCGTTGAGGATCGGCCAGTCGGCGATCGCGTCGGATCCGTCGAGCATCGCCTCCGTCTCGCGATACGGGCTCGCCACGCTGCCGGCGTCGAGGTGATCGCGGCCGATCACGATGGGAGCGCCGACCACCCCGCTGGCGACCAGCTCGTTGAACCGTTCGCCGGCCAGGTCGCGCTCGCCGTACCCGAGCCAGCAGATCCGCGCCGGCAACCCCTGGTAGGCGACCCGCTCGGAAGCCAGGCGAAGCCAGCGCTGCAGCCGTTCGTCGTCGGGGAACAGCGAGGCCAACGCCGCATCGGTCACGGCGATGTCGGCCGGGTCGCCGGAGAGGGCCGCCCAGCGGAAGGGGCCCTTCCCCTCGCAGAACAGCGGCCGGACGAACGCGGGGACGAACCCCGGATAGCTGAATGCCTCGTCGTGGGCGAGGCCGCCGGCCTCCGCGCCCGCACGCAGGTTGTTGCCGTAGTCGAACGCCACCGCCCCTCGGGTGGCGAACCCCACGATCGCTCGGACGTGGGCGGCCATCGACCCCTCGGCCCTGCGGACGTACCCGGCCGGGTCGGCTTCGCGAAGCTCCGCCGCATCGGCGAGCGAGAGGCCGGCGGGCACGTACCCGCCGAGTGGATCGTGCGCGCTCGTCTGGTCGGTGACCACGTCGGGTTGCCATCCACGGGCGAGCAGCGCCGGCAGCACCTCGGCGCAGTTGCCCTCGAGCCCGATCGAGACCGCCCGACGCGCTGCCTTCGCCTCATCGGCCCAACGCAGGGCCTGGTCGACGTCGGCCGTCGCCCGATCCAGGTAACCCGTCTTCACGCGGCGCTCGATGCGTGAGGGGTCGACCTCGACGCACAGCGCGACACCGTCGTTCATCGTCACCGCGAGCGGCTGCGCGCCCCCCATGCCGCCGAGGCCACCCGTGAGCGTCACGGTGCCGGCGAGCGAGCTTCCGAAGTGCTGGTGCGCACACTCGGCGAGGGTCTCGTAGGTGCCTTGCAGGATGCCCTGGGTCCCGATGTAGATCCACGACCCGGCGGTCATCTGCCCGTACATCGTGAGTCCCTGAGCCTCGAGCGCCCGGAACGTCTCCCAGTCCGCCCATCGAGGCACGAGCATCGAGTTCGATATCAGCACCCGGGGCGCCAGGTCGTGGGTCCGGAAGACCGCGACCGGCTTCCCCGATTGCACGAGCAGCGTCTCATCGTCGGCCAGCGCGCGGAGCGAGCGCACGATGGCGTCGAAGGCCTCCCAGCTGCGAGCGGCGCGGCCCGTGCCCCCGTAGACGACGAGGTCGTGGGGCCGTTCGGCGACATCTGGATCGAGGTTGTTCATCAGCATGCGCATCGCGGCTTCCTGCGGCCACGAGCGACACGAGAGCGCGGAGCCTCGCGGCGCGCGGATCTCTCGCACGGTCATCCGATGTCCACCTCCGGAGACGGGCGCGGCGTCCGCCCCGCGTCTCGGCGCGATGCTACTGCGACCGATGGGGCCTCGCGCGGCGGTGGGGCGTCCCCGTCCCGCGTGCCGGATGCTTGAGCAGCCCGACCTCGCCGGGTAGCGTCCCTCCGATGGCCGTCGGCACTTTCCCCTACGCAACCGATGGCGCGGGCAGGCTCTCCCCCGAGCCGATCCGTGTCCTGATCGCCGACGACGAGCCCGCGCTGCGCGTTGCCCTCGCCGACCTGCTCTCGCAGGAGAACGACATGGTGCTGATCGGCTCGGCGGGCGACGCCGACGAGGCGATCGCGCTCGCGGGGGATCGTCGTCCCGACGTCGCGCTGGTCGACGTCTCGATGCCCGCGGGGGGTGGCGCGCGGGCGGCGCGAGAGATCTCCCGCTGCTCCCCCGCCACACGGGTGATCGCGCTCTCGGCGTTCGAGGACCGCCCGACGGTGCTCGAGATGCTGCGAGCGGGCGCGGTCGGCTACCTCGTGAAGGGCACGGGCGGGGAGGAGATCGTCGGCTCGATCCAGAAGGTGATGGCCGGCGGGGCGAGCCTCTCCTCGGGGGTCATCGCCGGCATCGTCTCCGAGCTGACGAGCCAGCTCCGCCGCGACGACGAGGTTCGGGAGCGCCTCGACGCCCGCCGCTCGGAGATCCAGCGGCTCGTGGCCGGTGAAGGGGTGTCGGTGGTCTTCCAGCCGATCGTCGACCTCGCCAGCGAGGCGACCGTGGGGTTCGAAGCGTTGGCACGGTTCGACACGCCGTCGCCACCGAGGCCGCCGGACGAGTGGTTCGCCGAGGCGGTCGCGCTCGCTCTCGGCGTGCAGCTCGAGCTGACCGCGACACGGCGAGCGCTGCTCGCCCTGCCGAGGATCGACCCGACCGTCTACCTCGCGGTGAACTGCTCGTATCGCGCCGCGGTCTCGGCCGAGCTGGCGGCGTTGCTCGAACCCCATGCCGATCGCCTGGTGCTGGAGATCACCGAGCACGAGGCCGTCGAGGACTACGACCACCTGGTGGACGCGCTCGCCCCGATGCGAGCCCGCGGAGCGAGGGTGGCGATCGACGACGCGGGCGCCGGGTTCGCGAGCCTGCGACACACGCTGCGCATCGCGCCCGACATCGTGAAGCTCGATCCGAGCCTGACGCGCGATATCGACACCGATCGGGCGAAGCGAGCACTCGCCTCGGCGCTCGTCTCGTTCGCCCAGGAGATGCGTTCCGCGCTCGTGGCCGAGGGCATCGAGACGGCGCAGGAACTCGAAACGCTCCGGAAGCTCGGCATCGGCTACGGACAGGGCTTCTTCCTCGCGGCTCCCGGCGAGCCGAGCTGATCGGCTACTCGCCGCTGCGGCGGTCCATCGCCCACGACGAGGCCTGCGACCCCTTCGTGTACCGTCGCATCTCGGTTGCGAGCGCGACGGCCTCGGCGTAGTGCTGGAAGCTCCGCTTCGCCGTGCTCGCGATGCCGATCGACAGGGTCACGACGCCGTAACGTTGCAGTTCACCCCGCCGGTTCGTGACCTCGATGAACCCGCGTTCCCGGTCGACCTCGTCGTAGAAGCCGGGAGCGGCCCCGTCGAAGGCGGCCACCACGGCCTCGGCGACCCGACCGGCCAGTTCCGGCGGCACCACCGCCACGAAATCGTCGCCCCCGACATGGCCGACGAACGCCGTGCCGCCGCTAGTCTCGCGGGCGACGTCACCGATCAGCGTCGCCGTGGTCCGGATGACCCCGTCGCCACGCTCGAACCCGTAGTGGTCGTTGTACGCCTTGAAGTGGTCGATGTCTCCGTACAGGATCGCGAACGGCTCCGCTCGTTCGATCCGGGCATCGATCTCCTCCTCGATCCGAACGTTCCCCGGAAGGCCGGTGAGCGGCGAACGAGCGCGGGTATCGCGGGAGCGACGGAGCACCCCGCGGATGCGCGCGAGCAGCTCCGGCGTGTCGAACGGCTTGACGATGTAGTCGTCGGCCCCGATCGCGAATCCCTCGAGCTTGTCCGCGGAAAGACCGCGAGCGGTCAGCATGATCACGGAGACGCCCGCCGTGCGTGGGTCCTCGCGCAGGCGGCGCGTGAGCTCGAACCCGTCCATGTTGGGCATCATCACGTCGGCCAGCACGAGGTCCGGGCAGCGCTCGCGCGCGGCGTCGAGCGCGACTGAGCCGTCGGCCGCCACTCGAACGTCGTAGCCGGCCGCCCGCAGCTCGATCTCGAGCAGCCGTGCGATGAACGGATCGTCGTCGACGACGAGCAGGCTCTCCCCGACCGCTGGAGCGTCGTCCTCGACGGCCTCGGCCTCGTCGGTCCTGTAGCTCTCGTTCACGTCCCCCGTCCTCATCGCGCACCCGCGCTTCCTCGGTCTCGTGCTCAGCGCGTCCCGATGGTGAATCGGCACGTCACCCGCCGAGGTGAAGCTCGCCCGGCGATTGGTTTCCGTCAGGCCGAACTCGGCCGGGCGGACGTCGCCCCCACGTGGCACGATAGCGCCACCACGGGCACAGGGGGTTCGTTCGATGCGGGTGTTGGAGTCGTTCCTCGATGCGATGGGCGACACGCCGCTGGTGCGTCTGCGGTCCGTCACACGAGGCTTGCGCCCCACGGTGCTGGCGAAGCTCGAGATGCTGAACCCGGGCGGGTCGGTGAAGGACCGTATCGGCATCCGCATGATCGAGGCCGCCGAACACGAGGGGAATCTCCGCCCGGGCGGCACGATCGTCGAGCCCACCTCGGGGAACACCGGTCACGGGCTCGCCATCGCGGCGGCGATCCGCGGCTATCGATGCATCTTCGTGATGCCCGACAAGATGAGCCAGGAGAAGATCTCGTTGCTGCGCGCCTACGGGGCCGAGGTGGTCATCACCCCCACGTCGGTGCCTCGTGAGTCCCCCGAGTCCTACTACTCGGTCGCGTCGCGGTTGGCCGACGAGATCCCGGGCGCCTTCCAGCCCAACCAGTACTTCAATCAGGAGAACCCGGCCGCGCATTTCGACACGACCGGCCCCGAGATCTGGGCACAGACCGACGGCGAGATCGATGTCTTCGTCGCCGGCGTCGGCACCGGGGGCACCATCACAGGAGCGGGCCGGTTCCTGAAATCGCGCAACCCCGACGTGGTCGTCGTCGGCGCCGACACCGAGGGCTCCGTGTTCACGGGCGACGAGCCACGGCCCTACCTCACCGAAGGCATCGGCGAGGACTTCCTCCCAGAGACCTTCGACCCCGACATCGTCGACCGGTGGGTCAGGGTGACCGACCGCGACGCCTTCCTCACGGCGAGGTCGGTGACCCGGCAGGAGGGCATCCTCGTGGGCGGGTCGGGCGGATCGGCGGTCTACGCGGCGCTCGAGGTCGCCCGCGACTACGGCGACGACGCCACGATCGTCGTGCTGCTGCCCGACACCGGCCGCAACTACCTCTCCAAGCTCTATTCCGACGGCTGGATGCGCCAGTACGGCTTCCTGGAGGGACCCGAGGTCACGACGGTGGAAGCGGTGCTGTCGGCCAAGGGCGCCGAGCTCCCGCCGCTGATCACGGTCGATGCACACGACAAGGTGCGCCAGGCGATCGACGTCCTGCAGGCGAGCTCGATCTCGCAGGCTCCGGTGGTCCGCGACGGTTCCACCGACGTCTCGCAGTTCGTCGGCTCGATCCGCGACCGCGAGCTGCTCGAGCGGGTCTTCCGCGATCCCGACGCGCTCCAGGCCGACGTGGCCGAGGTCATGGCGCCTCCGATCCCGCTCGTGGAATGGGACGAGCCGATCGAGTCGGCGTTCGAGCAGCTCGAACACGCCCCGGCCGTGCTCGTCTCGAAGACGGGGCAGGTGCTCGGCGTGCTCACGCGCAGCGATCTCCTGGACTACCTGGCCCATCGACGGCAGGCGCAGCGGTAGCCGCACGGTGCGATCGCTCGGCATCGACGTCGGCGTCGGCAAGGGACTCGATGTCGTGCTGCTCGACGAACGCCTCGTGCCCCTGCACGTGTCGTCGCGAACGCACATCGGCGACGTCGGGCGACTGATCGCAGACCTGCGCCCCGACGTCGTGGCGATCGACTCCCCGCCGCGATGGGCCTCGTCCGGCCGTTCGCGACTGACGGAGCGCGAGCTCGCAGCCCTCAACATCTCCTCGTTCAACACGCCGAGCGAGGAACACGGAGCGGGGAACCGGTTCTTCGCCTGGATGGAGGCGGGGTTCGAGGTGTTCGCGAGGGCGGAGGCGGCGGGGTTCCCGACCTACCGTGCGGGAAGCCCCCGGGGGAAGGCGGTCGAGGTCTTCCCGCACGCGACGGCGGTCGTGCTGGCCGGCTGCCTCGCGCCCGACGGCGTCCGCAAGCGGGCGTTCCGCATCGCGGTGCTGCGCTCCGAAGGGGTCCGCACCGACGAGCTGGGCACGCAGGACCGCGTCGACGCAGCGCTGGCCGCACTCACGGGGCTCTACGCGCTCGGCGGGAAGCGGTTCGCGCCCGGCGACCCCCGGGAGGGAGTGATCGTCGTGCCATCGGCGACGCTGCCGGCCGTGCCGTATCGGCGGGGCACGGTCGCGCCGAGCGGATCCACGCCGCTGTTCGCCTACTGTGCGTGCGGTCACGCCTCGTGCGATCGGCTGGTACGCGGGGAGTTCGCCCCCGGGCACGACGCGAAGCGCAAGGCCATGCTGTGGTCACGGGCACGGGCAGGCGCCCAGGCGCTCGATGAGCTGCGGACCAGGGGCTGGAAGGCGCCGCCGGAGCTGCGATGAGGAGAACTCGATGACCGACGACGACCTGCGGTTCGAGACGCGCGCGATCCATGCCGGGCAGGACCCCGACGCGCCGTACGGCTCCGTGAACGTGCCGATCTACCAGACGTCGACCTACGCCCAGCCCGAGGTGGGCGCGCCCAAGGTCTGGGACTACGCCCGCGGCGGCAACCCGACCAGGGAGGCCTTCCAGCAGGCCCTCGCCTCGCTCGAGGATGGTGAACGCGGCTTCGCGTTCGCGAGCGGGCTCGGCGCCGAAGCCACCCTCCTGCTCACGCTGCACCCCGGTGACCACCTGGTGCTCGCCGATGACGTCTACGGTGGCACGTACCGGCTGTTGTCGAAGGTGCTGAGCGACTGGGGTCTGAGGTTCTCGACCGCCGACCTGCGCGACCCCGCGGCGCTCTCGGCGGCACTCACCCCCGCCACGAAGCTGGTATGGATCGAGACCCCCTCGAACCCCCTGCTGAAGATCGTCGACATCGGAGCCGTCTGCGCGATCGCCCACGAGCACGGAGCGCGCGCGGTGGTGGACAACACTTTCGCGACGCCAGCGCTGCAGCGACCCCTCGCGCTCGGGGCCGACGCGGTCGTCCACAGCGTGACGAAGTACATCGGCGGACACTCCGACCTGATCGGGGGCGCGATCGTCACGAGCGATGAGGAGTGGATCGAGCGGCTCGGCTTCCTCGTGAACGCGGTCGGGGCCGTGCCGGGCCCGATGGACAGCTACCTCGCGCTCCGGGGGTTGAAGACCTTGGCCGTGCGCATGCGCGCCCACTGCGCGGGGGCGCGAGCGGTCGCTGGATACCTACGGACCCATCCGGCGGTCGCCGCCGTGCTGTACCCGGGCTTCGACGACCATCCCGGCCACGACGTCGCCGCCCGGCAGATGCAGGAGTTCGGCGGCATGGTGTCGTTCCGTGTCGCGTCCGCCGAGAAAGCCATCGACGTCGCTCGGCGCACGCGGCTGTTCTTCCTGGCGGAATCGCTCGGCGGCGTGGAATCGCTGATCGAGGTGCCGGGCCCGATGACACATGCGAGCGTCGCCGGCTCGCCCCTCGAGGTTCCGGCCGACCTGGTGCGCCTCTCCGTGGGGATCGAGCACCCCGACGACCTGATCGAAGACCTCGACCACGCGCTCGCATGACCGAAATCTCGATCCTGCGGTCTCGCGATACGGTCGACGCATGCGACGCGCCTGCCTCCTGGTCGTAACGACCCTGTTCGCCTCGGCCACGATCGGCACCGCCGAGGCGACGGCCGAGGAGCCGCAGCCGTTCCTCGAGGAACTCGCGTTCCCGACGAACATGGCGTTCGCACCCGACGGGACCTTGTTCTTCACCGAGAAGGAGACCGGGAACCTCCGGGTTGTGACACCCGACGGCACGCTGCTCCGACGGCCGTTCGTGACGCTCGACGTGATTCCCGACGCGGAGCGGGGGCTGCTGGGGGTCGCGGTCCACCCCGACTTCGAACGGGAGCCCTGGGTCTACCTCTACCTCTCCGATCGGACGGACGGGCGGAACCGGCTCGTGCGGGTGCGGGCGGCCGGCCCCGGCGCCGCCGGTGCGCCGGAAGCGCTGCTCGACGGCCTCAGCGCGGCCGCCGGCTACCACAACGGCGGCGATCTCGCGTTCGGGACGGATGGCACCTTGTTCATCGCGGTGGGCGAGGCGCACGACCCCGACCGCGCTCAGGACGCAGGCGACATCGGAGGAAAGGTGCTTCGCCTCACCGCGGACGGCGAGGTTCCGGCCGACAACCCGTTCGGGTCGCAGAACCCCGCCTGGTCGATCGGACACCGGAACCCGTTCGGACTCTGCGTCGATCCTGCGACCGGGGCGCTCTGGGAGACGGAGAATGGACCGGACCGCGACGACGAGGTGAACCTGATCGAGGCCGGCGCCAACTACGGGTGGCCGATCGTCACGGGCGCTGCGGCGGACGAGCGCTTCAGCGACCCCGTCGTCGTCTTCCCGGAGCCGATCGCCATCACGGGGTGCTCCGTCGTCGGTGACCACGTCTGGTTCGGCTCGTTCGACGGGCGATTGTGGCGCCTGCGGATCGACGGCTCCGGTTCGGCGCGGGCCCACCAGGTCGCCACGTTCACCGCGGGCGTGACCGATGTGACGCTGGCCCCGGACGGCGACCTCTACGTGGCGACCGCCGATTCGATCTGGACCGTCGCGGGGCCGGCCGAGACCTCGCCGTCGGCATCCGCCACCGCTGCAACGACTCCGCCCCCGGCGTCGCCGTCGTCTCGCCCGGTCTCCTCGGCCGACGATGGCACCTCGGCGCGGACATGGATCGCCGTCGGTGCGTTCGTGGTGCTCGCCGGCGCGCTGTGGGCCCGGTTCGCCGCGGGCCGGCGTCTCCGGCGCCGTCCCGGGCACGGGGAGTGAGCGCGAGCCGGTTCGAGCTGTGCGGCTACCCCTTCGGTCGCTTCATGTAGGCCACGGTCGAGACCGCCCCCGTGGGTGTGGGCTGCGCCACCACCGAGATGAGCTCCCACCCGTCGTCGCCGAACGTGTTGAGGATCTCGCCGGGGTTGTGCTCGAGCAGCGGAGCGACGAAGTACTCCCACGCGGTCATTCGCTCTCCTCCCGTTGCAGTCGGATGTCGGTGGCCCTGATGCACACGCCCATGATCACGTCGAGCCCACCCTCGGTCGCGATGCGGTAGGCCTCGTCGCTCACGATGCCTTCCTGCAGCCACAGCACCTTCGCGCCGATCGCCACCGCGTCGCGCGCGACCTCAGCGGTCTCCTCGGCCCTGCGGAAGACGTCGACCACGTCGATCCGGATGTCGTCGGGGATGTCGCGCAGCGAGGGATACGCCGGCTCGCCGAGCACCTCGGTCTCCCGCGGGTTCACCGGCACGATGCGATAGCCGCGGCGCTGCAGGTACGTGGCCACATCGAGCGATGGCCGGCCGGGCTTCGACGACAGCCCCACGACGGCGATCGTGCGCGCCTCGCCGAGCAGCATTCGGAGCTCCCGGTCCTCCGGGACCACGGCGTTCACGGCATCGGCCACGTCGTCTCCTTCCTGATCGTCTCGAGCAGCGTGTGGAGCATCCACCCCGTCGCACCCCAGACGGTATGCCCGTCGAGCTCATAGGCGAACCCACGCCAGACGCTACCGCCGGGCCGGTCATAGGACACCCGGCGCTCCGCGAGCGCGAGCCGGTCGAGGCCGAACACGAGCACCTCGTCGATCTCTGCTTCGTTCAGGCTGAACCCCGGCGTGCGATCGAGCGCTCCGACGAAGGGCACCACCAGGATGCCGCTGACGAACGTGTGCACGGCAGGAAGGGCGCCGAGCACCCGCGGCGTGGAGGGGTCGAGGCCGATCTCCTCGTATGCCTCCCGCAGGGCCGTCTCCGCCAGCGACTCCCCGGGATCCTGCAGCCCACCCGGGAACGAGATCTCACCCGCATGGCGCGACAGCGCCGCCGCGCGGACGGTGAGGATCAGTGCGGGCTCGGGCTCGAGCACGATCGGAGCCAGGACGGCCGCGAGCCGATCCCCGGCCCCGAGGACGGGCGAAGGATCGGGGTCGAGGGCTGCCGCGAGCGATGCCGTTGCGTCTGCGTGTAGCATCGCGCGCCATGGTAGAGGAGGCCGTGCTCGACGCCGTCGCCGCCGCCGTCGATCCCGACGAGGTGCTGGCCTTCGCCCGAGCCCTGATCGCCGCGAAGAGCGAGAACCCCGGAGGCACCGAGGACGAGGCCGCGGGCGTCGCCGGCGAGATCCTCACGGGGTTCGGTGCCGAACCGACGATCGTGAGATCGGACGAGGGTCGTCCGAGCGTGGTGGCGGCCGTCGGATCCACCGACGGAGGGCCGAGCCTCGCATGGAACGGACATCTCGACGTCGTGCCCGCCGGATCGCTCGACACGTGGCGACACGATCCCTGGGCCGGCGTGGTCGACGACGAGGGCTCCCTCGTCGGACGCGGGGCCTCGGACATGAAGGGACCGGTCGCGGCCGCCCTCGCCGCCGGAACCGCGCTCCGCAGGGTCGGCGTGCCCCTCATCGGCTCGCTCGTGTTCCACCTCGCCGCCGACGAAGAGCACGCGGGGGTGCACGGCAGCCGCGTGTTGTGGGAACGAGGGCTGCTCACCCAGCAGGCCGCGATCGTCGGCGAGCCCAGCGACCTGCAGGTCGGCCTCGCCGAACGCGGAGGAGCATGGTTCACCGCCACGTCGTACGGGAAGGCCGCACACGGGTCCCAGCCTCACCGCGGCGTGAACGCGATCACGTCGATGGCGCGGTTCCTGCTGCGCCTCCCCGAGGTGCTACCCGACCGCGAACATCCGCTCGTCGGACGCCCCACGGTCAACGCGGCGACGATCTCCGGGGGCAGCGCCCCCAACGTCGTGCCGGACCGGTGCGAGGTCGCGATCGATCGCCGGATCGTGCCTGGCGAGACCGACCCGGACGAGGTGCGGGCCCCCTTCGTCGCGCTGGTCGAGGCGCTGCGTGCCGAGCACCCCGAGGTCGAGATCGACGTCTCGCTCCGCGAATGGACCGAGGCGGCCGAGGCGTCTCCCGACACCGAGATCGCCCGTGTCGCCGTCGACGCGTTGCAGGCGGTGACGGGGTCGCGTCCCCCCTTCGTGGGATTCACCGGCATCACCGACGCGCGCTTCTACATCAACCAGGCAGATATCCCGACGGTGATCTGCGGGCCGGGCTCGCTCACCGTCGCCCACACCGCGAACGAATCGGTGAAGGTCGACGAGCTCGTGGCCGGCGCCAGGGCGTACGCGAGGATGTTCGCCGCGTTCCTCGCGTGAGATCACGCGATTCGCGTTCGGCCTCCCGCGACGTATCCTGGAAGGCGATGGACACCGCGACGACTCCACCGATCGTCGTCACCGAGGCTGCCGCCACGAAGGCACGCGCGCTGGCCGAGCGAGACGGACGCCCCGGCGCCGCCCTGCGCGTGCGCGTGACCGCCGGCGGTTGCTCCGGCTTCAGCTACGAGCTGACGCTCGAGGACGCGCCGGCCGACGACGATCACGTGGTGGACGGTCCGGGCGGCTTCCGGGTGCTCATCGACCCCGCGAGCGTGCCGATCGTCGCCGGCTCCACGCTCGAGTTCAACGACTCGATGCTGGGCGGCGGCCTGAAGATGGTGAACCCGCAGGTCAAGCACGAGTGCGCGTGCGGGGAATCCTTCAGCATCTAGAAGAGCGTTCCCTCGTCGACGGGTGGACCCGCACCCCGGACCCCCCGACGACGTCAGCTATGCTGCGGTCGATGCCCGCCCCAGCAGACAAGACACAGTGGAAGCATCTCTACGACGAGGTCGTCACCACCGGCTTGTGCACGGGATGCACCGCCTGCATCGTCGCCTGTCCCTTCCACGTGCTGGGCTATGAGGACGACCTGCCCGTGCAGCTGCAGGACGAGGGGCCCGATCGCTGCTCCCACGGCGACAAGGGGTGCTCGCTCTGCACGCTCGCGTGTCCGCGGTTCCGGGATTGGGAATCGGAGATCGACACGACCCTGTTCGGCATGGCCCGCACGCCCGACGAGGTGATCGGCAAACACCGCGAGATCGTGCTCGCCCGTGCGGCCGACCCCGAGATGCTGATGAACGGCCAGGACGGCGGCGTGGTGTCCGCGCTGCTGATCTGGGGACTGCGGACCGGCCAGATCGACGGGGCCTGCACCTCGAAGCTCTCGGACGAGAGCCCGTGGGACGCGGAGCCCACGGTGGTGACCGACGCGCGAGGCGTGCTCGACACCGCCGGCTCGCGGTACACGTACTCGGCGAACCCGCTCGCGCTCCTGCAGGCGGCCGAGATGGGTCTGTCGAACGTGGCGCTCGTCGGCATGAGCTGCCAGGCGAGCGTCACCGGTTCCATGGAAGCCCGCAGGGTGAACAAGTGGCGGAGGAAGATCGCCTGGACGTTCGGGCTGCTCTGCTCGAAGACGTTCACCTACGACGGCCTCATGGTGCAGATCGCTCAGGAGGAGCTCGGGCTCGATCTCGATCATCTGGCCCGGGTGAACGTGAAGGGCAAGCTGCTGTTCTACACCGACGAGGGAGACGAGATCACCTACTCGTTGAAGGACGCGCACCGGTTCACCAGGCCGGGCTGCTTGCGGTGCCCCGACTTCGCCGCGGAGCACGCCGACATCTCCTTCGGTGGTCTGGGGCAGTCCGACGGTTGGACGCTCACGATCGTGCGAACCGATCGAGGCGCCGAGATCTGGGAGCGAGCGCTCGCAGAGGGCATCGTGCAGGCCCGGCCCGCGTCCGAGGATCCCAAGGCCGTCGAGCTCATGTTCAAGCTGGCGGCGAAGTCCCGTGAGCGGTGGCCCGAACCCGGCGAGATCGCCTCCGCCGGAACCTCACCCGGCTTGATCCCCGATCCGGCCTAGTCCGGGCGACCCTCTACACCCCGGTCCGCGACCTCCCGATAGACGTCGTGTGGACGCCGCCCGGCGCCCCCCGGCCACACGCGGGCCGGCCTCCGGGACGAGGAGACGACATGGACGTGGTGCGCGCGGCCCCCGATGCCGCCTCGCGGCAGGGCGCGGTGCTCGAGGCCGTGGCGTTCGCCGCCGAGCGGCTGCTCCTCGCGGCCGACTGGCGAACGGCGGCGGACGAGGTGCTCGCCCGCATGGGGCTCGCTGCGGACGTCTCGCGCTCCTACGTGATCGAGACCCGGGCCGACACCGGAGGCGGTGGTCCGGGCACGATCCGGCACGAGTGGCGCACCCCGAGCACGGGAGCCGGGCCGCCGGATCCGGCCCCTCAGGCGGTGTCCCGGGACGCGATGCCCGCCCGATGGGCCGCGCTGCACGCGCGCGGCGAGTCGATCGTGGGCAAGGTCGCCGACCTGCCGCCTGCCGAGAGGCCGTGGCTGGCGGCGAGGGGGGTGCAGGCGGTCGCCGAACATCCCATCTTCGTCGGCGACGAATGGTGGGGCGCGATCGGCTTCCACGACTGCGAGCGGGAACGCGTCTGGGGGTCGGAGCTCGATGCGCTGCGGGCTGCGGCGACCGTGATCGGCGCCGCGGTGACCCGGCAGCGGATCGAAGGCGAGCGGCGCAGGGCGGAACAACGGTGGCGCCAGGTGATCGAACACATCCCCGCGGTCACCTACACCGATGTGGTGGCCGGCCCCGGCGACGTGCGCATGGAATTCGTGAGCCCGCAGATCCGCACGATCCTCGGCTATGACCCGGAGCGGTTCCTCGACGACCCGGGCTTCTGGTTCAGCCTGATCCACCCCGACGACCTTGCCCGGCTCGAGTCGTCGGGCGTCCTCGAGGCCACGGACGTCGGGACCTTCGACGAGGTGTACCGCATGCGAGCGGCCGACGGCGCCGATCGATGGATCCACGACACGTCGACCCCGGTGTTCCGCGACGACGGGAGCCTCGACCACTTCCTCGGGTTCATGATCGACATCACGGAACGCATGCGGGCCCAGGAGCTCGTCCGCGAGGCCGAGGAGCGATATCGGCTGCTGGTGGAGCGAACCCCGGCGGTCACGTACAGCGCGACGATCGCCGACGTGTACGACCCCGGGTCGGTGACCGCATACCTGAGCCCGCAGATCGAGCGGCTGCTGGGCTACCCGCTCGGATCTTGGCAGCGGCCCGGCTTCTGGCGCGAGGTACTGCATCCCGATGACCTGGGCGCGGTCATGGCCGAGCGGGAGCGGACCAACGCCTCGGGCGAGCCGTATCGGCAGGAGTACCGCGTGATCGCTGCCGACGCCAGGGTGGTCTGGATCCACGACGAGTCCGTGGTGGTGCAGGATGCGCACGGTGGATCCGCGCACCGGCAGGGCGTGATGCTCGACATCACCGAACGGAAGGAGTCGCAGGCGCATCTGGAACGAGCGCTCGATGTCGAGCGCGAGGCCGCCCAGCGACTGCGATCGCTGGACGAGATGAAGAACACGTTCCTGCAGGCCGTCTCCCACGACCTCCGCACGCCGCTCGCGGCGATCCTCGGCCTCGCGATCACCCTCGAGCGAGGCGATGTCGCGCTCGATGAGACCGACGCCCGCGATCTCGCCGGGCGCATCGCCGCCAACGCTCGGCGCCTCGAACGGCTCGTGACGAACCTGCTCGACATGGACCGGCTGGCTCGCGGCATCGTCTCCCCGCAGCTCGACGAGACCGACGTCGGCGCCCTCGTGGGCCGGGTGGCGGCCGAGTCGGAGCTCGTCCCCTACGACCGCCTCGTGATGCAGCTGGCCACGGTCGTCCAGCCGATCGACGTGGCGAAGGTCGAACGCATCGTCGAGAACCTGCTCGCCAACGCCGTACGGCATGCGTCGGCAACCGCCACCGTCTGGGTGCGCGTGGAGCCCGATCCGTCCGGTGTCGTGATCGCGATCGAGGACGATGGTCCGGGGGTGCCCGAAGAGCTCCGCGAGACGATCTTCGAGCCGTTCCGGCAGGGTCCGGATGCCCCGCGACACTCCCCCGGCGTCGGCGTCGGACTGACGCTCGTCCGCCGGTTCGCCGAGCTTCAGGGGGGCCGGGCCTGGGTGCAGGAGCGGCGCGGAGGCGGCGCCTCCTTCCGGGTCTTCGTGCCCTCCGAACCGGTGGGCGACGTGCCGCCTGCCGACGACTCCCTCGGCCAGGGAGCGCTCGGACTGCTCCCCGCCGAACCCCCGGCAGGTTGAGACGCTCCCTGCCTCAAGCCCCCGCGCTGAACGCGAGATCCGCGACGTCGATCACGCCGGCCTCGACCCGGTCGAAGGAGATCACGACCTCCCTCACGTCGGAGAGATCGACCCCTGCGAACACATCCAGCGGGAACCGAACCTGCTGCAGGATCACGTGGCCGGTGAATCGATGGACACCCTTCGGGAACCGCAGCGCCTCGTTCCCGCCGGTCGATGCAGGTACCGCGACCCCGGCTCCGTCGCCGTCGAGGAGCGAGACCGAGAGATCCTGGTACCGGATGCCGGAATTGGCTCGGTACCCCGGGTTCACGGCGACCCGGAACTGCAGCGCATCGAACGCGCGGACGTCGGTCGCCGTGCCCAGATCGAAGTGGACCTCGCCCTGGGAGCCGGCCCAACCGAACACCCCACGCGACAGGCCGGGGAGATGGACGTCGCTGAACGAAAGGTCGCCCGGCACGCAGGGCACCTCGACCGTGTTCGCGCACCAGGCGAGCAGGGAGAGGCCGGACGCGGTGACGTCGTCGCCGGCCTCGGTTCGCCCGATCGAACGCGACGCCGTGAACCGGTCGATGTCGAGCCTCCGGCCCGGAAGATCCGGTGCCATGAAGGCCATCAGAGCGCGGGAGGGATCGATGCGCCTGGGCGTCGCGGCTCCCGTCCACACGGGGTCCAGGCCGAGCTCTTCGCCCAGGTACCGGCGGAAGTACGACACGATGTACGCGGCCCCGACCCGCCGCTGTTGGGACGGCGTGAGCTTGCCGGCGCATCTGCCGAAGGTGTCGTCGAAGGCGCCGGGGAACCCGAAAGCGGGCGTCCAGACCGAGTTGAAGAAGTTGTGGTTCGCCCCGAAGAGCGTGAGGACGTGCTTCGGCCTGGGGTCGCCCGGCACCCGGTACCGGGCATCGTCGAAGAAGTGCACGCCCTGCAGATCGAAGACGTCACCGTCGCAGTACGGCAGGACGACCGAGAGCGGTACGCGGTTCACGGTCACGCGCGTGAAGTCGACGGGCGCCAGTGGAAGGACCGCGTCGATCCCGTAGGGATCGACGCGTTGCCGGTCGACGATCACGTGCCACACGACGCCTTCGCCACCACGGGAATGGCCCATCGTGCCGATACGGCTCATGTCGACCTTCCCGACGAAGCGGTCGCCGAACGGCTCTCCACCGACCGTCGACCAGGTCTGCCAGAGATCCAGATGGTGCTCGAGCAGCTCCCCGCGTTGGCGCATCCCGGTGTCGGCGAGCCGGTTGCCGTGAACGTTCACCCCGTTCGCGCTGACCGATACGACGATGTAGCCATAGCTCGCCAGGCGGGAGGCCGCATAGTCGTACCCCTCGTGGTTGGGCAGCGGCTTCCAGCCGCGGCGGCACGGCCATCGGTACCCTGCGCGATCCCCCCGGAAGCACGATGAATGGTTGCCGTGCATGAACAGCACGATCGGGTAGGGACCGTCGGGAAGACCGGCCGGGAGATGGACGTTGGCCCTGACCTCGACCTTCGCTCCCAGGCCGGTGGGCTGGTACGCCCGGTCTCCGAAGTCGTAGCGGCGGCGAACGACATCGTAGGGCCCGGGCGACGGGAGCTGCCGGATCCGTCGGATCGAGGGGGGGCGCAACGCCGATGCAGAGCTCTCCTCCGCGAGGCGGCCACCGTAGGTCAGCCCCAGCCGGCCGGAGGCGACCGATCGGTCGGTGGTGAGGGCGACGACCGAACGCAGGTCGGGTGAGGGCACCGCCACGGCGACCGCGGCGCCGTCGACCGTCATCACGTAGGGAAGGGCTCGCGGCGCGTATCGTCCCTCGATCGTGACCCGATACACGCGGCTCGGTACGTCCGCGCTCCGCACGGCGGCCGGCACGCGCACCGACTCCACGGTGGCGCCGATCTCCGACCGGATCGTGGTGCCCGAGAGGCGCTGGACCACCTCGGCGACGTCGGCCGGCAGCATGGGCTCGACGGCCGGCACCGCGGGGTTCTGCGGCTCCTGGGCGGTGGCACCGACGGGAACGAGCGACGCAGACAGCGCGAGCGAGGTCGCGACCAGGGCTGCCCGCGATGGCCCCGGTCGGCGTCTCCGTCGGATCAACTCACCTCACCTTCGGTTCGGGTCGGGGCAATCCTGTCATGCGAACGAGCGAGCGTCCCGCCGGGATGAAGGCTCCGGGGCGTGCCGAGGGCCCGGGCTTCGCCCGGGCCCTCGTGCGAACGAGCTGGTGCCCGGACGCTAGACAGCCTGCCATCCGGCGACCACGGGGTGGTCGACGGCTGCCGGTCCGACCTGCGCGGCGCCTCCGGGTGAGCCCATGCCGCTCACGTCGTCGTTGAAGAACTCCGCGTTGATCGGCGTGAACTGCTTCCAGTCGCCCGGCACGTCGTCCTCGTAGAAGATCGCGGTCACGGGGCACGCAGGCTCACACGCCCCGCAGTCGACGCACTCGTCGGGCTGGATGTAGAGCATGCGAGGCCCCTCGTAGATGCAGTCCACGGGACACTCGTCGACGCAGGCGCGGTCCTTCACGTCGATGCAGGGCTCTGCGATCGTGTAGGTCATGCCATAAACCCCTTTTCCACGGTGTCAGCCTTGCAAACCCCAGTGTACGCGTCGTCGGGCCGACTGCAACCGACGGATGCGAACCGCTGTTGTCGTGGCGGCGAGGGGGTGCCATCGTCGCGGCCGTGGAAGCCGTGAGGTTCACGACCGACGACGGCGTGCGGCTCGAGGGGGAGCTGCGCCTGCCCGACGGGCCCCCCGGGGCCACGGCCGTGCTGTGCCATCCGCATCCCAAACACGGCGGCAGCAAGGACCATCCGATCCTCTGGGCCCTTCGCAACGAGCTCGCCGGCACCCGAGGCCTCGCCGTGCTGGGATTCAACTTCCGGGGCGTGATGGGCTCGAGCGGCTCGTACGGCGGAGGCCGGGACGAGGTCCGCGACGTCAGGGCCGCGATCGCATGGGTCCGAGGGCAGGCGCCCGACCGGCCGACCGTGGTGTGCGGCTGGTCGTTCGGCGCGAGCGTGGCGCTGCGCGAAGCGCTCGACGACGACCTCGTGGCCGCGCTCGCACTGATCCGCATGCCTCTGCGTCCCGGGGACCTGACGATGCCGCCGATCCCCGTTGACGGTGACCTGCGGTGGTTCCGACGGCCCGTGCTGGTGCTCTCCGGAGAGCACGACGTGTACAGCCCGCCCGACGACGTACGGGCGTTCGCCGGCGCCTTCCCGTCCGCGACCGTCCGCATCGTCGAGGGAACCGACCACTACCTCTGGCGCAGGGAGCGGGAGGCCGCGGCCGTCGTCGGCGAGTTCGTCGACGGTTCGCTCGCTCAGCTCTGAGGATCGCGGCCGGGGTCCGATCGGGTCGGTCCCGCCCCGGCGTGGCCGTCGCCGTCGGCCGTCGGCGATGTCGTCGGGACGTGTTCGCTCCACCGCTCGTCGGTGGTCCGCCACGATCGCCAGACGCGCCGGATCACGAAGGCACCGAACGCGACGAGCGCGGCGGCGAGGACGAGCGAGACCCAGCCGGACGTCACGCCTCAGATCGTAGCGTCGCCGCCGGGATCGGGTCCGGTGGACCACGTCGGCACACCCTCCGGGTCGCGAACGCCCAGCCGAAGCATGCCGAGCAGCTCTTCGTGGATCGCACCGTTGCTCACGACCCCGATCCGGCCATCGAGACGTTCGGTCCCGTCGAGAGCCGTGTAGCGCCCTCCGGCCTCGCGGGCGAGCACCGGCATCGGGGCGATGTCCCACACCGCCAGGCCGTAGTCGACGAAGGCGTCGACGCGCCCGGTGACCGCGAGACCGACGCCGTAGGCGTTCCCCCAGTCCCGCACGTGCACGCCGGCGCGCCGAGCCTCGAGCCAGGCCTCGAGCGGCCAGTCCTCCTGATCGCTGGTCGCGACGAACGATCCCCGGGCGTGGGTCGTATCGCTCACGCGGGTGGGACGATCGTTCCACCAACAGCCCAGCCCCCGGCCGGCCCAGACGGTCTCGCCGACGGCCGGCGAGCAGATCACGCCGATCGCCGGGCCGTGGTCGTCGAGCACGGCCACCATCGTCGAGTACGTGACGACTCCGCGAGCGAACGACTCCGTGCCGTCGACGGGGTCGAGCACCCACGTTCGATCGGAGGTGCCGGGGCGGTCGGGCAGCTCCTCGCCGACGATGGCGTCGTCGGGATGCTCCGCTTCGATGCGCTCACGCAGGAACCGCTCGACCGCCAGGTCGGTCTCGGTCACGGTGGAGCCGTCGTCCTTGCGCAACGGCACGACCCGTTCGGTGCGGAACCCGTCGAGCGTCAACGCCCCCGCCTCGCGGGCGAGGTCCACCGCACCGCGCATCAACGACGGATCGGCCGCCGGCGCCGTCACGATGCAGGTTCCACGACGACGTGGGCCCGATCAGGGTCCCACTGCACGTGGGCGCGATCGCCGGGGCGCCAATCGGCGGCGTCGGCCGGCACGAGCGCCACGATCGGAGCCTCGCCCGGCCCCCGCAGGTCGAGCCGGATGCCGGTGCCCTGGAAGATCACCTCGCCGACCACCACCGGCAGGGCGATCCCCTCGGGGCGCTCGCGGACCACCCGGAGCGTCTCGGGCCGGACCATGAGCGAGACCGGATCGCCCTCCACGGCCTCCCGGCCCGGCAGCGAGCCGATCGACCCGGCCTCGGCGACGAGCTCGCCGATACGGACCTGCGGCCGTTCCCCGGACCGCACGAGCGTGGCGGGGAGCAGGTTGGCCGTGCCGATGAAGTCGGCCACGAACCTCGTGGTCGGATGGAAATAGATCTCCCGCGGTGTGCCGAGCTGCTCGACCCGCCCGTGCGACATCACGGCGATCCGGTCCGACATCGTCATCGCCTCTTCCTGATCGTGGGTGACGTAGACGAACGAGATGCCCACCTCGCGCTGGATCCGCTTCAGCTCGATCTGCATCTCTTTGCGGAGCTTCAGGTCGAGCGCGCCGAGCGGCTCATCGAGGAGCAGGACCAACGGATCGTTCACGAGCGCGCGCGCGAGGCCCACACGTTGCTGCTGGCCGCCCGAGAGCTGAGTGGGCATGCGGTCGGCGAGCGCGTCCATCTGCACGGTGTGCAGCGCCTCACGGACGCGGCGATCGATCTCCGGCTTCGGCAGTCTGGCGCGGCGAGGGCCGAAGGCGACGTTGCGATACACGCTCATGTGCGGGAACAGGGCGTAGTTCTGGAACACGAGGTTCGTCGGCCGCTTGAACGGCGGGATCTGTGTTGCATCGACGCCGTCGAGCAGCAGCCTGCCTTCCGTGGGCTCCTCGAAGCCGGCGAGCATGCGCAGGGTGGTCGTCTTCCCGCAGCCGCTCGGACCAAGCAGCGAGAAGAACTCGCCGCGATCGACCGCCAGGCTGACGTCGTCGACCGCGACGACGTCGTCGAAGCGCTTGGTCACCCGGTCGAGCTCGAGCGCCGGGGTCGCCGGCACTCGCGCACCGCCCGCCTCGGCGCGATCGCGTTCACCCACCGTGCTCATGCTTGCAGTCTCCCCACCTTCGAGATCTTGATGCTCATCCACACCATCACGGCGGAGATGGCCAACACGACGAAGCTCAGAGCGGACCCCACGCCCCAGTCTCCGCGGGCGTTGAACTCCTCCTCGATCAGTGACGCGATCATGTAGCCTTCGCGGCCGCCGACCACCGCGGGGGAGGCGAAATCGGAGAGCATGGGCACGAACACGATGATGATCGCCGCGATGAAGCCGGTCGCGGCGAGCGGCAGCAGCACCTCGCGCAGGATCGCCACCCACCCGGCCCCCAGGTCGCGAGCTGCCTCGATGAGCGAGCGGTTCACGGTCTTCAGCGCCGCGTAGATCGGGATCACCACGAACGCCAGCGATCCCGTCGCCAGCACGACGACGACCGCGGTCTTCGTGAACAGGATCGTGAGCGGCTCGTCGATGAGCCCGATCGCCTCGAGGAACCTGTTCAGGACGCCTTCCTTGTTCATCACGATCTGCCAGGCGTAGAGCCGGATCAGCGGGTTCAGCTCGTCGGTGAGCACGAGGGCCAGCAGCATCGGGATCTCCCACTTCCCTGCGCGGAACGCCAGGAAGCTCGCGATCGGGAAGGCGACGAGGAACAGGATCAACATCGCGGTCACCGTGATGACGATCGTGTCCAGGAAGATGCTGCGGTAGATCGGTTCCCCGAGGACCTCGGCGTAGTTGTCGAACGTGAAGCTGCCGTCGCCGACGATGTCGGCCCTCGTGAAGCTGACCCACGTGAGGTAGATCAGCGGTCCGGCGAAGAAGACGAGCAAGGTCAGCACGGGGCTCGCGAGCACGGCCGCCGCCGTCCGGCGTCCGAACGCGACCCCCGACGACGACACGCGAGCGCTCACTGCTGCGGCCCTCCGGCCACGAGGCTCCGCACGTCCTGACCGGAGCGGACGGCGGAACGGCGCAGCAGGTAGTAGGCGATGTAGACGACCACGACGGTGACGAACGTCACGAGGGTCGAGATGGCGTTGACCGTCGGCAGGTTCGTGCCTCGGCGGAGCTTCGAGAAGACCCACACGGTGAACATCCGCTCGCTGCCCACGGTGAAGAACGTGACGGTGAAGCTGTTGAACGACCATCCGAACACGAAGATGGCGGCCGCGGCCAGCGCAGGAACGAGGTAGGGCAGCAAGACGTACCAGACCAGCTCACGGCGGGTCGCGCCGAGGTCGAGCGCGGCTTCCTCGAGCGAACGATCGAACCGGAAGAGCGCGGCCGTCACGATCGCCATGACGAGCGGGAATCCCACGACGATGTGCATCACCGCGACCGTGTACAAGGACAGCGGCACGTCGACCTTGCTGAACGTGACCAGCGCCCCGACACCCACCAGCAGCGACGGCACGACGAGGGGCAGCGTGAGCGCGCCGGCCACCAGCCCACGTCCGGGGAAGACGAACCGCGCGATCCCGAACGCCCCCAGCGTGCCCAGCACCACGCAGATCGGCGTGGTCAGCCCCGCGACGACCAGCGAGTTGCGCAACGACTCCCGCATGGCGGCGTCGCCGAGGGCCTCCTCGTAGAAGCGCGTCGTGAACCCCCGGAACCCGAACGCGAGGATCTGCGAGTCGTTGAAGCTCAGGAACGCGAGCAGCAGGAACGGCCCGAACAGGATGAGTGCGCCGAACGCCAGCATGATCGCGCTCGCGACCCGGGTGACGAGCTCACGCCGGTGGATCGTCCAGAAGACCTGGCGGACGACGGGGCGCGCCGATCGTGCGCGCGCCCCGTCCGTCGCCGCGTGCTCCACGCTCACCTCGCGGGGGGACCCTCCGTCAGGAGGCCAGGTACTGACGCCACGCGTCCTCCCACTCGTCGATGTTCTCCGGGATGAGCTCGGGGATCGAGTTCGTCACGACCTCCTCCGCCTGGTCGAGCCGGAGGTTGTCGATCGTCTTCTGGTCTGCCGCCTCGAGGATCCCGGGGTTCGAGCCCCAGTATTCGAGTTCGACGGCCACGTTCGCCTGTGTCTCGGGATCGAGCATGTGGTTGATGAAGGCGTACGCGGCGTCGAGGTTCTCGGCGTTCTCGGAGATGCTCAGGCCGCAGACCCACGACACCGAACCCTCCTCGGGTGTGATGAACGCGAAGTTGCCACCTTCCTTGTTGAGCACGCGCACGAGCTCCGGTCCGGCCTGCACCGCCAGCACCTCGCCCTGCTGCATCAGGTTGATCAGCTGGGCGTCCTCATCGAAGACGGTGCGGACTCGGTCGGTGTCGATCAGATAGTCGCGGACCTGCTCGATCTGGGAGGAATCGAGCTCGAAGACGCTCGGGAACCCGAGCGCGGCGGCCACCATCGGCATGGAGTCGGTCGAGTCGTTCTCGAGCGCGATCTGCCCTTCCCAGTCGCCTTCGAACAACGTGCGGTAGCCGGTGATGGCGCCCTCGGGGATCTCGTCGGCGTTGTACACGATGCCGTCGATGCCACCCTGCGTCGGGGCCATCCAGTACTCGCCGTCGACCTCGACGCCCTGACCGTCCTTCATGAACTGGTAGATGTCGTCCCATGTGGGGATGCGACTCGTGTCGATCGGCTGCAGGAACCCGCCCCGGATCAGCTGATCCATCTCCCCGGCGCATGTCTCGACGACGTCGGCTTGGAAGCCGCCCCGAAGCTTCGTCACCGTGTCCGACGCGTCGCCGAACGGCACGCCCTCGACGTTGAGATCGGGGTTCGCCTCCTGGAACGGGTCCTGGATGAACGGGAACAACGTGTCCTCGTAGGCGAAGATCACGACGTCGCCCGTGACCGGCCCCGCCGGTGCGGCCGATGCATCGGTGTCGGCACCCTCACCGGGGTCGGAGCCGCCGTCGTCGCTACCACACGCGGCGGCGATCACGACGAGCGCGATGGCGAGCGCGCTCGTCTTCCACCATGGGGTCTTCGCCATGGATCTCCTCCCTGGGATCGTTCGGCACCCGAGCGGGCTGGGGTCGCTCGGCTTCGTCCTCGCGAACGCTAGCATCACGACCGCAGATTGTCGACAGACTACAGTTGGCGACTCGGGCGCAGAGGATCCCGGTTCTCGATTCCTACAGAGGCACGTGGGAGAGCACCATGATCCGGGGCTCGGTCATCTCCTCCATCGCGAAGCGCAAGCCCTCGCGACCGAAGCCCGATTCCTTGGAGCCTCCGTAGGGCATCTGGTCGGCCCGGAACGCGCTCACGTCGTTCACGATCACGCCCCCGACCTCCAGGGTGCTGTGCGCCTCGAACGCCCGGTTGATGTCGTTCGTGAACACGCCGGCCTGCAGCCCGTACTTCGAATCGTTCACTTCGGCGAGCGCCTCCGAGAACGTCTCGTACGGCGTGATCGTGCAGACCGGGCCGAAGACCTCCTCGCACCGGACCTTCATCTCCGGGCTCGTCCTGGAGATGAGCGTGGGCTGGAAGAACGGTCCGTCGGCCGTCCCTCCGGTGAGCACCTCGGCGCCCTGCGCCTCGGCCTCGGCCACCCACTCGGCGATGCGGTCCACCTCGCTCTTGGTGATGACCGGCCCGACGTCGACCGTCTCGTCCATCGGGTCGCCGACCTTCAGCTGCTCGACCTGCTTCGTGAGCAGTTCGGAGAACTCGTCGTAGACCTCGCTCGCGACCAGCACCCGTTGCACGCTGATGCAGCTCTGCCCGGCCTGGTAGTAGCCGCCGAACGCGATGCGTTGGGCGGCCAGATCGAGATCGGCGTCGGCGTGAACGATCACGCCGGCGTTGCCACCCAGCTCGAGCGTGACCTTCTTCTTCGGGTCGAGCCCCTTCAGGTACCACCCGATGCCGGCCGAGCCGGTGAAGGAGATCTTGCGGAAGCGTTCGTCGCGAGCCATGCCGTCGGCGACCTTCGAGCTCACCGGCAGCACCTGGTACATACCCTTCGGAAGATCGGTCTCATCGAAGAACTCGGCGAGACGAAGCGCTCCGACCGGTGTGGCGCTGGCCGGCTTCACGACGATCGGCGCACCCACCGCGATGGCCGGCGCGACCTTGTGAGCCACCAGGTTCAGCGGGAAGTTGAACGGGGTGATGCCCAGCACCGGACCGATCGGGAACCTCCGCAGGATGCCGAACCGGGACCCGAACGCGGCCTCGGTGTCGAGGCGCATCGCCTCATCCTGTCCGTGGCGCAGGGTCTCCGACGCCCATCGGAACGTCGAGACGGCCCGGGCTGCCTCCACCCGCGCCCACTTCAGGGGTTTCCCGCCTTCCCGCGCGATCAGCTCGGCGTTCTCGTCCTGCGTCTCGTTCAGTCGGGCCGAGATGTGGTCGAGCGCGGTCGCCCGAGCGGCGACCGACAGCCTCGAAGACGTCTCGAAGGTCGAGGAGGCGGTGGCCACCGCCTCCTCGACGTCGGCCTCGGTCGGCACGCCCAGCTCGGCTACGACGCCGTCGTCGAAGGGGCTTCGGACCTCGAGGCTGCCCTCGCCGGTCCGCCATTCCCCGTTCACCAGGAACGGTCTGATCTCGGTCATCTCGCGTGTCTCCTGCTACCTCGTAGAGCCGGTCAGTCGAGCGAGACCATCACGTGCTTGATGTTCGTGTAGTCCTCGATCGAGTAGATCGACATGTCCTTCCCGTGGCCGGACTGCTTGTAACCCCCGTGGGGCATCTCCGGCGTCAGCGGGATGTGGGTGTTCACCCACACGGTCCCGAACTGCAGCTTCCGGGACATGCGCATGGCCCTGCCGACGTCACGGGTCCAGACAGACGCCGCGAGTCCGTAGTCGACGCCGTTGGCCCATGCGAGCGCCTGCGCCTCGTCGTCGAACCGCTGCACGGTCACGACGGGACCGAACACCTCCCGCTGGATGATCTCGTCGGACTGCTGAGCATCGCTGATCACGGTCGGCCGGTAGAAGAACTTCCCCTCGCCCATCTCCATCGACCCGCCGCCGGTGAGGATCTTCGCCCCGGACTCGGCGGCGCGGTCGACCATGCCGGAGATGCGCTCGAACTGCTCCTCGGAGACGACCGAGCCCATCTCGGTGCCCTCGTCCCAGATGTCGCCGACCTTCAACGACTCCACCTGCGGGACGAGCTCGCCGAGCAGACCGTCGTAGACGGCCCCGCTCGCCAT
>Ga0075311_1000007_pt1 | contig 34972 bp, 28 predicted proteins | sample MayberryNE_Catta_FD_120044 | JGI IMG/M metagenome (GOLD analysis project Ga0075311, IMG submission 120044) | Natural and restored wetland microbial communities from the San Francisco Bay, California, USA, that impact long-term carbon... | ecosystem: Environmental > Terrestrial > Soil > Wetlands ...
AAGGAAAGCTTGCCAGCCCCGCCATCAAAGTGCGCGCGGAAGCCAAAGCGCCAGCTTGCGCCAGACTTAAGCCAAGCGATGTGGTAATCAGCGGCAAAATGACAGCGATCACGCCGTTAAATAGATGCTCGGTCATGTGCGCCGTGGAGTTGGCCGCCAACCTACCCCAGGTCGCAAATGGCGTGGCTACCGATTGCAGATTATCAATCTTCGACAACTGAGTTCCCTCTGATCGGGATTAAACTAAATCCTTATGCGGATTATCTGCGCTTCGCAACCCGCCGCGCAGCAATGGCTCGTTCTGGTGAGAAATTAATCCACTTCTATGAGCTTGTGCCGGGAATGAAGACCATGAACGATCTTAATCGCCGATTTGGCGGTGCGGAAATGATCCGCGAGCAATTCAATGAGCGCCCGGTTCGCCTTGCCGTCCTGCGCCGGCTCGCGCACGGCCACGCGAAATTCGCTCTCGGTCAATTGAGTAACCGACGGAGATTTTGAACTTGGCTTGACGGTGACTGAAATCCTCCGACCCATGCGTGACATTATACACGCGCATGCCGGAACGGCGATCTGCCAACGGGTGATTTTACGGCCCGGGAAGTTTAGCGCGCCTGACGTCGCACCATCTCAAGAAGCTGCTGGTATGACTTCAGAAGATCGGTAGAGGTGACGATGCCGCACACCGTACCGTTATCCTCGATGACCGGCAGGCAATTGATACGCTTGGAGATCAGCTTCGATACCGCCTCGACGATCGGCGTGTTGCGTTTAACCGTGATCGGGTTGCGCGTCATGATCTGGTCAAGCGATTTGGAGCGCGAATTGGGATTTCGCGCCAACGCCCTGAAAATATCTCGGTCGGAAATGACGCCCACAGCGTTACGATAATTATCCACAACGACGCAGTGGCGAAAATGACGGTCGTTCATCAAGTTGGCGGCGTCGTCAAACGTGTGATGCGGGCTTAGGGTGACTACTTTGCCAGTCATGACATCGGCCACTTCGGTCGGACCGATGACTACGGAGATCTCATGTGACGCCGTCTCGTTGCGCGAAGTCTTGTCGCTAAGATTCTCGAACATCTGTTTTCTCCCGGATTTTGAAATTGGCGCGTCGGCCTGAATATCCGGAGGAACACAAAGCAATTCTTACACCAGCTAGGGTTGGAAAACCCGCGCATTCGACGCCGCTTATCGATCTCACGAGAAGGATAAGAAGTCGTTGATCGCTCCCTGGTCTTCCCTAAAATGAGTCCCGCTACTGTGCAAGCAAACGCGAAACTTGTCCGGCCGCGGCTAATTCTGTCAAATGTCGCTTACCAGTCGTGACACGGCGAGGAAATCCTCAGCGCCGACACTCATCTTGGCAATGGGCTTCGCACCCTGCGTGCTTAAGCCTTTCTTTCTCGGTGCTTTCGGCTCTGCCGCTCCGGGACTTATGGTAGATTCGCTTCTTCGTCCTTAGTTGCGGTTCCGCCGCTCTGTGTTACAAAAGAATGCAAAACTTTACGACTGGAGAATCATTCATGACCCTGGTTTTGAGCAACGACGACGTTCAGAGAGCCTTGAACATTAAGAAATGCCTGGACGTCATGGAGGAATCCTACCTCGAGCAGGCCGCCAGCCGTGCGGTTAATCGCCCGACCTGTCATTCGTATCTACCTCATTCTCTGCCGAACTCCACTTACAGCTTTAAGTCCGTCGACGGCGGCATCGGCAAGTACGGCGTGCTTGCCCTGCGCGTCACGTCCGACGTTGTTCAAGAGCAACAGATTCGCGGCACCGTCCGGTTGGAAAAGCTGCCGCTCGCGGGCAAGGGAATGTTTGTTGGCCTCGTGCAACTTTTTAGCGCGGAAACCGGAGAGCTATTGGCGATCATGCCCGACGGTCTGATTCAACAGACCCGCGTCGGCGTGACCAGCGCGCTTGGCATGAAAGTCATGGCGCGGAAAAATTCCCAGGTGCTGGGGCTCATCGGCTCGGGTGGTCAGGCCAAAGCTCATTACCGTTTTATGACCGCGATCATGTCGCTTAAGAAAGTCAAAGTGTTCAGCCCCGACCCGCAGCATCGAAAAACCTTCGTTGCAGAAATGGCCCGAGAAACCGGAGTTCCCGGAGAGCCGGTCGAAAGCGCAGAACAAGCCACCCGGGAATGCGATGTCGTGTGCAGCGCCACCAACTCCTCGCAGCCCGTGGTCAAACTCGACTGGCTCGCGCCCGGCATGCACTACAATTCGATTCGGGAATTCGAGACCGACCTTGCTGTCCTAGAGAAATGCGATGTGATCGCCATTCACACGAATTTCGGAGGTATCCAGCATTACCAGCCTCCGGGCATCGTTGACGACATGCCCGGCGTGCGGCGCGAAAAACCACGCGACTGGTCCAAGTATCCCGAGATTTGCGATCTGATCGCCGGCAAAATCCCCGGCCGCGTCAACGACAGGCAGATAACTTTCTTTTTGAACAACGTCGGCACAGGCGTCCAGTTCGCCGCCATGGGCTACTGCGCCTACAAAGGCGCCAAAGAACAAGGCCTCGGCCGCGAGCTACCGAGCGAATGGTTCATGCAGGATATCAAACCGTAAAATGAGATCCGGTCGCCGGCCGAAAACCTATTTACCCATCAGGATTTTAAGCTGATCGATGACGCCTTGCGGCTGAGTCATGACTTCTTTAGCGATCGCCGCGACTTCTTCGCCGGTTGTTGGATTAATATCGAGCCGTTTCTTTTTTGCCTCGGCCAGAAAGTCGGGGTCCTTCATGGTCTTGTTAAATCCGTCACGAACGATCTTGACCAGTTCCGGGAGCATATGAGGCGGGGCAAGAAAGGGGCGATGAAAGTCGCCCGAGGCGAGCAGCACGGTTGCCAGACGCCGTCCGACATCCGGCGTTTTGTACTTGTCCATCACCTCAAAGATTGTCGGCGTGTTGGGAAGCTTCTCGTCCCTGATTTTTCCGCCTTGAACCAACTCACGCGCAAAGCCGCGCTTGCGCCAGCTAAGAAACGGTTCCCGTGAAAAATAAGCTTCCGAACTAAGCGAGCGGCATTGAATCTCGCCCCTCTCGACGGCGAGGTCGATCTCGCTTCCGCCGCGATAGCCGGACACGACGTTGAATTTCGCTGCAACGGTTGCTTCGAGCAATTTGGGAACAAAATAGCCCATGTTGCTCGTGCCCGTGGTGCCGCATTTCGGCGGCTCTTTGGCGCTGCGCACATCCTCGATAGTTTTGAACGGGCTGTCCGACCGCATGTAAAGAACTTGCGGCGACTTGGTCGCATTGCCGACCCAAGTGTATTTCGTCCAGTCGAACTTGACCTCCTCGCGCGCCACCAGTTGCTGGAAATAAAGCCCGGCATTGATGGCTCCGAGCGTCAAACCGTCCGGCTTAGCCACCGTGTAAATATAATTGGCCGCGATCATATGTCCTGCGCCCGGCATGTTTTGCACGATGACGTTGGGGTTGCCGGGAATATGTCTCCCCATAAAAAGCGCGAGGTTTCGCGCGTAGAGATCATAAAGGTCCCCCGATAGTGTGCCGACCACGATCGTGATGGTCTTGCCCTGAAAGTACGGCGTCTGCGCAGGTGCAGGCCTCGTGACAAAAATAAGGCTGGAGAAACTGCATAGAACGACAATCATATTTTTCATCCGGTTCTCCCTCCAAAATTCTGAATCAAATATGAGCCGACGAACCGCCCGTTCGGACAGGACTACCAGGTCTCCGCTCTCCCGCCCTGCACCCACCAGTTGAGGCGCGGCTCGATTTTCATCTCGTAGCCTTTGCCATGCTGCTTTGCCAGCTCATAGCATTTCTTCGCCAGAGCGATGTCAACGATGCCTTGACCACCTTGATTTTTGAAAAGAATAATTTGTTTATCGTTTGTGCGGCCTGCAACTTTGCCGGTCAGCACATCGGCAATTTCGACGACCTTATCCCACCTAATCACGCCATCTTGCACGGGCCAGTAGATATCCCCTTGCTGCGAATCGATCGCCTGAGCCTTTGATAGCGCCACGATGAAATCGCACCGGCGCAAGGTTTCGTCGTCGACCTCACGGCGCGGCGCATCGAGGTTGCCGCTTTTGACCAACTCGATATTGCTGCCGATGACGGAAATAATATATTGGCCCTCTTCCAACCAGGAACCGTTGATGACCGGAACATTGGTATTGGTCATGCAGAGAATAATATCGACGTCCTTTGCCGCCAGCTCCGGCTGATCCACCGGCTTTACCGGCACGCCGGTCTTCGCTCCGATCTTTCTGGCGAAGCCTTCCCGGTGCGCCGGCGTTGGGCTAAAAACTTTCGCACTGTCGATTTGACGCATGGCGCACAGCCCGGCAAAGGTCGCCCAGGCTTGCTGCCCGGAACCATATATGCCGACCCGCCGCGCATGTTTCCGAGCGAACAAATCCAAACCGGCCAAGCTCGTGGCCGGCGTCCGCAGGTCCGCCACGCCGGTAAAATCCCGCGGCCGGTGCGCCATAACGCCGAGCAAAGATCCTCCGTCGGTGTCGTAAATCAATGCCAGTTCCGTTTGATTCGGGTTAAACGGCGGACGCTTCTGCGTCCGGCCGACGATTGCCTTCCGATGCAAAGCCACTTGCGCGCCGATCGCGCCGTAAGATGCCGACCCGCCGGCATAGATATTGAGCACCGTGTCGAAGCTTGCCTCGCCGACATTGCGATGTAAGTTTAACCGCTTACGAGGTGCATTGACGCCCTTCGGTGAAATCAAGTCGCGCAGCGCCTCTTCAGTGATTTGCACCGCTTCTTTGAATGGAATCAGCTGATCGACATCGTCGGAATGAAAGAAAAGTGCCACAACGCCCGCCTGTTCTGAACCCGGTCTAGGTTTTCAAGCCGCCAAAATCCGTCTCCCAAAGATTCTTTACCCGCGCCATCTGCTCCTCCGATAACCCCGGCATCCCCGAGCAAGCGACCGCTTGATCGACATGCGCTGTGTTGGAAAAGCCGACGAGCACCGTCGATACTGCCGGATTCATTAGGCCGAAACGAATCGCCGCTTGCGCGAGATCTTTTCTATCGACCCCAAGCGCTGTTTTCATCTGTTCTGCCCGTTGCAAGTCCACTGGGTAATCCGACCCCGGTGACAGCGTCTGCCCGCTGCCGCCGCCACCCCTGCTGGGATCCGCAGTGAGCGCCCCGGCTGCCAGGACTCGAATGACGAAAGCGCCCATTCCCTGGGCCGCGGCGCGATCGAGGATGCGGCCATAATTCAAGGCGCTGAAGCCGTTAGGAACGCTCCGGCCGGCGCTCGGGTTAAGCAGATTGTAATAGCATTGGAAGCCGTGAAATTCGCCGCCGTCGACCAGTTCGTGGAGCGCCTTGGGATCTCCCAGGCCGCTGAAGCCGAAGAAACCGACCTTGCCGCGATCACGCATGGATTTAAATCCATCGATCACACCATTCGGACCGAGCACGTCTTTGGGCGTGAGACTAAAGCGGTTCGCCGTACCGCGCTCCAACGTGACGCGTGTGTGAAGTTGAATAAAATCGACGCGCTCCCGACCCAGTCTTGCCAGTGCGGATTCCACTGCGCCCATCGTCGCCGCTTTAAGATCGGCAGCGGCATCGGCTTCCAGACGGATCTTGGTCGAAATGACCGGGTCGACACCGAGATCTCTTAGAATCCGCCCCAGGTTCTCTTCGGACTTTCCCAGGCCATAGGCGAAGGCCGTGTCGAAAAAGTTGATTCCCGCATCAAGGGCACGGCGCACCACCCTGACTTGATCGTCATAAGGCGCTCTGACCATCAACACCGCATTGTTGCCGCAGCCAAAGCCGATCTCGGATACTCGTACGCCGGTTTTTCCAATCATTCGATATTGCATAGCACGCCCCTCACACGAATCTATTAGAGATTTGAAAGCATCGTCAAGATCGCTCTCGTATCGGTCAGATCCTGCAAACAGCCATCCGGCTCATCGCACAGCAACTCTTCCAAGGGATAACGGCCGGTTCCGACAAGGATGCACTTCATCTGATTCTCTCGAGCCGCAGCGAGATCTCTAGGCGTATCGCCAATCACGATGCATTGCTCGGCGCCGATTCTTCGCCCCGTCGATTGTTCCCAGCGCTGTCTGGCAATAGCCGGCAAGTCGCTGCGATGTCGTGAGTCGCTGGCGTAGGCGCCGCGGTGGAGATAAACCGCCAATCCAGCCGTCTCGAGCTTGATTTCGGCGGTGACTTCGAAATTCCCTGTGACGATGCTCGGAGTAAAACGATCGCTCAACCAAAGCTCCCGCGCCAACTCCGTCGCCCCAGGCAGCGAGCGGATCTTGGTCGTTCCTTGCAGCACGTGATGGTGATAGCTCTCGCGCAAGCGGATCGTGAATTTCTGCCAGTCGGCTTGATGACAAACAATCTTGATGTTGGCTTTGGCAAAAATATCGTCCAGGATCAGCGGATCGGTGTTGCCGTCCGGTACTACCGACCTGATATCGCCTTCGATCCCAAAGGTCTTGAAAATCGCCTCGTTAAAAGGAAGGTAACCATTTTGCGTGCGCACCAGAGTACCGTCGATGTCGAACAGGATCAGCCGTTCCATGAACACGCGGATCATCGCACAATCCGAATCATCGAAGCAAATTCAAAGACGCCAAACAGCGGCGCGTTCTATCGTTGACTTCCCCGATCATTCAAGTTAAATCGACTAGGTAAGTTTTGCGCGACTGGCGAACGTGGAATCGACCACGAGGGAGCGCAAAGCACTAAGACGGCCGAACGCCTGGGTCTCTTAAGGATAGAGATCCAGGCATTTTTGTTTGTGCCCGCAATAAATGCGCCTGCCGGCGTTCAGCGTTCCGTCACCCGGTCTGAGACGGACCGAAATCGAGTCCGCTTGGGCCGCATCATGGCGCGATTGTTCCTTGACCCGACTGGCGCTTGCCTGTGATAATTGCGCAAGGAAACCCATGATCAAACACTATTTACTCTCTCCGGGCCCCACACCGGTTCCCAACGAAGTTGCCTTGGCGATGGCCGAGACGATGATTCATCACCGTACGCCGCAGTTTAACCGCGTATTCGACGAAGCGCGCGAGAAACTAAAAAAACTTTTCGGCACAAAAAACGATGTCCTGATGTTGGCTTGCTCCGGCACGGGGGCGATGGAAGCCTCAGTAGCCAATCTTTTCTCGCCGGGCGACAAGGTCCTCGTCGTTAACGGGGGTAAGTTCGGCGAGCGCTGGCTCAACATTTCCAACTCCTATGGTCTAGATCCCGTCGAGATCAAAGTGCCTTGGGGTCAGGCGGTGAAAGTCGCCGAGGTCGAAAAGCAGCTCAAAGCCAATCCCGACATTCAAGGCGTAATGATCCAGGCGAGTGAGACTTCAACCACCGTGCTCCATCCCGTCAAGGAGATCGCCGAGCTGGTCCATAACGGACCGCTCTTGTTGGTCGATGGGGTTACCGCCGTCGGGGTCGTACCTCTGCCGCTGGATGACTGGGGCATCGACGCGCTGGTCACGGGCTCCCAGAAGGCGCTCATGCTGCCGCCGGGGTTGGGCTTCGTCGCGCTCAGCGACCGTGCCTGGGAAAAGACCAAAACGGCTAAGTTGCCACGCTTTTATTTCGATCTAAACTTGGAACGGAAAAACCAGCAGAAGGGCTCCGGGGCTTTTACCCCCGCCGTGTCCTTGGTCTTCGGCGTCCGCGCCTCGCTCAACATGATCGACCGCGAGGGTCTGGAAAATGTTTATGCGCGCCACCTGCGCCTATGCCGGGCTACTCGGGCCGCAGTAACAGCGTTAGGGCTAAAATTGCTGGCGCCGGATAGCCCGAGCCCGGCGGCCACCGGCGTTTACATGCCCGAGGGCATCGACGCCGATGCGGTTCTCGATTTCCTGCGCGACAAGATGAATGTCACGCTCGCCGAAGGACAAGATCAGCTCAAAGGCAAAGTTATCCGCATCGCGCATGTCGGCTACATGGGTGCATTCGACGTGATCACCGCTATCGCCGCCTTGGAAATGTCTCTGCGAAAATTCGGTGCCGAGATTCCCTTCGGCAAAGGCGTTGCGGCCGCACAGGAAGTGCTGCTCGACGCCTTGGCTTAGTCTAATGAAGATTCTCGTCACCGATTCGCTAGCTCCTGAAGGCTTGGACGTATTCAAGAACGCCGAAGGTTTCGACGTCGACGTCAAGTTGGGGCTAAAGCCCGAAGAGCTCAAGAAGATCTGCGCCGATTACGACGGCTGGGTCATTCGCAGCGGCACGAAAATCACCGCCGATTTGATCGACGCAGCGAAAAACCTAAAGGTCATTGGCCGTGCCGGCGTGGGCCATGAAAACATCGATGCCGACGCCGCCACCAAGCGCGGCATCGTCGTCATGAATACTCCCGGGGGCAACAACGTCACCACCGGGGAGCATACGATCGCCTTGATGATGGCGCTGGCCCGCCATATCCCTCAAGCGGTCGCTTCGCTCAAGGGCGGCAAGTGGGATCGCAACAAATTCGTCGGCGTCGAGCTGTGCAACAAAACCCTCGGCGTCATCGGTCTCGGCAACGTCGGCCGCATCGTCGCCGAGCGGGCCGCCGGCTTGAGAATGAAGGTGATCGGCTACGATCCCTTCATCGCCGCCGAGAATATCGCGCGCATGGGTGTGGTGCCTGGGACGCTGGAAGAAATTTTCGCCAAGTCGGATTTTATTACCGTCCACGTACCGCTGACTCCGGAAACTCAGGGACTGATCAACCGGGCTGCTTTTGAAAAAATGAAAACCGGCGTGCGGGTAATCAATTGCGCGCGCGGCGGCATCGTCGACGAGCAGGATCTCGCGAGCGCCATCAAAGAAGGCAAGGTCGCCGGCGCGGCCCTGGACGTTTATGTCGATGAGCCGCCGTCAGCCGATCATCCCTTGCTGAAGCTGGAACAAGTCATTACGACTCCCCATCTGGGCGCCTCCACGGACGAAGCTCAGCTTAACGTCGCCGTCGCGGTGGCCGAACAGATGGTGGATTTTCTCTCCAAGGGAGTCGTCCGTTATGCCGTCAACGTCCCGTCAGTAAGCCCCGAGCTGTTAGCCGTGCTGCGACCGTATCTTACGCTCGGCGAGAAGCTCGGCAGTCTACACACTCAGATGGGCGGCTCCTTGCCCGATGAAGTCCAAGTGGAATACCGCGGCGATGTGACTCAGTACAACGTCGCGCCGCTCACCATCGCGGTACTGAAAGGGCTCTTATCCCCGGTTTTGGAATCAGCGGTCAACTACGTTAACGCGCCGGTTATGGCCAAAGAGCGTGGCATCAAGATCGTAGAGTCCAAAGGCGAGGAGGCCGGCGATTTTGCCAGCTCGATCACGGTCAAGGCGAAAAACGGCAAGGAAAATTTGGAAATAGAAGGGGCGATCTTCGGCGCCAAATACCCGCGCATCGTGCGCGTTAACAGTTTTTACCTCGAAGCCGTGCCCGAAGGCTATATTCTGATATTGCAAAATAAAGACGTCCCGGGAGTCGTCGGCGCGGTCGGCACCATTCTGGGTAATAACGGCATCAATATCGCTGGTATGGAGCTCGGCCGCAGCGAAAAGGGCGGCAATGCGATTTCGTTCACGCACGTCGACGAACTCGTAAGCAAAAAACCTCTCGATGAGCTCCGCGCCCTGCCGCAAATCGTCTCGGCAACCTTGGTTAAACTGTGATAAATAGGCAGCGGGCAAGAGACGGTATTGATCAGGGCACGGCACGCCGTGCCCTGACTCGTGCCTGAGATCAAATGGCAAACGTCGCGATCATCGGCGCCCAATGGGGTGATGAAGGCAAGGGTAAAATCGTCGACCTTTTTACCCAGGAGGCGGATATCGTCGTGCGCTTCCAGGGCGGCAACAATGCCGGTCACACACTGGTCGTCGACGGTGACAAAACCATCCTTCACCTGGTTCCCTCCGGCGCACTGCACCCGAATAAGCTTTGCGTCATCGGCAACGGCGTGGTGGTCGACCCTGAAATTTTGATCGAGGAAATTGCCGCGCTCAAGAGCCGCGGTCATCTCGCCAGCGACGAGCAACTGCGCATCAGCGAGCAGGCCCACGTGATCATGCCGTATCACAAAGCCATCGACCTCGCGCGCGAGCGCCTGCGCGGCAAAGGCAAGATCGGCACGACCGGCCGCGGTATCGGTCCGGCCTATGAAGACAAGGTCGCCCGTGTCGGCATCCGCTTCGTCGACCTGTTGGAGGAAGACACTTTCCGCGAGAAACTCCAGCGCAACATCGAAGAGAAAAATTTTTACTTGAAGGCCATTCTCAACGAAAGAGCGCTGGACTTCGACGCCATCCACGACCGCTACACGGGTTACCGCGAAGAGCTTAAGCGTTTCGTGACCAATACCGGTGTTTTGCTCGATGAAAAAATGCGCTCCGGCAAGCGGGTGCTTTTCGAGGGTGCCCAGGGGACGCTCCTCGATATCGATCACGGCACTTATCCGTATGTGACCTCCTCGAGCACGGTCACCGGCGGCGCTTGTTCGGGCTCCGGTGTCGGACCGCAACATATTCAGCAAGTGATCGGCATCTCGAAAGCCTACACGACGCGCGTCGGCAGCGGACCGTTTCCGACCGAGCTCGACGGGTCGGAAGGCGAAAAACTCCGCCGCGAAGGTGGCGAATTCGGCGCGACCACCGGGCGTTCGCGCCGTTGCGGCTGGTTTGACGCCGTCGGCGTGCGCCACGCCGTGCGCATGAACGGCATGACCGGTATCGCGCTTACCAAGCTCGACGTATTGACCGGTTTTGAGAAAATCCCGGTCTGCACCGCCTATCGTTATCAAGGGTCGTCGATTGACGAATTCCCGGCAAGCGCAAAGGTGATGCAAAAGGCCGAGCCGGTTTACGAATTTATCGAGGGGTGGAACGCTCCGCTCGGCAAAGTGCGGCAGTTTTCCGACCTGCCTAAGCCCGCTCAAAAATATGTTCGGCGAATTGAAGAAGTGATCGGCACCGAGATTATCCTAGTTTCGGTTGGGCCCGGACGCGAGCAGACAATCCTGTTAAAGAATCCTTTCGATAGTGACTATCGCCAGCGGTGAATCGCCTGGACGCGCGGGCACACACACGTCCTATCAAAGACTCTTCAAGCCACTCTTTATGCCATCACGGTGCCGCAAGCCCGGCATCGGTCGCCATGGAGCGACCAACGTTCACTCGCGCCGCAGGGAAAATTCTCAGAAAAGCCAGGGGCGACACCGTCACCGTAACAATGGCCACCAGCACGATCCCGGCGTTAACGGATTCGTCAATAATACCTAGCTTTTCCCCGATCGCGGCGGCGGCGATGATCAACGACAAACGTGGACACAACAGAATACCGGCGGCCAGAGTCTCCCGCCACGTGTGATTGAGCCGAAATACGACTGCCGGAATCACCTTTACAGCAATGGCGGCGATGAGGAGCAGAGGCACCGAGAGGAGAGCCCCGGTTGAGGAAAGCAACGCCGGCAGGTGAAACTCGACGCCGACCATGATGAAAAAAATCGGGATAAAAAATCCGAACCCAATTGCTTCGAGCTGGCTCGATAGCTCTCTGTCCTCAGGCGTGCGCAACAGCGCCACGACGGCTCCAGCCAAGAAGGCGCCGACGATGATCTCGATCCCCAGGTTTTCGGCAAGCACCACAAAAATCAGCAGAGTGGAGAAAGCCGCGCGAACTTTGATTTGCGCGGTCGCGTGGCTGAGTTCCTCGATGGCTCTTTGCAACCATTCGATGCGGCTCAGGAAAGATCCGAACCGTGCTGCGAAGAAAAAAGCGACGAACAGCAGGAAGACCAGCAAAATCTCAGCCGTCAATCCGCGCGAAATGACCGCGACCAGCACACTGATCAAAAACATAGTAACGAAATCGGCAATGACGGTCGCCAGTAAAATCGTCTGTCCGAACAGGGTTTGGCTCAGCCCGGATTCCTTGAGGATGGGAACCACCACCCCCAGAGCGGTGGTTGAAAGAATCAACCCCATCATCCATGGATCGGTCGTCGCGCCGATCCATTTTAAGCTCCAGGCAAACGCGCCGGCTAATAACAAGGTTGCGCCGAAGTTGAGGCCCGCCAGGACAAGAGGGCTCCAATGCGACGACTGCCGGGTCTGAGGGGAATCGGTCCCGCGGAGACTGCGAAAATCGATCTCCATGCCGGAAAGAAACATCAGCAAGACGAAACCCAACTCTTTAAGAAGATTAAGCGCGCCGTTGTCAGGCAAAACCCAACCGAATCCGCTTCGCCCAACGATCATGCCCGCGAGGATTTCGCCGACGACAATCGGTATCACGAGCCGCCCGCGGACCGACGAGAGCAGCAGTGGCACCACGAAGGCCAGCATGAGTACGACGAGCAGAGGTGCAAACGAGCGGGCTTCTTCCATGGAGACCTCGTAGCCTTGGACATCCTGCCCTTAGGGCAAATTTAGTTGGCCAACTATTATGGTTTTTCTTTCGCTGTGCAAGCGCCAAACGAGCGGGAGAAATCGTTGCGAAAGCCGTAACTTTCTTTGCGCTAACTTTCCGTTTCCGAGCCTTCTGGGTTGTGATCGATATATTCCCAGGGTTGATCGAAATGAATCGTCAACACATTCATCCCATGATCAACGTGAGACATTTGGCGCTGCCACCGGCTTTGAGAAATTCATCCAGTGGTGTTTCATAAACATTGAAACCGCGGCTTTCGAGTTTTTTCCGAGCCAGCGGGCATCCCGTGTTCATGACGACATCGTTGTCACCAACAACGGCATTGCAAGCAAAGCGCTCCGCCTCTTGTGCCGGGACGGGGATGAGATCCGGGATATGTTCTTCAAGCACCGTTTTGGCATAATCGTCAAAGGCCGGAGGATAGAATAGTGCGGTTTGCTCCGAGAGTGGGCAAAAGCAAGTGTCGAGGTGATAGAACCACCCGCTGGTCAGCTCCAGCGACAGTATTTCGCGATCGACAATCTCAGCCACTTTCTGATGCGCCATCATGTCGGAGCGAATGTGGTAGCCTGCGAACCACAACTCGCCGCAGCGCAGCAGGTCCCCTTCGCCCTCGAAGTAATATTTCTCCGGCAGGTAGACGATCTCGAACCCGCGGGCGCGAAACCATTGCGCAAAGTGCGGCGCCTCAGCCCTGCGGACTTCGTGGCGGAAGTTGCTCACGATAAACTTGTTTTGCCAGACCAGACCCGCGTTGGCCGTAAACACCATGTCGGGAAGCTTCGGCACGGCGTCGATCAACTGAATCTCCGCCGGTAATTTTTCGGCCAGCACGCGGCGTAATTCGTTCCACTGCCGACTGGCGAGCGCCGCATCGCTTTGGCGGTTGCGCTTCATCCAGGGATTGATCTCGTATTCGATGCCGTAATAAGACGGCGGACACATCAAGAGCTGCATACGACATCCAACTCCAGATCGCTGCACAGCTCGCGCAAGAACGGCTCCACGTCAGTGACCAGACCCAAAGCTTGGAAAGTGCCGCGATCCGTGAGCTTGGTCACCACTGCAGGATTGATATCGACACAGACTGTCTTGACACTCGCGGGCAAGAGATTTCCGGTCGCGATCGCGTGTAAGGTGGTCGCGATCATCAGTGCGAAACTCACCCCGCGCGCCTTCTCGCGCATGAGGTCTTGCGCCTGCAAGGTGTCGGTGATGACGTCGGGTAGCGGGCCATCATCGCGGATCGATCCGGCGAGCACGAACTCAACGCCATTTTTTACGCACGAATAAAAGATTCCCTTTCGAATCAGTCCCTGCTCGACCGCTTGCCGGATGCCGCCGGCCCGCCGGATCCGGTTGATCGTCCAGAGATGATGCTCATGGCCTTCGCTCGCGCGAATTTTCTTGTCCACGTAAACACCCAGCGACGTGCCGTAAAGGTCGGATTCCATGTCATGGACCGCGAGTCCGTTGCCCGCAAACAGAACCTGCACATAGCCGTTTTCAATCAGCCCGGCGAGGTATTTGGACGCGCCGGTGTGAACCAGCCCCGGTCCTGCCACCACCAGTATACGGCCATTGTGCCGGCGCACACGCTGCATCGATTCGGCGATCTCGCGGATCAACAGTCCTTTCGGTTGCTCTGTGGACACCGGGCTGGCCATGAATTCGAAAGGCGCTCCCGGCTGCTGCCGCTCCAGGGGCACGACTTTGACGCCCCGCTGCCCGACCACGACGAGGTCGCCGTTTTTTACCCGGTGCATCGGCACGCACTGCGCTTTGCGCGTGCTTGGATTCACACGAATACCGCAATCCATTTCGATCGATTCGACCGGGATCCATTGCTGTTCCAGCCGCACCCAGGTCTCCAGGTTGGTTGTCGCGTAAAAGCAATCGGGGAATACACCGTCGAGTGGCGCCGCTTCGATTTGCACCGACTCCTCTTCCACGCGCTCGGGGAGTGCGCCATGCTCTCTAATTTTGGCAAGGACATGGTCAAGCAGATCGGGACTTGGAGCCTCGATTTTGATCCGCGCGTGGCTACGATCACTGCGTCGGTGGCCGACCTGGATATCGAGGATCTCAAATTCGGCGCCAAGGCTAACGATCAGGTCGAGAACTTTAGGCAGTATGAGGGAATCGATGATGTGACCGGAGATCTGTACGACCGTCTCAGCCATCGCAAATTCCTCCTTTGGGCGTCGATTACAAGCTAACCACAACTTAGCACAGCGTGACGCGATTATCCGGTCAGGCTGTTAAAAAAGAAGACCGTACTTACTTTGCATCGTTTGCGTTCTCTCGACCTCAATGATCCAGGTACCAGGGGACCGCATCGCCTCTGGTTTTGTTACGTGCGCCCTTCGTACATGCTGGGACGAAGGGGCGAGTCGTGGAAAGCGCAGGCACCAGGACTCAAAGGACGCTTTCGCACCCGCGCCCAAAATTAAGCACTCGGGGCGTGGCTCGGGTGGTGGCCGATGACCCACAGACGCTTTGCCTGGGCCTGGAACGAGTCGTCCCTTCGTGTCCAACCCACCCTGATGTCTAGATACTTATGAACTCCTTACTAAGTCTGATTGCGTTGAATTTTTCTCTCTGGTTCCGGGTTCGCCGCCCTGAGTCTGCATAGGCGAACAATTAAGCCGCATCACTGCCTTGAATACCCGGTCATGGGTGTTTATCATAGGACCGGTTTGCAGCAGCTTGAGTGATAGGGGGTATTTTATGGACGGCGAAGCCAATAGCAAAGAGAAAGTCGTGAGTGATCTGCGCGTGCTGGTCAACGACGCGGAGGAATTGCTCAAAGCCACGGCGAACCAAGCCGGTGAAAAAATTGCGGTGGCGCGGCAGAAAATCGAACAAAGCTTGATCGAAGGCAAGAAAGCGCTTGCCGATGCCGAGCAGACGTTTCTGAACAAATCGAAGGAATGCGCCGAAATTGCCGACGACTACGTCAGGGAAAACCCCTGGAGTGCGGTCGGCGTCGCTGCCGCCCTGGGTTTGGCTTTGGGACTGCTCATTCGCGGCAAATAACGCCCACGATGAGCGATCCAGGAAGCAGCCAAAGCCGGGGCGGCGCTTCGGGCTTTTCGCACCAGTTAAGAGCCGCCCTTTCAGTTTTGAGCGCGGCTCTGCACACGCGCCTGGAACTCTTCGTCACCGAACTCGAAGAAGAGGGTGAGCGTCTCAAGCGAACTGCGATCCTGCTCCTGCTGGCGGTCTTCGGCGCCAGTTTGGGTTTCATCTTGCTCAATATCTTTCTTGTCGCCCTGTTCTGGGAGCGCGGCTGGGTCATCGCAATCGGCGTGCTGGCACTCGTCTACTTTGCCGTCGCGCTGACCGCAATCCTAAAACTGCGCGATGCAGTCCTGCAGCGGGCCGGACTGTTTCCGGCGACTCTTGCGGAACTGGGCAAGGACCGTGATCACCTGAGGGCGTCGGTTCGTGAATAGACGCTTTGAGGACATTGCCCGGCGCAAGCAGGCGCTTATCGACAAAGCCGCTCGCGAGCGCGCCGACCTCGCCGCCGCTTACAATCACCTCCGTTCGCCCTTTGATTTCAGCGGAACCCTGGCCGGCATCGCCAAGACCCTCAAGGCTCGCCCCATGATCACCGTCGGGGTTTCAAGTCTCTTGGTGAGCGGATTGGCGGGAAGACTTTTCAGGGGCGTTCACCAGGTTTTTAGAGTCGGGCGCGTGGCCTTACCGCTATGGATTTGGTGGCGCAATCGCCGTAGGTCTTCTTAAATCTCTTGTTGAACGTCGGAAGCTTGATCAACTTTATATCGCCGTCATTCAGTCTTTGCCCTTGCGACTTTTCGCGGGTCGGCTGCGCCGCTCGCCTTGTCGGCTTCTTTGCGAATCGCTTGCACGACACCGAGCGATGTTTGCTCTCTTAGCGTGTGGCCGCGCAGCTTGAGCGCCGCCCCCACCGACGACACGATACCTGACTCCACGTTCAAGCGGTCCGGCAGCCATTGGTGATGCACGCGCGGCGCTGAAACAGCCGCAGCGATCGGCATACCGAAATCGATCACATTCAAGATCGTCTGCAAGGTCGCGCTGATGATGCGTGGCCCGCCCGCCGCGCCGACGATGAGCTCCGGCCGCTTATCGCGTAGAATGATCGTCGGCGACATGCTACTAAGCGGCCGCTTGTTAGGTTGCAGCGAATTGGCCTCGTTACCGATAAGTCCGTAAACATTGCCCCTGTCCGGATGGATCGCAAAGTCGTCCATTTCGTTGTTTAAAACTATCCCCGTGCCGGCCGCGAGCAGTTTTGAGCCGAAGCGTGTATTGACCGATTGTGTGCAGGCGACCGCATTACCGAAACGGTCAACTACACTGAAATGAGTGGTCCCGCCTTTTTCCGCGTTAAAATGATAGTAACCGTAGAAACCCGACGGCCGCGTCTTATCCGGCGCGATGCGCCTTCGAATCCACTGAGCATAATCTTTCGCCGTCAGCTTGCGCACTGGAACGTGCACGAAGTCCGGATCGCCGAGAAACTGCGCCCGGTCGGCAAACGCGTGCTTCATCGTTTCACTGAGCAGATGAAGGTAGAAGGCGGAATTGTGCTGAAAATCGCCGAGCTTGTAACCTTCAAGGATGTTAAGCATCTGGAGAATCGCCAGTCCGCCCGAGCTCGGCGGCGGCATAGTGATCACCGTCCGACCGCGGTAAGAGCCGGTCAGCGGCTCGCGCCAAATCGGCTGGTACTTTTTAAGATCTTCGAGCGTCATCACACCGCCTGCTTCCTCGATCGTCTTGATGATTGCCTGTCCGATCCAGCCGCCGTAGAAAGCGGCCGCCCCGTTTTGCGCCAGCGATTTGAGTGTTGCCGCCAATTCCGGCTGGCGGATCACGTCCCCTTCGTTCGGCAGCTCACCGCCGGGCAGGTAGACTCGGCCAAGATTGGTGAAACGCTTCATGTTGGCCTGTTGGCGTTCGATCGCTAACCGCAAAGCCGCATCCAGCGGAAATCCCTCGCTGGCCAGTTTGATGGCCGGCGCCGCCAAAATTGCAAACGGCATGGTGCCGAAGCGCCGGCGCGCTTCAACCAGACCGGCAACCTCGCCCGGAACTGCGATGGCTAAGGCGCCGGTGAGGCTCAGTGAACCGACCGGCTTGCCGTCTCTGGTGTAAAGCTCGCGCCGCGAAGCCGCCGGCGCGGCCTCGCGGAAATCGAGCGCGTAGGCTTTGTTTTCCCCAGCTCGGTAAAGCACCATGAATCCGCCACCGCCCAAACCGGAAGAGGCTTGGTCGACTACTGAAAGCGCCAGCGCCGTGGCGATCGCCGCGTCGACGGCGTTGCCGCCGCGGCGTAGGATCTCCATGCCGGCCGCGCTCGCCAGCTCGCTGTCCGCAACGACGAGGCCGCTGTCGGATTGCAGCGTGCGCGCGTTGCCTTCGGGCGGAACAAATGTGCAAAGAAAAACAAAACAGAGAACGATTTGGCGGCGAATCAATGATTGCATGCTCGGTATTCCTTCAAGCACTAATGGTTTGGCGAACGTTTTTCAAATCGATTTCGTGTCCTTTTGGATGAAAGCCTTTTTGCTTGCGCTCGGCAATGCCTTATTTCATAGTGATGAGAACTCAGTCCTTCGCCGATTCGCCTAAGCTCAACATGCAGACCATCCTGGGGCCATTCGAGCCTTATCTCGAAAACGCGGTCGTCGACGAAATCAGCTTCTACAAAGGAAGCAGCCCCTTTTCACCGTTGTTGGTCCTCGTCCCATCCGCCGCCTTGCGCCAGCATTTAAAATCGGTCCTGAGCCGCCGACGTCGATTATCTCTGCTCAATGTTCATCTACTGACGTTTCACCAGCTCTCGCTTCGGCTTTTTACCGAGGCTAGCGGGAGTCTCCCAGAGTTGCATAACGAACTATTTCTTGAAGAAGTGTTGCGCCGGCTCGTGCGCACGCGCCAACCGGGTGCTGAAGCTTTCGCCGGCATCGAAGATCGCACCGGCGGCTGCGCCGCGCTTTGGCAGACGCTCCGCGATTTGCGCGATGGCATGGTCGATCCGCAATTCGCGTTGACAGCTACGCGCGAGGGTCCATGGGCCCGCAAAAACAGCGAACGGACGCGAGATCTCCTGCTGTTGCTCAACACGCTGCGCGATTTTTGCCGCGATCATAAAATCAACGAACCATCCGATATTGATAAATCGGCGGCTCAGCAAGCGCCGACCTCGTCTTTTCTCAAACAATTCGAGCAGATTTTTTACTATGGTTTCTACGATCTGACGCAAATTCAGGTGGACTTTTTCCACGCAATTGCGCAGAACTATCCGACGACATTGTTTTTTCCGCTTTTGCGGACCCGCCCCCGCCATAACGCTTGGACATTTGCCGAGCGCTTCTACGAGCGGCACGTTCAAGGTTACAACACTGCGCCGACCCGGGATCTCATCGACTCCGACCAACCATCGCTGCCCGCAACCTACAAGATTTTCGACGAGAGCAGCGAACGGACATACCTCTGTCCACCAAAGCTCTGGCATTGCACGCTCGTCAACTCGTTTGGATTTCACGACGAGATCACCGCAGCAGCCAAGGAAGTACTCCGCCTCGTCGAAGACGAGCAGATGGCGTTTCATGAAATCGGCGTCGTGGCGCGCAGCCTTGAGTCCTATGGCGCTGTGATCAAAGAGATTTTTCGCGACCATCAACTTCCCCTGAACGCTGAAATCGAGGAACCCCTAATTCAATTCCCGCTCGTGAAAGCGGTCATTCTGCTTTTCAATTTGCCGGCGAAAGACTTCTTGCGCTCGCAAGTCATCGATCTAGTATCGTCGCCGTATTTCCAGTTGGGTGAATTCACCGACAAGAATTCTTCCGCTCGGCCCGACCTGTGGGACTTGGCAAGCCGCGAGCTTGCGATCTGCAAAGGCCTCCATGAGTGGCGGCGCCTGCGAAACTATACCGAGCGCGACATGTTTATTCAGCGAATGACCCATGATGATGAGTCACGGGTCATCAAAATCAGCGCGCAACAAATACGCTGCCTGAGTGGGGTTGTCGACGCATTGGGGGCGGACTTGTCGAGCCTGCCTGAGCATGCTTCCTGGAACGATTATGCGCGGCTGTGGCAGGAATTGCTTTCTACCTATCTCGGAATTTCCTCTGGCAACGAGGCCTCCGGTCCCAGCCAACAGCAAATGATCAGCCAAAAGGTTCTGGCCTTGTTGGACCAGATCGCCGCGCTCGACGCCGTGAACGAGGAAGTCTCTTTGAGCGAGTTCAGTCAAACTTTTCAACACTGGCTCGAACGTTCCGCTCTCACGTCGGCGGCCGAACAGGGCGCCGGCGTTCGGGTGCTCAATGCCACCGCCGCTCGTGGGCTGTCTTTCCGGGCGCTGTTCATTGTCGGCCTGAACGAAGGAGTTTTTCCGCGTACCATCCGAGAGGACGCGTTCCTGCGCGATCGCGACCGCGAAATTCTCGAGCGCGATCTGGGTTACAAGGTCAATCCGAAGCTCGCCGGTTTCGACGAAGAGAAACTCATTTTCGCACTGCTTGTCGGCGCCGCACGTGAAAAACTTTACTGCTCGTTCCAGCGCGCTGACGACAACGGCCGGGTGCTGGCGCCGTCGTGGTATCTTGCAGAGTTAAAAAAAGCGCTGGGAAGCGACCTCGAAGGCCATCTGACGGAAGTCACAATACCGCGGAGCACTCATGAAAAATCGAGGACTCCGTTCTTTGATCGAGATGATTTGCTGCTCCCCGAAGAGCTTGCGATTCGCCTGAGCCTCGATGGCCAGGATGCCGGCTCCTTAGTCGCCCGTTTCATAGATGCGCCGGACGTTTACAAACACGGGCGAACGGTTATCGCCGAACTCGACCGCAGCGCCGAACAGCTATGCGGTTTTGACGGCGCGGTCGGGCCGCTCCCCGCCTACTGGAATCGCTTCTCTAAGCGAATCTCCCCTAGCGCGCTCGAGAGTTATGCGCGCTGTCCGTTCCAATTCTTCATCCGTCAAGTGCTTCACCTTGAGCCTCTCGACCGTCCCGAAGAGCTTTCCGGTCCCAGCGTTGCCCAATACGGTGAGCTCGGCCATGCCATATTGAATCGCGTTTATTTCGAGATGACCCAGAAGGGTTATTTTAGCGACCGATCCAAACTCATCGAGCTCGATTCCACGATCACTGCGGTCGCCCAACAGGTCTTTGCCGAGTTCGAACAGAAAAACCCGGTCGGTTACCCGCTCACCTGGGAATGCCTCAAAGAACAGCTGACGGAATTGATCGGGCAAGTCATTGCGCGCGATCTCGAAGACATGGCGGAGTCCGGCTTTGTTCCGGTAGCGTTGGAAACCGAAATGACCGATCGATTGCCCATTGACTGGCCGCAACCCCCAAATGGCATCACGATCCGCGGCCGGATGGATCGCATCGATTATCATCTGAAAGACAACCGCCTGCGGGTGATCGACTACAAGTTTAAATTCGGCGCTAGCCCCGCGACGCCGGATAAAGATCTTGACCGCGCCGCGCTGCGTGGCCAAAGGTTACAGCCCCCGTTCTACCTGCTTTTGGGCGAGCGCTGGTCAAACCAGCAGGCTAAAAAGGCTGCCCGCGTCGAAGCCACGTTTTATTACATCGCGCCACGCTGGCAGGACGGTCCACTGGTGCGTGCCGAGTTTAACGCTGAAGGGCTCACCGGAAAAATCGGCGCCGAGGTCAAGAAAACCATCGCCGACCTGGCGGAGGGCATTCGCCAGGGTCGTTTCTTCATTCAGCGCGGCGCGCACTGCGATTACTGCGAGGTCGCCGAAATTTGCCGCAAGAATCACCCGCCGAGCTTATGGCGCGCCGAGAACGATCCGGTCACGCGCACGCACCGCGAGATTCACGACAAAGATCCCAAAAGCTATGAATGAAAGCCGCAGCAGGATCGAGCTTCTCGACGCCGCCGAACGCGAGCGCGCGGTCTCGACGTTTGACCGTAATATCGTCGTCACTGCCGGTGCGGGTACGGGCAAGACAACTTTGCTGGTCGACCGACTGGTGCATTTGCTTTTGCGCAATCCCGACCCAGTACGCATCACTGAGATCGTCGCCCTGACGTTCACCAACAAGGCGGCCAATGAAATGAAGCTGCGGCTGCGGGAACGGCTGCAATCCTATCTGGCCGTTCACTTTGATGTGGAACACGCCGGCAAATCCGAGCTCATAGCCAAGAGCGATCTCGCGGCATTGCGTGAGCGCTATCGGCTATCAAAAGACGAAGCCGACCGCCGCGTTCAGGATGCTCTGCGAAACATCGAGCGCAGCGACATCGGCACCATTCATAGTTTCGCCGCAAGCTTGCTCAGGCTCTATCCGCTTGAAGCTGGCGTTGATCCGCAGTTTCACGAAGACGACGGCAAGGAGTTTGACCGATTATTCGACGTACAATGGGATCTTTGGCTCGATCAGGAGCTCTCAGCGACGGCGAGTCAACCGGCGGCGTGGAGAACTCTGTTCGCCAAGGTCACCCTCGAGCATATCAAAGCCCTGGCCAAATCACTCTGCTCGGAATCCTTCGCGGTTCGAGACAAATCGAGGACAACTGCGACTACGCCGCGAGCTATTCGCGAGTGGTTGACGGATCTGGAAAGGATCTCGACCGCGCTCATCCGGCAGTATAGCGAAGACCGCATGAACGAGAAGCTCGTCCGCGCGGCGCGGGTTATCATTCAAAACTACCTTCAAGGCGCGGAAATACGAACCGCCGAGCTCGCAGACGCGAAATTACTCGTTGCTCAAAAAACCATCAACCGTGAGCGCAAAGGTTGGTCTGAGAATGAGCTCCGCAAAGCTCAGGAACTAGTGCGCGCCGCCAAAGGCCTTAGCCAAGTCGATGCCGAGATCACCGCCTTGTTGTGGAACTTGCTTGCTCCCTTCGTGGAAAAATTCCGGGAATTTTTCGTGCGCGAGGGCTTCGTTTCATTCGACGGCTTGCTCATTCGCGCGCGTGACCTGGTTCGCGACCAGATACGCGTGCGCGAGGAGTTGAAACGGCGGTACCGGACGATTCTGATCGACGAATTTCAAGACACCGATCCGATCCAGTACGAGATCCTGCTCTATTTGGCCGAACAAGAAGGCTCGTCAGCCATGGATTGGCGCAAGGTCAAACTGACACCGGGAAAAGTCTTCGTCGTCGGTGATCCGAAGCAATCCATTTACGCGTTTCGCCGCGCCGATATCGAAGCTTATCTCGAAGTTGTGGAGAAAATCATCAAAGCGCAAGACGGCCTCGAGTGCCGATTAACCACTAATTTCCGCAGCAACGCTGGGATCCTCGATGTAGTCAACGGCATCTTCACTGAGCTTATCCAGGCCCAGGACGGACTCCAACCGCCGTACAGCGCAATTTATTCCGCGCCCGACAGGTCGACCGCCCCGGCCGGCCATTTTCCCACCGTTCAGGTTCGAAAACTTGTCGCCGGGGGAAAAATCGATGCGGAAAAGGCCCGTCGGATCGAAGGCGCAAGTCTCGCATCCTGGCTCAAAGACGAAGTTATCGGCAAGGCAATCATTTTCAATAAGACCGGCCAGGCGCTCCAGGCGCAGGCGAAAGATGTGGCGATTCTGTTTCGCAAGCTCACGGACATTCACGACTATTTGGAATACTTTCGCGGACACTCCATTCGATACGTCGTCGAGGGCGAGCGTCACTTCTACGCTGCAAAGGAGATTATCGATGCCGTCAATCTGTTTCGCGCCATAGAAAATCCGCACGACCGCTTGGCGCTTGTCGGAGTTTTACGCTCGCCCCTGGGCGGCTTGACCGACCGGCAGATTTTGGAGGTCCACCAACTCGATGCGCTCGACTATCGGAAAGTGGATCACCTGGAGAAACAGAACGACTTGGCGGTGCTCGCTCGCCTCTATCGCATACTGATGAGGCTTCATGAAGCGACGCGTTTGTTGCCGGTGGGCGAGGCGATCAGCAAAATTTTTGCATCGCTGCCGCTAAAACTCCTGGCTGCCTGTTACTTTCATGGCGAGCAGGCAGTCGCCAATCTCGAAAAACTGCGCCAGCAAGCGATCCTGCTCGGCCACGTGGGGTCGACGACTTTCAAAGAAGCCATTCGTCAACTGCAAAAGCGGGTCCTCGATATAGAGGAAGAAGGCGAAAGCATCCTCGCCGAAGAAAATCTTGACGCCGTGCGCATCATGAGCATCCACAAAGCCAAGGGCCTGGAATTTCCCATCGTCATCCTGGCAGGCTGCCACAGCGGCACCGATGGTCGGCCGATGAGTGATGCAGATGCGCTCTTCGACTGGTCCACCGGGCTCACCGGAATACGTATCGGCCCGATCTGGGATCTGCCGGGATTGTTTATCGCTGAGAAATCGCGAGCGCGAGCCGCCGAGGAGCAAAAACGCGTGCTTTACGTCGCGATGACCCGGGCGCGAGAACACCTGATCGTCTCATGCGCTCCGGCGACGCGGCGCATGGACGGCAGCTTTCTTTCCATGTTGGACGAAAATTTAAGCGGGAATATCGAAGCCGCCGACTCTTCAAAAATCACTAGCGTCGGGAACGGCAGGATCGACATTGAAGTGATATCGCAGAGCCTTACGGCGCCGGGCAAGCACGTCGGCAAACCCCGACGGAGCCAAAAGCGCAATTGGCAGCCTTTTCTCGATGCCTGGGCGAAACGGCGCACTCGCTATCAGGCGGCGTTGATTCAGCCGCCTTTTTTGACCCCCACCTGGCTCGAGCAACGTGATGAAGAAATCACGGAAACTCGCTCGGGGGTTTCTCATCGTCCGCTTGAACGCACACCGGCATTGCTAATCGGCGAGTTGGCCCACGTCTTTCTGCAAAATTGGGATTTTACTGCCGCCACGAACAGTTTTCGTGAGCACTTGAAGATCTTGACCGAGCATTCTCTAGTTGAACAAACCGAGCGGGCCCGGGGCCAGATCGAAGCCGGGCTCGAAACAATTTTCCAGGCTTTCTTTTGCTCCCGAGTCTACCGCGAGCTGGCCGGCGCGCGCATCCTCGGCCGTGAAGTGCCCCTCTTGGTGCCCTGGGACGGTCAGGTCATGGAAGGCGTGATCGACGTGATCTACGAGCGAGGCGGCTTGCTTTACTTGGCCGACTATAAGACAGATAGGATCGAAAAAAACAATTTGAGCCAAGCGGCGGCGCGCTATCGCCAGCAAGCAGAGATTTACTCGCAAGCGGTGAGACAGAGTCTCGGGCGCGAGCCGGCTGCATTCAAGATCATTTTTTTGCGTCTGGGGGAAGCGGTCGAGATTGGCGGGGAGAAAAATAAGCAAGGGGTACTTTTCTAGTGTAATCGCCTCGCAGCGCGGTCGAGAGTATCCGTCATTTTGATGACGAGATCGGTCTTAGCACACTTAGCGCCAATCCCCCTCGACCGGGACGACGAAACCAACCACAAAGACACGTTAGGGCTTGGTCCACAATTTTTCAGACAGGACGATAAAGCGTTTATGAAAATCTGTTTTTTGGATATCGAAACCGTCCCCACCGACCGGTCGCTGGAGGAAAATGGATTGCTTGAAGCGCAAATTCAGCTGAACGAGGCGGACCTCATCAAGAAGCTCAGCCTCTCGGCTGCGACCGCAAAAATCCTTTGCCTCTGTTACGCCATCGAGCCGCCGCTGGAGGCCGAAGTTCAGGTGCTCGAGGGCGAAGAGACGGAGATTATCAAAAATTTTTGGGAATTGGCCGTCGATTGTAATCTCTTTGTCGGCCACAATATTCTCGATTTCGACTTGCGATTCATCTATCAACGCTCGATCATTCATCAGATCAAACCATCGCGCGATCTTCCTTTTGCCCGTTTTCGCAGGGCACCCATCTTCGACACCATGCATGAATGGAGCAAGTGGGGCCGTGAACATGCGAGCCTCGATTTGCTCTCGAAAGCGCTCAGCCTACCTTCGCCCAAGCAAAGCCTCGACGGCTCGAAGGTGTACACGTGTTACCGCGCCGGAAGAATCGCGGACATCGTCAACTACTGCAAGTGTGATGTCAATTCGGTGCGGAGCGTCTACCGCCGGCTTACTTTCACCAAATAAAATGTCGCCGCGGAAAAGCACACGGCTAAACCGCTAAGCCTAGAGTATCCGTCTCCTGGAGCTCGTTTGACAGCTCCAGCCTCAGACTATAAATTGTTTGATAACAATCCGCTGAACTTGCGCATTTGTCTCTTGCCAAGTCGCAGATTCCAAACAGTTCAAGGAGGTTTTATGGACCACGCACCTGAAGCAAAGTGGCAGGAGCCCACAGACAACAAGACCAGGGCCGGGTTAGGAAAATTTCTTCGTCCCAACACTCCCTACGACAATTTTATGGAAGCCCAGGGCATCCCGATCTATCGCGATATCGGCGTGCACCGGGTGCAAGACTTGCCGCGCAAACCGTGGAAGCGCATGGGCGGCAGCGGAACGTTTATTCAGCTTCTCGGCACCGAAGGTTTGTGGGGCTGTTACGTCGTAGAAGTGCCCGGCGCCGGAGCCCTAAATACCGAAAAACATATGTACGAGGAGCAATTTCTCGTCGTTGACGGCCGCGGCACCACGGAAGTTTGGGTCGAGGGCAATTCGAAAAAGCTGACTTTCGAATGGCAGAAAGGATCGATTTTCGCCATCCCGATGAACGCCATGCACCGGATTGTCAACGCGACGTCGAGTCCGGCGCTGCTGCTCGCCGGAACAACGGCGCCGAACGTGATGAACATATTCAGCAGCGAAGATTTTATTTTCAATTGCCCCTATCAGTTTAAAGATCGTTTCGATCCGTCGGACGACTATTACAAATACAAAGAAGAAGTTACCCCCGACCCGGTACGGGGCCTGGCGATGCGCAAAACCAATATTATTCCAGACGTCATGGGTTGCGAGTTGCCGATGGATAACCGGCGCTCGCCCGGCTATCGGCGCATCGAGCCGCATATGGCGGGGCAGCAATTCTATATGTGGATCGGTCAGCATGAAACCGGCCGTTACTCGAAAGCTCATGCCCATGGCTCGGCTGCGGTGCTCATCTGCCTCAGCGGCAAAGGTTACACTTACACTTGGCCGGCCAGTTTAGGAACAAAACCGTGGCAAGCCGGCACGACAGACTTGATTCGACGCCAAGACTACGAACCCGTCGGCATGGTTAGCGCGGCACCGATGAGCGGCAACTGGTTTCACGCCCACTTCGGCGCCAGCAAAGAGCCACTGCGCCTCACCGCGTGGTTCGGCCCCAACGCGCCCGGCCGCGAACGCGGCAAACCCGGCGAGAAAGCGATCGACTACGGCGCCATCGATCTGAAAGACGGCGGCACGGCGATCCCGTACAACGAAGAAGATCCGTTTTTACGCAAGGAATTCGAAGAGAAGCTGACGAGTGTTGGCGCCAAGTCACGCATGGAACCGGAGCTCTACGAGAGATCCTACTAAGCGCAACGTTCAATTCTGGAGTCGTGCGTCGCAGCCGAGCCTTCGACGCGTAAGTCAGGACGCAGGACTCCAGACTCCCTCCCCCCAACCATCAAGGAACCTCATGGACGGATCCCAAGCTTCATTTTCCAACGCCCACCGCCACATGTCGGAAGAGGAAGAGCTTACGCTCACGAGCGTGGGCGTCGACATCGGCTCATCGACCTCGCACCTGGTATTCTCGCGCCTTCAGTTGACCCTCGAAGGGACGCGCTATCGTGTGACCCGCCGCGAGGTCTTGGCCGAGTCGGAAATTCTACTCACACCCTATGTAGACGAAACTAAAATCGACGTCGAAGCTCTTGAAGCGTTTATCAACCAGCAATACAAAAAAGCCAAGATTAAACGCGATGAAGTCGACACCGGGGCGCTGATTCTCACCGGTGTTGCGGTCCGGCGGCGCAACGCCCGCGCAATCGCGGAGCTGTTTGCACAGGAGGCGGGCAAGTTCGTCGCCGTCAGCGCTGGCGACGGCCTGGAAGCGACCATGGCGGCTCACGGCTCTGGCGCTGTCGCTCACTCGGCAAAAATCGGCGGAGTCGTCCTCAACATCGATATTGGCGGTGGCACGAGCAAGTTCGCGCTCTGCAACCACGGCAAAGTCCAGCAGGTCTCAGCCATCGATATCGGCGCGCGCCTACTCGCCTTTGACAAAGACAATGCCGTTGTCCGCATCGAAGAAGCCGGCCGCAAACACGCCGGCGCAGCGGGCTTTACGGTTGAGCTCGGCGAGAAAATTCCTCAGGACCGCTTGAAGAAAATGGTCGCGGAGATGACCGCTAAGCTGTTTGCGATGCTCAAACCGGAAGCGATAACGGAGGATCTCAAGGGCTTGCTTCGACTACCGCCGCTCACTTACAGCGGCGAGATCGATTGCCTGATGTTTTCGGGCGGTGTCTCGGAATTCATTTACAACCGCGAAAAGACCACCTTTGGGGATCTCGGACCTTTAATCGCTGAAGAGATTCATCGGCGCATAGCCGATCTGGATCTGCTCGTGATGGAGCCGGCGGCGCGCATTCGCGCCACCGTTATCGGCGCGTCGCAATACACTGTGCAAGTGAGCGGCAACACGGTTTTCATATCGCCGGAGGACGCCGTCCCCGTGCGCAACATCGCGGTGGTTGCTCCTGAGTTTCCACTCGACGCCGATGAATTCACCAAGGAAGCGGTCGCCGAGGCAACTTTGAACGCTCTCAGACGTTTGGATCTATCAAGCGGTCGCCAACCCGCGGCGGTCGCCTTTCACTGGGAGGGCTCCGCGACATTTTTTCGCCTGCAGGCTTTCTGCACCGGCATCGTCGAAGGTTGGAAAGACATTCTGGCCAAGGGACATCCTCTCGTGCTCGTGAACGACGGCGACATCGGCGGCATTATCGGCCTCCACTTTCAAGAAGAACTGAAGATACAAAACCCGGTGATTTCCATCGACGGCATCGCACTCAACGATTTCGATTTTATTGATATCGGCACTTTGATCCCATCCTCAGGCTCCGTCCCGGTCGTGATCAAGTCGCTGATCTTCCCAGCCTCACCGCAGCCGTAAAACAACTACCGCGAAAAGCGTCGGCGCAAGCTTTTGAACGTGTCGAATCGCGGTCCTGTTTCAACGCGCCGTGATAAGCCAACGGAGCGCCGGCGCCACGACGATCCTCTAGAATGATCTCTCCTTAATGACCATACATTGACACGCCCTGACAGGAATGACCGGTCACGGGCGGCTTCAGGGCTGGATCAAAAAATCTTCGCCAAAGGGCTGCCTTGATCTTGACATTCACTCGGGTTTACGTCTAAAACCGTCGCCAACATCGAGGCCAAGCTATGTCGAGATTCCGCGCGCGTCATTGCCCGAATTGCGCTGGTTTTATCGGTTTCGCGATCTCCAAACCGAGCGCCCGTGACCGGGAAGTCCCGGTGACCAATTTCTGTCTCAATTGCAATTATCAGCTGCCTGTGCGTAGCATCATCTACGGTGTTCGAAAAACGAACCCGACACTGCGTCGACCCGGGCTTCGTTTGATCCACAACACGCCGAGAGCTTCCGCCCTCGGCTCGGAGGGCGAGAGCCGTCAACCCGATATGGAATCGAAAATTAGTCCGGCCGACTATGCGCGACATTTGAGAGCCATCGGCCAAGAGCTCGAGGCTCTTCACTTCAGTCATTTCAATCTCGAATTGATCGGTGACGCTTATGTCGTGTGGGTAAAGCCTGGCGATCCAACGGAAACCAATAACCCGCTGTTGCGTATCAGCAAAAGCCGGCTACAAAAATTGTGGCGCCACCGGGCGTCTCATCGCACGACCGGTGACGAAGGCTCATATGCCGTACCGCCAACCGGCAAGCGCTTACGTTACTCGGTGCAAGAGTTGGACCGAATCGAGCGAAAACAGCGCGCGCGCCGGCAACAGCAAAGCGGCACCGCTGACGGTCATAGCCTGTCGCAGTTGCTCCGCACGCTCGGAGACTTGGTCGGCAGGAAAAGCGAACGGCTGTTAGGGATCACGTGGCAGGAACTCTCCGTTGGAGTGGTCGTCGAGACCCAACAGGGACGAAGGGAGATCGACGTTTTTCGGCCGGATAACTTGTACGACCTCTGGGTGAGAATGTATTTAAAAAGGCACAATCGGGCCTTCATCGATAACCCACGCTGAATCCCCGCCAACTGGGAACCTGCCCACTCAGGCCCGGGATGCTCATCGCGACAGGGCGCTGATATTTTCACTGTCCGGAGGCACAATAAGTTGCTCGTGCGACGTGTAACTCCGTTCCAGCGGAGCCGGGATTTGCGCAGTGAAAACCGAACCTTCGCCGGGGCGACTTTCAACATCGATTTTACCGCCAAGCAGGTCGACGTATCTCTTTACGATGTAAAGCCCCAACCCCACGCCACCAGTCGCAGCCCCGCTTCGCGGGGCCTCCTGCCCTTGGCGAAATCTCTCAAAGATCGTCGAAATTTGCTCCCGAGGAATCCCCTTTCCGGTATCGGCCACTTTTAGTTCCAGGAGTTGTTTCGAAGTCAGATAACGCGCCGCTATCGTTATGGTACCGCCGTCGGTGAACTTGATCGCGTTATCGATGAGGTTCTCAAGAATCTGTTTGAGCTTGCGGCGATCCGCCTGCACGGAGGGAAGATCAAACGGACAATCCCACACGAGCTTCACATTGTTCGCCCCCGGGGCATCGTACTGCGATCTCAACTCCGATAGAAATTCCCAAACGTTGATATCGTGCAGCTCGGCGTAGAGCGGCTCAGTTTCGAGGTTACTCACTTGCAATATGGTGTTGATCAATCCGTACAAACCCTTGGACTGCCTATCGATCGTTTCAATCGCTTTTTCCTGAATCGGCGTCATTTCCCCCAACAATCCTTCGCGAAACATTTCCCCGTAGCCGGTAATGACGCTCAACGGAGTTTTGAGCTGGGTTGAAACAGATCGCAGAAACTCATCTTTAACTTTATACGCGGAGCTGAGCTCCTCCGCTTGCTTTCGGCTTTGATCGTAAAGCTCGGCGTGGTGGATGGCTATCGCGAGTTGGCCGGCTAACGTGGACAGGAACTCGATTTCTTCTTCGCCGAACTTGTGCTCTTCGCGGTTTAGAAAAACCAAACATCCCAGCGCGCCGTTGTTCGCGATCAAAGGCATGCCAATGAACGACAAAAGGCCCTCATTCTTGAAAAACCCCAAAGACTCGACCCGCGCGTGGGTAAAGATATTGCTCACCACAAGCGGCCGCTCCTCGTTCACGATCTGATCCGTGAATGCCAATGACTGTTCAGCGAGTTCATGTCCCCGGTTTTTGAATCCGCGCGCGGCGACGATCTCGAGCGCACCCGTCCGGCGGTTTTTGAGCCTGACAACGGCGGCGGCGTAGGGCAAATGGATCAGCGCGGTATCAAGGAATGAAGCGAGCAACTTTGCCGTGTCAATCGTCGATGTCATCGCCACATTTGCTTGATGCAGCACTTCGAGACGCTCTCGCTGCCGGCGGATCTCTTCGGCGGCTTTCTGCTCCCGTCTGACCTGTTCTTCGTTCTCCCGGGCCGTGCGCCGGATGCGCTCGACCTGAGCGAAATACCCGTAAAACAGCGATATCACGAACGGGAACGGCAGGCGCAAATAAATCTCGGGATTGAGATCCGCTGCGCTGTGAAAAACAAAATAGCCGTATATCAGCGGCGCGAAGAACGTCACTGCGAGCAAGCCTCGCGTGTCGTTGCAGATACAACTGATGATTAGAGTAAAAAGACAAGCAATGTAGAAATCGAGACTTGCCGCGCCACTAGTGCTCAAGACGGCAATGAGAACGATCGTGTCGAATATCAGCAACGGACCGTAAAAGTAGCGCGCGTCAAAGAAATCGTCAGCCAGGAAATACAGCGTGCAATGACTGAGTAGATAGAGAATCAGGATCGCTTGAACTTGAGTGGGGGTGAGCCATGCGCTGGGGGTGTAGTAGAGCAAATACGACGAAAGAATGACCAGCGGCCAGCGTAACCGAATGACCGTGTTCTTTTTCGCCGCATTGAAGAGTCGATCGAAACTCGACCGGCGGCGTGTGGCGGGATCAACGTCACTAGTTTGGGAGCCATGCATCGAGATTGATCCGAGGGTTTTTCAAATTGAACTCGAATCTCACGAAGTGCATATTACATGCCACCGTCCGGATAAGCTCAATGAACTTCATTGTGCCGCATCCTTTGTCTTACATTCTAATAGGTTAAAGAATTGACGGAAAAAGAACTTCGGCAGGATTTCAGACCGGAACGGAACAAATTTGTAGTTGCTCGCAAACGGTGAGACCCAATTGAAGATGCAGCGGCCACCACCAGAGAAAGTGGACGCGTCGTAAAAAAGGTCAGCTCCGCGCCGGCGCGCTTGCGCGCTTCTCTTGCGCCGACCGAACTGCGCGCAATATATCCGCATAGCCGGCGCAGCGGCAAAGGTTGCCGGCAAGGTATTCACGAATCTCTTCGTCCGAGGCGTGAGGATTTTCATCGAGCAGCGCCTTTGCTGAAAGCACAAAGCCAGGAGTACAGTAGGCGCATTGCAGCGCGCGCTCTTCGACAAAAGCCTCCTGAATGAAGTGCAACCGCCGTCCTTCGCTGAGGCCTTCGAGTGTCGTTATCGCGCGGCCGGCAGAACGCGCCGCGAGCAGGAAACAGGAACTGACCGGATGCCCGTCCATAAGCACGGTACAGCTCCCGCACGCCCCGACACCGCAACTCTCGCGCACGCTCCAGAGCTTCAACTGATCGCGCAACACTTCCAATAAGGTGTCGGCGTCATCGATGGTCATTCTCTCATTGCTCCCGTTAATTGTCAGAGTGATTTCGCGCTTCATAGAGATTCATCCTGGCAAAGGTCTCAGACCTCCGGCTTGAGCCGCGTTGCTCGATCCGGACGTCTTACTGGACTTGCTCGTGCGGCCTCCTGCTTATTTAACGGATTCGGAACGGCTTAATTGCTCCAGGGCTTGTTTTACGAACAGCCGCGCCATTCGCCGCTTATACCACTCCGTGCCGCGCAGGTCGGAGAACGGCGATATTTGCTGATCGGCAAGGTCAAGCAGCCGATCGATGACATCGCGATCGAGAATCTGGTCCTTAGTGAACGTCAATCCGTCGATCAACAACGGCCTCGCCGCCAGCCCGCCAAGCGCCACACGCAAATCTGTGCAGCGCCCGTTTTCGTTCTTTGCCAGATAGGCGGCCACACCGAGGCACGGCCAGTCGTTGGCCGACAACGTACTGTACCGCAGATAGACGGCCTGGCTGTTTGATCGTGTGAACGGCACTTTCACATCGACGATCAACTCGCTGGGCCCTAAAGCTGTTTCATACATGCCGCTAAAGAAATCCTTGAGCGCGATCGTGCGCGAGCCCTGGGGCCCCAAGGTGCTGACCTCGGCGCCGAGCACGAGCAAAGGCGGCGGTGGATCGAGACGGTAATCGGCATGAGCGAGATTCCCGCCCACTGTCGCCGTTTGCCGCACGCGCACGTTGCCGATGTAGCCGAAGGCTTGTGCCAAGCAGGGAAACGCCCGTCGAATCTCCGGCCAAGTCTCGACCTTGCGATGAGTGGCGAGCGCGCCTATCCGTATTCCGTCGGCTTCGTTTTTGATCCCGTCCAGCCCTTGGATCGACTGGAGATCGACCAGATAGGGATAGTGCAGCGCGCGCTGTTTCATCATGATAACCAGCGTCGTGCCGCCGGCGAGAGCGCGGGCTTCGTCGCCATGCTTGTGCAGAAACTCGACCGCCTCCTGCAGCGATCGTGGTTGGAGCAAATCAAAGGAACGAATCGTCATTGGAATGTCTCACAGATCGCTGATTTCTTATCCTTCCGCCGCGCCAGAATCAAGCACATAGAGCCGCGAAAAGGCTGCAGAGCGGCCATTAGCGCAACGGACATTTCAACGACAAGCGGACAACGCGAAGCTCAACGGAAGTTATCAATACTCCAATCTTTCGTGCCTTCGTAGGACAGGGTCTGATCCGGCTGCTTTGACGATCACTCCAGAAATTTTGCGAGCAGCCGCAAAACATCAACGATTTGAACGCCAAACCGCGGTTGACAGCCGCTGCCAACTTTGAGATGAATCCAAACTACAGGAGGGCAACGACTATGTTCGCGAGCATCCGACATATCGCGGTGATGACCGAAAACTGGGACCGAGAAGCAAAATTTTACCAGACGATTTTCGGCATGAAGAAAATCACCAACGGCATGACCGATGAAAAGGGTGAATACAACAAAGATCGCGGCCACCTGAGCGACGGCGTGATCGGTCTTGCGCTGCTACAGCGCCAACCGGGGTTTAGATCGGGCCTGGATCACTTCGGCTTTGCCGTCGAAGACGTGCAAGTCGTCCGCGACCGGCTCAAACAGTATTATCCTGAGGTCAACATTCATCAGAGTCAAAGCCACGTGCCGTTCGCCGGGTTGCGCGGTCATGACCCTGATGCCAACCAGTGGGACCTCTCTCAGAAGGGCATGAATAATGTGCGCGAAGGCTATGTCGAGTTCGGTTGGGAGCAGCCGCGCTGGATCAATCATATCTGCATTCGTAGTGGCCGGCCGGCTTATCTCGCCGAGTTCTATCAAAGAGTTTTCGAGCTAAAACCGGTCGAAGGCTTGTCCGGCGACAACAGTTACTATCTTACGGACGGCAAGGTCGGGCTCGCGATTCGTCCATGGGACATGGTCCAGTATCGCGGCCAGATGGCGGGATTGGATCATTTTGGTTTCAAGGTGGACGATTTAGAGCAAATCAAGAAAGATCTCGACGCGCTTGCCACCGCCGCTCCGGCTTCGGCTCCGAGGAAAATCGCCATCGGCCGTGACGGCGAAACACGTCAAAAAAATCTTGAAGGCTGCAAGCTCTGCAGACAGAGCTTATCCGATCCCGACGGCGTGCTCTTGGATTTAACCGACTAGCGATTTTTCCGGATGGGCGCTTCCCTCAAAGAAATCGTTGACTCATATCAGGAACGACCTCTAGCGGAAGCGTCGACTCCTCCCTGCTCGTGGTATATCGATCCCCGTATTCTCGATTTGGAGCAGCGTACCGTATTCTCGCGGTCGTGGCAGTTTGCCGGCCGTGTCGATCAGCTCTCCGGACCCGGTCAGTACGTGACCTGTGAAATCGCCGGGGAACCGATTGCAATCGTCCGCGGGAACGATGGCGCTCTGCGCGGTTTTCACAACGTCTGCCGGCATCATGCCGCCGCAGTCCTGACCCAACCGCACGGTCAAGCGCCACATCTGCGTTGCCCCTACCACGGCTGGACCTACGATTTGGAAGGTCAGCTCGTGCTGGCGCCGGAATTCGGCGGTGTTGCCGCCTTTGACCGCAGCACCCATGACCTCGTTCCAGTCCAATTGGCCGTCTGGCGGGGCTGGGTTTTTGTAAAACACGCCGCCGGTGAACCGGCACTGGAAGAGTTCCTGACTAACGGTCTTGTCGACCGTTTTGAGCCTTTGAACCTTGCGCGACTCCGGTGGCTGGAACAGCGCCGTTACGCCCTCCATTGCAACTGGAAGGTCTTCATCGATAATTATCTCGACGG
>Ga0075311_1000014_pt1 | contig 24221 bp, 21 predicted proteins | sample MayberryNE_Catta_FD_120044 | JGI IMG/M metagenome (GOLD analysis project Ga0075311, IMG submission 120044) | Natural and restored wetland microbial communities from the San Francisco Bay, California, USA, that impact long-term carbon... | ecosystem: Environmental > Terrestrial > Soil > Wetlands ...
CGGTGAGCCGTTCGAAGTGTTGATTGGTGAGCGGACCAAGTTGCCGATTCCGGCTTACTCGGAGGTCGCCATCGAAGGCGAAGTGATTCCGGGAACGAAAATATCCGAGGGACCGTTCGGTGAGTTCACCGGTTACTATGCCGGCGGGCACCGTTTTGAGCCAATGCTTAAAGTCAAACGGCTGATGTATCGCAACGACCCGATCATCACCGGCGCGCCGCCGTTTCGTCCGGCGCCAGGCGCCGAGAACAATTTGATTCGCGCTGCCTATATATGGAATTACCTGGAGAAGGCCGGCGTGCCCGACGTGCGCGGGGTGGCCTATTACCAGACGCGCATGTTGGTCATCGTGTCGATCAAACAGCGCTATCCTGGTCATGCGCGACAAGCGGCACTGATCGCCTCGCAATGCCGCGCGGCGGCGCTGCTCACGCGCTACGTGATGGTCGTCGACGAAGACATTGATATCTGGGAAAGCAACGAACTTTTGTGGGCGCTCTGTACGCGGACCGATCCGGCCAAGGACATCGACATCATGCGGCGATGCTGGAGCAATCCCATCGATCCGATCATCCCGCCGAGCGAGCGCGGTTTTCAATCGCGCGGCATCATCGATGCCTGCCGGCCCTATGAATGGATGAGCGAGTTTCCCAAAGTTTCGGGTGCGAGCCCGGAGTTGAAAGAGAAGGTTGCAAAGAAGTTTGGCGCGAGTTTGGCGGCAAACAAAAGTCAGAAGTTGAGTGAACGCAAGCACACAAGATGAGGAATAATGTCATGCGACGGGGATACGCTTGGATCGAGGCGACCGGCCGGTCGCCTCGAGGTTCGGCAATGGCGTTATGGACATCGGTACTGGTCTTGATCGGGGCCGTTCTCGCCAATTCCTCCTCCCTCAACGCGCAGCAAAGGTCTCTTGAGCGCGTGCGACTCACGGTGCCGGCCAAATCGCTGACCTTTTTGCCGTACTACTTCGGCAAGTCGCAGGGGATTTTTGCCAGAGAGGGAATTGATCTCGAAATCATCGTGATGCGCCCGCCGCTGGGCGTGACCGCGCTGGTCGCTGGCGACCTCGACTACACCGCGGCCGGCGGGCTGTCGATCCGCGCGGCGATCAAGGGCGTGCCGCTGCGCACGATCACGTTCATCCAAACGCGCTTGAGTTTCAGTTTGATCGGGCAACCGGGAATGACTCCGGCGAAAATCAGGAATGTCGCGGTCAGCGGCATCGGCTCGCTAGCCCACTACGCGGCCACGACCGTGATGAAAAGGCTCGGCAACGAAAAAGTCGCTTACATTTCCACCAACACGACCGGGAACAGTTATACGGCGTTATTGGCCAAGGCTGCGGATGCGGCAATTCTCAGCCCGCCGTTCACTTCAATGGCAACCCTGGCCGGCCATCCGGATCTCGGCAACACCTTTGACGTGCGCGATCTGCAGGGCGGGCTGGTCACGCGCCTGTCACATATTGAAGATCGTCGCGATCAAGTCAAGGCGGTGATTCGAGCAACGCTGCGCAGCATGGAGAGCATCGTCAAAAGCGAGGCCGACGTCATTGCGTATCTGCAAAAAGATTTCGGCCTGGAGCCCAAGATCGCTGCCGATACTTTCAAGATCCTCAAGCAAGTCGTCAACACGGACGGTGATATCGAAGAACCGATCCTCAAAGCGATCGTCGATAAGATTCGTCAAGAGTCGGGGATCACGGCCGAGGTGCCGCTGGATCGGGTCGTCGATCTGGCGCTCCTGCGCGAGGTCCAGAAGGAACTCCTGAAAAAATAGGTTTAGCATTAGATCTCTGTGGCCCGTCAGGACCGTCGCCTGGAGCGGGGTCCGTCGCAGTTCGTCACTGGCTAATTAAAGCCGGCATTCAATGGGACAACGGCGCCTAGCTCTAGCATCCTGAGTGAGCATGCTTCGAAAGGCGATCACAAGCAGCGATAGCGACATGTATCGCCGTAACAGACGGATAGAATCTTGAGAGTTTGGGTTGGTAAGCCTTCTTCATTGTTTTTTGTAGAGCTGCTCCACGAATCCGGAGCGACGGATCTCTTCGATCAGGCTCAGGTTCCATCGATCGCTCTCGCTGAGCTGTTTGGCCTTTGGACTATCTTGGGCCACGATGTCGATTAGAAAACGCACGGACTCGGTATTGGGTTGCAGGCCTCTTTCGACTCGGCTGATAACATCGTCGTAAAGGTAGGCCATCGTCGTTAGGTCCGGGTTCTGGAAATACTTGGCAAAAATCTTCAGACTTTCGCCTTTATGGGTGATCATGTAGTGGATCCCTTCCAGGTAGCCCTTGAGAAAACTAATCAGCGCGCTTCGGTTCTGCCGTAGAAAATCGCTTGTGACGTTAATTCCGCCACCTATGGTGGGAACGTCAAGCTTTTGGAGCACTTTTAGCCCTTCTTTTGAAGCTACAAGATCCAGTGGCGGGAAAAGCATTGTTCCCTGAATGACGCCCGCCTTTAGGGCCGACAATCTTGCTCCTTGACCTCCTCCTATTGGCAAAAATTTAACATCTGTGGCCGGGTTGATTCCGTCGTCCCGAAGCAACTTAGCAAGCCTGGCATAGCTGGCATCCCTACCTAATCCAACCCCGAGCACCTTTCCTTTCAATTGTTGGACCGATTCTATGCTTGGATTTGTTAGCAGAGAGTTGCCCAACGAATTCATCGTCACCCCGAGCCGGACAACGTCGGCGCCTTGTGTGATCGCCTGAATCACTCCCGTGTCCGACCCGACCAAAACTTGGATACTGTTACTCAGCAAGGCCGGAACTGCCCGTCCACCACCGGACAATAAAATCAATTCCACATCCAGGCCGTGCTTTTTCCAGATTCCTTTTTCCAGCGGCACCCACAAAGGACTTGAGCCCGGCGCCAACGCCGGGTAGGCAACCCGGAGTCGCTCAGCAGAATGAAGCGGAGGGGTGGCGAACAGTAAACCAAGAGCCAGGATCAGAAGAAAAGTTTTTATTGCCATGTTAGTACCATCGCCCTGTGAGAAATTGGTGGATGTTTCTTTCGACCATCCGGGTCTTTCCCAATGAGGCATAAACGCCGCTCATCATATATTCGGCCACATCTTGAGCGCTTTTTCGGCCTGATTTTATTTCCTGAAGATGGGCGTAAAAATCTTCGAGATAATCATACATCTTCTTGAAGTAGGCTCGTCCGGCCTGTTGCCCTTCGACCTTCGGGCCGTGGCCCGGTAGCAATTGTTTATAATGAGTTTGAAACAGCGGCTTCAATGTCGTCAACCAGTTCGGAATGTTGCCGAAGAAAGTCACGGGATGCACTTCGGTGTAGAGAAGGTCACCCGCGATTAGAATTTCGTCCTCATTAAAGTAAAGCGTCGTGTCGCCCTTGCTGTGACTGTGGCCGTTTTCAGCACAATATTTGATGTCCAGGCTTACACCCGGAAGCCTCACTGTGGTGGTGTTGTCGAAAACGACTTCCGGCAGAATCATCCTGATGCCGGGAAAACGTTGGTAGATGTGCGGTGCCGGCGCTAACATCCTGGCAAAATCCTTTTCCCCATCCTTTTTCATGGCCTGCACGCAACCGCGGCTCGCGACGATGGCCACGCCGCGCCGGGCGAAATAATAATTCGCGGAGGTGTGATCGAAGTGCTCGTGCGTGTTGACGAGATATTTGATTTCGCGACAACCGGTTAACTTTAGCGCTTCTTCGATTTCATCGATTCGGCGAATGTCGCTATCGATCAGAACGGCGCTGCCATCATTTGCCTTGATGATGGCGAAGTTCGTGGCTCCCTCGGGACCGATGATGCAATAAGCAGATCGGCCTATCGCTTGAATGATCGACTTCATCCGTTCGCGGCATATCCGATTGCGCCTTTTGATTCAAGCTGGAGTGTCGGGTGAAGTGGCGGTTTACTCGCGCCACGTATCGATTTCCTGTCCATTGGTTTCACATGGGCCAAATACTACGTAGGGATTTCCTAGACCGTGAACCCTCGGTTCAATACACGGTCTAGATCATCGTAATTTTGACGTCTTGTGTCCACGGAGTTCTTGAACCGTAGGTATGTCGTATTCGTCTTCGAGCAGATCGGTTCAGTGCAGATGACGCTTGGCAATTACGATCCGAGAAGAAAGATTTTGGGCTTGCGTTACCGCCAAGTGGATAGGTAGAATCCGGTCGAATCCAGTTTCTTGGGGAGGTCCGCTTGTGAAATCGCTATGGGCAGTTGCCGTTTTGTCTTTGAGTTTGGTGGTCGTTCAAGGCCGGGTGTTCGCCGACTTACCCGAGCCCAAGGAAAAGGCAGAGAACCCGAACATGGTTGCCGGGCGCAAGGCGATCGATGCCAAGGACTACAAGGCTGCCGTCGGGCACTTGGCCAAAGCGGTTCAGGAAGAGCCGAAAAATGCCGATGCGCACAGCATGCTCGGCTACAGCTATCGCAAGGCCGGGACTTTCGATAAATCGATGGAACACTACCAGACGGCGCTCAAACTCGATACGAATCATCGCAGCGCGCACGAGTATCTCGGCGAGCTTTATCTCGACTTAAACCAGCTCAATAACGCCGAGAAGCAACTGGCCGCTTTGAAAAAAGCCTGTCCGTTCTTCGGCAGCTGCGAGGAGTACGACGATCTCAAAAAGGCAATCGATGCGTATAAAATGAAGGCGAAAAAATGAGTTTAGCGTCTCGAGTCCAGCGTCTTGCGTTTAACTCTCGACCCTAAACTCTAGACCCAAGACCGAAGAGGCGCGGGCGGTATTATGGCTGAAAGCATCAAACCACGGATCGGTTTCGTCAGCGGCGGGGCTAGCTCCATGCCGCACTACCGGAGCTTTTTACCGATGGTGCCAAAGGAGATCGAACTCGACTTCCAGGGCCTGGAGCTTTACGGCAATTCGCTCTATGAGATCGGAAACAAGAAAAATGTCATCGTTAAGCGCGTCGCGGATTTCGTCGCTCAACGGGGTTGGAACGGCGTGATCGTCACCGCCGCGCCGACGGAAGTTCTGAACCCCGGTCTTTACGATGCGCTGAAAGAGGCGTTAGCGATTCCATTCACCACCGCGTTGCACGCTTGCGTGGCGGCCCTGCGCGCGTACTCGGCCGCCAAGGTTTTGCTGCTTACACCTTTCGACGCGCGCATGAACGAATTGATCGTCGCGCATCTCGCCAGGGACAGAGTGACGGCGGTCTCGCCCCATTCTTTCGCCGAGCTGGCCGTGCCGAAGCGGATGACCCCCGATGAGGTCTTCGAGCTCACGAAAAAAAATCTCGGCGCGGCCGGCAAGGTCGATGCGATTTATTTTCAGGGCGCTGTGCTCGATCCGATCAAGTGTCTCGAGCGTGTCGAGTCGGAGCTCAAAGCGACCGTGATCGCCAGCAATCCCGCGATGCTCTGGTACGTGCTTTCGAAGCTTGAGCTAAAGCATCCAATCACCGGCTACGGCCGCTTGCTGCGCGAGTGGCCGGCGCTTCAAATCTGAAAGTTCCAGTCGTTCAAAACGTTCCAATCGTTCAAGTCGTTAAAACCACAGCCGAGGCTACCCGAGTGTTCGCTCCAGCCAATCCGTCACAATCTTCGCTACCCGCTCTTCCGCACCGATGTAGAAGTGGTCGCAGTCCGCAACGATCGCGATCTGGCATGGACCCGCGCAGTTTTCTTTAAAGCGTTCCGCTGGATAATTTTCCTTTGGCTCTTGATCGCCGCGGATGAACAGTACCGGGCATTTGATTCTTTTGGCGTTTTCGACCAAGTCGGGCGCATTGGTGAGCCGGTCCAAATAGGTGTGGGCCGAGATCACCCACCACCAGGCGGGGATCAGCAGGAGCTGGCGCGGCTTGCCGGCGGCGACTAGCTCTTCGGCTTCCTTGATCTGCGCGGCGGTGTCTCCGGCGAGCGAAAAATTCCGCGCCGATTGTGGATTCTGCAGCCAGTTGCCGCCGGCGTGTGCGGAGAGCAAGACCAGCGCACGGGTCTCCGGGTGGCGCGCGACATGCTCGCTGGCGAGCACGCCGCCGTTGCTGTGGCCGATGATAATCGGATGATTCCATCCTTTGTCGGCGAGGTACTTTGCCGCCCGCTCATTATCTTCGATTCCTTCGGCCACGGTCTGATAAGCGCCGCCGACGCACTCCCGGCTGTCGCGGGTGCTGACGGAATCATGGCCGCGGCGATTAAACGGCATGAAATCGTAACCGAGGGCGGTGAGAGGAGGCGCGAGGAAGCGCGCGGCGCCGACGTAGAAGTTCATCTGATTGCCATGGCAATACATCACCGCGCCCTTGCTCGTCCCGTCGGGCGTGTAGTAAAGACCGTCGAGAGGGTAGGTTGAGGTCGGGATGCCGATCAGTTCGGTGCGCATGCAAGAAATCCTTTCAAACGACTGCTTACTACACGGCATGGAACAATTGTAGAACGGCAAGCAAAAAAAAGAGAAGGTCGAATCATGGCTGAAAGAAAAAGCGCGCCGTTTCGCGCCAATCACGTCGGTAGCCTCTTGCGACCCCGGGAACTGATCGAGGCGCGGGAAAAACGCCAGAACGGCGAGATTGAGGCCGCACAATTGCGGGAAGTCGAAGATCGCTGTATCCGCGCCGCCGTGAAGATGCAAGAAGATGCCGGCATGCACGGGATCACCGACGGGGAATTTCGCCGCACCTTGTGGCACGCCGACTTTCTAAGCCGGTTCGAAGGCATCAAAGTCGTCGAAGGTTTGTCGCCCGAATCCGCGCGCCATTTTCAAAATCCGGATGCCGATGTGCAACGGTCGCCGACGCAGTTCGTCGTGACCGGGAAATTGGGACATCCGCGTGGCATCGAGACCGATAATTTTAAATTCCTGGCGTCAGTGACGCAGCAAACTCCCAAGCAATGCATCCCGTCGCCGTCCTTGGTGCACTTTCGCACCGGCCGCGCGGGAGTCGACCGGGCCGCTTACCCCGACATGGACGTGTTCTTCGCCGATCTGGCGCGGGTTTACCGCGAGGAGATTGCCGGGCTTGCCGTCGCCGGCTGCAGGTATCTGCAAATCGATGATGTGAACTTTGCTTATCTCTGCGACCCGAAAATGCGCGAAGGCGCAAAAAAAATCGGCGAGAATCCGGATGAGCTGCCCTTGTTGTACGCCAATCTCATCAACGAATGCATCAAGGATCGGCCGGGCGATATGGTGGTCTGCACGCACCTGTGCCGTGGAAACTTCCGCAGCTCATGGGTTGCCGAGGGCGGCTACGATCCGGTAGCGGAAGTGCTGTTTAATGCACTCAAAGTCGACGGCTATTTCCTCGAGTTCGATACCCCGCGGGCGGGGAATTTTTCACCGTTGCATTACCTCCCAAAGGGAAAAATGCTGATTCTCGGTCTGGTGACCACGAAAAGCGGCGCGCTCGAAAGGCCCGATGATTTGAAACGGCGGATCGACGAGGCCGCCCAATACGTCCCGCTCGATCAGCTCGGGATCAGCCCGCAATGCGGTTTTTCCAGCACGGTGCTCGGCAACAAGCTGACGGTCCGGGATCAGATCGCGAAGCTCGATTTGGTCGTGCGGGTGGCGAAGGACATGTGGGGGGATTAGAGTTGTTTTTCTGTTCGTCATGTCGTCGGGCCGACAGTTGCGTTGTTGCCAACGTCAGTTTGTGGCTAACCTGTACTATCCAGGAGGAGAGCACCATGGCTTTGAAACACGGGAAGATTGCGGCAGTTTTGCTGCTGAGCGGTTTACTCGGCGGTTGCCAGGCGGTCACCGGCAGAACCACTGGTCAAAACATCGACGATAACAACACCACTGCAGCCGTGAAAACCCAGCTAGCGCGCGACAAGGTGTCGAGCTTGACGCGGATCGATGTCGACACCAACGCCGGCGTGGTTTCGCTCAACGGTACCGTAGAGTCGCCGGAGCAGCGCGCGCAGGCCGAACAGATCGCAAAGGGTGTCGGCGGCGTCAAGCGGGTCATCAATAATTTGCAGGTTCAGCGCTGAGCCTTACGGCGGCTTTATTTGTTAACCGCGTCGATAAAGCCGCTCTTTTCCAACTGCTCGACCAGCGACGAGTCGACGAATTGCTCCGGTTTCGGCAGCGGCTTTTTGTCCTTGAACTGGTTCTCGATTAAAAACTGGATCGCCTTCAGCGACGGCCGCGGGTTTTTTTGCATGCTCGGCGCATAATCTTGCCAGGTACCCTCCAGGATCTCCTCATCGTTGATCTTGCCGTATTTCGCCAGGACGCGTGTGCTGAATTGTTTGTCGGTGCGGTAACGGTGCATGCCGCGCGTAAATGCGCGCATGAAGCGCAGCGCCAGATCGCGTTGCTGCGTGATAAACGTTCGCGTCGTAATTACGGTGCCGTTGATGTCTTCGACACCGAGGTCGGCGAACTTGATCAGCTCGCGCATGCCTAGCTTGGCCGCCTTGGGGTAAAGCGGGAAACTCAGAGCGCCGACCTGGACGGCGCCGCTCTGCAGCGCGGCGAAGACTTCCGGCTGAGCGCCGAAGGTGAGCAGGGCGACGTCCTTGTTGGGTTCAAGATGAAACTGTTTCAACGCGATGCGTACGACTTGATCCGAAGTCGAGCCGAACGTGGTAATGCCGGCTTTCTTCCCTTTCAGATCGGCGGGTTGTTTGATGTCCGGCCGGGCCATCAAGCGAAACGGCGAGACCGTGCCGGTGGAGCCGATGATCACGACGTCACTGCCGGCGGCCGTTGCCGACAAAGCTGCGGCCGCGCCGGCTTGAATAATCGGCGCGCTGCCGCCGAGCATGGCCGCGACCATGCGCGAGCTGCCGCCGACGCGAATCAGCTCCAGATCGATTTTTTCATCGGAAAAGTAGCCCGCTTCCTTGGCGATCCACGCGGTCGCCCAGGAGCCTGAGAAGCTCGGATAGAGTAGCCGCATGGAAGTCTGCGCCGACGCCGCCAACGCAGCCGCGGGCGCGAGTGCGAGGACAAGCGCGAGAAGGACGGTTAGCCGAGATCCCCTCGCCGGCGCGATAGAGTTCAGATCATTCATCGGATGCTCCTTTGATGCGTTAGCCCCGTGTCTTCTTTACTGGATCCAATACCCGCACGCAATTGCCGCCGCTCCTGCGAAATACTGGCGGTCCTCGTAGGGCTGTCTCTTGGAGCGTCTGATGGCGGGACAGGATGTTGGCTTCCCGCGAGCGCGCCATGTAACAATGGAGAGACGACAGGCCATCTGGCATGCAGCTCGAAGATACATCCAAGCCGGTACAGAAGAAAAGTTCGCCGGATCGGGCCCAATTCGCGAGCCCGACTTTTCGAGCGCAACTCCGCCCAGTCTTCTTCCTGATCATTATTTTCCTGCTCAACTTCACGTCGAGAATCATTCTGTCGCCGTTGTTGCCGACGATCGAAAAAGAGCTGGCCATCAGTCACAGCCAAGCGGGATTTTTTTTCTTTTTGACTTCCGGCGGCTATTTGGTCGGGCTTTTGTCGTCCGCTTGGCTCGCCTCGCGGACGAGCCACAGTTTAGCGATTGTTGTTTCCAGCGCCGGCGTCGGTATCGCCATGGTGCTGATCGCGTTCGCGGCGAATCTTTGGCTGATACGTTTTGGTCTTTTTGCAGTCGGGCTCGCCGCCGGATGGTACATGCCTTCAGCGATCGCGACAATTACGTCACTCGTCCGCCGCGAGCATTGGGGTAAAGCGATTGCCGTCCACGAGCTCGCACCGAACCTGGCATTTTTTATCAGTCCATTTATAGCGGAGCTGTTTCTCAGATGGGCGAGCTGGCGCTCCGCGCTGGCCGTTCTTGGCGTGCTGTCGGTCCTGGCCAGCGTTAGCTTCGGCCGGTTCGGCAGGGGCGGGGATTTTGCGGGCGAATCGCCCCTGTCGAGCGCATTCGGCGCGCTAGCCCGTACGCCGGCATTCTGGTTGATGATCATTTTGTTCGGTCTAGGCGTGAGCTCCACGGTCGGTATCTATGCGATGTTGCCGCTTTACCTCGTGACGGAACGGGCTTTCGAGCCCAGTTGGGCCAATACGCTCTTGGCTTTCTCGCGTTCGCACGGCCCGGTTTTGGGACTTCTCGGTGGTTGGGCGACCGATAAACTCGGCGCGGGCCGGACGATCATCATCAGCATGGCATTTACCGGGGTGACGACCTTGCTCTTGGGAGTGCTTTCAGATCGTTGGTTGAGCGCTGCAGTGTTTTTGCAACCCGTGCTTGCTGTCTGGTTTTTCCCGGCGGCGTTCGCGGCAATCTCAATGATTACACCCCCAAACGCACGCAATCTTGCGGTTTCGTTCTCGGTGCCTTTCGGCTTTTTGATCGGCGCCGGTGCGATTCCAACCTTTATCGGCGCCATGGGCGATGCTGGTTCATTCGCCACGGGGTTCGTGATCACCGGAGCGTTCATTGGTGCGGGAGCCTTGCTGGCGCTGCTGCTCCGCCTCCCTGGCGATAAGCGATGATCGCGGTTGTTTTCGCCGCGGCCGCTGTTCTATAAGTTGAAATATGCTGACGCTAAACGATTTCGCCGAAAAAATGCGCGCGAACGATGAGACCGTGGTCTTTACAGGCGCGGGAATCAGCACGGAATCGGGCATCCCGGATTTTCGCAGTCCGGGGGGCATTTGGACGCTTTACCGTCAAATCACGTTCCAAGAATACCTCAGCTGCGAAGCGGCGCGGATCGAGGCTTGGAAGCGACGTTTGGCGGGTTGGGAGCAATATAAGAACGCCAAACCGAACATCGGCCATTATTTCGTTCACTCCCTGAACGCCAAGGGCAAACTCATCGGGCTCATCACCCAAAATGTCGACGGCCTTCATCGGGTTGCGGGCCTGGCCGATGAAAAAATCGTTGAGCTGCATGGCAGTAACCGCCAAGTCATCTGCTTGGAGTGCGACCAGACATACGATCCGGACGAGATCATCAAACGGTTGGTCGGCGAGTTCGAATCGCCCAAGTGCGATTTTTGCGGCGGTATTCTTAAGTCGGCAACGGTCTCGTTCGGGCAGGCGATGCCGGAGCAAGCGCTGCGGGTGGCTCAGGAGTGGACCGATCAGGCCAAAGTGTTTGTCGTGATGGGGTCGTCATTGCAGGTGCAGCCGGCGGCATCTTTCCCGCTGTCGGCCAAGCGCAACGGCGCGGTGCTGGCGATCATTAATCGGGAACCCGGGCCGCTCGATGAAGTTGCCGACTTCGTTCACCACGGTCCAATCGGCGAGTTTTGCGCCCGATTCGGCGAGATGATCGCCGACGGATAAAGCACGGAGACGCGTTCAGGACGTTCAAGCTATTCAAACCGTTCAAAAATGCCGAAGAGCGCGGGCACGACTACCGCCGCTGAGTTTTGGAGAAGCATCATGGCAGATTGGAAGATGATCGATGCGGATGGGCACATCCGCGAAGTCGAAAGCGATGTCTTTGAATATCTACCCGATTACTACAAGAATCGGCGCGCGGCGGTGCTCTATTTTCCTCTTCTGCCGCATCACGGCTGGCACCGCCAAGCGGGGCTCGGTGCCGTGGGGGCATCCTTCTTGATTCCGACATTAGAGGATTGGCGGAAGGCACTCGAGCAGGGAAATATCGAAGCGGCGGTCCTCTATCCGACGCGCTTCATGCACATTGGCCAAGTTGGCATGGCCGAATTCGCCGTGGATTTAAGCCGCGCTTACAACGATTACCTCTACGACCGTTTTCTCCGTGCCGAACCGCGCTTAAAGGGAATCGCCGTCCTGCCGCTGCAGGATGTTCCCGCGGCCGTCACCGAGTTGCGCCGAGCCGTGAAGGAATATGGCATGGTCGGCGGACTTCTGCCTGCCGACGGCCTGCCGCGCCCGTTAGGTCACTCCGAATTTCATCCGCTCTACGAAGAGGCGAATCGGTTGGGCTGCATGTTGGCGGTGCATTCCCAGAACTCGCTGCGCAACAACGATCTTTTCATGTGGCGCGGTGAAGCGGCAACGCTGGCGCACGTGTGGCCGCAAATGCGCCAGTTCACTAATCTCATGTTTTCCGGTCTGCTGGGCCGGATGCCGGATTTGAAAATCGCTTTTCTGGAAGCGGGCTGCGGTTGGGTGCCTTATCTGATGAGCAAGATGGCGGGGCGTATGGGCGAGGCCATGACGCCCGCCAACCTCATCGAGCGCGGCCAGATCTACTTTCAGTGCGGCGAGGAGCTGACCACGAGCCGCGATCTCGAGCTGCTCGGCGAGGAGTGCTTGTTCTGGGCTTCGGACTTTCCCCACGAAGGGATCGTCGACATGGGCAAGGCGGTGAAAGAATTTCTAAGCCGCGAAGATATTTCCGAGGCGGCGAAACAAAAAATCAGTTACAAAAATCCCAAGCGGCTCTACAGACTCTGAAACATTCCCGTTCCAAACGTTCCAGCCGGTCGTTAGGCGGCTGAAACGTTTGAAACAACTGGAACTAATAGACCGCTAACTTTGCTCGACGTTAAATTCGGCCTGGACCTGTCTCAGGATATCCTTGCGCGTTACGTAATCGATAATTTGGATTTTTTCCGCCGGCCCGGAACGATTGCCCATCATGATCATCGGACCGTCGCCGGTATTCTCGAGCGTATAAAACGACCCGCCGGTAATCAGGGCGGCCTGGCCGGGTTTCAAGGTCACCTTGCCGCCGTCGGGAAAGCTCATGGTGCATTCACCGTCGAGCACGACGAAGGTCTGATCGGCGTTGTGGCAGTGCATCGAGTCTTTCTGTCCTGGTTTATAGTAGTGCATCCAGGCGTGAAAACGCGGCGTGTTGAAGACGTTCTTGCGTTTTTTTTCCGTATGCGCCATCTCGATGAGGTCGATCACTTCAATGCCCATAGAAATTCCTCCTGTCACGGATTTTCATAAAACAGCAATCAGCGAATGGCGCGCCGCTCGCGCCTTCCATGAAGAATCGCAGGTTGCGCAATATCGCTTCGGCCTGCTCATCGGGGTCGGGGGACAATACGCCGGTCTTGGCATCCTTGCCGGAAATCGCCGAGGAAAAATCATATTGCCAATGACGACGCCGTTAGGAATCGGCGCGCCATGTTCCATACCCGGAATATGGATGCTCTTTCGGTTGGCCATCCGCAGCCTTCTCAGAACCCATAGTTGGCTAATAGCACGTGAGACAGGCCGCGTCCACCTCGATGATGATATGATGCAACGATCACGGCAGGGTCTGCGGGGCAGGCTTTTTAGGGTAAGTCAATGAGATCTCGTTAACGCGCGACTCTCTAAGCGTGAGGCTCACGGTAAACGCCGAGCCTTTAGCGATCTCGCTTTGGACCGTTACCTGACCGCCGAGCAATTCGGTGAGCTGTTTGACGATATACAGACCAAGCCCGATGCCGCCGTGGGCGCGGGTGACGGAGCTATCCAGCTGGCGGAAAATACCGAAAATCTCTCCAAGCTTGTCCGGAGCAATGCCTTCGCCCGTGTCGCTGACGGTAAAATCGATCCGGTCATTCCCCGGCTGCAATCGGGCGGAAACGGTAATACATCCCGCATCGGTAAACTTGATCGCGTTGTCAACGAGATTTTGCAGTATGCGTTTGAGCTTTTCGGCATCGGTCGTCATGACAATCGGCCGTTCCGGAATGTTCCACACGGTCTCTACGGATTTGCCGAGCGGCAACTCGTACATCAAGCGGAGGCGATTTAACAATGCGCCGACGTCGCATTCGCCGGGGATGAGCCGCAGCGTCCCGGTCTCGATGCCGGTGGCGATGAGTATGCCCTCGATCATCGCTAACAAGCTTTTGGTATGGGTTGATACTTTGAGCAGTCTGGCTTCGAGTTGCGGGGCAAGGCTGCCGCAGGCTCCCTGAAGCATGAGATCGAGATATCCCGAAATGACATTGACGGGCGTGCGTAGCTCGTGCGACATGATCGCGAGAAACTCGTCTTTGGCTTTGTTTGCCTTTTCGAGATCGTCGGTCTTGCCGCGAAGTTGCGCAAAGAGATTGGCGTTGCCGATCGCAATGCCCAGATGATAAGCGGTTGCATTGATTAGTTGCAGCTCGTTGGCGGAGAACGACCGCGCCTCTTTGTCGAGCAAATTCATCACACCCAGGGTTTCGCCGCGCACATTTAACGGGATAAACAGAGAAGCGCGAAAGCCGGCGTTGAGCATGGTTTTGCGATCCGCCAGGCGATGATATTCCGGATCACTGCCCATATCTTCGAATGCGAGTGGCTCTCCGCGTTCGATCACGAGCCCGATCAGGCCCTCGCCTTTCCGATATTTTTTTGGCGCCATTGAGTCGGATGCTAAACCGTCGGTGGCCGCCAGCCGGCTCTCTCCTGTACTCTTGTCCACCACGTAAACGCGCGCCGCGGCGAAACCGAAGATCTCACACAGCTTGCGCATGCTCTGAAACAGCAAAGCGTTCATATCGACGAACTGGGCCGAGATGCCGGCGATCGCATACAACGCCGACAGTTCCTTCGCCTTGTCGGCGGTATTGCCGTATAGCGAGGCATTCTCGATGGCGATGCCGATTTGCTGGCCCATAGCTATCAGCAAATCGATCTCCTCGGACTCAAGCCGCTTCGGCTTCATGGCGATGCAGGAAAGTGCACCCCAGGTCTTCAATTTTGATCGAATCGGAAAAGCCGCGAAGAATCTTGCCCCAGCCTTCTTTGCCGCCCCGGTTTGGCTGTACTGGTCGTAGCGGGGATCGCTGGAAATATCCTCGATAATCACCGGCCCGCGGTTTCGCGCCACCGTCCCGATGATGCCCTCGTCACTGCGCACGACTTTCACGCGGCCCCAGGATCCAGGTTCGGCCGTAAACGAAGACTTAAGGTGCGCTTCGTTCAGCACTTCATCGAACAAATAGATCGCCGCCCCATCGAAACGAAACAGCTCGACAATCGATTTGACCGCTTCGTTCAGCACTGCATTTAAGTCCAGGGATTGGGACGTGGCGGTCGTGAGCGCGTTCAGCGCAGAAAATTCCCGAGTTTTCCGTCTCATGACGTCGTAGAGTTGGGAATTGTGAATAGCGATGGCCGCTTGATTGGCGAGACTTTGCAAAAGCGCCAACTCTTCGTCAGTGAAATGATGTTTTTCCCTGGTAAAAAAGGAAATATCCCCCAGTATTGTATCGCCGAACAGAAGAGGTAAACCGAGATAAGAGACGAGACCTAATTGGTCAAAGAATTCAGGATATCGAGTGCTCGGATCCGCTCGCGCATCCTCGACAATAACCGGTGATTTTCTTTCGAGTGCGATCCTGGTCAGGCCTTCTGCGCTCAATGGCACGAATCGTTCGAAGTCGGATTCCGCCAAGTTTCTGAGAGCTTTCGCGTTCAACGCGCCGGTTTCGGTGTCGATAACCCGGATACTCGCCACAATCGGGCAGGGCAAAACGGCATCGACTTTCTCGAGAAAGATCTCCAGGACGCGCTTGAGATCGAGGGTCGACATAGAGGCGACCGTGGTTTCGTGCACGAGGCGCAGGCGATTTAAATTTTGTTGCAGCCGCTCTTCGGCGAGTTTACGCTCAGTAATGTCAATGGCGGTGCCGATTACGGCCGCCTTACCTTGGTACTTAATCGGCGCACCGCAGTATTCGAGCCAGCGCTCCGTACCATCCTTGCGGATGATTTTCACCTCATAACGCGGTGGAGTCTTGACGCCGCCGCGCAGCCGCGCCTGCCCGCGCTGTTTGACCATCTTCTGATAATCCGAATGCAGGATTTCCCAAAACTTCATTTTCAGCAACTCATGGCTGGTGTAGCCGGTGAGCGCCTCGGCGGCGGGATTGACGAGTTGATTTCTTTTTTCGGAAAAGATGAACGTGGCGGCCGGTGTTTTTTGAATCAGGTCACGCAGTGTCGAATCGCCGCGCCTTATCAGGCGCGCTTTTTGAACGGCCGCAAGTTCCCAGCGCGCGCTGCTCGTCGCGACTTTCTTTCCGGCAGATGCCCTTCGGACAGAAGCGGTTCCGGAAAGATTCGCGTGTCTGGATTTCCGTGTGCTTGGCAAGTTTGTTCAGACTGGCCGGGACCGTGTCGGGATCCGTCGATAGCAGGTTTGCTCTCTCAAACGTGCAAGGATGCTTCTCATTCGTTTACTCTGCCGTACGGCAAATTACAAGAAAAAATTCAACGTTGTTCCAACGAGCGCGCTCCCGCTTATGCCAAGAATGGCGCGGTTTTCTCGACGTTTAACTTCGAGCGCTTGGAGCGAACATTCAGTGTACCGGCGCGATCGGAGCGAGCTGGAGACACGGCTCGGTTTCTTCAAGGCATTCATCCCATCGGGAATGTGCAGCGATCGCTCCGGCTGGCCAGCTACGATGGTTTTCTTTGGGCTGGGTCGACGTTCTCGGTCTGAGCTCCTGCAGCTCCTGGACTGACCGGCGACGTTTGATGCGGCTCGCCGTTGCCCATCGCGCTTGCGGCACTTGTTCCAGTCACTGAACTCGGCGATTGCGTGGCTTGAACCGGCGTACCGATCAGTCGCGCGAATGAGACCAACTCTTCTTGAAGCTGGCGTTGCCCTTCGGCCAGCACGGCTTGCTTGGAGAGCAAATCATGATACGGCCGTTGTAGCGCGGCGAGCCGTTGGCCATTTTCCTCCGCTTCTGCAATACGTGCTTGCCAGCGCGGTATCTGCGCCTCATGACGCCGAATTTCCTCTTGTAGCGACATTCGCATACTTTCCGCTTCCGCCAGACGGTCGCGCATCGTTGGGAACTCGGAAAGTTTTTCTCGATCGGCTGCCAGTTGTCGTTCGAGACCGCCGATGCGCTCTTCGAGGCTTTGCCGCTCTTGCACGAGCCGGGTCCGCAATTCCGCGAGATCACGGTTGAGTTGTTCGTTTAGCGCGCGTATGCGCTGGGTTTCGGCAGGATCGTCGCCCCTCTGTTGCTGTGAAGCTTCGATCTCGTAGACTTTTCTCCGGCTTGATTCAAATTTGCTCGCGAGCGCGGTTAGCTCGTTTTGGAGTTCTCGATTTTGCGCCCTTAAGTCGCTCAACTCGGCAGCCGGATCGCCTGGCGTGAACGGCGGCTGGACGGGAGCGATACCTGCGCCAGCGTTCTCCAATTGCGTGACCAGCTTTTCGATCTCGCGACGCTTGGCTTTTAACTCTCTTTCCGATGCCAGCAAAAACAATCCAAGCAAAGCGACCGCCGCGCCCGCGAACACTAAGATCCACACGAACGTGCTATCCATGGTGGTCTCCTCATCGTGATCTGATCCAGCAACGCCAAATATATGCCAATTGATGCAACGGCGCGACTCGAGCGCGTCCTTTTCAGCCCCCAAGCTCCTGCGTTAGTCTCCGGCCGCCGGCTTTGCGAAAGCTGCCTCGACATATCCCGGTTTGTTGCCGCGCTTGGACTCGACCTTGAGCCAGCCTTTGTCTTCTTCCACGACGTTAAGCTTGGTTCCCTTGGAGATACTCGCGACCACTGGGTAGTGCAGCCCCGGGCCACTTCTCACTTGAGTATCGCTGACAGCTTGGTATCGTCCCTCCGCGCTTGGATCGAGTGTTGATTTTTTTTCACCCTCCGAGCTTTTCACCGATGCCATCTCGACATAACCGGGCGCATTGCCCTTTTTGGAAACGATCAGCACCCAATCGCCGTCTCTGCCGACGACATTGACCTTGGCATCTCGAGCTATTTCGCCGATTGCGCGAAACTGCTGCCCGGGCCCGGTCCGCACCCGGGTGCTCTCAGTCGTTATATAAGCGCGGGTTTGTTCGTTCAGATCAGGCAGGTCGCTTAAACCGGAAGTTTTTTCCCCTTTCTGGCAAGCAAAGGCAGTTAACGAGATGGTGACCACCAACCAAGTTAGGGTTCTACCTGTGTATCGATCCATTGCCGACCTCCGAATTGCAGTTTCGCGCATTATAACATGCTTCGGATTTTGTGAATCAGTAATTCCGATGCGGATTGGCCGCGTGGCGGCTCGCTGGCCTCAGTGAATTTCCTTCCACACTTTGGCCAGGCTTTCGCCGTAAACGCTTAGATCCCATTCGCAGAAATAGCCAAACGGCGTGGTGCATACTTCATACCCGGTTTCGCGCAAACGCGCCGCGGCGGTCTCGATAAATGAGTGTGCAAAACCGGGCCGGGCGGTGTCGCCACCGAGATGGCTGAACGAGTGCAATACGATATTCCTTAAGCCGCGCTTGTTGGCGAGCCATTTGAGGTGCTTTACGGACTGGCGCACGATCGCCGCATGGCGGTCCTCGGCTGCGTCGGATTCCTCCGCGTGAACAAAGACAATTACGGCTTTTTCGACTTCGCGCTCGATTTCCTGATCAACGACTTCAGCGAGAGTTTTGGAATGGGTTTTCCAGCGAAAGCGTTTTGCCTGAAAACAGAGCAGTTTCATGGCAAGGCAATCAATAGCGGGTCAAAAAATTCCTGAGGATTTTTTTGCCTTCCTGATTGAGGATCGATTCAGGATGAAATTGCACACCTTCCACCGGAAAATTCTTGTGGCGGACCGCCATAATGATGTTATCGCTGGTGTGGGCACTGATGATCAAATCCGCCGGTAAGCTTTGCGGCTCAATCACCAGGGAATGATAGCGCATGGCGCCGAAGGGATTTTTTACGCCGCGAAAAATCGTCAGCGAATCATGGGTGACATCGGACAGCTTGCCATGCATGATCGCCGGCGCGCGCACAATCCTGGCGCCAAAAGCCGCGCCGATCGATTGATGCCCGAGGCAAACGCCCAGGATCGGGATGCGCGCACCGAAGTGCTGGACTGTCGCGCACGAGATGCCGGCTTGTTGGGGCGTGCACGGGCCGGGTGAAATAACGATTTTCTCCGGATGGAGCGCGTCAATCTCATCCAAGGTGATCTTGTCATTGCGGTAAACTTTCACATCGGCGCCCAGCTCACCCAGATAATGATACAGGTTGTAGGTAAATGAGTCGTAGTTATCGATCAGCAGGATCAACGTTTTCTCCACTGCTCGGCCAACTCGACCGCTTTGAGCATGGCGCGGGCCTTATTGAGGGTTTCCTGATATTCCATTTTCGGATCCGAATCGGCGACAATTCCGGCGCCGGCCGTGATGTAGACTTTTTTCCCCTTCATCACGATCGTGCGGATCACGATACAGGTGTCCAGGTTGCCATTGTAGCCGAAGTAGCCGATAGCGCCGGCGTAAAGACCGCGTTTTTGCGGTTCGAGCTCGTTCACGATCTGCATGGCGCGGATTTTCGGCGCGCCGGACACTGTTCCGGCCGGAAAGGCGGAGACGAACAGGTCGAACGGAGTCTTGTCAGACGCCAACTTGCCGCGCACGTTGGAGACGATGTGAATCACGTGGGAGTAGCGCTCAATGGCCATCAGCTCGTTGACCTCGACCGTGCCGATCTCAGCCACTCGGCCAACATCGTTGCGTCCGAGGTCCACTAGCATGATGTGCTCCGCTCGCTCCTTCGGATCGGCGAGCAGGTCGGCCTCGAGATCGCGTTCTTCTTCCGGTGTGGCGCCGCGGCGGCGAGTCCCGGCGATTGGTCGTAGCTCAATGGTGTCGCCAGTGAGGCGCACCATGGTTTCCGGCGATGAACCGATGACCCGAAGGTCTTCGAGCTCCAGGTAGAACATGTAAGGCGACGGGTTGACGAACCGCAGAGCGCGATAGATCTCGAAGGGATCGGTAGCGGTTTCGGTTTCGAGGCGCTGGCAGAGCACGACTTGAATGATGTCACCGGCTTCGATGTAGGCCTTGGCTTTGCTGACTGCCTTTTCAAAGCCGGACTGGGTCAAGTTCGATCGAAAGTTTCGCGCGCCTGACCCTTGGGCCAGATCTCTCGGCTCGATACCGCGCGGTTTTTTTTGCAAACTTGAAATGACCTTGGCAATCCGCTTCACCGACGCGTCGTAAGCGCGGCGAAGGTCGGTCTGGTCATCGACTTGGGCATTGTCGAGCACCTTGATTGTGTGCTTCAAGTTGTCAAAGGCAATCAGGGTCTGGACGAACAAAAAAAATATCTCCGGTAAGCCGAGCGGGTCCTCCTTGGTGCCGGCAATCCCATGGAACTGTTCGACGGCGTTATACGAGACGTAGCCGAGGGCACCGCCGAAAAACGGCGGAACGCCCGCCACCGTGACCGGCCGATAGTCCTTGAGGAGTTCCTCCAACGTCTTTAGCGGCGCTGGGGAGGTCAATCTTCGCGATTTGCCATGCTCGATGATCTCGACTTCCTGGCCGTGCGCTTTAAAGATTCGCTGCGGCCGAGTTCCTAGAAATGAGTAGCGCGCCCAGCGTTCGCTACCTTCAACGCTTTCGAGCAGGAAAGAATATTGATCGCGCTCCAGTCGTTTAAAGAACGAGAGGGGGGTTTCCAGGTCCATCAGCAGTTCTTGGTAGACCGGGATTAGGTTGCCCTGTTTGGCGAGCTGGCAAAATTCTTTATAAGTGGGTCGAATCATTTCAGGAAATGAAAAGGGCCATAGGTTTTCACCTAAGGCCCTCAAATCATTTACTTTTTTGATGGGAATCAGCCATGGTGAAGACGCTGTTTCTTTATCCAGCGCCACCACTCCAGAGCTAAACGGGAGGGTTTGACACGTTGCCGCATGTCGCCATATTGCCGTATTGATATTGGACGGTCAAGCCAATTTGCGCGCCGGGCGCTTGCCCTGATTGATCGGGCTCTCACAGGCGACATCACGCCAGATTGATTCAATGTTTGATTTTCGGAAGGAATTTAGTTCAGTGATTGCTGACCGTGCCTTAGTCAAAGTTTCCTTAAACCACGATGCCAGTGGCGCCGATCCGGCCGTCAACGTCGGTTTTCCTCAGTCCAGCTGTTTGACATAAACTAACTCCCGGGGTACGCTAAAACGCTTTTTTGGAACTGCTCTTCAGCTGGTTTAAATCACGATCCTCGCTTGAGGGGAATTTTCGAGGAGGAAACATGGTTCGGCGCGAAAAGTCCAATTACGTTATTCAGTCCGTGTCACACGCGCTCGATGTGCTGGAGCAGTTCCACGGCAATATCGACGAAATCGGCGTTACCGAATTGAGCAAACGATTGAAACTTCATAAAAACAACGTTTTCCGCCTGCTGGCCACACTCGAGGCGCGCGGCTATATCGAGCAGAACAAAGTCACTGAAAACTACCGTTTGGGGTTGCGCTGTTTGCAGCTTGGACAGACTTTCATTCATCAAATGGGATTGCTGCTGCAATCGCGGAGTGTACTGGAAGATCTGTCGCGTGCCACTCACGAGAGCGCCTATGTTGCAATTCGTAAAGGAAGCTCGATCATTCCGCTCGATTTCGTTGAGCCGGCGAGGACTGTGCGCGTGGTATCCTTCTTGGGTACGGTTCTGCCGGCCCACTGCACGGCAGCCGGCAAGGTGCATCTGGTCTATGAAACCGAAGGCACTCCGGGTCAGAATCTCCCGGAGCGATTGGAGCCGTTCACCGCCAGCACGATCGTCGACCAAAACGTATTGCGCGAAGAGATGAAATTCATCGGCGAAGCCGGGTATGCTGTCGAACGCGGTGAGTTCGCCGAGGACGTGAATGCGGTGGCCGTGCCGATTCGCGACTACACGCGATCGCTTGTCGGAACGCTGGTCGTGGTCGGGCCGGCGCATCGCTTAACCAATGAGGCGGTTGCCAACGATATCGCGCCGGTGCTGCTCCAAGCGGGAACCGAGCTTTCTAAACGGCTAGGCTTTCCCGGATGATGATCGAGTTAGCTGCGCGCTGGTGTCGCGGAGTGCTTGCAATCCAAAGCGCCAAGGCCGCTTTCCACTAAGACGATGCCTGGCTTTCGCCCGGCAAATCCATCCTCCAAATTTCCGGGGAGTGAAGCTCGATGACAATCGGCTGCCGCCGATCGAACGCATCTCGCCTCGTTTTTGACAAGCGCTTTAGCGCAACGGTAGTAATACTAAACGGAGGTTGATGGCTCGGTTATGCTGACCGTGATCGAAAAAATCATTTTTGTGTTACTTGCGCTGGGATCGCTCTACTATGGCGGCGGCAAATTCTACGCCGTTTATCGTACGATTGCGCGTGGTAAGCCGGATACCCGCTTCGATAATCTATCCGAACGCATTCGTCGGGCGATCTGGACCGTGCTCACGCAGCGCTCGGTGTTCAACGCCCGTCCCCTGGTTTCATTTCTTCACGCCCTGATTTTCTACGGCTTTGTTTTTTACTTTCTGGTCAATTTGATCGACGTGCTTGAGGGTTTCTTCGGGATTCACGCGCGCGGCGGCGCCTGGAATGGGTTTAGCTTGCTCGCCGATCTGCTTACCGCCAGCGTGTTGATCGGGATTGTTGGGATGGTGGTACGGCGGCTGGCGCTTCGACCCAGAGATTTTGAATTTCCTGCCAATGTGCCCGTCCAGCCTGAAGTGCGTCCGGGAATCTTTCGCGACTCGAGCATTGTCGCCGGTTTCATTATTTTTCACGTCGGCAGCCGTCTGCTTTTCAAAGCGACGCAGTTGGCATCCCAAGGAGCGGATTCATTCCAGCCGGTGAGCTCAGCATTCGCTATGCTATTTATCGGCGTTGGAAGCGATCAGCTAATATTCCTAAACCACTTGTTTTGGTGGGGCGCCTTGGGCTCGATTTTACTGTTTATCCCTTATTTCCCGCACTCCAAGCACATCCATATCTTTCTTGCGCCGATTAATCTGGCTCTAAAAAAGCATAAACCCGGAGCGCTGCAGCCGATGGACTTCGAAAAAGAAGAGGTCTTTGGCGCGGCGAAGCTCGAAGACTTCACGTGGCCGAGGCTGCTGGATTCCTACAGCTGCATCATGTGCAATCGCTGTCAGGATGTCTGTCCGGCGACGAATACCGGCAAGGCGTTGAGCCCGGCGGCGATTCTGATCAACGAACGGTACGAGCTGAATCGAATCTTTCCCGGTTTTTCCGCCGGCGCGGATAGTCCCCGGCCGCTGCTCGATTTTGCCCTCAACGAAGAGGCGGCGTGGGCGTGCACGACCTGTAACGCCTGCATCGAAATTTGTCCGGTTGGCAACGAGCAGATGCTCCATATCATCGACGTGCGGCGTGAGCGGGTGCTCACCGCGGCGGAATTCCCCAAGGGGCTGCAAAACACCTTCAATCACATGGAGCGCGCCGGGAACCCGTGGGGCATGGGCTCCGACGAGCGCCTGGCCTGGGCGAAGGATTTGCCCTTTAGCGTTGCGACTCTCGCGCAAAAACCCGATCCTGAAGTGCTCTATTGGGTCGGTTGCGCCGTGGCTTTCGATCCACGCGCGCAAAAGATCGCTCGTAGTCTGGCAACGATATTTAATGCTGCCGGGGTGGACTGGGCCGTGTTAGGCAAAGACGAAAAATGCACCGGTGACACGGCGCGGCGCGCGGGCAACGAGTATTTGTTCGCTCAGATGGCTGAAGAGAACATCGCGACGCTCAATGAGATCAAGCCGAAAATTATCGTGACGACTTGCCCCCACTGTTTTCACACGATCGCGAACGAATATCCACAATTCGGCGGCCGCTACGTCGTCAAACATCATGCGGAATACATCGACGAGCTGCTACGCGCCGGCAGACTCAAGCTGGCGGCCGACGGCGCCGCTTCGGTGACCTATCACGATCCGTGTTATCTCGGCCGCCACAACGGCGTGTTCGATCAGCCGCGTGGATTGATTCAGGCGACCGGAGCTAAAATCACCGAGCCGAGCCGTACCGGCAAAAACAGCTTTTGCTGCGGCGCCGGCGGTGGGCAGTTTTGGAAAGAAGAAGAGAAGGGCAAAGAGCGCGTCAGTACCAACCGCTATCGCGAGCTCAAACAGACCGGCGTGAAGACGCTCGCCACGGGATGCCCGTTTTGCATGCGCATGTTGACTGAAGAGGCCGCAAAAGAAGAACCGGCAACGGCCATGGAGATTTTGGATGTCGCCGAGATCGTTGCGAAGAATCTCGCCAGATAAGGCCTGGCTGCGGCGCTTCATTTTGCTGGTGACCGGTCTAGTCACGATAGGCAGTGCGGCAGCCTGCGAGGCGCAACCCAGGGTCGTGATTTCGACTCAGTCAGGTTCCGAGGTCGCTTTTCACGTCGAGGTTGCGGATACGCCGGCAAAGAGAGAGCTGGGCCTACAATATCGTAAAGAGCTGGGCATCGATCGCGGTATGATTTTTCTGTTTGCTGGGGAAGCGCCGCAGACTTTTTGGATGAAGAACACGCCGATTTCTTTGGACATGATCTTCATCAACCGCGATCGAAAAATCGTCGGTATCATCGAGCAGACGGTGCCCTATTCGCTCGAGTCACG
>Ga0075311_1000015_pt1 | contig 23937 bp, 22 predicted proteins | sample MayberryNE_Catta_FD_120044 | JGI IMG/M metagenome (GOLD analysis project Ga0075311, IMG submission 120044) | Natural and restored wetland microbial communities from the San Francisco Bay, California, USA, that impact long-term carbon... | ecosystem: Environmental > Terrestrial > Soil > Wetlands ...
GGCGGTTCGATGCCGAGGGTGAGGGCGCGTTCGAACCGAGGTCGAGGCGGCCCCGAACGAGCCCCACGGCGAGCACGGTGGAGGTCGAGGAGCAGGTCGTCTGTCTGCGCCCTCGTGGATGGTCGACGGATCCGCGTGCTGAGCCAGGAGGGCGAGCCGATCCGTGAACTGATCTCGATCCCACGCGGGACTACCAGCCTCACGAGCGAGCCTGAGACGTAGAACGATGTCCCGAGACACGTCGGCACGATGTCTCGCGACATCACATCGGTGCCCCCGGCAGGATTCGAACCTGCGCACCCGGCTCCGGAGGCCGGCGCTCTATCCCCTGAGCTACGGGGGCGGCGAGGCGAGTCTAGCAACCGCCCCATCCGTGCCTTCCGGGGGCGGCGCCGTGCAGACGCGCAGGTGCGCGTAGGTATCCTCGGTCGATGGGGGAGCCCGAGCCGCACGTGTTGGTGGTCGACGACGATCCGGTGATCGTGCGGCTGCTCGAGCTCAACTTCCGTCTCGGGGGGTTCCGCGTCTCGAGCGCCAGGCGGGGCGATCAAGCGGTCGACCGGGCGCTCGAGGTCTCGCCCGACGCCATCGTGCTCGACGTCACGATGCCCGGGATCGACGGGTACGAGGTGTGTCGTCGGCTCCGCGACGATCACGGCATGCACGAGGTGCCGGTCGTGCTGCTCACCGCCCATGCACAGGATGAGGATCACGCTCGTGGCGACGCGCTGGGCATCTCGGCGTACGTGACGAAGCCGTTCGATCCCGAGGTCCTGGTCGTGACCGTTCGTGAGGCCCTCCGGAGCGGAGGGCCGCCGTGATCGAGGATCGGCTCGTCGACGTGCTCAGCCGCGCGCTGGAGCAGGCAGCGCCGGGGCTGGGCATCGACGGTGAGCTGCCGACCCCGGAGCTGCTGGCCCCGAAGCGCCGTGATCACGGCGACTTCGCAACCAACGTCGCCCTCGAGCTCGCGAAGCGAGCCGGGAAGCCCCCACGGGAGGTCGCGCAGGCGATCGCCGACTCCCTTCCGCCCGAGCCGTTCCTCGAGCGAGCGGAGGTGGCCGGCCCGGGGTTCCTGAACCTGTTCGTCACGGACTCATGGCTGCACGACGCCCTGCGTGAGGTCGCCGCTGCCGGCGAGGAGTACGGCCGTGCCGATCCCCACGGCAAGCGCGTGCAGGTCGAGTTCGTGAGCGCGAACCCCACCGGTCCGCTGACGCTCGGGCACGCCCGGAACGCGGCGATCGGCGACGCGATCGCCCGCCTGCTCGAGGCAACAGGATGGACGGTCGAGCGCGAGTACTACTTCAACGACGCCGGCGGCCAGATGGACCGGTTCGGCGCATCGGTCGAGGCGAGGTTCCTGCAGCTGGTCGGCCGGGAGGCGACGGTGCCCGACGACGGCTACCGGGGTGCCTACGTCGAGGATCTGGCCCGGGACATCCTTGAGAGCGAGGGGAGCGAGCTCGCCGACCTTCCCGACGAGGAGCGGTTCCTGCGCATGCGCGCCGAGGGAGTCAGCCGCGTGCTGCGCTGGATCGAGGCCACGCTCGATCGGTTCGGCGTGCGGTTCGACGTGTACTTCAGGGAGTCCGAGCTCGAAGCCAAGGGCGAGATCGACGCAGCCGTGCGGCGGCTGCGTGAGTCGGGTGCTGCGTACGACTCCGAGGGAGCCGTGTGGTTCCGCTCGACCGATCACGGTGACGACAAGGACCGGGTCATCGTGCGCTCGAACGGGCAGCACACGTACTTCGGCGCCGACTGCGCCTACATCGTGGACAAGTTCGCGCGCGGGTTCGACCATCTCGTCTACGTTCTCGGCGCCGACCATCACGGCGACGTCGCCCGGTTGAAGGGCGCGGCCACGGCACTCGGGCACGATCCCGACGCGCTCGAGATCGTGATCTATCAGTGGGTGGCGTTCCTTCGCGACGGCGAGCCGGTGCCCATGGGGAAGCGATCGGGCAACTTCGTCTCGCTCGACCGACTGCTCGACGAGGTCGGGGTCGACGCCGCGAGGTTCCACCTGCTCCTGTTCTCGAACGACGCCTCGATCAACTTCGACATCGAGGAGGTGCGGCGCCGGTCGCTCGACAATCCCGTGTACTACGTGCAGTACGGTCACGCCCGCATCGCCTCCATCCTTCGGAAGGCGGCGAAGGAGGGGGTCGCGATGCGCCCGATCGACCAGGTCGATCTCGCGCTGCTGGCGACCGAACCCGAGACGGACCTGCTCCGAGGGCTGGCCGAGGTGCCGCGGCAGATCGCACAGGCGGCCGAGCTCCGTGCCCCGCAGCGGATCGCGCACGCCTCGCAGGACCTCGCGGCTCGGTTCCATCGCTTCTACACGGAATGCCGCGTGGTCTCCGACGACGACGCGCTCACGCAGGCTCGGCTCTGGCTCGCGTCCGGCACGAAGCAGGTCCTCGCGAACCTGTTGGGGCTGCTCGGCGTCTCCGCCCCGGAATCGATGGAGCGCGACGGCGACGATGCATGAGCCGGGACCGTCCGGCCCGTGGTCGGAACATGCCTCGTTCGGCGAGCGCGGGCTCGTGCTCGCCGGCGTGAGTGCCTCGTCGCTGGCGGAACGGTACGGAACGCCGCTGCTCGTGTTCGATGAGGGGGACTTGCGCTCCCGCTGTCGCCGGGTGCGCGCCGCGTTCCCTCAGCCGCTCTACGCGGTCAAGGCGTTCACCTCGTCGGCGGTGGTGCGTCTCGCGCTCGACGAGGGGCTCGGACTGCTGGCCGCCACCGGAGGTGAGGTCGAGGCGTGCCTGCGCGCCGGAGCCCCCGCGTCTCGGGTCGTGATGCACGGGAACGCGAAGACCGACGAGGAGCTCGAGCTCGCCGTCGACGCCGGCCTGCGCGTCGTGGTCGCCGACGGGCTCGACGAGCTGGCGCGGCTCGACGCGATCGCCCGCGAGCGAGGCCGGGTCCAGCCGGTGCTGCTCCGGGTCGTGCCCGACGTCGAGGTCGAGACGCACGAAGCGATCGCCACAGGTCACGATGCGTCCAAGTTCGGCACCCCGCCGGCGGCCGCCGTCGATGTGATCCTTGCCGCCGATGCGATGACGGGACTGCGGGTCGAGGGCGTGCACGCGCACGTCGGCTCGCAGGTGCTCGACGTCGAACCCTATCTGCGAACGGTCGACGCGCTGCTCGATGTCGCTGCCGACGTGCGCGCCCGGGCGGGGGTCGAGCTGGCCACGATCGACGTCGGCGGAGGGTTCGGGGTGCGCTACGTCGACGAGCGTCCGCTCACCCCCGAGGCGCTGGGTCCAGCGCTCGGCGAGCGCATCGGGCAGGGAGCGCGGCGGCGGGAGATCCCGACGCCCGCCCTGGTCGTCGAGCCCGGGCGATGGATCGTGGCCAATTCCGGCGTCACGCTCTATCGGGTCGTCGCCGAGAAGTCGGTGGCGGGCTCGGACGGCGAGCCCTCCCGACGGCTCCTCGCGGTCGACGGGGGGATGAGCGACAACATCCGGCCCGCGCTCTACGACGCGAGGTACACGGTCGCTCGCGCATCGCCGCCCACGGGCGACCCGGGGTTCGGGCCCGGGGAAGAGAGCGCCCCGTTCACGATCGTGGGGCGGCATTGCGAGTCGGGAGACACGCTGGCCGAGGACGTGGTCCTGCCGGAGCCGACGGGACCGGGCGACCTGCTCGCGTTCGCCGCGACCGGCGCGTACACCTATCCCTTGGCGAGCACCTACAACCGGGTCGGCCGCCCCGCGGTCGTGGCCGTGCGCGACGGCGTCGTGTCGCCGTGGCTGCGTCGTGAGGACGCGGGCGATCTCGACCGCCTCGAGGTCGGCGCCGTTCGAGACCAGGCCGCGAGTTCGCCCGAAGCCATCACCGTCCGGCCGGCACGACCCCAGGACGCCCGGCCCTACCTCGCGTTCTGGACCGCGATCGTCGAGGAGGGCCGGCACGTGCGCACCGAGCGTGTCACCGGAACCGTGCGCGGGTACCGGCGCCGGTTCCGGCATCCGTGGACCGACCGCGAGGCACAGATCGTCGCGGTCGACGGCGACGATCGCGTGGTCGGGCACGTCTACGTGCAGCGAGAGTCACACCCGGTCACCAGGCACGTGGCAACGCTCGGGATCGCGGTCGAGGCGGCCGCACGAGGCCGGGGCATCGGCTCCGCCCTGCTGGCCGAGGCGTTGCGATGGGCGCGATCGGTCGGGGTCGACAAGGTCGCGCTGTCGGTCTACCCGCACAACACGGGTGCGATCGCGCTGTACCGCAAGTTCGGCTTCGTCGAGGAAGGACGGCTCGCACGCCATTCCCGCAAGTCCTACGGTGACGAGGACGAGATACTGATGGCTGCCTGGATCGACGGGGGCGACGACGCGGGGGGCGCTCGATGAGCGAACGCACGGTCACGATCGGCCTGCTGGGGTGCGGCACGGTCGGCAGCGCCGTCGTGCGCGCGCTCCACGAGCGCGGCGACGACATCGCGATGCGTGCCGGCTGCCGGCTCCAGGTCACGCGCATCGCCGTGCGCGACCCCGATCGCGACCGCGACGTTCCGGTGCCGCGGAGCGTTTTCACGACCGACGCCGTCGAGGTCGTCGACGACCCCGAGATCGACCTCGTCTGCGAGACGCTCGGGGGGGTCGAACCGGCGCGCGCCATGCTGCTGCGCGCGCTCGCCTCGGGTAAGTCGGTCGTCACGGCGAACAAGGAGTTGCTGGCCGTCGCCGGCGGCGAGCTGTTCGAGGCCGCCGACGCGGCGGGCCGAGATCTGTTCTTCGAGGCGTCCGTCGGCGGCGGGATCCCGCTGATCCGACCGCTGAAGGAGTCCCTGGCGGGCGAGCGGGTCACACGATTGCTCGGCATCGTCAACGGCACGACCAACTACATCCTCACCCAGATGTCCCGGAACGGGTCGTCGTTCGACGAGTCGCTGGCCGAAGCCCAGCGACTCGGGTACGCCGAAGCCGACCCGACCGCCGACATCGACGGTTCGGATGCCGCGGCGAAGTGCGCGATCCTCGCGTCGATCGCGTTCGATTCCGGGGTCGTCGCCGGCGACGTCTACCGGGAAGGCATCACGTCGATCACGTCACAAGACATCGCCGATGCCGACCGCATGGGATACGTCGTGAAGCTCCTCGCGATCGCGGAGCTCGACGACGATGCGATCAGCGTGCGCGTGCACCCCGCCATGGTCCCTGCCGCGCATCCGCTGGCCGCCGTGCACGATGCGTTCAACGCCGTCTACATCGAAGGCCGGAGCGTGGGCCAGCTGATGCTCTTCGGGCCGGGAGCCGGTGGGGACCCGACGGCAACGGCGGTGGTGGGAGATCTCGTCGCCGCCGCTCGCAACCGCCTCACCGGTGGCCGTGCGATGGGGCACACCCGCACCGTGGACCGGCGCATCCGGCCGATGAGCGACACCAACGGCCAGTACTACATCAACCTGCACGTCGCGGACCGTCCCGGCGTGCTCGCCGAGATCGCGGGCGACTTCGGTCACAACGGTGTCTCGATCGAACGGGTCTGGCAGGAGGGGTTCGGCGACGAGGCCACCCTCGTCTTCATCACCCACCGGGCGCTGGAGGGTGCCCTGCAGAAGACACTGCAGGAACTGCGCGAGTCGCCGACGGTGCGTTCGGTGGCGAGCGTGCTCCGGGTGGAAGGTGAGGAGCCGTGAGCGGGACGCACCGATGACCGTTCGCACGGAGGGAGCCCACCAGTGGCGCGGGGTGATCGAGGAGTACCGCGCTCGGCTCCCCGTGGGCGACGCCACCCCCGTCGTGACCTTGCTCGAAGGCGGAACCCCGCTGGTGCGGTCGGGGCCGCTGAGCGACGAGACCGGCTGCGACGTCTGGCTGAAGTTCGAAGGGGCCAACCCCACCGGCTCCTTCAAGGACCGGGGCATGACGCTCGCGATCTCGAAGGCCCTCGAAGAGGGCGCCAAGGCCGTGGTCTGCGCCTCGACCGGCAACACGAGCGCGTCGGCCGCGGCGTACGCGGCGAAGGCCGGCCTGACCTGTGCGGTGCTCGTGCCGAAGGACAAGGTCGCGATCGGGAAGATGGCGCAGACGCTCGTGCACGGCGCGCGCGTGCTCGAGGTCGACGGCAACTTCGACGACTCGCTCCAGCTCGCGACCGATCTCGCGGATCGGTTCCAGGTCACCCTCGTCAACAGCGTGAACGTGTACCGGTTGCAGGGGCAGAAGACCTGCGTGTTCGAGATCGTCGACGCGATCGGCCGCGCTCCCGACCTGCACTTCGTGCCGGTGGGCAACGCCGGAAACATCTCGAGCCATTGGGCCGGCTACTCGGAGTACCTCGCGGACGGCGTGATCGTCGAGCCCCCGCGGATGATGGGGTTCCAGGCGCAGGGGGCGGCGCCGATCGTGCGAGGCGAACCGATCAAGGACCCGCAGACGATCGCAACGGCGATCCGGATCGGGAACCCCGCGTCGTGGGACAAGGCGGTGGCGGCCGCGAGGGAGTCCGAGGGTTCGATCGGCGCGGTCACCGATCGCGAGATCCTGGCGGCGTATCGTCGGGTGGCCCGCGAAGGGCTCTTCGCCGAGCCGGCCAGCGCGGCGAGCGTGGCCGGTCTGCTGCACCTCCACGCCGAGGGGGCAGTACCGAGCGGTGCCACCGTGGTGTGCATCCTGACCGGCCACGGGCTCAAGGATCCCGAGTGGGCGATCGCCGGCGCGGCGCATCCGGCCGCCGTGCCCCCCGATGCCGGCGCGGTCGCTGCCGAGCTCGGTCTGTAGGGCGCCGCCGCCGCGTTTAGGCTCGAGCGATGCGACTCACGGTCCGCGTCCCGGCGACCTCGGCGAACCTGGGTCCGGGATTCGACTGCTTCGGGCTCGCGCTGGAGCTGTGCAACGACGTCGAGATCGACACCGAGCGTGCGAGCGGCGTCACGTGGATCGGGGAAGGGGCAGGCGAGCTTCCGACCGACGGCTCCGATCTGATCCGGTCGACGATGCGCCGGGTGGCCGGTGACCGCACGCTGCCGGCCTTCGCGATGCACGGCATCAACCGGATCCCGCTTGCGAGGGGGCTCGGCTCGTCCTCCGCGGCCGTGGTGGCGGGGAGCGCGGCCGCGCTGATCCTGCTCGGCGACGATCCGTCGCCCGCCCGTGTGTTCATGCACGCGGCGTCGATCGAGGGCCACCCCGACAACGCGGCGCCCGCCTGTTTCGGCGGGTTCACGATCGCCGTGCCCGAGGGGCAGGCGACGCGGCTCGAGCCGAACGTCGACCTCCGGCCGGTGCTGCTGGTGCCGGATCACCTCACGATGCCGACTCGAGAGGCGCGCGCCGCCATGGCCGACCTCGTGCCTCGGGCGGATGCCGTCTACAACGTCGCGCACGCGGCGCTCGCGGTGCATGCGTTCACGCGCGATCCGTCCACGCTCGGCATGGCGCTCCGCGATCGCCTCCACCAGGATGTGCGGCTCCGGCTCGTACCCGAGGCCCGCGAGGTCCTCGAGGCGGTCCTGGATGCCGGTGTGCCGGCGTGTGTCTCGGGAGCCGGCCCGTCCGTCATCGCGTTCCCGGCCGCCGGGCAGGACGTGCCCGACCCCGGCTCGAGATGGCGCCTGGTGGAGGTGTCCGTGCGGCGGTCGGGTTTCGAGGTCGAACGGGTCTGAGATCGCTGGCTCAGCGTGCGCACACCCCGGTGTCGACCGATGCGATGAGGGCATCGGGGTTCTCGATCATGGGCAGGAACTCGCTCGTGACGATCGCGTATCCCACGTTCTCGTCGGCGACCGCGCTCGCGAAGACGAGTCCGGCCACCCTGCCGTCGGCCAGCACGAACGGTCCGCCGCTGTTCCCTCGCCGGATCGTCGCCTGCACCTCGTAGATGCGGCGCTCGACCTGGCCGTCGCCGTAGATGTTCCTGCCGACCGGTTCGATCACGGCGCGCACGGCCGCGCTGCCGGCGGTCAAGGAACGCCCTCCCGGATAGCCGAGCACGGCACCCGCGTCGCCTCGTTCCGCCTCGTCCCGCATGAGGGGAACAGCAGGCAGAGCGAGATCAGGAGCCCGAAGCACCGCGACGTCGAGGTCCGGATCGAACGCGACCACGATGGCTTCGGTCCGCATCCCCGCGAACTGCACCGATTGCTCGCTGGTGCCGGCCACGACGTGGGCGTTGGTGACCACCAGGTCGTCGTGAACGACGAATCCGCTGCCCTGGTTGACGAAGCCGCTGTTGCAGCCGCCTCCGAGGACCTCCACCGTCGAGTGCCGTGCCGCCCCGATCGCGGTCTTGAGCTGTTCCGCGTCGGGTGGATCGACAGGTGCCGAGGGTTCCTCCGGAAGCCCGACGAACACGTCCGGGTACCCGAGCAGCGACAGGAGTCGTCTGGCTTCGCCTTCGAGCGAGGGAGGCGGGGGCAGGGCGGCGTCGAGCGTCTGCACGATCTCGGATCGCCGGAGTCCGCGCGAGACGGCGGGGAAGGGGCCCTCGGCGAGGTTGAGAGCCAGCAGCCAGACGGTGAGCACCAGCGCGACGGCCGACACCGCCGACCCTCCCAGCGCGTCGACCATCCTGAGCGGCGTCCCGTGCGTCCGCCGACGGAGCTGGCTCCCGGCGATCCGGCCCAGGATGTTGCCGATCGCGCCGGCCACGAGGACCGTGGCGAGCACGAGGGCGAAGCCGGACGCCGGGGAGCTCGCCAGCTGAGTGACGCGGGGCGCCAGGGCGACGCCCACGAGCACGCCGGCGATCAGCCCGACGATGCCGATCACCTGCAGGACGGCTCCTCTGCGGTACCCCGAGTAGAGGGAACCGGCGAGCAGGGCGATCAGGATCACGTCGAGCCAGGTCATGGGAGCCGCCATCGTCCCACGCCGCCGTCGCCGAGTCGCGTGCCTGCGTCCGGGGACGGCGCCGCGGCACTAGACTGGAGGTCACCCGTGGTCACCATCGCGCACATCTCGGATCCGCACGTCGGCTCGCAGTTCTTCGTGCCCAACCTCATGAACCGGGTGATCGCGGAGCTCAACGAGATGCGTCCCGACGCGGTCGTCGTGAGCGGGGACCTGACGGCCGAAGGGTATCGGCAGGAATACAAGAACTGGGTCGCGTACGCCGAGCGCATCCAGGCTCCGATGCTGACCGTGCCGGGGAACCACGATTCCCGCAACGTCGGCTACCTGCATTTCGAGGATCTGATCGGTCCCCGCATGTGGTCACACGACGTCGACGGTGTGCGCATCGTGGGGGTGGACTCCAGCGAACCCGATCTCAACGAAGGCAAGGTCGGCCGGGTGCACTACGACTGGGTCCGGCGGCAGTTCGAGGAACCCGCCCAGCTCAAGGTGTTCGTGCTCCATCACCACCTGCTGCCGATCCCGGGAACGGGTCGTGAGCGCAGCACCGTGATGGACGCCGGCGATCTGCTCGAGGTGCTCATCCACGCGGGGGTGCATGTCGTGCTCTCCGGCCACAAGCACGTGCCCTACGTCTGGCGGCTGGAAGGCATGTACGTCGCCAACGCCGGCACGGTATCGTCGCTCCGCGTCCGCGGCTACACGAAGCCGTGCTACAACGTGTTGGAGTTCGACGACGGCCAGGTGCGCATCCTGCGCCGTTTCCCGTTCGGCGAGAGCCACGTGATGACGCACTTCTCGCTCGCCGGTGACCAGTTCCACCGGGAACACGAACAGCCCGTGCAGGAACGTACGGTTCCGGTCGGCGACTAGCCGCGCCGAGCTCCCCACATCCACATGCCCCTCGAAGGAGGCGATACCCCGATGCGAACCGTCGTGCTCGTGGACGGCGAGCATTATCCGCCCGTGACCCGATGGGGGATCGAGACCGCGATCGAACGAGGACACGAGGTCGTCGGCGCTCTCTACGTCGGGGGGATCGAAAAGATCGATCCTCGGGCGTTTCCCGACGTCGGGGTCCCGACCCTCACGGCGGGCGACGATCGCATGGCGACCCTGGCCCGGGCGATCGACGACTGGAGGCCGGACGTGGTGCTCGACCTCTCCGACGAGCCGGTGCTGGGCTACCGGGAGCGCATGGAGCTCGCGGGCGTCGTCCTCTCGCGTGGCATCCGATACGAGGGAGCCGACTTCCGGTTGGAGCCGCCCACCGACGGCGGGCCACCGGTCGATGCGCCGACCCTGGCCGTGATCGGCACCGGCAAGCGCACGGGCAAGACGGCCGTCAGCGGGCAGATCGCGAGGCTCGCTGCCGGCCGAGGCGAGGATCCGATCGTCGTCGCGATGGGCCGGGGCGGGCCGGCCGAGCCCCAGATCGCCGAAGCAGGGACCGTCGATCTGGAACGCCTCGTCGAGCTGGTGCGCGACGGCGAACACGCCGCCTCCGACTACCTCGAGGATGCGATGACCACGGGCGTGACGACGATCGGGGCGAGGCGCGTGGCCGGAGGCCTCGCCGGGGGCGCGTACGCGACGAACGTGCGCCGGGCCGCCGAGCTCGCGGCCGCCCGGCGGCCCGGGTTGGTGGTGCTCGAGGGGAGCGGCGCCACGGTGCCCCCGGTGCCCTGGGACGCGGCCGTGCTCGTGGTGTCCGGCGCCGCGCCGCCGGAGTATCTGGGCGGATACCTGGGTCCGTACCGCATGTTGCGGTCCGACCTGGTCGTTGTTACCATGGCTGTCGGCCCGCTGGCCGGGCCCGAGAACCTCTCCGCGCTGCGATCCCACGTCCTCCGGTTCTTCGACGAGTCGCAGTTACTGATCACCGATCTCGTCCCCGTTCCGTTGGCCGAAGTACGGGATGCGCGGGTGTTCTTCGCCACCACCGCCCCCGGGGGCGTCGCCGCTCGCCAGGTCGAGCACCTGCGAGAGGCGAGCCGTTGCGAGGTGGTGGGGTGGAGCGCACGGCTGGCCGATCGGGTCGGCCTCGCGGAGGACCTCGACGCAGCCCAGGAGTACGACGTCCTCCTCACGGAGCTGAAGGCCGCCGCCGTCGACATCGGCGTCGCGCGGGCCCTGGCCCGGGGGGCGGAGGTCGTGTTCGTGGACAATCGAGCGGTGGTCGTGGAGGGGTCGACCGACCTCGACACGTCGTTGGGCGAGGTCATCGATCTCGCGAGGCGACGAGGTGCGCGACGAGAGACGAACCCGTGAGCCAACACATCGATCCGGATGAGGGCCAGTCGGTGAACCTGAGGGAAGCGAAGACGCAGCACATCGTCATCACCGACCGTGAGCCCGGTCTGCCCTTCTCCAAGGGGCTGATGGCCTCGCAGGTCATGGTCACCGGGCTCTCGCCGTACCGGGCGTACCAGGTCGCCGAGGAGATCGAGGATCGGCTCCGGAGCCAGGGCCGCGCCTCGGTCAGCTCCGACGAGATCGCCGACGTGGCGCTCGCCGTGATCGACGAGATCGCCGGGGAGCGCTACGCGAAGAACTTCCTGCGCTGGCGCGACGTCGAACGGCTCGACGTTCCGTTGGTGATCCTGATCGGCGGTACCACGGGCGTGGGCAAGTCGACGATCGCCACGCAGCTCGCGGCTCGTCTCGGCATCGTGCGGGTCGTCGCGACCGACGCGATCCGCGAGGTGATGCGGTCGATGCTGTCGTCAGAGCTCATGCCGACCTTGCATACGTCGTCGTTCCATGCCGACCGCGCCCTTCGGGAGCCGCCCGGGACCTCGGCCGATGCGTTGTTGCTCGGCTTCCGTGAGCAGACCGCGGCGGTCGCGGTGGGCGTCAACGCATTGATCGAACGCGCGGCGACCGAGGGCACGAGCATCGTGATCGAGGGCGCCCACATCGTGCCGGGATTCGTCGACGTCGAGTCACATCGCGACCGCATCCTGTCGGTGCCGTTCATCCTCGGCGTCGACGACGAGGGACGGCACCTCTCGCACTTCGCGACGCGCGAGGACGCGATCGCCGCGCGCCCCGCGGAGCGGTATACGGAAGGTTTCGAGAACATCCGCAGGTTGCAGCGGTACGTGAAGAGCCAGGCCCTCTCACACGGTGTGCCGGTGCTGCCGAACTACAGCTTCGACCAGGCGATCGCCGTGGTGATGGATCTCGTGATGGAGCGCACCACGCAGCGTGCGGCCGAGATCCGCGAGGCCACCGAGGTCACCGCCGAGCCCGACGGCTCTGGTTCCCGAACCGGGAACGATCGAGCGGACGAGGCCGTGGTCATCGATCCAGTAGGAGGACAGACGACATGAGGTTGTTCCTCGACACAGCCGACATCGACGAGATCCGCGAGATCAACAGGTGGGGTGTGCTCTCCGGGGTCACGACGAACCCGTCCCTCGTGGCGAAGGAAGGGGAAGAGCCCGACCTCGTCTGGAAGGAGATCCTCGAGACCGTCCCGGGCGACATCTCGCTCGAGACGACCGAACCCGAGGCCGACGCGATGTACGAGCAGGGGGTGAAGCTCTCGCAGATGGCGACGAACGCCGTCGTCAAGGTGCCGATGACCCCCGACGGGCTCGCCGCAGGCAAGCGACTCGTGGCCGACGGCATCAGGATCAACGTCACCCTGGTGTTCTCGCCGGCCCAGGCGATCCTGGCCGCCGAGGTCGGCGCGTACATCGTGTCGCCGTTCCTCGGCCGCCTCGACGACGTCGGCAGTGACGGCATGGGCATGCTGAGGGCGATCACCGAGATCTATGCGGTGCAGGGGTACGACACGAACGTGCTCGCGGCCTCGTTGCGTCACCCGATGCATGTCGTGGACGCGGCCATCGCGGGCGCCGACATCGCGACGATGCCCCACGACGTCTTCACGAAGCTCGTGAAGCACCCGCTCACCGATGTCGGCCTCGAGAAGTTCCACGCCGACTGGCTGACGCTCCAGAGCGACCTGAAGGGAGAGGCATAGCCTCATGGACACCACGATCGACCGAAGCGCCCTCGAGCAGAAGCTCATCCCCGAGCTGCAACGCATCGCCCAGGACCTGGGCATCGAGGGCACCCAGCGCCTGCGGAAGGCGGGCTTGATCGACGCGATCGTCGCCCAGGGCGGCAACGGTTCCGGTGAAGGCGGCGCGGCAGCGGAATCGGCGTCGGTCGCCGTTGCCGAGCGTGCCGATGCCGAGGCCGCGGAGACGTCCGAGGACGGCTCACCCGCCTCCGGAGCCGGAACCTCCACCCTCGAACCCGCCGCCGGAGACGGCTCGGGAGACGAGCGCCCCGACCGAGGCGAGGACCGTCCCCAGGATCGCGATCGGGTCGAAGATCGAGGACGGAGCCGCGGAGGCCGTGGACGAGTCGATCGCGAGGAGCGCGGCCGCGAACAGGGCGGGAACCGCGACCAGGGCGGGAACCGCGACCAAGGACAGGGTGGCGGCCAGGAGCGCGGCCGCCGCCAACGCCCGTCGCGTGAAGACCGCCGCCGCATGCGTGAGGAGCGTCGGCTCCGCGAGGAGCAGGAACGGGCCGAGGAGCTGAAGAACGCTCCGACCAGGTCCGGCATCCTCGACCTGCTGCCCGACGGGTACGGGTTCCTGCGAACGTCCGGTTACGCTCCCGGGCCCGAGGACATCTACGTCTCGGTGTCGCAGGTGCGGAAGGCGACGCTCCGCAAGGGCGACGTCGTGGCCGGCAAGGTGCGTCGTCCCCGCGACAACGAGAAGTACCTGGCCCTGCTCGACGTCGAGACCGTGAACGAGCAGGACCCGGAGCAGGCCAAGGAGCGGCCCAACTTCGACAAGTTGACCCCGCTGTTCCCCGATGACCGGTTCCGGCTCGAATCGGGTCCGACGGCCGTCGCCGAGCGCATCATCGACATGATCGTGCCGATCGGGAAGGGCCAGCGCGGCATGGTGGTCTCACCGCCGAAGGCCGGCAAGACCACGATCCTCAAGCAGATCGCGAACGGCATCCTCGCTTCGAATCCAGAGGTTCACCTGATCGTGCTGCTCGTCGACGAACGCCCCGAGGAGGTCACCGACTGGCAGCGGACGGTCACGGCCGCCGAGGTGGTGTACTCCACGTTCGACAAGCCGACCGACCAGCACATCCAGATCACCGAGCTCGTGCTGGAGCGGGCCAAGCGGCTGGCCGAGGCGAAGCAGGACGTCGTGATCATGCTCGACAACCTCACCCGGCTCGCCCGCGCCTACAACCTGAGCATGCCCGCGAGCGGCAAGATCCTCTCGGGCGGCATCGACGCCTCGGCGCTGTATCCGCCACGGCGGTTCTTCGGCGCGGCTCGCAACATCGAGGAGGGCGGTTCCCTCACGATCATCGCGAGCGCCCTGGTCGAGACCGGCTCCCGTATGGACGAGGGCATCTTCGAGGAGTTCAAGGGCACCGGGAACATGGAGCTGCGCCTCGATCGTCAGCTCGCCGAGAAGCGGATCTTTCCGGCGATCAACGTCGACGCCTCGAGCACGAGGAAGGAAGAGCTCCTGCTGCCGCCCGAAGAGCTGGCGCTCGTCATCAAGCTCAGGCGGGTGCTGCACGCGCTCGACCCGGCGGCGGCCCTCGAGCTCCTGACCGACAAGATCCGCGCGACGAAGTCCAACGAGCAGTTCCTGAAGGAGATCGCGAAGAGCGGCAACTGATCCGCGGGGCGCGCGAGGAATAGCCGAGCGTTGTTCGAGGTGCGAGGTACGCTCGTGCGGGTCGGCGAAGGAGACGACGGAACATGAAGCAGGGAATCCACCCCGAATATCAGATCGCGAACGTCCACTGTTCGTGCGGGAACACGTTCCAGACCCGCTCCACGGTGAGCGAGATCCGGGCCGAGATCTGCTCGAACTGCCATCCCTTCTACACGGGGAAGCAGAAGCTGGTCGACACCGGCGGCCGGGTCGAGCGTTTCCAGAAGCGGTACGCCAAGACGCAGGCCGCCCAGCAGGCGGCGAAGAAGAGCTAGAGGCTCGTGGCCGACGACCCGGCGGCGGCACCGTCGCCTGCCTCGCACCTCTACGGCGGGCAGGCCGTCGTCGAGGGCGTGATGATGCGGGGCGCCCGTCACTGGGCGGTCGCCGTCCGCAGGCCGTCGGGCGACATCCACCTGGAATCGCACGGCATCGACTCGGTGGCCGAGCGGCATCCGATCCTCCGCAAGCCCTTCCTGCGAGGGGTCATCGTGCTGGGCCAATCGCTGGCCATCGGCATGCGGGCGCTGATGGTCGCGGCGAACCAGTCGGTGGACGACGACGAGCAGCTCACCTCCAGGCAGATCGGCGTGTCGCTCGCGATCGCGATGCTGCTGTTCATCGGGGTGTTCATCCTCGGTCCCACGACCCTGTTCACCTGGGTGGAGGGCCGGCTCGGCCAAGGGGTTCCCCTGTTGGTCGGCGAGGGCGTGTTCCGGGTCGCGTTGTTCGTGGGCTACCTCTGGCTGATCGGTCGCACGAAGGACATCCATCGAGTCTTCGAGTACCACGGCGCCGAACACAAGACGATCGCCGCGTACGAACACGACGACGAGCTCGTCCCGAGCAACGTGGATCGCTACCCCAAGGAGCACGTGCGGTGCGGCACGAACTTCCTCATCATCGTCATGATCATCACGATCTTCGTCTTCACGCTGTTCGGCACGCCGGGCCTGGTCTGGCGGGTGGCCTCCCGGATCTTGGCGATCCCGGTCATCGCCGGGATCGCGTACGAGGCCTTGCGGCTGGGGGCGCGCTTCCAGGGCTCGCTCGTCATGCGCGTGTTGATGGCGCCCGGCATCTGGTTGCAGAAGATCACGACCCAGGAACCCGACGACGCCCAGATCGAGGTGGCGATCGCGTCGTTCGACGAGGTGCTGCGGCGAGAAGAGGAGGCCGCTCAGGCGCAGGGCTGACCCCCGCTTCCCGAGCCGTCGAACCCTGTGGCGGAAGCGGTGACGGGCCACGGCCATTGCGCCGACGGGGGCCTTTCCAGCAAGATGCACACGATGGCCGCGCCGGGTTCCCCGGCAGAAGGGAACGATCCGCTTGTCCGATGAGCAGCGTGAACCGTCGCTCGTGACCGGCGCAGAACAGATCCGGCAGCGCGAGTTCGCGACGGTGCGTCGAGGCTACGACCCGGACCAGGTTCGGGCCTATCTGGGGTCGCTCGCGGCCCGCGTCGACGAGCTGGAACGGGCGCTCGCCGAGTCTCGGGCGCGGATCGGCGAGCTCGGATCGGCGCCCCCGACGTCGGAGCCGAACCCCTACGAACGGTTGTCCGAGCGGTTCGCCGGCGTGCTCGCATCGGCCGACACCGAGGCGCGGCAGGTCGTCGACGAGGCGAAGAGCGAGGCCGCGCGCATCAGGTCCGAGGCGCAAGCGCAGGCCGAGGATCTCCGCAACCGGAGCTCACGCTCGCTGATCGCCGCGCAACAGGAATCCGACCGCATGCTCGAGAACCTCGCGACACGACGAGCTTCCATGCTCGGTCAGCTGCACGACATGCAGGCCCGGCTCCTGGCGGTCGCCGACGATCTCGAGGTCGCGATACAGCCCGCCTCCGATGCAACCGCCCCGCCGGCACCGCCGACCGTCGTCCCCGAGGCGGCCGGCGCACCCGAGGGTGCCGCCGCGCCGGAGGCCGCCCCCGCGCCGGAGCCCGTGCCCAGCCACGCGGTCACGTCCGCCGCCTCGCCCACCAGCGAGCCTCCGCGCAGAGCCGACACGCGGTCGGCCGAGGCCCCCGCTTCACAGCGGGAACGTCCGGCGGTCGATGTCGGGATCGCTGCGTTGTTCGACGACCCTCCCGCCGACGAGGTGGACCTGCCCGATCTCAGCGGCATCGACCTGGACCTCGATCTCGACGACGAGCGGGGAGAACGGTAGGTCGCCGGGCGTTCGCCCGGTCCGCGAGCGATCCGTCGCTCTCCTTGGCATGATCGACGACGTGACCGACGACTTCGACACACGACTCGGGGAGATCCGGAACCGTCACGAACGGATCGCTGCCGAGATGGCCGAGCCGGGGGTGGCCACCGATCCCGAGCGGCTCAGGTCGCTCGGCAAGACCTACGCCGAGCTCGAGGAGATCGTCGTGCCGTATGGGGAGTATCGCGACGCGATCGAGCAGGCCGCCGATGCACGCGAGCTGGCCGCTCGGGAGTCAGATCCGGAGATGACGGCCTTCCTCGAGGAGGAAGCCGCCGAGGCCGCGGCCCGGGCCGCGGAGATCCGTGCCCGCCTCGAAGCGATGCTGGTGCCGAAGGATCCCAACGACGGCAAGGACGTGATCGTCGAGATCAGGGCGGGCGCCGGCGGCCAGGAGGCCGCCCTGTGGGCGGGCGACCTCTACGAGATGTACCTGCGCCTCGCGGAGCGCCATCGCTGGAAGACCGATGTCCTGTCCAGCTCGCCGAGCGACATCGGCGGCTTCAAGGAGGCCGTCCTCGAGGTGCGGGGCCGCGACGCTTACGCGCGGCTGAAGCACGAATCGGGCGTGCACCGAGTGCAGCGGATCCCGGTCACGGAGTCCTCGGGGCGCATCCACACCTCGACCGCCACGGTCGCGGTGCTGCCCGAGGCGGAGGAGGTCGAGGTGGAGATCCGACCCGAGGACCTCGTGATCGATGTCTACCGCTCGAGCGGTCCGGGCGGGCAATCCGTCAACACGACCGACTCTGCCGTGCGCATCGTGCACGTGCCGACCGGCATCAAGATCGAATGCCAGGAAGAGCGGTCGCAGCTGCAGAACCGCGAGAAAGCGATGCGGTACCTGCGCGCCCGGCTGTTGCAGCGCGCCCAGGACGAGGCGGCCGCGAAGGAAGCGGCGGCGCGCCGTTCACAGCTCGGATCGGGCGACCGCGCGGAGAAGATCCGAACCTACAACTTCCCCGACGGACGCGTGACCGACCATCGCATCAAGCACACCTCTCATCGGCTCGCGGAGGTGCTCGAGGGCGGTGGCGAGCTCGACGTCTTCATCGACCGGCTGAACGCGGTCGAGCGGGCCGAACAGCTCTCCGGCGATGACGGGCGGTCGTGATGAGGCCGTCCCTGGTGGTGCGCCGGGCGGCCGAGTACCTCGAGCGCCACGACGTCGAGGCGCCGTTGCCCACCGCGGAGCGACTCCTGATCGACGTGCTCGGCACCGATCGCGTCGGGATCTACCGCCGCGAGGAGCCGCTGCGGAGCGCCGAGGCCAGGGCGTTCGGGCGGGCGCTCTGCCGCCGATGCGCCGGCGTTCCGACCCAGCACCTCACGGGCGAAGCCGGGTTCCGGCGGCTCGTGCTCACCGTGCGTCCCGGGGTCTTCGTGCCCAGGCCCGAGACCGAGGTCGTGGTCGACGCCGTCCTCGAGGTGCTCGGCTCCCGCCGTCACCCCGTCGTCGTGGATGTGGGCACGGGAACCGGCGCGATCGCGCTGGCCGTGAAGCAGGAGCGCCCGGACGCCACGGTGTGGGCCCTCGATCGTTCCTCCGAGGCGATCGAGCTGGCCGAGGAGAACGCCCTGCGGACCGGCCTCGAGATCCGCCTCGTTCGGAGCGATCTGCTGACGGATCTCGACGACGCGGCCGTCGGACGGATCGACCTCGTGGTGAGCAATCCGCCGTACATCGAGCCGCACCGAGACGGGACCCTGCCACCGGAGGTGCGGGCCGATCCGAGCGGGGCGCTGATCGGCGGCATATCGGTGTACGCGTCGCTGTTCTCGCAGGCGGCGGCCCGACTCGAGCCCGGCGGCGCCGTCGTCGTCGAGATCGACGAACGGGATGCCGCGGCGGTCTCGAGGGCCGCCGCCGACGCCGGCGCGGTCGGGACCTCCGTGCGCTCCGATCTCACCGGCCGCGACCGAGTGATCGTCGCGACGTGGCCGTGACCGCCGGAACGGTGGAGGCCGCGGCGGAGGCCGCCCTCGCAGGGTCGCTCGTCGTGTTCCCGACGGACACCGTCTACGGGATCGGCACGCGCCCCGATCGTCCAGAGGCGACCGCCGGCCTGTTCCGGGCGAAGGGGCGTGAACGTGGAACGGCGCTGCCCGTGCTCGTGCCCTCGCTCCACGTCGCTCGAGAGGTTGCGGCGTTCGACGAGCGGGCGGAGCGTCTCGCGGCGGCGTTCTGGCCGGGGGGGCTCACCCTGATCCTGCCGCGCACCGTCGCATCGTCGGATTGGGATCTCGGCGGCGACGGGGCCACCGTCGGGCTCCGCATCCCCGCCCATCGGCTCGCCTCGGCCGTGCTCGCGGCTGCGGGGCCGTTGGCCACGTCGAGCGCGAATCGATCGGGGGAACCTCCGGCGACGACGTGTGCCGGGGTGCGCCGGACGTTCGGCGATCTCGTGGCCGCCTACGTCTGTTCCGACGATCCCGTGGACGGTGCCGCCTCGAGCGTGCTGGACCTCGCCCACGGTGCACCCATCCTCGTTCGGAGCGGAGACGTGGCGTCCGAGGAGATCGAGCGATTCCTTCCCAGAGGGGAGGCACTGCTAGACTCGCCCCCCTCGCCATGAGCTCGATCCTCGCCGTCTGCACGGGCAACATCTGCCGGTCCCCCATCGCCGAGGGGCTGTTGCGGCAGGCGTTGACATCGCGGTTCGGCGCCGAGGCCCCGTCGATATCGTCGGCGGGCATGTGGGGGGTCGAAGGCTCGAGCGCGACCCCCGAGGCGGTCGCCGCAGCTGCGGAGCGCGGCGCCGACATCGGGAACCACGTCGCCCGCAGGGTCTCCGCGATGCCGCCGATCGACGACGACCTGGTGCTCTGCATGGCTCGTGAGCATCGAGATGCGCTCGTCGACATGGACGAGCGGTTGCGGGATCGCGTGTTCACCTTGAAGGAGTTCGTGCGCCTGGTGGAGTCGCTTCCTCCGGTCGTCGAGGGCGACGGGCCCGAGTCCTTGTCCGGGCGCGTGGCGGAGACTGCGGCGGCCCGCGCCGACGGGTTCTCCGGGAATCCGCACGACGAGGACGTGGTGGATCCGCTCGGGTTGCCGATGCAGAGCTATCGAGCCGTCGCATGGGAGCTCGACGAATGGATCGGGAGACTGGTCGAGGGGCTGTACGGTCCGGTGGCGGTACGCGCGGCGAGCGAAGGTTGAACCGAGCACCGGGGTGGAGACGGGACGCATCCCGAGCGGAACGAGGGGAGATGTCGTGATGGGTGAGCGAGAGTACGCGGCCGACTGGGAGGCTCTGAAGGCCACCGATCCGGAGGTCGCCGCGGCCATCTCGGGGGAGCTCGAGCGCGAGCGCACCGAGCTCCGGCTGATCGCGTCGGAGAACTACGCGAGCCCGGCGGTCCTGGCGGCGATCGGGTCGACGATGAACAACAAGTACGCCGAGGGGTATCCCGGCCGCCGCTACTACGGTGGGTGCGAGTTCGTCGACGTGACCGAGCAGCTCGCGATCGACCGGGCCAAGGAGCTCTTCGGCGCCGACCACGCGAACGTGCAGCCCCACGCCGGCGCACAGGCGAACATGGCGGTCTTCGGGGCGTTCCTGACCCCCAACGACCCTACCGACTCGGTGCTCGGCATGGTGCTCGCCCACGGCGGGCACCTCACCCACGGCTCGCCGGTCAACGTCAGCGGCATGTGGTTCAACTTCGTCGGCTACGAGGTCGACCGCGAGACCGAACAGCTCGACATGGATCGGGTTCGAGATCTCGCCAAGGAGCACCGACCCAAGATCGTGCTCGCCGGGTACACGGCCTACCCGCGAGAGATCGACTTCGCGGCCTTCCGTGCGATCGCCGACGAGGTCGGGGCGCTGCTCTGGGTCGATGCGAGCCATTTCATCGGACTGGTTGCCGGCGGTGCCTACCCCTCGCCCGTGCCCCACGCCGACGTGGTGACCTTCACGACCCACAAGGCGCTGCGCGGTCCGCGGGGAGCGATGATCCTCTGCCGCGAGGAGCACGCCAAGGCGATCGACAAGGCGGTGTTCCCGATGATGCAGGGGGGTCCGCTCGAGCACTGCATCGCCGGCAAGGCCGTGGCCCTCAAGGAAGCGTCGACCACCGAGTTCCACGACTACGCCGAACGCACGGTGCGTGACGCTCGGGCGCTGGCCGCCGGCCTCACCGACGAAGGGCTCCGGATCGTCTCCGGCGGCACGGATTCGCACCTGCTGCTCGCCGATCTGCGTCCCCTCGGCATCGACGGCAAGGTCGCGGAAGCGGTCTGCGACGAGGTGGGCATCGCCCTGAACAAGAACCAGATCCCGTTCGACCCGAACCCACCGTCGGCGCCGTCGGGGATCCGGGTCGGCACGCCGGGTCCGTCGACGCTCGGCATGGACGAGCCGGAGATGCGTGAGATCGCGAGCATCATGGCCGACGTGCTGAAGGCGTCGGAGGATCAGGGGATCAAGGAGAAGGCGCGGAACCGGGTGCGCGACCTCATGCAGCGGTTCCCCGTCTACCCCTGACGTGGCGGCCGTGATCGACGGCTCCGCTTGCGGCACCGGGGGTGGGGCCCGCACACTGGCACCACCGTGAACGCCTATCTGGTCATCTTCCTCGTGAGCGCGGGGACCACGTTCATGGTCACGCCCCTCGTCCGCCGCCTCGCGATCCGTGGGGGAGCGATCTCCCAGCCGAACGACCGCACCGTGCATGCCACCCCCACGCCGACGATGGGTGGCATCGCGATGTACGTGGGATTCCTCGTGGCGATGGGCATCGCGTTCGTGCTCCCGGCGTTCTCCGACGTGATCCGCGGCAGCCCGGTGCCGTACGCGGCGCTCGCCACCTGCTCGCTGATGGTCGGTCTCGGTGCGATCGACGACCGTCGCGGCATCACCGCGCTGACGAAGTTCACGGCCCAGGTGTTCATCGGGGGCGTGCTCGTGCTGATGGGCGCAACGCTCCTGTACTTCTGGATCCCCGGTCTCGGCGTGGTGGTGCTCGACCCCGACCTGGCCGTGCCGCTCACGATCCTGTGGGTCGTCGCGATCGCGAACGCCGTGAACCTCGTCGACGGGCTCGACGGACTGGCGGCGGGCATGATCGCGATCGCGGCGGCCGCGTTCTTCGTGTACACGATCCGCACGCCGAGCACCTTCGGCGACGTCTCGCCCGCCGCGCTGCTCTCGGCCATCACGGTGGGCGTGTGTCTGGGGTTCCTTCCCTGGAACTTCCATCCCGCGAAGATCTTCATGGGCGATTCGGGCTCGTTGCTGCTCGGCATGCTGCTCGCGATCGCCACGATCGACGGGGTGGGGCTCAATCCGCTGCCGCCGAGCGGCGGCGACATCGCCGCGATCGCGGGCGTGCTGGTCGTGCCGCTGCTCGTGCTGTTCATCCCTTTCCTCGACGTGGCGCTCGCGATCGCCAGGCGCACCTGGCGTGGGCAGGGCATCGGCAACGCCGACAAGGAGCACATCCACCATCGACTGATGGACATCGGCCACAGCCATCGCCGGGCGGTGCTGCTGATGTACCTGTGGAGCGCGTTGATCAGCGCGAGCGCCCTGGCGGTAGGTCTGATCGACGGCCGGACGACGGTTGGACTCGTGCTGCTCGCGGCCCTGGTGCTCTTCCTCATGACCGCCCTGCCGGCTCTCGATCGCTGGCGCCGCAGGAGTGATGGGCCGTCGGAGGCTCGGGAAGCGGGCACGCCGGCCTCGTCCGCTTCGGAACCGTCGGGCTGATGACGCGGAAGAACACCCCTTGTCCGTTCCGTACAAGTGGTCGATGATGCATCTCCGAACCCGCGGGTTCCTCACTACGTACTGACAGGTGATGATGCCGCCCGTTCCGACGCGGTGCGTCCCGGCGGGGGGCCGAGGAGGGAGAGCGCGTGCCGAACGAGATCGACGTTCGACTGGAACGCGTCACGAAGATGTTCGCCGACGTCGCCGCAGTCGACGATCTGTCTCTCGACATCGAAGAAGGAGAGTTCTTCTCGATGCTGGGGCCGTCGGGCTGCGGAAAGACCACGACGCTCCGCATGATCGGCGGCTTCGAGGACGCCACCTACGGCACGGTCTACCTCGGTGGTCGTGACGTCACCGACCTCCCTCCGTACAAGCGCGACGTGAACACGGTCTTCCAGAGCTACGCGCTCTTCCCCCACCTCGACGTGAAGGAGAACGTGGCCTTCGGCCTGCGGCGCAAGAAGGTCGACAAGGCCGAGATCGAGACCCGGGTCAAGGAGGCGATGACGCTCGTCGACCTGATCGGCTTCGAGAGCCGCAAGCCCCCGCAGATGTCAGGCGGGCAGCAGCAACGCGTCGCGCTCGCCCGCGCACTCGTGAACCAACCGAAGGTGCTGCTGCTCGACGAGCCGCTCGGCGCCCTCGACCTGAAGCTCCGCAAGCAGATGCAGCTCGAGCTCAAACGCATCCAGCAGGAGGTCGGCATCACGTTCATCTACGTGACGCACGACCAGGAAGAGGCGATGACGATGTCGGACCGGCTGGCCGTGATGCGCCTCGGCAGGATCGAGCAGCTCGGCGACCCCGAGACGGTCTACGAGAACCCCGACACCGAGTTCGTGGCAGGGTTCCTGGGCTCCGCGAACATGCTCGAGGGCGAGCTGAAGGAGGGCTCGAACGGCGTGTCGACGGTCGCCCTCACCGCGGGCGGCACGGTCACCGTTCCGACCGCTCGCGTGCCCTCCGACGTGCGGGGAACGGTCAAGGTCGGCGTCAGGCCCGAGAAGCTCACGATCACGCGCGGCGAGGACGCGGCCGTACCGGCCGGGTTCAACCACGTCGCGGGGCGGGTCACGATGACGACCTACATCGGCGTGAGCCACCAGTACAAGCTCGAGTCCGTGGGCGGCACGATCATGACCGCCTACGTGCAGAACCTCGGACACGAGGAGGCACCCCGGCAGGGCGAGTCCGTCACGGTCTCATGGAAGCCCGAGCACACGTTCGCGGTGGCCCCCCAAGAAGGTTTGGTCATGGAGGAGGAAGAACTATGACGGAGGACCGCAGGCAGCCCGATCCTGCGTTCGCGGGCGCGCTGGCGCGTGGCATGACCCAGCGCAGGCTCTCGCGCCGCAACCTCATCAGGTACGGCGGCGCCACCGTGGGCACCCTGAGCTTCGCCTCGATCCTCGCCGCGTGCGGAGGCGAGCCGGCGGGTGCGCCGGAACCGGGCGAGGGACCGAC
>Ga0075311_1000016_pt1 | contig 23888 bp, 36 predicted proteins | sample MayberryNE_Catta_FD_120044 | JGI IMG/M metagenome (GOLD analysis project Ga0075311, IMG submission 120044) | Natural and restored wetland microbial communities from the San Francisco Bay, California, USA, that impact long-term carbon... | ecosystem: Environmental > Terrestrial > Soil > Wetlands ...
ATTTCCCGCCGCGTTCATAAAGTACATACAGTCTTTCTAGTCTGCGTATATTACCTAGTGTCATGTCAGACGACGATATACTTCTGATCCGACGCAAGGACGCCGCGAAGAAAAGCCGCGAGCGTGCCGAGCGTGCCGTCGTCGTCATTCCACCGTGCGCCGACAAAGATCGTCGCCTGCTACTCGAATCCGATGATATTGAGTGGCTCGAATGGTACTTCGGTCACGGCTGCGGGTTGGAAGATCCTTTCACCTACTCATTCACCAACCAGCAGCGGCGGATGATAAAAGCCATCCGTGACGCGATAACGTTTGGCGGCGATCAGGCATTGGCGGCATCCCGCGGCGAGGGCAAGACCACGCTGGCCGAGCGGCTCGTTCTCAAATGCACGCTGAGCGGGGAGTTGAATTACACGGTCCTGTTTGCTTCCACGGCAGGCATGGCGGACAACCTGCTCGATTCGATCAAGACCGCAATCATCGACAACGAGCGACTCGCGGCCGACTATCCCGAAGTGTGCTATCCGGTCCGCTCGCTGGAGGGTGCACCGCAGAAGGCCAATACCCAGCGGGTCAATGGTGAGCGGTTCGACAACGGCGAGTTTTATGAGATGGCCGAGACGCGGTTTAGTTGGTGCGGCCAGGAAGTAATTCTGCCAACCGTCCCAGGTTCGCCTTCCTCCGGTGCGATCATCGCGACTCGCGGCCTTGATTCGGCTGTGCGTGGACTTAAGAAGCGAGGCAAGCGGCCAAAGCTCGCGATCATCGACGATCCGGACACCGAGGACACCGCTCGCAGTGAGGAGCAATCGAAGAAGCTAGAGACGCGGATAGACCGTGCCATCGGAGGACTCGGCGGCCAGCAACGCGGTATCGGTCGCGTGATGTTAACCACGCTCCAATCGAGGCTATCGGTTAGTTACACGTTCACCGACCTGGCAAGCAAGCCGACCTGGAAGGGCGAGCGGTTCCGGTATCTCGTCCATCCGCCGCACCGTCCTGAGTTGTGGCAGGAATACATACAGCTCTACTTATCTGAGATCCAGGATAAGGACGACACTGGGACAATCATCAACCCGCACGGCCGCCGATCGCACGCGATGTACCTGGCCAATCGGGCGTCGATGGATGAAGGTGCCATCGTTGCCAATCCGAATCGGTTCAACGGTGAGATTCTGCCGGACGGTTCACAAGTCGAAGTCTCTTCGCTCCAGCATTACTACAACCTCATCGCTCGCCTCGGTCCTGATGCGGTTGCGGCAGAATACGACAACGATCCGCCAGAGGAAACGGGGCCAGTCGCCTCAGGAATATCGGCTGCGCTGATTCAGCGGCAACTATCTGGCCTTCCGATGGCACGCATCCCAGACGGATGCACGGTCCTGACTCAAGGCGTGGACGTCGGAAAGTGGCTGCTCCATTGGGTTGTCAGGGCGTGGAAACCAGACGGCACCGGCTATGTCATCGATTATGGCCGGCAGGATGTCGGTGGTGCCTTGAAGTACAAGAGCGACCTAGGGCTGGATAAAGCAATTCGCAATGCCGTCATGCGACGCATCGACGAATTCCGGAATGCCACCTATGCGTTCGCTGATGGCTCCCAGATCGCATCCGCTCACCACCTGACACTCGTGGACGCTGGATACCGCACCGACGCCGTGTACGCGGCCTGTGCGTCATCCGGGCTCGGCGTCTATCCGGTCATGGGATTCGGCAAATCACTCGGCTGCGTCAAGCCATCCTTCACCAATGCCAAGCATCGCACTGCCGTCGTGATTCCAGGCGACAATTGGAAGTTGGCGAAGAATGGTAATATCTGGCTGTGCGAGGCCTACGCCGACCACTGGAAAGCATGGGAGCATGACCGATGGATGACGTCCACTGACAAGCCAGGCTGCCTTTCCATGTGGGGCGAACATGACGAGGATCGCACTAGGATGAGTCCAGACGAGCGATCACACACGTCATACGCTCACCACATCTGCGCGGAGGTGGAAGTTGAGGAGCCATTCAAGGGTGGACTGCGGCGACGGTGGAAGCCGGTCAGTAAAGAGAATCACTGGCTCGATGCGAGTTACTATTCCGACGTCGCGGCGAGCATCAAGGGGATTCGGCTGACTGGGCCGGTAACCGCCAAAATACCGCAGGCAATTCCCGGCGTGCAAGGCTCGAAGCGCACCCGTCCCGAAGATCGTCCATCGCTCGCGGACCTTGCCAGCAGGTGACCAATGGCACGGACTCCACCGAATCAACGCAGGAGTCTGGCGGAACTCGCCGGATCAGGTCCGTCATCTTGTCCGTGTCCGTCGTGCGGCAGCGGTCAAATCTCGATCTACCGTACTTCTCAATGGGACCGCGTCATTGTCCGCTACTGCCGATGCTCTGAATGTCGGCAGCAATATGTGACAAAGCAGGGCCGTCCTGAGTTTCTGCGGACCGTGCCGACTCGCGACGAATAGTCCACCCGTGGAATCAGCTGCTTGCAATGCCAAGCCTCCGTCTGTTGAATGGTTGGCGTCTAAGACAACTCGAATCGGCGACGTGACGGACTAATTACCTGTCGCGAAACCAGCGCAATACAAAGGCCATGCGGGGCCGCATCCTCGCGCGGCCTTTTTTATTGCGCTCGCCGGATAAGGAAACCAACATGCCAGACGTGGAAACAATCTCGGAGCGGATCGAGCAAACGGCCATCGAGGGCATTCAGCGAGTTCAGATCGCCGGTCAGTCGGTCGACCAGATCAGCATCAGCGAACTTCTCAAGGCCGAGGAGCACACCAAAGCGAATGCGGCCAGTCAGCGACCGGGATTTGGCATCCGCATTCAGAAGATCATGCCGCATTACGATTAGTGACCAATCGCATCCATCCACTAACTGGCATCCCTAGCAACGGCAAACCTAAGAATGGCAAGCCGAAAGCTGAACTCGCCGGACTGTTTCAAGGGCGGACGCGACTGACATACGACGCGGCCCGCACAGGGACAGATCTTGATCCTCACTGGCTCCACGCCGACGCACTGGACGCGGACTCGTCAAATAGCAGACCAGTTCGGGAGCGACTCGTTCGCAACTCACGGTACGAAGCTGGAAGCAACGGCTACTACGACGGGATCATTTCGACACATTGCAACATGGTTGTCGGCGTTGGTCCGTCGCTTCGGATGCTCACCGGGAATAAGACGTTCAATCAGCTGGTTGAGCGAGAATGGTTCCGATGGTGTCAGGCGATTCAATTCGCACGCAAGCTGTGGTGCATGGCACACGCTCGCTATCAGGACGGCGAAGCGTTCGCGATCATGGTCAATAATCCAGGGATTAGGAACAACGTCCAACTCGATCTATTCCTGATTGAAACTGAGCAGTGCCAGTCGCCGCAGTGGAGTTTCGAGGAATCAGTCGGCTACATCGACGGCATCCGATTCGACGAAAACAATAACATCCTCTGGTATGACGTGCTGCGTCATCATCCTGGCAGCACAACCTTTTCCGCTGTCGAAGATCCGATCCAGATTCCTGCCAGTGACATGCTGCATTGGTTCAAGCTAACGCGGCCCGGTGCTCATCGCGGACGTCCGGCACTTACCAGTACGCTGAATGTTGGAGCGACAAGTCGGCGACACAGGGAAGCAACGGTCAAGGCGGCCGAGACTGCGGCGAGCATTGGCGCGATGCTTCAATCGCAGATGTCGCCAGCCGGTGACGACGAGCCAGATGAAGTCATGCCGCTGACCAACTACGTCGTCCCGCAGCGCGGACTCGTCGCACTTCCGATGGGATGGACCGCTAACCAGATGGAAGGCAAGCATCCCAATGCTCAATATGCCGAATTCCATCGCCAGCAGTTGAGCGAGCAGGCACGGCCGATCGCCATGCCGTACAACGCGGCATCCTGCGATTCATCGACCTACTCTTTCGCCTCCGGAAAACTCGATACGCTCTGCTATCGCGCGGATATCAACGTCGAACGCCGGGACTGCGACGACACGGTATGCGATCGAGTATTCGCGGCATGGTTCCGAGAGTGGACGATCCTTGCCGATCGCCGCGATATTCCTCCGCAGCATCAATTTGATTGGCCAGTACACCCTGTCATTGACGCTGTCCAGGAAGCGACCGCAGTCGATATGCGGCTAAAGAACGGCACGCTCACTCTGCGTCAAGCATACTCCGACATGGGGCAGGATCTTGAGGATCAGATCGCCGTGATGACCGAGGATTACTTCGGGGATGCGTCCGAAGAGAACATCTCGAAAATGCGGCAGATCCTCATGCTCAAAAATACGCCGCAGGGCACCATGAATCATGTCGCCACAATCATCGGTGTGTCCATGCCGACGCAAACTGCACCTCAGGACGAGATGGCGACACGGGAGTCGATGTAATGGGCAAACTCATGGGATGGGAATTCAGTTTATCCAAGCCGACAAGTCAGACCTATACGATGTCTGCCATTCGCGCACCGGTAACGATCGCACTCGCATCCGGTGAAGGCGAAAGCGGTCCGCCGACGTTTGAATCGATTGCTTACAGCGGGGCCGTGGTTCCAGGTGACACATCGACGCCGCGACTTGATGCAGACTACGTGATCGATCTATCGGGCATGACCGCACACAAAAACGCCAAGGTCAATCTGGATCACAAGAGCAATCAGAGAGTTGGGCATCTTACGGACGTTCACGTTGGCACGAGCGACGTCAAGGTGTCCGGGCTTCTTTCGGCAGTCACGCCGTATCGCGACGAGGTGGCAGGCAACTCGAAGAACGGCTACCCGTGGGAAGTGTCGATCGAGGGCAATCTATCCAAGCCGCGAAAGCTGGCCAGCGGCAAGTCTGCTGTCGTCAACGGGCGCACGGTCGACGGCCCACTGTACATCTTCGGTAAAAGCGTCCTGACCGCCGTAGCGTTCGTCTCGCAGGGTGCAGACGACGGTAATTCTGTAACTATCGCGGCCAGTGCCGCAAAGGATGTAGCCATGAACGAGTTCGAGGAATATTGCGTCAGCCTCGGTGTGGATCTTGAGTCCGTAACGACGGATCAGAAGGCTCGCCTGCAAACCGCATTTAATGCGACGAAGGCCGCTCCACCGGATGTGACCCGCAGCTCGTTCGATTTAGAGGCCGATGAAGTACGCCGGGAGACGGACCGGCAGAACGCGATCCGGCAAATCGCACTTGAAGCGATGAAAGAGTTTCAGCCTTACCAGGATCAAATCAGGCGACTCGCCAAGGCCGCACTCGAAAGCCCGTCAACGCGGGTCAAGGACTTTGAACTGGAGTTACTTCGGACGACGCGCACCAGTGCCGGGCGATTCCAGCTTGGTGATAGCGGGGCTCGCGCGGCTGAGATGGATCCAGAAGTAATTCAGGCTGCCATCTGCCTATCGGCCGGACTGCCCAATGTCGAGACGGCGTTCAGCGAGCAGACGCTACACGCGGTCGACAGGTCTGGGATGCGCAATTTCAGCTTGCAACAACTCTTCATGCGAGTTGCGCACGCCAACGGCTATCCATGTCGCGTCGGTGATCGAATCCACATTGGGAACATCCGCACCGTCTTGGAGTATTGCTTTCCGCGAGGTCCGGTGCGGACCGACCTGACGGCTGGATTCTCGACGGTCAACCTACCTGGGATCCTTGGCGCGGTAGCGAATAAGGAATTACTCGCCGGTTACATGGAAGAGGATCAAACGTGGCGAGAGATTTCTACGATCAAGTCTGTGACTAATTTCCACGTGATGAACAGCTACCGGATGCTTGACAACCTCGAATATGAGGAAGTCGGGCCGGCTGGTGAAATCAAGCATGGCACGCTGAGTCAGGAGACGTACACGCGGCAGGCGAAGACCTACGCCAAGCTCTTGGCGCTGACCCGAACGGATATCATCAACGATGACCTTGGGGCATTCGACGATCTTCGCGCAAGACTCGGGCGCGGGGCCGCTCAGAAGTTCAATAACATCTTCTGGGCCGCGTTCATGAACAATGCGAGTTTCTTCACGACTGCACTCACGAACTACATCGAAGGCGCGACAACCAACCTGCTCGTCGATGGCGTCGGCTTGCAACAGGGCATTACGGCCTTCCGCAAAATGCGGACTGCCGAAGCGGACGGATCGAAGCGTGTCGGTGCATCGATGTCCAGCCCGACGATGTTGCTCGTTCCGCCGGAGTTGGAGTTCGTTGCCGCTCGGCTATTCCAGTCGACCAACGTCAACGCCGGCGGTGCGGCAACTTCGGAGTTCATTCCCAGCGCGAACATCTTCGCCGGACGGTATCGCCCGATCGTTCAGAATCGATTGAGTGACACGGCCTTCACTGGCAACAGCACGACGGCGTGGTATCTGTTCGGAAACATGCTCAAGCCGATGGTGGTGTCCCTGCTCAATGGAATGGCGGCACCAATCGTCGAAAGCACGGATGCCGATTTCGAGGTGCTCGGCGTTGTGTTCCGCGCCTACAGCGACTTCGGGGCTGACAAGGCGGAATATCTATCCGGCGTCAAATCCAAGGGAGCGGCATAAACATGAAAGTGCTCGCATTACTGAACCTCGGAACCGGCGACTTTCCGAACCACGCACTCGCAGAAGGCGAGGTACGTGACGTCCCGGACGAGGTTGCGGTCAAGATGGTCCGCATGGGCGTCGCAATCTCGGCTGAGGAACCGCAGACGCCGCGTCAACTGGTCAAACCGCCACCCGGCAAAAAAACAGAGCAACAAACATAGGAGTGAATTCGCATGGCGCAAGTACCTTCCACTCGGCGGCAGACCAGCGGTGATCGCATTGACTGGGTCGCCGCAGCCGACATCGCTGCCGGTGATGTTGTCCCGTTCGGGCCACGGATCGCGATTGCCGAAATCCCAATCGCATCGGGGGCCACTGGGGCACTCGCACTAACCGGAACCTTCCGAATGCCAAAAGCCACCGGGGCCATTGCCAAGGGCGTAATCGTCTACTGGGACGAAAACGGCAACCCAGTGAGCGGCGATTCAGGCAGCGGGGCGATTACCGGAACCGCGTCCGGCAACCTACGCGCGGGGCAAGCGGCTGAAGCGGCATTGTCGGCAGATGAAACGGTCGATGTCCTACTCGGCCAGCCAGGTGGCACAGCGGGGCTGTAATGCCGAACCTCCTCCAGCGTGCCGCAGTGTGGCTCGGCGAGCGGCTGCAAGTCGCTGGCGGGCGGACGGTCACGTATCGGCGTGGCTTGCACTCGGTGGAACTGACGCTGACGCCACATATGCACGAGGAGCAGGTATTAGGCCAGGATGGGATCGAGCAGGATGTGCTTTCCTATGCCTGGACTATCACAGCAAGCGAACTAATCATCAACGGATCTGTCGTCGTGCCGCAGTCTGGCGATGTGATCGAAGAGACACTGGATAGCGGCGAAGAGATTCGGTGGGAAGTATTTCCGCGGGGCGACAAGGATCAATGTTACGAGTGGATGGACAGTAGTAAGCTGTTGATTCGCGTGAATGTTAAGCCTCGATGACTGATGCAATCATTATCCAAGTTGCCGACGCCATCGTGGAAGCGATCCGGGCGATTGTGCTCAGCGAGGATTTTACGGTTCGCAGATCCTACGGCGATTGGAATGACACGATAGAAAACGTCGATGGCCTGATGGTAGACGTCGTGCCGGCCATGTTTCCATCGACCCTATTTACTCGCGGAAGCCTTCGCTACATCTGCACAGTCAATGTTCTGCTTAGGCGGCGACTCGGTGAGGATGCACGAATACGAAGTGGCGAGCGGTTCGATCAGGGACGGTTTGAGAACGCAGCAATTGATCCATACGTGAACGATTTACAGACGATCCATGAATACTTTGCGCCGAGCCAGCCAGGGAAGGCTGGGCGACAGCTCGCGTCGCTGCCTGATGCGGCATGGCAGCAAGAGTCCGCAAACCGCTCAACGTTTCATCGCCAACTGCTGCGAGAGTTCGGCCAATTCAGCGGGTGGAACGCACTCGTTTACAGCGTATCGAGGGCCGCAGGATCATGATTGAGATGGCGGTTACATCCGAACAAACCATCGATCGCGTTCATGTCGCGATCCAGAAAGCACAGAAGCGCGTATTCCAAGTCGTCGCGTTCAATACTCGCAAGTCCGCCATCGATTCGATTCAGTCTGCCGAAGGGCCAAGCGCACCAGGCACGCCTCCACACACGCACAGGAGGGCGTTCCTGCGTCGAGCCATTCTGTACGCTGCCGACGCCGAAGGTGCTGTCATCGGGCCGCGTGCGAGCGTGGTGGGGACTGCTGGGCAGGCTCACGAATTCGGCGGGCAATATGGCGACGAGGTATTCCCGCAGCGGCCGTTCATGCGTCCCGCACTTGACAAAAACCTAGACCGCTTTGCCAACGAATGGCGCGGGTCTGTCTTCGACCAATAGGAGTTCGCCGATGGCTGACGAAATGGGATATGAACTCCACCTCTATATCGGAGTGGAAGGATCGACAGCAACTACACTCGTCGAGCAGGCGACGGACATTGATTACGATTTGGCGATTGAAAAGGGATCAACGACAGTTCGTGGGACCGGCGGAAACGTGCCGATCAAAACTGGAAACGCCGTGCTCCGTGCGGCTGTTATCACTTGGAGCATGATCAACGATCCGACGGATACGGTGCTCGGCACGATGATCAACCGAGCCATCACCGGCAATCCTCTGGCAGTCAAGCTGACGACCGGCAGCGGTGCGACGCTCTTTGATGGCGACTGCATCGTCGGGAAAAAGTACAACGCTCCGCTTGGCGCAGAGGGAACCTATGACTTCACGGCCGAGCCGACGAAGAAGATGGGCCGATCGCCGACGCTGGGATAAACCATGAGTAGGATCGAAGATAATCTCACAATAGTTGGCAACCTGCGCGTAGCCGGGACGTCGGCGTTCGCGGGTGCGAGCGGTATCGCACGGAGTGATCTTACGCAGGAATCCCTGACGCTGTTCCTGTTGTCCCCGGAAACGTGGCGGATCCATGACAACATGGACGCACTGCTAGGCGATCCGCCAGTAGGCGGTGCGGGCAATGACGATCTAGGCATTGTCTCCGGGACATACGGCACTGGCGTTCCGAGCATCCAGACGGGCGATAACAAAGCAGCTGGATCAGTCACGAAGTATGCACGGCAAACAGTGCAGCTGCCAGCAAACTACGTAGCAGGACAAACGGTTTCAGTGCGACTGCACGCCGGAATGATAATGACGGTGGCCTCGTCGACCGCAACAGTCGACGTCGAAGCATACAAGAGCGACAACGAAGCGGCCGTAGACGGTGCTGACTTGTGCGCGACGTCGGCCGCAAGCTGCAACTCGCTAACCTTCGCGGATCTCGATTTCACAATTACGCCAACGGCACTCAACCCTGGCGATGTCCTCGACATCCGCATCGCCATCGCGACCAACGACGCCGCGACTGCAACGGCCGTGATCGGCTGCATCGGATTAGCCGCCTTGCTTTGCGATACGAAAGGTTGATTGTGCGAACGTTCAAGGACTGCAACGGTAAGGAATGGAAACTCGCAGACATCGGGGTTGATGAAATCGAGAGCGTTAGGATTCAGCTACATCTCGACCTGGCGGATATCACGGGCGACGTATTCACGCGAATCGAGAACGACCCAGTTCTGTTGCGAAATGTTCTCACGGTGCTGTGCTCATGCGATCCAACCGAGCTATCGAAAGGTCTGAAGCGCGACGGGATATCGCGTGCAATCGAAGCGGTCCGGGGTGCCGTCGAGGATTTTTTCCCACCGAACAAATGGTCAGATCTGCAATCCAACTTGTCCCAGCGAAAAGCCGCCGACGACCAGTTTGCCGCGATGAAGCCGGCCCTGCAGATGCTCAATCACCCGGACTTCCCGCAGGACGTGCATCAGGGGGTCATGGAAGCCTTGCGGCAAATGATCCAAGGCAATATCGGTTCGCCAACTTCAACGGCACGAGCGTCTGTTTCTGGCCCGCTTGCGAGCCTGCTGAGTGCTGTCTCCGACTCGCCGGCTTCCTTGGGCTCTATCCCGGCCGCATGACGCTGCGTCGGCTTTGGCTAATGGCCGCCGGCAAGCGTGAGGAGATGCGAGCGGCCATGATATCCGAGGCATCTCTGTCGACGCTTTTCCACGAGCGGGCGAGCCGATCCACAGTCGATTACTTCATTGTGTACGGGCATCCTCCCGGAAGAGTAATCGAGCCACGGCATCCCATTGCCGATCAGCTGCTTGCCGAGCAACTGGCCAAGAGCGGAGGATCGCGATAAATGGCAAGCAAATCCGACATCGAAGCTGGCAAAGCATTCGTGCGGTTATTCGTCAAGGATGAAACAACTGCCGCACTTCAAAAGGTTGGCGAGAATCTCCGATCATTCGGAAAGGGCGTCGCTGGCATCGGCGTCGCCATGACAGCCGCTTCCAGTGCCGTGGTCGCGTTCGGATTAACGGCCGTCAATCAGTTCTCGTCAGTCGGTGATGCTGTCGCAAAGATGGCTGGGCGGACCGGCTTGACGACGGAGGCCGTTTCAGAATTAGGTCACGCCGCAGACCTGAGCGGCACAAGCATTGAGACTGTTGAGCGTGGCTTGCGGAAGATGCAGGATACGTTGGTGACGGCAAGCTCTGGGATGAATGAATCGACTAAGGCCATCAACAAGCTCGGCCTGTCCACTGAAAAGATGCTCGTATTGTCTCCTGAAAAGCAGCTTGAGGCGTTCGCGGATGCGATATCCTCGATTGAGAATCCGGCTGAGAGGACGGCAGCGGCTATCGACATCTTCGGAAAGTCAGGTACCGAACTGCTCCCGATGTTCTCTGGTGGAAGCAAGGGTATCGCCGAAATGCGCGAGCAGGCCAAGGCACTCGGCCTGAGCATGTCCGGTGAGATGGCCAAGTCGGCAGAGGAAGTGAATGACGCAATGGGAACGCTGCGGAGTTCGCTCGGTGCGGTTGTGACGCAGATCGGGGCGGCTCTAGCGCCAGTTATCACACAACTCGCCAACCGACTATTCCCAATCATCGGTCGAATTGCGACATGGATTCGCAACAATCAATCGCTGGTTGTTTCCATTGCCGCTGCGACCGTTGCCATCGGAGCCATCGGGGCCGGGCTGACAGCACTCGGTCTTACCGCCGCGGCAATCGGGACCGCACTCGCTGGTCTGGGTGCAATTGCGAGCGTCGTATTCTCGCCAATAACCGTGGCCGTCATGGCTGTCGTCTCCGCAATCGGTCTGGCGATCGCCGTAGTGTATCGGCTGTCCAATGGCTTTCGCGATTTGATCGGGCCATTGAGTCGCGTATTCGCGCTAATGAATGACTTCGGAAGAGTCGTCGCTTCAGGCGGCATGGGTGCACTACTTGAAACGCTATCGCGAGCCGGTCCGCTTCTTAGGTCATTCATGAATGACATATTCTCGCAGCTGCCGACACTCGCTGGATATTGGCTTGGCCGAGCCACAAGGGAAATCGTTATGGCATTCCACAACATCACGACCGCGATCATCAATAGGATCATCGAATCGATCGGGGACTTGATTAAAGCGGCTGTGAGCGGCGACTTTGGCGGGGCACTAGATATCCTCATGTCGCCGTTTCGAGCTGCTGGGGGATTCGGTGCAGGGCTCACTGGAGGTGCGGCTCCAGCGGCGTTCACAACCAGTGCGGAAACGCAACGGGAATTCGAGCAGTTCAAGGCCGAAATAGAATCGAGAAATCTTCTGCGACAGCAACTCAAGGAACAACAGAACACGAACAGGCTACTCCAAGAGCAAAGGCTCGCGTTTCGATAATGGCGACGTTTGAGGAAATCCCAGGACGCAGGGAAGTCGGATTTGAACCTCCGACTGTAACCACGGTGTGGGTATGCGAGGACGAATTCTCGTCGAATGACGTCGCCACAGCCGCATTGACAGCTATCCCGCTATTCGCCTTACATCCCTGGGGGACGCTCTACCGTCAGGCGATGATGGTCAATGAGATCGGCGCGAACCTTCACGAAGTGACTGTGCCGTATGGCCTGCAAATCCGCGAGATTCTGTCTGGCGCGTACTCGGTGGAAGTCGGTCCGTGCCAAGTGCCGCTCAAAGCCAGGGTTGGTAAGCATATCAACGTATACCCGTCTGGATTTCCGACACATGGCGGACTGATCGAGGTACACGGTGGTGTAGTGCACGGATACGACCACGCACTCGATGCGACTAAAGTATCAGTACACTATACCCATCCAGCAGGCGTGATCGACGAGGCTAGAATCAATGTCCTCGCGAGATTGCGAGGATCAGTTGATAGCGGAGGATTTTTCGGGCGGCCGGCATATGAAACGTATTTCCTGGATTGGGAGGGCCACTGGGGCAGCGATGTTCAGACCACGATTAGCTACCATTTTGCAGTGCGTGAAAATCAGACCGGCCTGACTGTCGGAAGCATCACGGGAATTGACGTAGCCGGCTTTGATATTCCTTGGGCCTCGTGGAAGCCAGTGGTAGTGGGAGGCCGACCGGGGCGCGAAATAGAGTACGTAAATGTTGTGCGAATCCCCAAGGAGCGTGATCTGGCAACGGAACTGGGGTTTGGCTAATGGAACGAGCCAGAACTGGTTACGGGTGGAAGCCGCCGCAGGCACGACATGCGAACCTCGTCGCGGATGCTGCCGAGGCGAGTGTCCGCACTAAGCCGCCGAATTATGCACAGCAGGTTTTCCAGCCGAGCAATAACGTCCTAAGTCTACGCAACGATTCTGGCGGCGATCTTCTGGCGGGAGCATGTCTTGAAATCGGTGATCCGCTGCTTACGGATACCGATCCAGACAACGTCTGGCACGAAGGATTGACGCCGACGCCAGATGAGAATCTGAGCATCGCCATCGCTCTCGATGCGGTCCCAGATGGCGAAATCGGAGATCGCTTGTTTCTCGTGTCTGGGTTCTGCTACGCACCAATCAACGTAACCAGCGAGGCCCACACGTTCGCTGATCCATCGTCCGGGACAACGGTCCTCCAGAGTGGCACGAGTGGCCGAGCCAAGATCGTCTGGAAGGAAAGTGGAACCGGAACTAAGAATGCGTTACTGTTGATTCCGGTGAGCGCGTCGGAGGGATCAACGCCTCCACCAGGCAACGAACGACTCGGCTACGCCACGCTGTCCGCCGATCTGTGCGCGGAAGCAACCGGGACAGCCAGCGGCGGAGCATTCTGGGACGGGACGAGCATCAGTCCGTCGGCCGGAACCGTCGACAACCGATTCGGCCACCGCGGCAAGTCCGGCGATCTGGTAATGCTTGGACTAGTCGACTGGGGCGCGGGCGACGTGTGGACGGTATTCGACGTGAAAAAGCAGCAGAAGAATATCCTCAACGATCTTGGGCTGGCTGGCTGTGCGATCCAGGTCGACCAGGTGACGGCGGCCATCGAGGCTTGCGCGGAACCAACCGCCGACGTGACCAAGATCCAGATGTACGAGCTGGACATCGTGACTGATTTCGAAGTGCCTACCCGTGCATCCGAGGATACGATTCGCGACCAGGCACAAGATGCGTGCAGCATTGTCGGCAAGACGAAGACCATCTGCCAGTTTGCGGAGACGCCGGACGCTGGCGACGACGTGACGGTCGCGAGTCTCGCCGCGAAAACGTTCATCAAGGAAATTTTCACGGATACGATGTGCGTGGACAACGTCGTCGTGCCGGTGATCAGTGCGTCAATCCAGACCGTGTACGTTGTGTGTCACGACTTGCCCATCGAGGAAGTACAGATCGAGGGCGAGCCGTGCGAAGGTGAAGAGGAGTCCTGCTGATGATGAAGTTAATCGAGGGTTTCGACTGGTTGGAAACGGCGGATTTACCAGCTGCTTACGGTGCGTTCGGTGCGGTGACGCCCGGTGGGACGCCAACGAATACGATCCAGGCGACGGGCGGGAGGAATGGCGCGGGGTGTTTGCGGGTGATTCCGGGGACGCACGGCGCCGATTCAACGCTGTCGAACATAACCGGCTTCAGCTTCCCGACTGGAGTTGCTGATGGGGCGGTCGTCATCTGTGCATTCGCGGTGAAGTTCAACACGCTGCACGATTCTGGCAACATGGCATTTGCCGGAATCCAAAGCACGTCGGGCACGGGCGACAATAAATACAATCTCGTACTGGCACTTAATAGCTCGAATATTCTTGTCCCTGGTAGGGTATCCGGCGGAACGACATTACTATCATATGGGGCATCAAGTACGACCGTCTTCTCAACCGGAATTTGGTACCAAGTCGCCGTCAAGTTCCAGTCGCACGGATCAACCGGCAGCGTGTACGTCGAAATCAACGGGTCAAACGAAATCACGCTGACGGGACTGGACACGTTGCTCGCCGATAATGGCGTTACAGCATTAGTGCTCGGTGCGACCATTCCAGCGACTGTCACGCCGTCCGTCGACTTCGATGACGTCTACATCGCCGATACGACTGGATCGTACAACAACGATTTCCTCGGCGACGTGCAGGTATTTACCTCCGCACCGAACGGCAACGGCAACTCATCAGACTTCGTCGGATCGGATGCGGATTCAACCGACAACTATCTGCTCGTGGACGACGCTGGCGCACCGGATGACGACTCGACCTACGTGGAATCGAGCACGCCAGGCGACAAGGATACGTATGCTTTCGGTAACCTGCCTGCCAGTGCCGCGACCGTTCATGCCGTGGGCGTGAAGGTGATCGCGAAAAAGATCGACGTTGGTGCGCCAGACCTGATCGCTGTGGCACGCAGCAGCACGACGGAGGACGATAGTCCATCGCTTGGCGTCGGCACAACGTACATCGCACGGCAAGGCATCTTCGAGGAAGACCCGAACACGTCGGCGGCATGGGCACCAGCGGCTGTTGACGCGGCCGAGTTCGGGATCAAGGTAGCGTAGCGGCGGGGTAATATGTGGCCAACGAAATCCGCACAACCGCCGCGAACCTTGAAGCGGTCACATCCGACGGCAGCGCGGGTGCCACGTCCGTCAATCTGCAATCCGCCGTCACTGGCGGAACCACGCGGGCTACGTCGGCCGTAATCCAGTCCGTCGAGCAAGGCGGAACCACGCGGAATACGTCGGCTATCCTCGAAGTCCTGATCCCGTGGATACCGCCGACGGTTCGCGCGACGACCGTCATCCTGGAAACCACGGTCGCGGATGGCGGCGTTGGGGCGACGTCTGCCAATCTGCAATCGGTTGTCAGCGGCGGCGATGTTCGGGCCACGTCCGCTGTGATTCAGACGGTGCAGGACGGAGGGACAACGCGGGCGACGTCCGTTGTCTCAGAAGCGGTTATTCCGTGGGTGATATCGCCAGCGGGATTCGTCCCGGTATTCGGACCGGGTGGCGTGCTGAAATTCACGAATGGCGTGCCGTCGTTTTGCAAGGCTGATTGCTGCGAGGATACCGGCTGCGTTGCATGCAGCGGAACTACGCCGGACGCATGGCAGGTTGACATCGCAGGCATCGAGAATCTTGATCCGGCCGTCTGCTCGGATTGCGATACCGCATTAAACGGATCGTTTGTCGCGTCGATAAGGCTTGAGAATTGCGATTGGGTTAGTGAGTTTTTTGATTTCTGCGGATCAACAGACGTTGCAAGAGTCCGCGTCAGGCTGGAATCCGACCAAATACTCGTATGGATAGAATTCGCTGGCGGCCTAGGAACTCCGGCGATCAGTTTCGTCAAGGTTCAGACATTCCCTTTTGACTGTGCTGCGTTGTCTGCCGAGGATATTCCATATGTGGGATCGACGGTCGGGACGCAGGCCATTTGCCTAGTGGTGACACCGGCAGTAATAACATGCTCACTGACGGCATTGTAGTTTGTCCGCACTGTGGATTCGATAAAGCTCGCGCACGATTCCCGCTGCTGTGCAAGTGCGGGGCGCGGATTATGGTGGATGGAAGTTTCACGGAGGGAGTTGTACGGAATGACGCTCAACGCGCAACGATGAGGACCAGACCTTCCCTGCGACGCACCACGCATCCACAGCCAGAATCGAAGAAGCCCGCCACGCGAAAACCGTCCCGCACGCGAACCGCCGAGCAAGTCTCAGTGTGCGTGGCGATCTGCCTCGACTGTCCGTTCCACCGGGAGACTGGCGGAATCATTTGTACGCACCGGGACTGCTCGTGCGGGGGCGATACGCCGTGGGTGCAAATCAGCGGTGTCAGCGTGTCGCACTCGCTGGCCGGGAAGATGAAGCGGGGCAGGGCTTGTCCCGATGGGCGGTGGTGATCACGAATACCAGCGGACAAACCCCAGGCGATTGGTACTCAGCACTAATGCTGCGAGCGGCGAAAGTGACGGGTGATCCATCGTGGCGATGTCTCGAATGAAGTCCTCGCGAAGCCTGTCGTCGAGGAAGTGGCAGCGTTCATTGTCGGTGAAGTGAGCCTTCTCTGATTGGTAACTACGAATCTCATCGATGCGGCTGATGATTTCGTCGTGCGTCACGGGCGCTGTCTCCTGATGATGGGGCCGCTTGCTTGATCGTCGCTGGTGATGGCTTTGCGTCAAAATACCCTACGGCCGCGAGCAGCGACCAAGCCAGGATGATTCCGGCAATGCCGCCGATGACTACGCTGATCGCCTGCCCGGTGTCCGTATTCCAGATGCTTTGCCGCTTGGCTCGTCTGCGATGTGACGGAAAGACGACATACGGATCAACGGCCGGTCGCGGGGCTGTGGGAGGCATCGTGCCGACATGGCAGCTCGGGCAGTACGACCAGCCGTTGTACGTGTAGATGTCGGCACCGCAATTGTGGCAGAAGGCGGGCATGGTTAGACCTTGACTTGCTGGGCGTCGCGATGGCGATCGAAGAAGGTTAGCAGATGCTCGCCGAGCGGCGTCACAGTGTAGCCAACGCCACCGCATTCCGTGCATCCTCCAGTTGCGTAGTCCTTGCCGCTTCCATTGCAATTGCTGCACAAGTTGTCAAGCGGAATTCCGCACAGCACTTCCGCCAGTTGCTTGTTGTGTTCGTCGGCTGTCATGTTCGCACCTTGTCGATTTTCGCTTGGCGAGACCGATGGTTAGCGTGGGGATGCTCATGCGTTGATCCATTGCGGGTTGACCGGGTTCTGCACGGCTTGAATCACTGCCCGCCGGAGTGCTCGCACGGTATACTCGCAAGACATCTCGATTTCAGCGGCTTGTCCTTGCGCAAGCGCGACAGCTTCCGCGACCGTCGATCCGTGACTGACGACTTCGTTGCGTCCGTGCTCCTCATCATATCCTTGCGCCGATCCCCACGACTCGACGACGTGGCAACGATACGAACGTCTCGTGGTAAAATCGCGATAGGAAATCACCACGTCCACGTCATGGTACTTGTGACCCGGAGTATGTCCAAATTCGCGGCCGGCTGTGACGTTGGCGAGTTCGGTGTGGTACAGCGGGCAATAAGCAGTTTTCATGGTTGGTTCCTTTCGCGTTGGCTGTTTCTCGTCTCAATCCGACAATTGCAGCGACACGCGACGCAGCCTGCCGCTTTTAAGGAATGCGCTAACGTGAACTTTGCGACCAATCAAAGAGCTGGTGCACCATTCGCAAGCGCTGCGTGATAGCCACTCAACATCGCGGCCATCGCTCAGTTGCAGGCGGACTACGGGAACTTCGTTCACGATACTCGTTGCGGTCCCGGCGTATGTGACTGTTGCAATCTGATCGATTTTTTCTAGCTTTGTCATTTTTTGTTCCCTTCGCGGCGTTGGGCGTGTTCGTCACTGCTCTGATTATACCGTATTCGGTAGTCGTGGCAATAGTCTTGAGCGTATTTTTGCTTGTTTTTCCAAAATAGTCGTAAGGCTATGGACAATAGAGACTTGCGATTCCAGTTCAAGCGTTGACTACCCGTAACATCCGTGTTATATATCGGACATGAAATCCAAACCAACGAACACGGACGTCAGAAAAACCATCGGCCGGAACATCACGCAACTGCTGGCGGATCGCCAGTGGTCGCAACATCGGCTCGCGCAAGAGACCGGCGATCCAGAGATGACGATATCCCGCGTGGCTCGCGGAATCAACGTGCCTGGTGCTGGTCTGCTGCTGCGGATCGCGGACTGTCTCGGTGTGACGACCGATGACCTGTTGCGACGACCGCAGAAAAATTCTCGCAAGATTTCCGGTTGACCTATTGACACTGATACCGAATTCGGTAGAGTTGTCGCGGTGACAGGCAACCATCATTCAGGAGCAACTAGATGACTCGATCAGGATCAATCGAAACTGGCAAATACGTAGTCGTTACCACGTCACATCGTGGAGTATTCGGAGGCGTTCTCAAGTCGCGAGACGGCGACGAGGTCACGCTGGACGAGGCTCGCGTGTGCGTGAAGTGATCCACGGAGACTCGCGGATTCGTGGGGTTGGCCGTGACTGGTCCGCTCAAAGGATCGCGAGTGAGCAAGGCCTGCCCGAGGATGATCGTCCCGCACGTGACGTCGATTCTCGAATGCACGGATGATGCGCGGAAACTGTGGGAGGACGCGCCGTGGTCGTAATCACACAAGAACACATCGACCTGGCGCGAGCCAGCGGCGCTTGCGCGGAATGGATTGAGCGGCTGCGGCCTGGCGTGCGCATTGATTCGCTGCCGTGCGAAATATTGGACTGGGCCTCGGACGTCATGCCAGCACGAGCCCAGCAATTGGTGGTCGCTGATTTAGTGCGTGAGGCACCAGCGTCGGTGCTGCTCAGCGATGTGCCGCTCGGGCTAATAGGCGGCGACGGCTACGGCGACGGCTACGGCGACGGCTCCGGCGACGGCTACGGCGACGGCTACGGCGACGGCTACGGCGACGGCTCCGGCGACGGCTACGGCGACGGCTACGGCTACGGCGACGGCTACGGCTACGGCCGATAACTTGGTCCTCCAACCTGGGCGACGCCCCTTGAACCGGTCATAGGGCGTAGTCGTGATCACGTAACCCACGTCGTGCCGGCTCTGCCGCTGCGAGTGAGAGTCCAGGTTGGTTTTACTACGGAGGATGTGATGGGCGAGCGATACGACCCATACGGATATACGATCCATCCGGGACAGCAGGGGTATGCGTGCTGCGGGAGCGAGGAACAACCAAGGGAGATGACGTACATGGCGACGGAGGACGAAGTCCGCCGGCTCAGTGAACTGGTGGAATATGAACGCACGCGTGCGGATTTATGGAAAGCCGCTGCGATCGCTAACAGACTGCGAGCCGAGTCGTGGTACGACGTATGCGAAGAACTAGGTGAGGTCGAAGATGCCTTCTTCCGAGACATGCTGGCGAACAAGGCCACGATAGCTGCGTACGATCACGAGCGATTGACATCCACGGAGGCAGGACCGCAGGAAACGCATGACGCGGCAGGACGGGGTGGCGGAGACACTCAGCACGACGCTTCCGGCCGCGACGCAGGGACGTGAACCGGCCGCTGGTTTTACTGGAGGAATTATGAAAGTCGACATGAGCAAGCAGTATACGTGCAACGGCAAGCCTGTGCGGCTGCTATGCGTGGATGGACCGGCTCCGTTTCCAGTGATTGGAATCGTTGGGCAGGAAGTTTGTATGTGGCCACCTAGCGGCGATTCGTACACCGGCCCCCTTATCGAGTTCCGCCAGAAACGTCGGCTGAGCGGGTGGCTGAATGTGTATCCAGCGAGACTACCAGTGGCGTATGCATCTCGCGACGAGGCGGACAGGCGAGCTGCTACTGATCGCATCGCCTGCGTCGACCTGTCCCGCGTGGAATACGAAATTGGCGAAGGGTTGGAAAATGAATCTTGAAGTTCAGCCAGACCGCACGTCCTTCCTCGAATCCCGACGCAAGTTCATCGGAGCATCGGACTCGCCAGCAATCTTAGGCTGTGGATACGCGGACCAATCGCCGATCACCGTGTGGGAGTCGAAAGTCTACGGCGTGTACTCGCAGGAGGAAACGGACCGCATGGCGATCGGCGCGATGATGGAGGACTCGCTGCGACAAATCTTCTCGTGGAAAACAAAGCTCCAATGCGTCCCATGCTTCAAGTCGCGAATCCACAAAACGATTCCGTGGCTCGGGTGCTCGCCGGACGGACTCGCGTTCAGCGAACCGGGTGATTTCCTGGGTCCGGTCGAATTGAAAAATCCCAGCTACTTCGAGCGTGCCGACTGGGCCGACGAAGATCACCCGCCGCTGAAGTTCCAAATCCAAGTGCAGCATCAGCTCGCGGTCATGGATTGCGAGTACGGCTACCTGTTCGGGCTGATCGGCGGCAACGAGCCAGTTGTGCGAAAGATCAAACGTGATGACCGTTTCATCGAGGCATTGATCGAGCGACTTGCGGAATTCTGGGGATACGTCCAGCGTCGAGAACTGCCGCCGGTTGATCCGAGCGAGGCCACGTCACGGGCGTTGTCGCGGATCTTTCCGGTGGACGACGGCGAGACGGTGCAGCTGCCGGATGAAGCGGACGAGTGGGCGGCGATCCTCGATAAGGCCAAGGCAGTGAAGGCGTCGGCCGAGAATTCAATCGATGGTGCGAGCAACAGCATAAAGGCTTTGATCGGCAACGCAACATGCGGCATCACGCCGAGCGGGATAAAGTACACATGGAAACGGCAGGAGAGGAAGGCACGCGAGGTCAAGGCATCGAGTTATCGCGTTTTACGAAAGGTGAGCAAATGACTACGGCAACACAGAAAGAACTGACCAAGGAAACCAAACGGCACACGCCACGCGAGCAGGTGGCGGTGATCAAACCGCCCCGGCTACCGTTCATCCCAGAAATCGAGGAGCGATTCGGGGTCGACAAGGCCTCGTGGATGGCGCTTGTGGAAGGCATCTTTCCCAACGCCACCAGCACGGGATCAATCGTCCTGGCTCTGAGCTACTGCAAGGCTCGCAACCTCGATCCGTTCAAACGCAACGTGCATATCGTCCCGATTTGGAACAAGGCCGAGAAGCAGTACATCGATACCATCTGGCCTGCGATCGGTGAACTGCGAACCACGGCATTTCGCACGGGCGATTACGCCGGACGCGGTGAGACAATATTCGGGCCGGACATCAGCGGCAAAGTCGGCTCGATGCAGATCACCTACCCGGAGTGGGCGCAAGTAACGCTCCATCGATTTGTGAAGCGGACGATCGTCGACTTCGTCGGGCCGCGAGTCTACTGGATCGAGACATACGCCACGAAGTCGCACGAGGATGACACGCCGAAAGAAATGTGGGCCACGCGACCACGCGGACAGCTTGACAAGTGCGCGGAGGCGGCTGCCTTGCGGTGTGCCTTCCCGGAGGAAGTCGGCAGCGAATACATCCCGGAGGAAGTCCAGCACACGGCACGGCAGACGATTGATGCGGTAAGCCGGGCGACGCGGATCAATTCCCTGTCGGCTGTGACCGAGCGGATCGAGCGGCAGAACGAAGTGTCGCGTAAAGCCAAGCCAGAGGCGATCGCGGCTGCCGTGCCCGTTGAGGATGACGATGTTTCTGCCGAACTAGACACGCCGGAGGATTTGTCCACGGCCTACCTACGGTATCAAAAAGACCTGCAGGCATACCGCGACAAGCGGAAAGTTTACGACCACTGGTTTGGACCTGAGCGTCGGCACGATTGGCCAGAGGAATATGCGACCGAGGCAGTGAAGGACCGGGACAAGGCGATGGGGATTGTGGAGTGAGATAGGCATGGCGCGGCTGGGCGGGGCGAGGCCCGGTTGGGCGCGGCACGGCTAGGCATGGGGACTGAGTTCCACATTCGGCTGGAGGTGACACGACATACACATTGATTCGCGGCAGGGCAGGGCCGGGCAGGGCCGGGCAGGGCAAGGCGGGGCAAGGCATGGGGACTGAGTCCATTACTTTTCACTTGGGAGGAGATATGAAAGTTGCGTTTGAACTCAAGGGACTAACTGCACTACTTCCACACAACGACGATGTCACAGCCAGCGACCGCTTGGAGGCGTGGCGCAAGGCACCGGAAAACAAAGGAATCTCGCGTGCTGGCGACGATCGATCGCCGAGCTGGACATGGCACGAGTACCTGTACGACGACGGGGAGAACGTCTCGATTCCGTCGCAGAATTTGATGACGTGCCTTCGCTCTGCTGGCTCGCAGATGATCTTGAAAAAGCAGAAGACGTTCAAGGAAATCTCGCAGGCAGGAATGGGCGTGTTCGCGGAGTATCTCGACTTCCGAGTTGGTGATTCCAAGGCATCAATTCCAATCGCATCCGTCCGTGAACTGCGTGATCTGACATTCGAGGAACAGGCGGATGCAGTCCGCGATCTAGGTTTTCGGCTGTTCGTGAAACGGGCGCGGATCGGCACGAGTAAGCATGTCCGCGTTCGTGCGAGGTTCGACAACTGGCACGCGAGCGGCGAGATCATCGTCCGTGCATCCGCGCAGGAGCTGACGTTCGAGCGGGTGTCCAAACTGTTCGAGCTTGCGGGCCAAGTGGGTCTCTGCGATTGGCGTCCGGGATGCAAGACGCCAGGGCCGTTCGGGATGTTCAAAAGCACCGTGAAGCAGACTGATTGATTCGCGGCACGGTTTGGCGTGGCCGGGCTTGGTCTGGCGAGGCTCGGCGCGGCGAGGCTAGGCGAGGCATGGCAAGGCAAGGGGACTGAGTTCCACAAACACGGAGTAACAGGATGGCGACAATGACACGACGAAACGGGCATAAGGCAGCGACGCTGACACGCGAGGCCATTACGGCGATTGAGGCTCGATACCCGGCACTTAAAGCACTAAACGATGCGACGCTCGATAAGCCACGCGGATTCATTATCGCGAAGGCGGAAGCGGTCCGGTTGGCTGGCGGGGAGAAGGAGTTCGCAGCGATCCGTAACCGCTGGAAGGATAGCGTTCTCGCTCTGCGGGGAATCACCGTGGAATACAAGCACGCGATCCGCGGGTATCGGTTTATCCTCGCTGGCGAGCATATGTCCGAACGTCACATGCGGATATTGACAGCGACCGAACGGAAGCATCGGGAAGAAGCGTTGCGGGTGGGATTCATCCGCGACGAGGATATCGAGAGCGATCACCAGCGACGCATACGAGTGCTGGTGATGGGCCAGCATTCGGACTTGGCTGGCAAGGCCAACGCGCAGATTGAGCACGCCCGGATTGGCAACCTGCGGCCGGAATCGCTTCCAAGGCTGCCGTTCGAGCAAGCGGATTGATTTGCGGCCAGGCGCGGTATGGTGCGGCAAGGCATGGCGGGGCTGGGCACGGCTAGGTCAGGTGAGGTGAGGTGCGGCGGGGCATGGCGTGGCGCGGCAAGGCAAGGGGACTGAGTTCCACAGGAGACTACATGACACTCGAAACGCGAATCATCACCCTGCGTCGACAAGGTTACAAACTCTGGCGGATCGCAGAGATAACCCGTATTCCACAGCACAAGGTCGCGGCCGTGCTGGTCGAGAATGGGTTGGCTCTGTGGTGTGTGCTCGAGCGGAACGGAGAGACGGGGAGAAAGAATGAATCCATCTGAATGCAGTCATTATCGGCAGTTCCTCGACTCTAAGCATCTGCGGCAAATCAAAAGCGGCATCACCGTCGAGGCCGACGAGCTGAATCCAATGATGAAGGACTGGCAGAGAGCCATCACTAGCTGGGCGCTGCGATGTGGCCGTGCCGGGCTGTTCGAGGAATGCGGGCTTGGCAAGACAGTACAGCAGCTCGTGTGGGCCGAGCATGTCTGCCGCCATCACAACGCGAACGCACTGTTGCTCTGCCCGCTGGCTGTGCAGTGGCAGACTAAGCTGGAAGCGGAAAAGTTCGGCATCGGCTGCCGCGTTAAGCTCGCGGAATCGCAGGCGGATGTTCAGGATGGCATCACGATTACGAACTATGAGAAGCTCCACCACTTCGACGCGAGCCAGTTTATTGCAGTG
>Ga0075311_1000018_pt1 | contig 23330 bp, 21 predicted proteins | sample MayberryNE_Catta_FD_120044 | JGI IMG/M metagenome (GOLD analysis project Ga0075311, IMG submission 120044) | Natural and restored wetland microbial communities from the San Francisco Bay, California, USA, that impact long-term carbon... | ecosystem: Environmental > Terrestrial > Soil > Wetlands ...
GCTCGGGAGTTGGCTCTGGCTCGGGAGTTGGCTCTGGCTCGGGAGTTGGCTCTGGCTCTGGAGTGGGCTCGCGCACTGGCTCCGGCTCTGGCTCTGGAGTGGGCTCGCGAACTGGCTCGGGCATCTCGGCCTCGGTTGCCGGCTCGGGACGAGGATCGGCTTCCGTGACGGCGGATCCGATCGGTGCCTCGGCGATCTCGTCTTCTTCGGGTGGAGCCTCAGCTGTGAGCTCGGATCCTTCCAGGGGCGGTATGACGACCGTGGGGAGGTCGTCGAAGGCAGGCATCGGCTCCGTGGGTGGTGGCCGCAACGCCACCTCGCGGCCGAGCTCGCGATAACTCGTCGCCCCTTTGGATCTCGGATCGTACACCGTGATCGGCTGCCCGAAGCCGGGGGCCTCAGACAGTCGAACGGTCCTCGGGATGATGGCGTCGTACACGAGCTCCCCGAAATACCGCTTGACCTCGTCGACGACCTGCTCGGAGAGCTTGGTTCGAGGATCGAACATCGTCATCACGATGCCGGAGACGCGAAGTCCCGGATTGATGTTCTGCTGCACGAGCGAGACGTTGCGCAACAGTTGCCCGAGACCCTCGAGCGCGTAGTACTCACATTGGATCGGCACGATGAGCTCCTCGGCTGCGGTGAGCGCGTTGATCGTGAGCAGGCCGAGGGAAGGAGGGCAATCGAGCAAGATGAAGTCGAACGAACCCTCGCGGACGGTCGCCAACGCCTTCTTCAGCCGCGTCTCCCGAGAGAATTGGCTCACCAACTCGATCTCGGCCCCCGCGAGGTCGATCGTCGAGGGGACCGCCGCCAGGCGCTCGACCGGCGTCGGCACGATCGCGTCGCTGACGGACGCCTCCGACACGATGACGTCGTAGACGGAGATCTCCCGGGCCTCATGCCGGATACCCAGGCCGGTCGAAGCGTTCCCCTGAGGATCCAGGTCGACCACGAGCACTCGGAAGCCGATATCCGCGAGCGCCGCTCCCAGGCTCACGGCCGTCGTGCTCTTCCCGACGCCTCCCTTCTGATTGGCGATCGCGATGACTCGAGCGATGCCGGGGGTCTCGGGAACGACGGGAACGGGCCTCTTCGCCTTCTTCTCGTTCTTCTCGCGCCTGTCCCGCCTGGCTCGCTTCTCTTTGGATGCGGCAGACGAACCGCCCTTGGAAGTCGAGCGAGTGGAGGTGCCCGGGGCGGCGCCGGCGTCGGCGGAGGCCATGGTCACTGCCGGGTCATGATAACCAGCGCTCCCGCCCGTGCAAGAGCGGATGAGTGGAAAAGGCGCGCCGAAACGTCCTTCGGCAGGTCCGTCGAGGGGTCGAAGGTCTCTCCCGCCCAGTAGATCAGGGACCCGTCCGGTCCGAGAACGTGGGTCGCCGCTCTCCACGATCGGGTTGCGGTTGCGAATGCCCTGGCGGTGCACACCGCGGCCCGCTCGCCCATGGTCTCGAGACGCCTCGCGTGGACGGACACGTTGTGGAGCCCGGCCGAGGCTTCCTCGAGGAACGCGGCTCGGTTCCTTCGGACCTCCACGAGCACCCAGCGCAGATCGGGTCTCACGATGGCGAGCGCGATGCCGGGCAATCCGGCACCGGATCCCAGGTCGCACACGGTCCCGGAGGCGGGCAGCAGGGGAGCAGCCCGGATCGAATCAAGGATGTGTCGCTCACGAAGCCTGGATGCGTCGGAAGGAGCGATCATGCCCCTCGGGACGGCCTTCTCCAGCAGGAGGCGCTCGTACCGTTCGAGGCGATCTTCCGCCTCGGATCCGAGCTGAACCCCCAGGGCGGCCGCGATCTCCCAACCCTCATGTTTCACGTGAAACATGGCCTCCCGTACGTTCCCGTTCCCGAGGGGTTCAGGTCAGACGGGGCGGATCACGACGTAACGCTCGGGATCCACACCACGGGATTCCGTCTCGACCCCTTCGATGTCCGCCACGGCGTCATGGACGAGCTTGCGTTCGTAGGAGTTCATGGGATCGAGCTCTTCCTCACGACCTTCGTCGCGCACGCGCTCGGCAAGCTCGCGTGCATGCTCTCCCAGGCGAGCCTCCCGGCGCTTGCGGTAATCCTCCACGTCGACGATCACCCGAACCCGCTGATCTAGGCGCCGCCCCACCACCATGCGAGTCAGCTCCTGGATCGCATCCAGCGTCTGGCCGTGCCGACCGATCAGCAGCGACATGTCCTCCTCGGCGCCGTCGACGATATCGACGTACATGTGACCTTCGTGGGGAGTCGGCTCGGCGATGGCATCGATGTCCATCTTGGCGAGCATCTCCTCGAGGAAGTCCGCGGCCGCGTCGGCCTGCTCCTCGAGCTCATCGAGGGAGGGCGCCTCGTCGCGCTCACGCGCCATGTTTCCCGCCTTGCTTCTTCGGCTTGCGTTGCGACGACGATCCTCGCTTGCCCTGGGCCGATGATCTCTTCGCCGTGGAGGTCCTCTTGGCGCCGTCCTCTCGACGAGTGCGTTCTGCGTCGGCCTTCTCCATCATGGAGGCCATGAACCCCTTCTTCTGGGGCTTGTCGGCCTGGGCTGCCATCTTCTCCTTCTGTTGCGCCATGCGCTTCTCGAGGGCGTCCGGCCCGATATGCCCGGCTCGGAGCAACAGCGTCTGCTGCCCGATCATGAACACGTTGGATACGGTCCAATACAGCACGAGACCCGACGGGAAGCTGTAGCCGATGAAACCGAAGAACAGCGGCATGATGCGCAGGATCATCTGTTGTTGTCCGGATGCCGCTCCTTGGGGGCTCGCCCGCTGCGTCTGGAGGGTCTGGTAGAAGGAGGTGCCGATCATCAACCCCAGCAAGATGACGTACCCGATCTTCGACGTGATGCCGTCGGTGCCGCAGGGGAGGACCGGCTTCGAGGTGAACGAGTCGAGCGGTTGGCCGTCGTCGCCTACCAGGGGACGTCCCGGTTCGACGACCTCTCGATTGGTGTCGCGGATCGTGCTCTTGTCGATGTTGCCGGCCTGATCGGCCGAGCACTGGAGGTTCAGCCCCAGGAAACCGGTTCCCTCGTGCGTGATGACGCTGGCGAAGAGATCGCTGTCGACCGGCAGGTGGTTGTCCTTGATGTGGTACTCCACCACAGCTGCCTCGGAGGTTGCCACCGCGCCCTGCGCGTCGAACGGCTCGTAGGAGGGGGGCCTGATCACGGCGTACATGGCGATCAACAGCGGGAACTGAGCGAGGACGGGCAGGCACCCTCCGAGAGGGTTCACCCCGGCTTCGCGGTACAGGCGCATCGTCTCTTCCTGCGCCTTCTGCTTGTTGCCCCGGTACTTCTTCTGGATCTCCTTGATCTTGGGTTGCAGCGCTTGCATCGCCTGCATCGACTTGATCTGTTTCATGCCGAGCGGGAAGAGCAGGAACCGCAGCACCAGGGTGAGCACGAGGATGGCCACGCCGTAGTTCGGAACGATGTTATACAACCAGGCCAGTACCCACCCGATAGCATCGAGCAGGCCCTGGAAGATCGGCGAGATGACGGGGATCTCAGCCAGCACTAGGTGCGAGCCGCCTTCGTCGCGTGAGAGACAGCGTCATACACAGGCCTCGAGCGTCGCGTCTCTGGCACCGGGTCGAGACCTCCCCGCCCGTACGGATTGCACCGAGCGACCCGCCAGCCGGCGAGGGCGAGGCCCTTGGTCGCGCCGTGTCTGCGGATCGCGAGCTCCGCGTAGTGCGAACACGTGGGTGCGAACCGGCATTGCCCTCCGAGCCATCCGGCGAGGACCATCTGGTACAACCGGATGATCCCGAGCGCCACGGTGCGCGCCGGCGCGCCCGCGAGCCAGCCGACCTCACGTATCGTCATCGTGTTCGGTCTCTCGAGGCAGTAGGTCGATCATCTCGCTCACCAGATCCTGCGTCGTTGCCCCCCGGATCCCCTCTCGGGCAACCAGGACGGCATCGAGGTCCCCTGTGACCTGCGGCGATACCTGTCGCCAAGCCTCCCGCAGGATACGTCTCGCCCGGTTCCGATCGACGGCCCCGCCCACGCGTCGCGCGGCCACGACCGCCCAGTCACCGGACCCGGGCGCAAGGAACAGTACCACCCGCTTTCCGTGGTGGGGACGGCCTCGATCGAGCACGCGGCGCACCTCTTCGGAGCGCAAGATGCGCTCGCTCTCAGGCGGAGAGGCGGGAACGGCCCTTGCGCCTGCGTGAGGAGACGATCGCGCGACCCGCGCGGGTCCGCATGCGCAGGCGGAAACCGTGACGACGGGCGCGGCGACGGTTGTTCGGCTGATAGGTTCGCTTACCCTTGGCCATGCTCGGTGGTGGTCCTTCGTGAATGGGAACACACGCGGCTCCGCGTGAAGGCCGGCGGAGCGCCGGCCGCGTCGAGTATACGGGGCCGCATCCTCGCAGGACAAAGCCCTTGACATGAGAAAGAGTGTCAAGACCCGGCGGCCGACCGGTGAGGCCTCAAGGCGGTGTGCTAACGTGCGCCCCGCCTTCCTCCCGGCGATCCGGGCCCTCGCAAGGCGCGGCGCTACGACGACCTTCCCGTGTTTTCCACCGATGTGGAAAGGTGCTGTGGAATCCGAGATGGCGGTAGCGTCCCCTGAGAACGGGGCCCGTGACGCGTGGGCCCACGTCCTCGATCAGGCGCGCGACGAGCTTCCCGAGACCACGGTGGTCATGTGGTTCGCCGACGTTCGGCCCGTGCGTCTCGCCGACGATTCGATCTCCCTCGCCGTGCCGAGCCCGCTCGTCCGTGAACGTCTGCAGCACAATCATCTTCAGCTGATCGCGCGGGCCGCACAGGAAGCCGTGGGCCGCCCTTTGAAGGTCGAGCTCTCCGTCGACGAGGAGTTGCGTGCGGACCGCTCGGCGGCACCAGGATCGTTCCGGAGCGGATCGGTGGAGCCGGGTGCCCGGTCGTCGTCGCCGACGCCGTCGCCCGCATCGCCCGGCGCCGCCGCGCCCAGCGCGCCGACGCTGCCGTTCCCCAACTACACGTTCGACGCGTTCGTGCCCGGGCCGAGCAACCGGTTCGCCCACGCCGCCGCGATGGCGGTCGCCGAGGCGCCCCCGTCGACGGCGTACAACCCGTTGTTCATCTACGGGGGGGTCGGGCTGGGCAAGACCCACCTGCTGATCGCGGTGGGCCACCACATGTATCGGCTCGCACCGGCGCTCCGCGTGAAATACGTCACCTCCGAGCAGTTCGTGACCGAGTTCATCAAGGCGGTGCGCGAGCGGCAAGGCGGCGACAGCTTCCGGCAGCGCTACCGCGAGGTCGACGTGTTGCTGGTCGACGACATCCAATTCTTGGCCAAACGGGAAGAGACCCAGACGGAGTTCTTCCATACGTTCAACCACCTGCACGGTGCCGGCAAGCAGATCGTGATCGCTTCGGACCGGCCGCCACACGAGCTCTCGGGTCTCGAGGAACGGCTCGTGAATCGATTCCGATGGGGGCTCTGCGTCGACGTGCAGCCACCCGACCTGGAGACACGCATCGCGATCCTGCAGCTGAAGGCGGAGCGCGAGCACATCACGGTCCCGCCGGCGGTGATCGAGTTCGCCGCATCGAAGTTCGACCAATCGGTGCGAGAGCTCGAGGGCGCGCTCGTGCGCGTCGCCGCGTGGAGCGAGCTCACGGGGCAGCCCATCGACGTCTCGCTCGCCGAGCGCGCCCTCGAGGACCTCATCCCGCAGACCCAGAACGACATCCCGCCCCCGCTCATCCTCGACGAGACCGCGAAGTACTTCTCGCTCTCGTCGGCCGACCTGATGTCGAAGTCCCGGTCGCGCCCCCTGACCCAGGCCCGTCACATCGCGATGTATCTCACGCGCGAGTGCACCGGACTGTCCCTGCTGAAGATCGGCGAGATCTTCGGCGGTCGCGACCACACGACCGTGCTGCACGGCATCCGCAAGGTCGAGGACGAGATGCGCGCACGCGACGCTACGTTCCGGCAGGTGCAGGATCTGACGCGGATCATCCGCGGGCGGGTGCGCGCTGCGTGAACCGACCGTGGGGGACCCGAGGGCCGGTGCAGACGCATGTGGACACCCGTGCGCCTTCGGTGGATAGGCGCGCGCGGATCGGGCATCCGGAGGAGGGTGACACGTTTTCCCCACGCGTTTCCCACATGTCCGACGGCCTCATTACCCTGCGGGAACGAGGTGTCTCTCCACGTTTCCACAGCACCTACTACCGCAGTATCTCTTTCCTGATAGACAGAAGCAGGGGGTGGTGGACCAGTGAAGTTCCGGTGTGACCGAGATGCGCTGTCCGAGGCGCTACAGACCGTCCAGCGAGGCGTCTCGTCGAGGCCCGGCATCCCGGCCCTCACGGGTGTCCTGATCCAGGCGACCGACGAGGGACACCTCGAGCTCACCACGACCGATCTCGAGGTGTCGGCTCGTCTCACGACCGAGGCGCAGGTGAGCGAGGCGGGCGTCGCGCTGGTGCCCGCCAGGCTGCTCGCCGACACCGTCAAATCGCTGTCCGATGCGCCGGTCGACATCGAGACCGATCAGTCCCAGGCCCACATCCGATGCGCCGCGTACGAGGGTACGCTTCGGCTGTTGCCCGCGGAGGATTTCCCGGGCCTGCAGGAGCCGAGCGGCACGAGGATCACGGCCGATGCGGGCGCGTTCGCCGAGGCGGTGCACCAGGTCGCACGAGGCGCCTCGCGCGACGAGGCCAGGCCGGTGCTGACCGGTGTGTTGATCGAGGTGAGTCGCGAGGGAGTCGTCATGGTCGCAACCGACTCCTACCGTCTCGCGGTGCGCGAGCTCGTCGCCTCGGCCGATGGCGAGGGCAAGGCGATCGTGCCCGAACGGGCGCTCACCGAGGCGGGGCGGGGCGCGTCCGCCGACGAGAAGACGTCGATCGAGGTGTTCGTCGACGAGTCGCAGGTCGCGTTCCGCATCGGGGAGCTCACCCTCACCTCGCGTCTGATCGAAGGCGAGTTCCCGAACTACCGCCAGCTGCTCCCCGACCAGCACGAGAGCCGGCTCACGGTCAGCCGTCAGCAGCTGCTCGATGCGGTCAGCCGCGTGGGTCTGATGGCGCGTGACACGACGCCGGTTCGGCTGGAGTTCAACGCGCTGGGCATCAAGCTGTCGTCGTCGAGCCCCGACCTGGGGCAGGCGGTCGAGACGGTGGAAGCGAGGTACGAGGGCGAAGACCTCACGGTCGCGTTCAACCCGCAGTACCTCGCCGACGGCCTGCGCGCCGCGGCGGGCGAGAGCGTGCGGCTCGACGTGCGCGACGGGCTGAAGCCGGGCGTCGTTCGCGGTGAGAGCGACGAGTTCACCTACCTCGTGATGCCCGTCCGCCTGCCCGCCGCGGTGTCCTGAAGCCGCCGCCGGCGCGGGCCTCCCTCTCGCGATGCGTCTGGGCTGGATCGAGCTGCGGTCGTTCCGGAACCACGAGCACACGCACATCGACACGATCCCCGACGGGCTGACGGTCGTCGTCGGCCCCAACGGTGAGGGGAAGACGAACCTGCTCGAAGGCGTGTACGTGCTCTACGCGCTCGGTTCGCCGAGGGTATCGGCGAACGCAGCCCTCGTGCAGGACGGCCATGAGGCCGCATACGCCCGGGGGGAGTTCGACACCGAGGCAGGCAGGGTGCTCGTCGAGGTCGAGATCCCGGCGAAGGGTGCGAGCCGGGTCCAGGTGAACGGCTCGGCGGTTCGACGCAAGCGCGACCTGCGCCGGCAGGTGCGCGCCGTGTTGTTCGGTCCCTTCGACCTGCCGATCGTGATCGGGGACCCGTCGAAGCGACGGACGTTCCTCGATGAGGCCGTGACCGTTCTCTGGCCGCTGAAGGAGGGGCTGCTCACCGCCTACGATCGCACGTTGCGCCAGCGGAACCGACTGCTCAAGGAGTGGGACGGTTCCGGAGCGCCCCTGGGGATCGAGGCCTGGGACGAGGAGCTGATCCGGGCCGGCTCGGCGCTGGTTCGCGCTCGCCACGACGCGGTCGAGCGTTTGGGGCCGCCCTCGTCCGAGGAGTTCGAATATCTGGCCGGCTACGAGCTGGCCGTTCGGTATCGACCCAACGTCTGGGATGCCGCCGATCTCGAGGGCGGGTTCGCCGCCCGTCTCGCCGAGCGCCGGGCCGACGAGCTCGCGCGACGCACCTCGCTCGTCGGCCCGCATCGCGACGATCTCGCGTTGGAGGTCCGCGACCTCGGCGCCCGCCCGGCCGGATCGCACGGTGAGACGTGGGCGACGGCGCTGTGTCTGCGAGCGGGGCTCGCCTCGGCGGTGACCGACGAACTGGGAGAGCCGCCCGTGTTCCTGGTGGACGATCCGTTCAGCGCGCTCGACCCGGCCCGACGCGATCGGTTCCTCGAGCGGCTCTCCGGACGCGAAGGACAGGTCGTCGTCACGGTGGCCGATGAGGCCGACGTGCCTGCGCATGCCATGGCTGTCTGGGATGTCCGGGCCGGGGTGGTCGATCCGAGGGGCAGGGCCTGAAGATGCAGCGTGGGACGACATGGCGGGGGTGCAGTGGTGCCTGACGCGAAGGGGTTCGGCAGCCGACGACGGCCTCGTTCCGACGAGCCGGCATCGCTCGGGGAGATCGTCGACGGATTGATGCGCGAGGAGGTGTTCAGCCGGGGCATGCCCATCGCCCGCCTCGCGTCGAGCTGGCCCGAGATCGTGGGGGAGCGGATGGCCAACGAGACCTCGCCGGCTTCCCTGGAGAACGGCGTCCTGACCGTCGAGGCCTCGAGCGGGCCGTGGGGCGCACAGGCTCGGTTCCTGCACGAGGAGATCCGCCGGAAGGCGGACGACACGCTCGGAGGCGACCTCGTCCATCGGGTCCGGTTCATCGTGCGAAATCCCAGGTAGATGGCGGTTTTCCCCCTCTGAAACAGGGTCGAGGGTCGGTCGGCTGCGGTAAGATGAGAGCGTTCGTGCGATCCCTCCCCGCGCACGCTCCCCGCACGTAGTGCGGGGTTCGTCGTGGGCTCGTCCCGGGGTCGCGAGCCGTGTCGATCGGAGGCCAGTTGGCGACCAGGACCAGGACCAAGAAGAAGAGCACGGGCGCGTATGACTCCAGCAACATCCAGGTGCTCGAGGGGCTCGAACCCGTTCGCAAGCGGCCCGGCATGTACATCGGCACCACCAGCGCGCGCGGTCTTCACCACCTGGTCTACGAGGTCGTCGACAACGCGATCGATGAAGCGATGGCCGGCTTCGCCGACAGGATCGTCGTCACTATCCACGACGACGGCTCGGTGAGCTGTTTCGACAACGGCCGCGGCATCCCCGTGAAGCCCATCCCGGGGGCCAAGGACCGCCGGCCCGCGGTCGAGGTCGTGCTGACCGTGCTCCACGCCGGCGGCAAGTTCGGCGGAGGCGGGTACGCGATCTCAGGAGGCCTGCACGGTGTCGGTGTGAGCGTCGTGAACGCCCTCAGCGAGAAGCTCGACGTCGAGGTCATGCGAGACGGGTACTCGTGGACCCAGTCCTACGAGCGGGGCAAGCGCCTGGGCGCCCTGAAGAAGGGGAAGGCCACCAAGAAGACCGGCACGACCGTGCGCTTCTGGCCCGACCCCGAGGTCTTCGTCGAGACCCTGGAGTTCAAGCGCGAGACGCTCGCCGAACGACTGCACGAGCTCGCGTTCCTGAACAAGGGCACCGAGATCAAGCTCGTCGACGAACGCGAGACCCCGAAGGTCGAGGAGGTCTTCAAGGCCAACGGCGGGCTGGTCGACTTCGTGAAGTACCTCGGACAAGGCAAGGACACCCTCAGCCGCGTCATCGCGATCGAGACCGGTCCCACCGACGAGGGCGAGGTCGAGCTCGCGATGCAGTGGAACAACGGGTACACCGAGTCGCTGTACTCCTTCGCGAACACGATCAACACGCACGAAGGCGGCATGCACGAGGAGGGACTGAAGAAGGCCCTCACGAACGTGCTGAACCGGTACGCGCGCGCCAAAGGCCTGCTGAAGGAGAAGGACGACAACCTGATCGGCGAAGACGTGCGCGAGGGACTCGTGGCGATCATCTCGGTGAAGCTGCGCGACCCGCAGTTCGAGGGCCAGACGAAGACGAAGCTCGGCAACGCCTCGATGCGATCGCTGGTCGAGACCACCGTCAACGCCGACCTCGCCACGTGGCTCGAGGAGCATCCGGGCGATGCGAAGCGCATCTTCACGAAGGCGTCGAGCGCCGCGAAGGCACGCATCGCCGCACGCCAGGCGCGTGACCTCACGCGACGGAAGTCGTTCCTGGAAAGCGGCTCGTTGCCCGGCAAGCTGGCCGACTGCCAGCTGAGCGATCCGGCGGCGTGCGAGATCTACATCGTCGAGGGCGACTCCGCCGGCGGGTCCGCCAAGAGCGCGCGCGACCGGGCGACGCAGGCGATCCTGCCGATCAGGGGAAAGATCCTCAACGTCGAGAAGGCGCGGCTCGACAAGGTCCTGCAGAACGTCGAGATCCAGGCGTTGATCACCGCGATCGGCACCGGCATCGACGAGGAATTCGACCTCGACAAGGCGCGGTACCACCGCATCGTGCTGATGGCCGACGCCGACGTCGACGGCGCACACATCCGTACGCTGCTGCTCACGTACTTCTTCCGGTACATGCGCGAGCTGATCGAGGCCGGCTACGTGTATCTGGCTCAGCCGCCGCTGTACCTGCTGAAGCAGGGCAAGCAGGAGCACTACTTCTACACCGAGCACGAGTGGGACGAGTTCCGAAAGAACGCGAACGGCTCGAAGATCGGCGACCCGCAGCGGTTCAAGGGTCTCGGCGAGATGGATGCGGAGCAGCTGTGGCGCACGACGATGGACCCTGAGCACCGCACGCTGTTGCAGGTCACGCTCGAGGACGCCGCCACCGCCGATCGCCTCTTCTCGGTGCTGATGGGCGAGGACGTGCCGAGCCGCAAGGAGTTCATCGAGCGCAACGCGAAGTACGTCGAGAACCTCGACGTCTGACCGCCCGTGAGGAGCTGAACCACTCGTGAGCCAGGAAGGGTTGTTCGTCGGCAACGTCGAGCCGATCGCGCTGGAGGACGAGATCCAGCGTTCCTACCTCGACTACGCGATGTCGGTCATCGTCTCCCGTGCGCTCCCCGAGGTGCGCGACGGCTTGAAGCCCGTGCACCGGCGCATCCTCTGGTCGATGCTCGAGGGTGGTCTGCGCCCCGACCGGCCTCACCGCAAGTCGGCATGGGCGGTGGGCGAGGTCGTGAAGAAGTACCACCCCCACGGCCTCGAGGCCGTCTACGACTCGTTGGTGCGCATGGCCCAGGAGTGGTCGCTGCGCCACCCGCTCGTCGACCCCCACGGCAACTTCGGCTCGGTCGACGGCGATCCCGCCGCGGCGATGCGCTACACCGAGGCCCGGCTCGCCCCCGTCGCCTTGGAGCTGCTGCGCGACATCGAGTCGGAGACGGTCGAGTTCCGGCCGAACTACGACGGGTACGAGCAGGAGCCGGTGGTGCTTCCGGCCCGCTTCCCGAACCTGCTCGTGAACGGTGCGTCGGGCATCGCCGTGGGCATGGCGACCAACATCCCGCCGCACAACCTCGGGGAGACGATCGACGCGGTGATCCACTACCTCGACGAACCGGAGTCGACCACGGCCGACCTGATGAAGTTCGTCAAGGGGCCCGACTTCCCGACCGGTGCGGTGATCATGGGGCGTCAAGGCATCAAGGACGCCTACGAGACCGGCCGGGGGTCGATCAAGGTCCGTGCCGTCACCACGATCGAGGAAGGGCCGCAGGGCCGTTCCAACATCGTCGTGACCGAGCTCCCGTACCAGGTGAACAAGGCCCGTCTCGCCGAGAAGGTGGCCGACCTCGTGAAGACCGGCAAGGTCAAGGACATCGTCGACGTGCGCGACGAGTCGAGCCGCCAGGGCATGCGCCTCGTGATCGTGACCAAACGAGGCTCCAACGCCAGCGTGGTGCTGAACCAGCTCTACAAGCACACGCAGCTGCAGGACAACTTCGGCGCGATCATGCTCTCGCTCGTCGACGGCGTGCCGCGCACGCTGACCCTCGCCGAGATGATCGGTTACTACGTCGACCACCAGGTCGAGGTGGTGACCCGGCGCACCCGCTACGACCTGCGCAAGGCCGAGGAGCGCGACCACATCGTCCAGGGCCTGCTGATCGCCCTCGACCATCTCGACGAGGTGATCAAGATCATCCGGGCGGCCGCCGACGCCGATGCCGCCCGCAGGAAGCTGATGAGCACGTTCAAGTTCAGCGAGGTCCAGGCGAACCACATCCTCGACATGCCGCTGCGACGGCTCACGAAGCTCGCGCGCACCGAGCTCGAGGAGGAGCACGCGAAGCTGCTCGAGCGGATCGGGTACTTCAACGCCTTGCTGAAGGACCCGAAGAAGCTCCGCGGGGTGATCAAGGACGAGCTCGCCGAGATCCGCAAGAAGCACGCGAACGGCCGGCGCACGTCGATCAAGGCCGATCAGGGTGAGTTCGACGTCGAGGACCTGATCGCCGAGGAAGACGTGATCATCACGGTCAGCCGTGCCGGCTACGTGAAGCGGCTGCCGGTCGATGCGTTCAAGAAACAAGGCCGCGGCGGCAAGGGGGTTCGGGGTCAGAACCTCAAGGAGGAAGACGTCGTCAAGCACGTCTTCACCACGACGACCCACCACTGGATGCTGTTCTTCACCACGAAGGGGCGCGTCTATCGGGTGAAAGCCCATGAGATCCCGGAGTCGGGCCGAACCGCTCGTGGCATGTACGCGGCGAACCTGCCCGGCGTCGCCCTCGACGGCGACGAGAGGATCAGCGCCGTGATCGACCTCAAGGAGTACGCCGAGGGCCGATTCCTGTTGTTCGCGACCCGCAGGGGCATCGTGAAGAAGACGAAGCTGCCCGAGTACGACTCGTCTCGAACCGGCCTGATCGCGGTGAAGCTGCGGGGCGACGACGAGCTGATCGACGTGCGCCTCACCGACGGCGACGACGAGGTCTTCCTGGTGTCGAGGCACGGTCAGGCGATCCGGTTCAAGGAGTCGCTGGTCCGGGCCATGGGCCGTGACGCCGGGGGCGTGATCGGCATGCGGCTCGGCGACGACGATCGTGTGCTCACCGTCGGACTGGCGTCCGACGGCGACGAGATGATCAGCGTCACCGAGCAGGGCTACGGCAAGCGATCGAGGCTCGGCGACTACCCGCTCAAGGGCCGGGGCGGCAAGGGCGTCATCGGACACCAGCTCACCGGCAAGACCGGGCTGCTTGCGGGCGCCTACATCGGGAACAAGGACACCGACATGTTCGTGATCTCCTCGAGCGGGCAGGTGGTCCGCGTGAGCGCGGGTGACATCCGACGCGTGGGTCGGTCGAGCCAAGGAGTGCGCACGATGCGGGTCGAGGACGACGCCACGGTCGTCGCCCTCGCGCCCGTGATCACGCAGATGGACGAGGAGTAGTCGTCCGGCGCCCTCAGCAGACCGCGGTCAGGAACAGGAACGGATCGACGGCCTCACCGTCGGCGGGATGCCACTCGAAGTGCAGGTGGGGACCCGTCGCGTTCCCGGTCGAACCCACGTACCCGATCACGTCGCCGACCTTGACGGAGCCGAGCTTGCCGTACGCGGACAGGTGCGCGTTGTACGAGTACCCGCCCGCGCCGTAGACCTCGACCGCCATGCCGCCGGCATCGCTCGGATTGCTCACGGCGTTCCCGTCGAACGTCGCCACGATCGGCGTGCCGGTCGCCGCGCCCATGTCGACGCCCATGTGCGTGTGCCCGCCGTCCTTGCCGTGGTCGTGCCAGATGCCGAAGTTGTCGTTGACGCTCACCGTGCCGTCGACGGGGCACCGCTGCAGCGGCAACGAGCTGATCCAGCTCGCGATCTCATAGCGCTTGTCGCGCAGCTCGTGCACCCGCTTGCGGATGTGCTTGATCAGCCGGCGCTCCGCGGCCCGTGCCTGCTTGATCTTGTCGAGCTGGCGCTGACGGAACGATTGGACGCGGGCACGGTTCCCGACCCTGACCGCACCCGGGGTCTCCTTCAGGATCGCCTGCGCCTTCTTGACGCGTTGATGCAGGGCCACGCGCCGCACGCGCCGCGTTTCGTGTAGCTCCTCGATCCGCTCCTGGATGGTGCCCTTCTGGTGCAACGCAGCATCCACGGACGATTCCGCGTTGGCCGCTGCGACGAGGCCGGCGAGCACGAGGCTCCCCATGGTCACGATCGCCAGCACCCGCCGCCTCGCTCGACCCCGCATCGTTTCGTCTCCCTACCTCACTCGATGTCCCACAGATGTCCTGCAGCGCTATCGGCAGGAAGGGGGGCGGCGCTTGAGTGGAAGTGATGGGCGCTACGTAGTCATCTGTGACGGGTGTCGAGCAGGGCAACGTACGGGATGATTCGTGCGTGGCACTGGCCCTCGCGACGATCTCGGTATCCGGAGTGCTGTTCCTCGGGGGGCTGGTGGGACTTCACGGGGCACGTTCCGACGCGATGTGGTCCGCCGTGCTCGCGGTCGCGGGCGCCGGCCTGGCTGCCGGCGGCCTGCTCGTGCAGGATCGCCCCGAGCTCGACTCGTGGATCGTCGCCCTCCCGGTGGGGGCCGCCCTGTCCGTCGTCCACGGCAAGGCACTGTTCGCGACCGGGGGACCGTTCCGGACCTGACGCTGCGGGTAGTTGCCTCGCCCAGGGCGTACCCTTAGGACCCATCGCGAGGAGTTGATACCCACGGCCGAACAACCCGAGACCGGCGAACCGCGCCCATCGCAACGTGGCGGGCAGCCGGGCAGTCGTCCACAGCCGCACGCGGTCGTGACCGCGGTCGACGAGCCCGGGCCGGCCTCCTCACCGACGCCGACACCCGCCGCGTCGGCGCCGACCCCTGCGCCGGCGCCGACCAGCCCGGCCCCGGGAGAGCCGGCCGCTTCCGGCACCGGCTCGAGCCCGCCGTCCGTCTCGAGCCCGGCGCCGCCGGTGCGGGCCGGCAGGGAGAGCATCCCGACCGGTCCGGGCCGTCCGGCGCGCGGACCCCGATCCGTCCGGCCGCCTCGCGTGCGCGCCGCGCCGCGCCGCACGCGGGTGATCGTGCGCAAGATCGGGCCTCTGTCGGTGATGAAGTTCTCGCTGCTCTTCTACCTCTGCCTGATGCTGATCGTCCTGTTCGCGATGGTGATCGTGTACGGCATCCTCTCCGCGGCCGGCGCGATCGAGTCGCTGGAGAAGGTGCTCGGTTACGTGTTCGGGACCGGCACCACCTCGACCGGAGGCGCCGAGCCGATCGAGATCGACGGCCGGGTCGTGTTCACGTGGGGGTTCTTCGGCGGGCTGGTCTTCGTGGTGGTCTGGTCGGTGATCAACGTGTTCGTGGCGATGCTCTACAACCTGATCAGCGACATCATCGGCGGCGTCGAGGTGACGCTGGCCGAACGGCCGCGAGACTGACCCGCCGTTTGACACCCGTTTCGCGGCGTGGCTACGCTGCCCGGAGGGCTGTTCGGCCCTTCGAGGGCCTGTAGCTCAGCCCGGTTAGAGCGCTTCCCTGATAAGGAAGAGGTCGATGGTTCAAGTCCATCCAGGCCCACTCCCGGAAGGAGGGCTCCCCATGGCAGAAGAGGCCACCGTGACGGTCGAAGCCGTCGAGGAGAAGAAGAAGGGCGGATTCTTGAAGAAGCTCATGAAGATCGCGGTGATCGGCGCCGCGATCGCCGCCGTCGTGGCGTTCGTGAAGCGTCGTCGGGGCGACGACCTCGACGACGTCGAGTGGCAGGAACTCCCGCCCCCCGCGGGAGGCTGAGTAGCGCTCGGCGCCGAAGAGCGCCGACGAGCCATCTGGAAGGGCCCGCCGGTAGGCGGGCCCTTCTGCTCGTGGGTTCCGATCCGGCGGGGGCGGGGCGCTCGCCCGGCGTCGCTAGACTCCGCCGCATGGGCGGACCCGCGTGGAAGCTGGCGCACGACGCCGCGGCAGCCGCCGGCGTCGAGTTGCGGCCCCTCACCACCCTCGACGACGCCGATGCGATCTTGCGGGTGATGATCGCGACGTGGAACGAGGAGATCCCGCGCGAGACGATCCGTGCACTGGCCGGGTCCGGCAACGTTCCCTGGGGCGCCTTCGACGGTACAGAACTGATCGCGTACGTATTGGGCTGGGCGGCAGTTTCCCACGAGGACGGACTGCACGAGCATTCGCACATGCTGGCGGCACTGCCGGAGCGCCGGCACACAGGTGTGGGGACCGCGCTGAAGCTCGCGCAGCGAGCGTCCTGCCTCGACCGTGACATCCACCTCGTGCGGTGGACGTTCGACCCCCTCGTCGCGCGCAACGCTCACCTCAACATCAACAAGCTCGGGGCGACGTGCGACGGGTTCCACCGCGACTACTACGGTGAGATGCCCGACGCCATCAACGCCGGGGATCGGAGCGACCGGCTCGTCGTGCGATGGCTCCTCGATCGTGAGCCCGCGGCGCCGTCGGTACCTTTGCATGCCTCGATGGCGATCCGCAGCACCGGACCCGTGGACGCTCCCGCTCCCGAGGTCGTCGAGGTGGCCGATCGCTCCGCCGCCGTGGCGCTCCAGGTGCCTCGAGACCATGCGGCCATCCGGGCCGCCGATCCCACGCTCGGTGCTGCGTGGCGCGCGGCCGTGCGTTCGGTCCTCGAGTCGTGCGTCGCTTCGGGGCTCGCCGTCGTGGCATTCGATCCCGACCGGAACGGTGGACGACCCACCTACTACCTCGCCCGGGATCGGACGTCGTGAGCGTCGTCCGAGCGATCGAGCTCCGATCGATCGGGTTGCCGCTCGTCCGAGCCTTCCGCACGAGTTTCGGCACCTCGACGGAGAAGGTCTGCATGCTCGCGCGGCTCGAGACCGACGAGGGGGCGGGCTGGGGCGAGTGCGTGGCGGACGTCGAGCCCGGCTACAGCGAGGAGTTCAACGAGGGAGCCTGGCTCGTGGTGCGCGATCACCTGGCTCCCGCACTGCTGCGGGCCGGCGATCTGTCGATCGACGACCTCGACCGTGTGTTCGCGCACGTGCGCGGGAACCCGATGGCCAAGGCGACGCTGACAGACGCATTCGTCGACGCCGAGCTCCGCGTTCGGGACGAGTCGTTGGCCACGTGGCTCGGCGCCGAGCGGAACCGCGTCGGGTGCGGGGTGTCGATCGGCATCACCGAAACGACCGAGGAGTTGCTCGACCAGGTCGAGGGGTATCTCGCCGAGGGCTACCTGCGCATCAAGCTCAAGATCGAACCCGGGCTCGATGTCGAGCGCGTGGCGGCGGTGCGCGCGGTCCATCCCGACATCGTCCTCAGCGTCGATGCCAACGCGGCCTACTCGATCGACGATATCGAGGTGTTCCGCGCCCTCGACGATCTCGATCTTCTGATGATCGAGCAACCTCTGCACCACGCCGACCTGGTGCGGCACGCGCAGCTCCAGGGCGCGATCCGCACCGCCCTGTGCCTCGACGAATCGATCCGCTCCTCGGCCGACGCCGCGGCCGCGATCGAGCTCGGCAGCTGCCGCATCGTGAACATCAAGCAGGGGCGTGTCGGCGGCATCGTCGAGGCTCGGCGTGTGCACGACGTCTGTCGGGCCGCCGGTGTGCCCGTCTGGTGCGGCGGCATGCTGGAGACCGGTATCGGGCGTGCCCAGAACCTGGCACTCGCGGCGATGCCGGGCTTCACGCTTCCCGGCGACACCAGCGCGAGCGCTCGGTACTTCCTCGACGACCTCACCGAGCCCTTCGTGATGTCGCCCGACGGGACGATGTCCGTCCCGATCGGCCCGGGGATCGGGGTCTCGCCCCGCCCCGAGCGACTCACCGAGACGACCCTGCGGACCGAGATGCTCACGAGAGGGCCGTAGGAAAGAGTGACAAGAACCCGACTCCGATTTGACGCCGGTCGCCGTCGCACCGTATGGTTCTGATCGAGAAACCGCTGGGGCCCCCGGGTTCCGGCGGTTTCTCACTTTCTCGGGGCATATCCGACTCACCGCGTGCTTGAGCCGAGGTCCCGCAGGGGCGACCATACGCACACGCGCCCGCCGCGTTCGCGACCCCCGGCACGCCGAGGGTCGTCGGCTACCGACACCGGGCGGGCCGGAGCGACATGAAGAAGCGAGTCGTCCAAGCAGGGGAGTTCGAGGTCGTCGACGACGACGGCCGGGTTCGGCTGCGTATCGGACTCTCCAACGACGAGGATCCGTTCTTCTCGTTGCTCGCACCCGACGGTCAGGTCCGGATGCGATTCGGGCTGTCGGCCGACGGAGCCGCCGGGCTCGCGGTCGGCGATGAGAACGGCAAGGTGCGTGCGACGGTGGGTCTGTCGAGCGACGGCAGCGCGAGCCTCGCGTTCGGCGACAAGAACGGCCGCATCAGGGCGAAGTTCGGGCTCGCCCCCGAGGCGTCGCCGACGATGGGCATGCAGGTGAGCGACGGCGAGCTGTCACAGGTGTATTCGCTCGCCGAGCAAGGTTCCCCGACGCTCGGTCTCTACGATCACGCAGGCAAGGTCAGGGTGCGGCTGGGCCTCGCGGCGGAGGGCTCCCCGGTGCTCCGGCTGCTCGATCGCGACGGCGAGCTCCGTGCGGTCGTCGGGCTCGCGGCCGACGGCTCGCCGTTCGTGCAGTTCCTCGACGAGGCGAAGCAGCCGACCTGGACCATGCGATGACGGGCTGGTGGGCCCTCGCGTTCGTCGTGCTCTGGGTGCTCGTCGTCGTGCTGTGCATCGTGGTGATCGCGCTCGCCCGCCAGGTCGGCACATTGCACCTGCGGCTGGGCCCTCGCGGCGCTCTCGAGATCGACGACGAGGGGCCGGCGCTCGGCGAACCGATGCCCACGCAGCACGCCAGGACGGCGCAGGGGACGGCCGTGTCGCTCGGAGGAACGGGCAGGCCGCGCTTGGTGCTCTTCGCGTCGGAGACCTGCGTGGTGTGCCGCGAGGTGTCGCCGGGCATCCCGGCAGCTGCCGCCGCGGGCAGGCTCGATCCCATCGTGGTGCACGACCCCGAGGCCGAACGCGAGCTCGACGTGCCCGGCACGCCGTTCGTCGTCGTGCTCGACGAGCACGGTATCGTGCGAGCGAAGGGCACGGTGAACAACCTCGAGCAGGTCGAGGGGTTGGTGGACACCGCCAATCGGCGCATCACGGAGGAACACTCACGGTGGGCCAGCTGACGAGGATCGAGCGAGCGCAGCGTTCGCTCGCGAGCCGCACGAGCCGGCGGAGCTTCCTCGGCACGGTCGGACGGAGCGTGGTCGCGCTCGCCGGGGGCGGGCTCGTCGCCACCGCCATCGCACCCGACCGCGCGCAGGCGTACCACATCTGTGGCCACACCTACACGACCGGCTCGTGCCCGCACCCGTACTCCCCGTTGTCACGGACCGATCGTTACGGCTACCCGATGCATCCCCAGTACGGCTTCCCGGTCGACGACCAGGGAAGGAAATACGTCGACCCGAAGAAGCAGAAGCGGCGGAAGACGTGCGAGCAGATGGTGCCGGGCGCCTACCCGTTCACGAAGAAGCCACGCTACGGGGGAGGATGGACCCGCTGCTGCTCCGGGCGGTTGCGGCACATCCAGGATTGCTGCTCGAGGTCGAACATCCGCATCAACGGCGACTACGCGGTTCGCGGGTACTGCCCGCGCGGACTCAAGGTGTTCTGCATCACCTACCGGGAGCTCGACAAGAGGTGCTGATCGATCCGTTCGGCGGCGACGCGGTCGCGGCGGCGCTGCTGCTTGCGCTCGCGTCCGGGTCCGCGATCGCGGGATGGTCGGCGCTCTACGGTCCCTGAGGTCTGTCGATGGTGGAGACCATCACTCCCGTCGTGTACGGGAGCCGGGCCCGTTGGGGGATCGCCTTCCTGCTGCATGTGGCCGGGGCCACCGCGACGACGGCGCTGTTCGGCGCGGCGCTGGGAGCCGTGGGCGGGTTGCTCGGCGCACCGTGGGGGCGTGCGGGGGCGCTGGTCCTCGCCACTGCGGCGGGGATCTACGCGCTCGGCGAGCTTCCGCGGGTGACCGCGACCGTGCCGCAGCTGCGGCGGCAGGTGCCCGACTGGTGGCGGGAGTTCTTCTCGTGGCCGGTCGCGGCCTTCCTGTACGGCGCCGGGCTCGGCGTGGGGTTCTTCACCTACCTCTCGCACGGAACCCTCGTGGTGGTCGCTCTGGGTGCGCTCGCGTCAGGCGACGCGTGGGTAGGAGCGCTCGTCGTCGCCCCGTTCGGGTTCGCCCGCGGGCTGTCGGCGGCGCGAGCCGCCGGCGTCGGAACGCAGCAGCAGTCACAAGAGCTCGTCGACCGACTCGCGGGCTCGCCGGAGCGGCTCCGCTCGATCGCGAACGGCATCGCGCTGATCGCCATCGCGGCGCTGGCATCGGCGGCGGCGGTCGGGGCGACGGATGGCTGGGAAGCGTTCGCCACCGCCGCGCTCGCGCTCGCGTTCACCTGGGCGGCGGTGTCGAAGGCCGTCGGCTTCGGAGCGTGGCGGCGTACGATCGCCGCACACGAGCTCCCCAAGCCCGCCGAGGCGTCAGCCGCGGTGGGCGTGCCGATCGCCGAGGCCTTGGTGCCGGTGATGGCCATCTGCGGATGGACCCGCGCATCGGGCCTCTGGGCCCTGGTCTTGATCGCGGTCTTCACCGCCGAGGCGCTCCGCGCCTGGCGCAGGCTCGGAGCCCAGGTGCCGTGCGGCTGTTTCGGCGGTCGGGAGCCCGTGTCGCCGCCCGCGCTGCTCCTCCGGAACGCGGGGCTCGCCGTCATGGCGACCGTGGTCGCCCTGCGCCCGCCTCCGGAACCGACGTTCGCGTTGCCCGGGTGGCCGGCCCCGAACGAATACCTGCCGATGGTGATGGCCATCGGCGGAGTCGCGGTGGCAGGCTCCACCGCGTGGGCTGCGATCAGATGGCTCGGCCGGGGGGTGCGCTCGTGACGATGCGCTCGCTCCGTCGCGCCGGCCGGGCGATGCGGCCCCTCGTCCCGTTCCTGGCCGCTGCTCTGGCGGTGCTGGTCGCCATCGTCGCGATCGCGACCCCGAGGGCCCACACCGACACGAACGATCCCAAGGACACGAAGGGCGTGCTCGACGTGCGCGGGGTGCGGCTGACCCACGGCAAGGGAACCGAGGTCACGGTGCTCACGTTCGCGAAGTGGGCGCCTCCCGCGATCTGGGACCGGGGCAACGCCTACGTCTTCCTCGACACACAGGGCGGTCCCGAAGCCGAGTACTTCATCCTGGTGCGCAGCACGGGGCCGAAGCTGCATGCCTCGTTGTGGCGAGACCGGCCCACCCGTCGCGACGTGTTCCTGAAGAACGTGCGGGTTCGCCGCAAGACGCCGGACGGCCTGTCGGTCCGCATCCCGATCAAGGTGATGGAGTTCGGCGGGTTCCGCGCCTCGTACACCTGGTGGACGGTGACGAGCTTCACGGGCGCGATCTGCCGTCGCACGTGCATCGATCGCGCGCCCGACAGCGGGGCTCTGGAACAGTGGCGGCCGGGTCACTCGCCCACCCCGACGACGACGACGTCGACCGCTCCGCCAGACGATTAGGGGTCATGCCGTCCTCCGAGGGAGCGATCCGGGCGGTCTTCCAACGGTGGGCTCGGCGAACGCGGGCACCCGGCGTCGCCTGGGGCCTGGTCCGCGGGGGAGAGCTGGAGGCTTCCGGGGGCATCGGCACGCTCCGGGTCGGAGACGACGCTCCACCCGACGCCGACAGCATCTTCCGCATCGCCTCGATGACGAAGAGCTTCACCGGCGCGGCCCTGATGAGCCTCGTCGTCGACGGCCGCCTCCGCCTGGACGATCCGGTCACGGTCCACGTGCCCGAGCTCTCGACGTGGCGTGGACCGACGGTCGACGGTCCGCCGATCACGGTGCGGCACCTCGCCTCGATGGAGACCGGCTTGCCCACCGACGACGAGTGGGCCGATCGCCACATGGACCTGACCGAGAACCAGTTCGACGAGATCATCGCCGCCGGCGGAGCGTTCTCCTGGACCCCCGGCACGCGCTTCGAGTACTCGAACCTGGGGTGGGGGCTGCTCGGACGCGTCATCCGGCGCGTGGCCGGGGTTCGTGTGCAGGAGATGGTCACGGCTTCGATGATCGAACCGCTCGGCCTCGCTGCCACCACGTGGACCCGTCCCTCGTCGGGTTCGGTGGCCGAGCCGTACCGGATCCTTGATCGTGAGTGGATCCACGAGGGAGAGCCGGTCGGTGACGGGGAGCTCGCCCCGATGGGGGGTCTGTGGTCCAGCGTCCGCGATCTCGCCCGGTGGGTCGCGTTCTTCACCGACGCGTTCCCCCCTCGGGACGAAGGCGACGACGCGCCGCTGCCTCGATGGGCGCGACGCGAGATGCAGCAGGTCCGGCGGTTCGATGAGCTCACACGGCTGCGGCCCTCGCCCAACGGCCCGGCGCGGATGACCGCCACCGGATACGGCATCGGCCTCGGGATCCGGATCGACGAGCGGCTCGGCGTGTCGGTCGGCCATAGCGGGGGGTTGCCCGGCTTCGGCTCGCACATGCGGTGGCTGCCCGACCACGGGGTCGGGGTCGTCGGCCTGGCGAACGTCACCTACGGGAACATGCATCTCGCATGCATCGAGGCCCTCGAGGTGCTCGCCGACATCGAGGGCCTCGGCCCGGCGGACCCGGCCGCATCTCCGGAGCTCGTTCGCGCGAGCGAACGCGCGGCATCGTTGCTGAGCTCCTGGGACGACGCCGATGCAGACGCACTGTTCGCCGATGTCGTCGGGCTCGATGAGGCGTACGAGCACCGAGCGGCTCGCGCGAACGACCTCATCGGCCGCCACGGCGCGCTCCAGGTCGGATCGCTCGACGTCGAGACGCCCCGCCGAGGGACGTTCACCGCGGCCGATGGGCTCGTGAGGGTCGAGATCGCGCTCTCCCATGAGGACCGGGTGCAATGGCTCGACGTCGAGGACCGGCTCCAAGCGTCCGACGCCCCGATGATCGTCGACGACGCCGGGCTCCGCGACGCGCGCGGCACCGCGTACGTCGTGGTGCGCCCCGTGGGCGATCTCGCCGCCGCGTTCGTGCGATGGCAGGGCGAGGTGCTCGACCGGCTCGGGGGAGCGCCCGCGGTGGTACCCGGTGCGCACGCCACGCTCAAGGAGTTCGGGTCGGCGTCGGAGCCGCTCGCCCCTGAAGACGAGGAGCGGATCGGTGAGGTGGTTTCGGCCTGGGCCTCCGCACGGTCGCCGATCGAGCTGCGCGCCGAGTCGTTGCACCTCTTCGAGGACATCCAGGTGCCGGTGGTCCGCCTCGAGATGACGGACTCGTTCCGTGCGGCCTTCCGTGCGCTCCGCGCCGCGGCGGCCGCCGCGGCC
>Ga0075311_1000024_pt1 | contig 21978 bp, 19 predicted proteins | sample MayberryNE_Catta_FD_120044 | JGI IMG/M metagenome (GOLD analysis project Ga0075311, IMG submission 120044) | Natural and restored wetland microbial communities from the San Francisco Bay, California, USA, that impact long-term carbon... | ecosystem: Environmental > Terrestrial > Soil > Wetlands ...
GGTCATGAGGCCATGCTCGCGCTTTGCGATGTCACGAAGTCGAGCGACGTGCAAGCCATGGTCGAGAAAGTCGTGGGTAAGTTCGGCGGTATCGATATTCTGATCAACAATGCCGCGCTCACGGATCACGCCAATATCCTAGACAGCAAAGAGGAAGAATTCGATAAGGTCATCGACGTAAGCCTCAAAGGTCCATATCTAGTGACCCATTACGTCGCGGCACAAATGCGAGACCAAGGGCGAGGCGGCAAGATCGTCAACTTCGGCTCGACGTCGGGCATGATCGGCCGCTTCGACGGCATCGCCTACGCCGCAGCGAAGGCCGGAGTCATCAATATGACCCGCGCCATGGCCGTGCAGCTCGCCGAGTACAAGATCCGTGTCAATTGCGTGGTGCCGAATCGGTCGGGGTCACCGGTGGGTTACGACGATGATGTCGCCGGCAGCCGGACATTCCAAAACCTCGCCGGGCGGCTGGGCACGGCGGAGGATCAGGCGAAAGCGGCGCTGTTTCTCGTCAGTGATGACTCCGATTTCATTTACGGCCATCCTTTGGTGGTCGACGGCGGCGTGATGGCGACGGCGAATTTTCCACGGGAGCAATTTCAAAAATAGGCGCGTCTCGTTCAAGGCACTCTCGTTCCGGCAATCGTTAACAGTCAGCGCGGCGGAATACCGAATGACGCGTTAAGCCAACTCGCGTTTCAACCAATCGACGATCGTGGGAAAGGTTTGCGGCGTTTGCCCCATGTGGCCGCCGGGGAAAACCCGTGCCGATTTGGGCGTGCCGTATTCTAAAAGAATATAAAGGTCGGCGATCGGCGTCTGCAGGTCGTTTTTGCCGTTGACGATCAGCATGGGACAGGACGGTTTGTCCAACCAGTCTTGGTCTTTGAGCGAGAGCGCCGACCACGGTGTCACGAGGTCGTCCAAACGATCGACTCCGAAGAGCCGGCAGCGGGCGATGTCATGATCCATCAGATAGCTTTCCGCATTGGTCGACTCACGCAGCCAGTCTGTTTGAAAAAAATAATGGACGCCGCCGCCCCAGACGACTGCGGCGCGCAAACGCTGCGCTTCGACGTAGGCCATTTTAGCTGCCCAATAACCTCCGAAACTCCGCCCCATGATGGCGATTCGCTCGGGGTCGACATCGGGTCGCTTCTCTAGGTAATCGATCACTGCGGTGAAAATCGCATCTGCGCTGGAAGATGCTTTGACCGGGCACTCGCCGACCCCGGGCATGTCGACGGCGCAGCTCGCCATACCCGCTCTTTGCAAGCCTTCATCATATTCGTAGCTCTCCGCTTTGAAGGCATCGATGCCGCCGAAGTTGATGACAACGGCATGCTTTCGGCCGTCCTCGGGGACGCGCACATAAAGTGGGATTTTCTGAGCGCTGAACGGAATTTCAACTCTTTCCAGTTTGGGCTCGAAATAGGCGCCGGCCTTTTCGTACATCTCGAGGCTCTTGCGAAAGCAGGCCATTTTTTCCGCTGTATGCGGCGTGGGATAGCGCCCGGTGGCGTAGTAAGCATAAGCCTGGATGTAAGCGTCGCGGGCTTCTTTAAACTTGCCCGATTGTTCCAATTGCGCGCCTCTTTGTTCATAAGGTTTTGCCACGCGCGCCCATTCTTTGGCCCAAAGATCGGGATCTTTGCTAATCAGATGGGTCAGTACGGACTCGACATCTTCGCGCTTAGCGAGTCGAAATATATTCCGTTTGCCGGTGCGCTCGCGAACCATCGCTTTTATTTCATCCAGATTTTTTACTCGACCCATGGCGCCGTCTCCCGCGAAGATCTGAGCAGTTGAAATTTTCAGCCGTATCAATCGTAGAAATTGCGTCCAAGTTTCACTTTATGCGAATTTATCAATGAGTTGCCAGTGGCTTGGCCGTTAGATTTGAACTTGACTGAGGCCCTAAGATCATTATCTCGTTCGGGGCGTCGGTCGATGGGGTCAAGATCGCTGAGTATCCTGAGCCGAGCCGGAGGGTTCGGGATGACTTATTGCTTGCTGACTTCCGCTTCGGAGTGACACAAGGAACTTTTTGCCCGGTGAAGATTCGCAGCATTCTCGAATACCCAGACCTGTGTTGGAAGTGCTTGGATTTAATGTTATATGCTATCGGCGAGAATCTAGCCGCGGATGAGGAACCCGAATACGCTGGAGGACTTCCGCTAGTTCGCCGCGCAGCACCGCTCCAATGGCTGAATTGCTTCAGGTTAAAAATCTGCAGACGTCGTTTTTTACCCCCGAGGGCGAAGTCCGCGCCATTGACGGCGTGAGCTTCGAGATCGGCGAAGGGAAGACCATCGGCCTGGTGGGAGAGTCGGGTTGCGGCAAAAGCGTGACCTCCCTGTCGATCATGCGCCTGATCCCATCGCCGCCGGGAAAGATCGTCGGGGGAGAAATTCTCTATCGCGGGCGTGATCTCTTGAAGCTCAACAATGAAGAGATGCGCAAGATTCGCGGCAATGAAATCTCCATGATCTTTCAAGAGCCGATGACTTCGCTCAATCCGGTGTTCACCGTCGGTAATCAGATCGGCGAAGCGATTCGCTTGCACCAAGGACTGGGCAAGAAAGAGACCCGGGATAAGACGATTGACATGCTACGTTTGGTCAAGATCGCCGACCCGGAATCGCGCGTCGATGCCTATCCGCATCAATTGAGCGGTGGCATGCGCCAGCGCGTCATGATCGCGATGGCGCTTTCGTGCAATCCGAGTTTGTTGATCGCCGACGAACCCACGACGGCCCTGGACGTGACAATTCAGGCGCAAATCCTCGAGCTGATGAAAGAATTGCAGCAAAAGATGGGAATGGCGCTGTTGCTGATCACCCATGACCTCGGCGTGGTTGCCGAGCAGGCCGACGACGTGGCGATTATGTACGCCGGTAAGATCGTCGAACGGTCCAACACCCGGGAGATTTTCAACCATCCCTTGCATCCGTATACCGTCGGATTGCTCAACTCGCTGCCGAGCGTCGGCACGTTAAGGAAAAAGCGTCTCGATGCCATTCCCGGAGTGGTGCCGAGCCCGCTGAACTTGCCGAGCGGCTGCCGTTTCCGTGATCGTTGCCCGCGGGCAGCCGAGCCATGCGCGCAAACCGAGCCGGAATTGCTGGCCCAAGAGGCCGGCCATACGGTGGCCTGTCATTTCCCGCATACGGAGTCGCGAGAAAAAGCGAGGGTTGAAGCCTGACGCATGGCGCTCTTTGTCAACGATCGCTGGAATTTGCTCAGTTGATATGAACCTGTTGGAAATTCGCAATTTAAAAAAACACTTTCCGGTCGGCGAAGGATTGTTCTCTCGCAACAAAGGCGCCGTAAAGGCCGTCGATGGTGTCAATTTGGCCGTCAACGAGGGAGAAACTCTCGGGCTAGTCGGCGAATCGGGCTGCGGCAAGTCGACTCTCGGGCGGACGATCTTGCGGCTGATCGAACCGACCGGCGGCGAAGTCATTTTCGAGGGCAAAAATCTTCTTTCGATGTCCCCGCGCGAGCTGCGCAATATGCGGCGCGAAATGCAAATAATTTTTCAAGACCCCTACGCCTCGCTCAATCCGCGCATGCGCGTTGGCGATATCGTCGGCGAAGGCTTGGAGATTCACAAGCTCGCCAAAGGCAAGGCCAAGCGTGATCGAGTGATGGAGTTGCTCCATCAAGTGGGTTTGCGTGAAGATCATTACGCCCGTTACCCGCATGAGTTCAGCGGTGGGCAGCGCCAGCGCATCGGCATCGCCCGGGCGCTTGCCGTCAGCCCGAGGTTTATCGTCTGCGATGAGCCGGTCTCGTCGCTCGATGTCTCTATCCAGGCGCAGATCATCAATCTTTTGCAGGAGCTGCAGGAGAAGATGCATCTCACCTATCTGTTTATCTCGCATGATTTGCGCGTCGTCGAGCACATCAGCCATCGCGTCGCGATCATGTATCTCGGCAAGGTCGTTGAGATCGCCGATAGTGAGACGATCTATCGCGATGCCAAACACCCGTACACACGCGCGCTGCTCTCCGCCGTGCCGATGCCGGATACCAACCGGAAAAAGGAACGAGTGGTTCTGGAAGGCGACGTGCCAAGCCCGGTCAATCCTCCGCCCGGTTGCACGTTTCACCCGCGTTGTGCTTACCGGGCTCCGCTCTGCAGTCAGACCGAACCGCCACTCGATTTTGACGCCGATCACCACGGTGTGGCCTGTCACGTTTTTGGCCCGATAAAGCGGGCATGAGCCGAAGTCAGGCGCAATCTTTTTATATTATACGGGTCGAGACCGACCGAATCCGCAGCAGTCGAAGATCATGATTGATCCAAAACGGCGTCGCTGGTCGCTAATTGCCGGGCCAAAGCTTGGATTTTCGTGTTTTGGCCGAGGTTCATTGCCCAAGTGTGCCTCGAGTGGAGTTGAATTCGTTGCCGTCAATGTTAGAATTGGTTCACTAGAGATTAGCAGCTGGTAGAATGCCAACGATTTTTTAAGGCCTCTCGGGAGCGATTCCGAGGGGTTTTTATTTTTAGCGAGGAGTGGACGATATGGCAGAAGGAAGCGTGCCGATGACGAGCAAGGGATACCAATTTCTCGTGGAGGAACTGAAGCGGTTAAAGACCGTCGAGCGGCCACGAAATATTCGTGAGATCGAGGAGGCGCGCGGCCACGGCGATCTTTCGGAGAACGCCGAATTCCACGCCGCCAAGGACCGCCAATCGCTGCTCGATGTGCAGATCCGTGAGATCGAGGACAAGCTGGCGCGCGCCCAGGTCATCGAAGTCGGCAAACTATCAGGCGATAAAGTCGTTTTCGGCGCTACTGTGTCCCTGGCCGATGGTGACACGGGAGATAAGGTGGTATATCAGATCGTCGGCGATCATGAAGCGGAGCCGAAGAACGGTAAGATTTCAATCAGCTCCCCAGTCGCTCGCGCCTTGATCGGCAAGAGCGAAGGAGACGAAGTTCAAGTACACACTCCGACAGGTGTCCGAACTTTCGACATACTCAGCGTGGAATACATCGAATAAAGTCGTTGCCACGAGTGGGACGGGCCATTCTGGAAAGGAAATATGTCCTTTTCAGCCATACGCATTGCGCTAAATCTCTCCTCCCGACGGCGCCTCCGTTCCCGGCGCTTGCCTCAATTTAACGAGTGTAAGTTTAGGTTCGACGCGCATTTAATTGCCGCCGGCCTGTTGTTCTTAGCCTCGAGCGCGACACCGGCGCGATCGGAGATTTTGATTGAGCCTCGCGTCGGCTTTCATGGCGTCTTTCAACTCGGGCATCCGTTTCCACTCGAGGTCGGGCTAAGCAACACTGGCCGCCCGGTCGAAGGAATTCTGGAGGTTCAGGTCTGGAAGGGCGGTGCGACCAAAGGCGGCGCGCCGTATCTGGCTAAGTACCGGCGCGCGGTTTTTCTCGGCGGCCAATCGCGCAAATCGGTTCAGCTCACCGTCGATCCTGATTTTATCAGCCGGCCATTATCCATTAGATTCGACGCCGCCGGCGCTAAGGCGCAGCGCGAGATCGATTTGCGCCGTCACTTCTCGCCGGGCCCCGTCCTCTTGATGATGAGCGGCAGCAGCGCGTTTCCCCCTATCGCGCTCACCGCTCTGCCGCAAAGTCGACGGCTGGTCACTGTATCGCCCGGCGAGCTTGCCGCCGATTCACGTGCGCTGCTCGGCGTTTCCCATCTAATCCTCTATGACCAATCGCTGCGCGAGCTGTCGCGCGCGCAGCTTCTTGCTCTCGACCACTGGCTCACCGCCGGCGGCCGTATGTTGATCATCGGCAGCCTGAACTACGCGCTCTACCAGGAGCCGGCGCTGGCGCGTTTTCTGCCCGTCCGTGTGAGCGGCGCCAAACAAGTTTCGTTTGCGCCCGCGCCGGACAACAATCAGCCGGAGGCCGCACTGCCTGGCGTGTGGACGCAGGCCTCGACGGTCTTAAGCGGTAAAGCGCTCGCTGAGATCGACGGACTTCCCATGCTTGTGGAAACGAGCCGCGGCCGGGGGCGAATTACGTATCTCGCCCTCGACATCGGCCGCCCGCCACTATCCAAATGGGAAGGCTTGCCTAAGTTCTTACAACCGCTGCTGGCGCCTGCTAGCGCCGAAGAGCCGCTGCCACGCACCGAATGGAGCGATGCGGTGTTCAATCAGTTGATCGCGAGCCCTAAGTTCATCGCCACCTATGTGCCTTCCGCCTCGCTTTTCCTCGCCATGTCCGGTTATCTGGTTGGTATCGGCGCAATTGCCTGGCTTTGGCAAAAAAAACGTCTCGCGCCGCGCCGACTATTCGTTGCGCTGATGACGTTCGTCACCGGCGGCACGGCGGCGGGCTACGTCCATTTCAGCCATGGCGGCAATATTCCCGACGGGGTGCTACTGGTTTCCACCGTGCTGGAGAACAGCGGCGAGGGATTCGTCGATACGCAGGCCAATCTAGCGTTGTTCTCGACTCAACTGCGCCAGTATGACTTGCAGCTCGATCGCGGCTGGATCGATTTGACCCCGGTCACCAGCCGCGCTCGCGATAACTCGGAAGCTGCGGTCGTCACCCAGGACGCCGGCGGCGCGAGCCGTTATCGCTTGCCGCTGCGCGAGTGGGACTATCGGCTGTACCGCCTGCGCCGTGTTGACCGATTCGGGGTCGGCGCCGAATTTGAAGCCTACGCGGATCGCTTGGTCATGCGCGTCAATAATCGCAGTGGCAAGGATCTGGTCAACTGCTGGCTGTTGGTTCCGGGGCAACGTTTCGATATTGGCGTGGTGCCGCGCGGCGAGAGCTTGCGCCGGGTTTTTCCGCTGTCCGATAGACAAGTCAACAACGCGACCGGAGCGGCGCGCGCGGAAACTCTGAACTTGCGCGAAATGACTTTCGCCGATAAGACGCGCGATATCTTGTTTCACTCCTCGATGTTCCCGCGTGACGGTGATTCGCGCTGGATCAGTGGAGCGGCAGTTTTCTTTGGCTGGGTCAAAAACCCCGAGTCGCTCGTGCGCATCGACGATCCGCGCATTCAAGCTCAGGATTATACGCTGTTTCGGGCTATTTTTCCGCTGCCGGGAGAGGAGGAGGAATGAAAGACAATCCCGTCTGGCGCGAGAGCCTCGCCGTTTATTTTGACGAAGGGCATGGATTTGCTGTTTACTTTTATATGCTCGTGATCCTCGCCCCGGTAGAATTCCTGTCCTTGTATGTGCCATCCTTAGACGCTCAGATGTGGAGCGGGTCGGCGAGCCTGTTTAAAGTTTCAGCCGTAACGGCATTGGTGCTCATGGTCTATTTCGCTTTGCGCGTGGCCAATCAAGAATTCGCGCCCTGGCGCTTCAAGCCGCTCAAACACTGGCTGCGCGACCAGGCGCAACCTGTCGCTTCGGTCAGCTGGGCTCAATTGTACTTTCTGGTGGTGCATGTCGGAGTGTCGCTGTTGCTGTGTGGACCTTTATTGATCTGGGCCGGTGCCATCGCGCGCACTCCGCTCGCAATCATCGCCCTAACTCTGCTGCTGTTGCCATTTTACGCCCTGGCGTACGGGGTCTGGGGACTGGCGACCTTGGCCGTTTGGGAGCGCCGCATCGAAAGCCGCCAGGTTTTTATTCGTAGTTTTTTTGTTTGCTTGATTTTTCTGTCGGCGCTTTTTTATCTGCCGTTAAATCCGGTGGCGTTTGTCCTCGCCCTGCTGAGCCGCCAGGAACTGCCGCCACTGTCCCTCTTCGGTTGGCAATGGTCCGGAACTGTGGTGCACCTTACTTTTCATTTTTTTCTCGGCGCTACCGGTTACGCCGTACATCGCTGGGCGTTGGCGCGGGAGCCGCTGTTGTGAGCACCGTCATGGATCAGTTAAAACGTAAGCTCGCCGAGCAGATTGGCTGGGAGCGGCGGAAACGGCACGAGCAGATTTGCGCCGCCGCACTTGGCGCGGCGTTCGCGTTGGCGCTGCTGATTTTTCCGTTGCATGTTTTATTGCCGATCGATTGGTTGCGCTGGCTCGTTCCGGTTTTTTTGTTCGGCGCGCTTGCGCCGTGCTTTTTTTATCGGCGCCGGTGGGCGTGTCGGGATGACGCGCATGCGGCAAGGTTGCTCGACAAGGCGCTCGCGCTCGAAGAGCGCGCGGTGACCGCCTGGGAACTGTCGGCGCGCGCCGACCCAAGCCCGGCGGCTCAGCTGGTTTTCAAACAGGCCCAGGCAAGACTGTCTACGGTCGATCCGCGCGCGCTCTTTCCGCGCCGTTGGAGTTGGCCGGCGTATCTCGCCCTGCCGCTCTTTGTTCTTTGGTTTACCTTGTTATGGCTCGATTTTGACCGCTGGGATTTTTCCGTTGATCGTTCCTCGGCACCTCAGACGTTGGCCCACAGGGCGCGTGAATACGCGCGCGAGCTCCAGGAAAAAGCCCGCAACGAAGGCTTGCGAGAAAGCCTCCAGATGGGCCAGGAGCTCGAGAAAGTCGCCCGTGCGGGGCTTGAAAAGAACACCGCCGACGAATCGTTCAAAAAGGACTTGGCCGGGATCGCCAAAAAATTCGAGGAAGCGGCGAATTCGGACAGCGAAAAGGATCCCCTTTCGGCGGCGGAAAGCCAGCAGAGTCTTAAGGACCTCAAAGCTGAATTGGCGGCGGCGCGCGACCTCGCGCAACTCCCGGATCTGCCGAAGGGCGCCGAGGAGTTCGGCCGGCAATGGATGGAACGGCTGGCGGCGCTGCCGCAGCTCAAGCGGCGCTTGGATAAGGCGGACCGAGGTGGGCAGAGTCCGGCGCGGAGCGAGCTTAAGTCGTATCTCGACAAGCTTGAGCAAGAGGTCACAGGCGAGTTGGATCGCCGGGCGTTGTTGGACGCGCAGCAATATTTACAGCAGATGATGCAGCAAGGCCGCGGGGAGGCAGGCGAGAATTGGGCACGCAGCAGCGGTCCAGGCAAAGAAGATCCGGCGCCCGACGGTATCAAAGAGAAGAATCACAACAGTCTGCCCGGCAAAGAGCCGGGAAAGCGTGCCGAAGAACATCATTCGTTGCCGGAGTTTCGCGCCGACGCTTCGACTCAAGTGAAAGGCGCGCTCGGTGCGGGTGAGAGCACGTCATTATTTTTCAAAGGCAAACCGACCGCGGGAAAGAGCACGGTCTCGCAGGAGGAAGTGGTCGCTTCTTACCGCCGACAGGCCGAGCAAGAATTGAATTCCGAGCGCGTACCCGAGGCGCTCAAAGAGACGATCAAGAACTACTTTTTGTCACTGGGAGAGGGGAACAAGTGAATGCGCGGAACGGGTTAGAGTAATGGACAATCGGAATGATCGGTTTTCGATCCCAAGCCTTTCCATTCCCCAGCCATAAGGGTCGGTTCAGAGCCTGAGGAGAATTTAACCAATGGACCCAGCTACGGAGATCGAGCGACGGATCGACAGCGCGCTCGCCTCATTTAACCAGATTAAGTCGGAGATGGCGCGGGTGATCGTCGGCCATGAAGAGCTGATCGAGCAGGTATTTATCGCTCTGGTGTGCGGCGGCCACTGCTTGCTCGAAGGCGTGCCGGGCTTAGGCAAGACTCTGATGGTGCGCCGTCTCGGTGAGATCTTGAGTCTCAGTTTCTCGCGCATTCAATTTACCCCCGATCTCATGCCGGCGGACATCACCGGGACGAACATGCTCACGGATGATCCTGCTGGACGCAAAGTATTCGATTTTCAGCGCGGTCCCGTGTTCGCGAATATCGTCCTCGCCGATGAGATCAACCGCGCTACGCCGAAGACGCAATCGGCGCTGTTGGAAGCAATGCAGGAGCAGAGCGTCACGATCGGCGGTAAGATCCATCGGCTGGAAAGTCCGTTCATGGTCCTGGCAACACAAAATCCGATCGAGATGGAAGGGACCTACCCACTGCCGGAGGCGCAGGTCGACCGGTTCTTTTTTAAATTACTGTTGCAATACCCCAGCCGTGAGGAGCTGGGCCGCATCGCCGATCTCACCACAGCGGCACCGCCGTCCGCAGTGCGCGAGATCTTGGACGGACCGGCGATCATGCACATGCGCCAGTGGGTGCGCGAAGTGCCGCTGGCCGACGTAGTCAAAGATTACGCGGTTCGATTGGTGCTGGGCACGCATCCGCATGAGAAGCAGGGCAACGGCACAGGCGGCTTGGCGCAAAAGTTCGTTCTCTATGGAGCGAGCCCGCGTGGACTACAGAGCCTGATCTTGGCGGCCAAGGCGCGCGCGCTGTTCGCCGGCCGGCCGAATGTCGCCTTCGACGACGTGCGCAGTTTATTACTGCCGAGCTTGCGCCATCGTTTGATCCTCAACTTGGAAGCCGATGCCGAGGGCGTCAACGCGGAAAAAATCTTGGATGAGATCGCCGGCCATGTGGCAGAAGTCGAATAGAGCCTGATGAGTTTCACCTTTCGAGTTTCGAGTCTTGAAACGTCGCCGGCCAAGATCGGCGCCGCCGTTGCGAAGTTGTTGCGTAGCGCCGGACACAAGATTCCCCGCTTCGCTCGGAACGCGGGCCAGGCGCCAATGATTGCAGCCTCCCCTCGCGAGACCCGCGCGGGGCAACCCGAGACGTTCTTCGACACCGAGTTTTTGAAAAAGCTCGAGCGTTTGCATCTGGTCGCCAAACGCTTGAGTTGGGCCGGCGCCAAGGGCGAGCACGCGGCAGCACGCAGAGGTTTCAGCTTGGAGTTCTCCGACTACCGGCGCTATCAGCGCGGTGACGATCTGCGCTACGTCGACTGGAATATTTACCGGCGTCTCGAGCGCGTGTTGCTCAAAGTGTTTACTTCGGAAGAAGAGATGAACATTTATCTTCTGGTCGACACCAGCCGGTCTATGGCCGAGGGCGCGCCGTTGAAGATAGATTACGCCAAAAAGGTCGCGGCGGCGCTGGGGTACATCGGCCTTAAGAATCTCGACCGCGTCGGCGGCGCCTCCTTTTCTGCGCGCCTGCATGCGCCGTTGACCCTGGGACGCGGCCGAAAACAAATTCTTAGCCTGTTCGGCTTTCTCGCCAAACTTTCCTGCGACGGCGAAACCAATCTGCGCGCGGCGATCCATACTTTCACCAATCTGTTCCCCCATCCGGGCTTCGTCGTGATTGTCAGCGACCTGTTCGATCCGCTCGGCTGGCGCGCCGCGCTCGAAGAGTTGACGGCGAAACGTTACCAGCTGCTGATGATTCACGTCGTTGACGAGCGAGAAATCACGCCGGAACCCTGGGGCGACGTCGCTTTGATCGATGTCGAGGGCGGACGCGAGCGCAAGCTCTTTCTCGATGCCGAGCTGGTCCGGCGCTTTAAGGCGGAAGTCGCCGGCTACTTCAAAGAAGTCGAATCCATGTGCGCCGCCCGTGGCATCGATTATCTGCGCACGACCACGAGCGTGCCTTTCGAGGAGTTTGTTTTGCAGACGCTGCGCCAGGTGAGCAGCGTGGCGTGAGATATGTTTTGGCGTCTACCCTCCGCGCTGTTGTTGCTTGCGGCGGCGATCCCGCTGATTGTCTTCCTGCATAGCCTCAAGCCCAAGGGACTTCGAATTAGCACCACGACCTTTTTTCTGTGGGAGCGGGTGCTCAGGGAGCGGCCACTTGGCACCCGGCTCGGTTGGCTGCTGCGCAACAATTTACTGCTCATCTTGCAGCTGCTCGCGGCGACGGCGCTCATCGCCTCGCTAGCCGATCCCTGGTTGCGCCACTTTGGTAGCGCGTCCGGCGACCTGGTCGTGGTCGTCGACTTGAGCGCCAGCATGAAAGCGAAAGGGCGCGGCGCCGCGCGCTTCGACGCCGCGCGACGGGAGTTGTTGAGTCTGGTCGATCATCTCGGCGCCGGACAGAGAATGATGGTGATCGGCGCCGGCATAGAGCCGCGCCTGCTGATTCCTTTCACCGCCGACCAGCGCCGCTTGCGCGAACTGGCGCGCGGCTTGGAAGCCACGGATACGCCCGGGCGCATCAAAGAGGCGATTCTGTTCGCCCATGCGTTTCTCAAGCGCGGCAGCCCGGATCGCGTGATCGTGCTGAGTGACGGCGCGTTTGCGGGCGCCGACGAATTCGCCAAGGCTGGCGCTCATCTCCACTTCGTCCAAGTCGATGGCGGCAAGGATAACGTCGCCATTGTCGGCTTCGAAGTGCGGCGCCACGACACCCAGGCCTCTCCAGCCGAGATCATGGTGCACGTGAAAAACTTCACGGCCCAGCCGGTGCGCGCGCCGCTCATCCTGAGTCTGGACGGCAAGCGGCTGGCGCGCGAAGAGATCGAGCTTGGCGCGCAGGAGCGGCGCGTGATGATTTTTCCGTACGACGGCAGCTTCGAAGGGCAGTTGCTCGCCCGCCTCGAGGTCAACGACGACTTGGCCACGGATAATCAGGCTTATTTGGCGCTCACCGATCGCGCGCCGTTGAAGCTGTTGTATGTCGGCCCGGGAAATCTCTACTTGAGCCGTTTCTTGCGTCTCTTTCCTCACGTGCAGGTGAGCAGCGCGCCACAGTGGCAGCCGGAGTTGGAGCAAAAACAGTTTGACGTGATGATCTTCGATCGCGTGGCGGCGCCGGCGCTGACGCAGGGGAATCTAATACTCATCGACACCGTAGCGCCGAATTTGCCGATCGTGCTCACGGGCAAGGTTCAGAATCCACGCGTGCTTGCTCCGATCGCGAAGCATCCGCTCACGCAGGGCCTCAGCCTCGGCGATCTCCGAGTACAAGAAGCCCGCCGGGTCGCGCTCAGAGGCGAAGGGACGGTTTTGGCACGCGCCGCCGAGGGCGCGCTAATGTATGCGCTGGATCGAGGGAAACTGCGCGTCCTGTTTGTCGGTTTTGATTTGATGGCTTCGGATTTGCCGCTGCGCATCGCCTTTCCGTTGCTGTTTCACAATGCGCTCGAATGGTTTCAGCCGCAGCGGCTGGAATTCCCGGCGCAGACTGCCCGGGCCGGCGCTCCGATCGCATTGCGGTTGCCGCCCAGCGAAAGCGCCGTGGAAATTACCGCGCCGTCGGGGCAGAAAGAGGTTTTTTCCGCAACCGTGGCTCCGATGATTTTCGCCGATACTTTTCAGGCGGGCTTTTACCGCTTCAAGAGTGCCGCGCGCGAGGGCCGTTTTGCCGTCAATTTGTTCGACGAAGACGAATCACAGATCGTGCCGCCGGTCAATTTAAGCAGCGGCGCCCGGCGGGCTGAGCAAAGCAATGCCGGGCTCGAGCTCGGGTTCTCGCTCTGGCCCGTGCTGGTGAGCGCGGTGCTGGTTATGCTTGGGATAGAGCTCTTCCTGGCGTTGCGCCAAGGTTTGCCGATCTATCCTGTGATTCTTCGCGGCGCTGTATTGGTCGTATTGGCGCTTGCGCTATGGAATCCGCGTATGTTTCGCTCGACCACCGCTCTCGATGTCGTCCTCGGCGTCGATGTGTCGCGCAGTGTTGGTCACGAGGGACGCGAGAAGGCGCAGGAGCTTCTCGAGGCGGCGAGCGGACTCAAGAATGCCCAGGTACGCACCGGGATCATGGCGTTCGGCCGCGCGCCCGAGTGGGAGTCGTTGCCGCGCGAACAAATACCACTGGGCGATTTCGGCGTTCGCCTCGACCGCGAGGAAACCGATATTCAAGCGGCGCTGCAAGCCGCCGTGGCCCAGATCGGCGAAGGCCGGCAGGGAAAAATTTTGATCGTTTCCGACGGCAACGAAAACCGCGGCGAGATCGCCCGCGTGATTCCGCTCTTGCGCGCTCAGGACGTACAGGTGTGGACCTTGCCGGTAAGCCTGGCGCGCGGGCGCAATGAGGTTTATCTTAGCGACCTGACCGTACCGCGGCTGGTCGACAGCGCCGAAGGATTCGAAATCCGCGGCGTCGTCGAGAGCCTGCGTGAAGCGCCGGCGCGTGTGCGCTTGTTGCGCGACGGCGTGCTCCATTCCGAACGGGAAATGGCGCTCAAGCCCGGCCGGAACTCGATCGATTTCCGCGACAGCCTCAGCGAGCGCGGCAACCATTCCTACGAGCTACTGGTTGAAGCTCCGGATGACACTCTGGCGGAAAACAATTTGTTGCAAGCCGTGGTCGCCGTGAAAGGACCGCCGCGAGTACTCCTGCTGTCGGGGCATCAGGAGAGCCCGCGCGTGATCTCGCGGGTCTTGGAGGTGCAAGGCTACGCTGTGATGGAGTCAACCCCGCAGATCCATCCGTTGTCGCTCTCCGAGCTTTCCGCCTATGATCTGCTGGTGCTCGATAACGTACCGGCATTTCAACTGACCCATGCCAAGATGGAGAACGTGGAAAAATACGTGCGCGACCTGGGCGGTGGTGTGCTGGTGATCGGCGGCTCGCAAAGTTATGGCGCCGGCGGTTACTTTCGCACGCCGCTGGAGCGGATTCTGCCGGTGGATATGCGTCCGCCCGCGCGGCTCGAGATGCCGCACGTGGCGCTGCTTTTCGTTATCGACAAATCCGGCAGTATGGGCGCGGGATCGGAGGGCAACACCAAGCTCGATCTCGCGAAGGCGGCGGCGATCGCGGCCGCCGATATCATGAACCCGACGGATCAGGTCGGCATCCTTGCTTTCGATGCCGGTTGGGATTGGGCGCTGCCGTTTCGCCAGGTCGGCCAAGGTGAATGGATTTCCGAAAAACTCGCCTCGTTACAATCCGATGGCGGCACGGACCTTTTTAAGGCGATGCTCGAAGCGCATCGGGTCATTGCCGGCAAGCAAGCAGCGATCAAACATGTGATCGTGCTCTCGGACGGGCTCACTGACAAAGCGGACTTTCACACGCTGGTCGAAAACTTGGCTCGTGACGGCATTACCGTGTCAACGGTTTCGGTCGGCAGCGACGCTGACGTGCAGCTCATGGCGGAGATCGCGAAGAACGGCAAAGGCAGAGGTTATGTTGCCCTAGACCCGCAAACGATCCCGCAAATCTTTACGACGGAAACACTGCTGATCTCGCGTGATCTGTTGATTGAAAAGACGGTCACTCCGACGATCGTCGCGTCGATGGGTCCGCTCAAAGGCATCGCGCAAAGTAACCTGCCGTCGCTGCGCGGCTACGTGCTGACTTATCCCAAGCCGCGCGCGGAGCTGTTGATGCGCGTGGATAAGGATCCGCTGCTGGTGTCCTGGCGCCACGGTCTCGGTCGGGTGATGGCGTTTACCTCCGATTTAAGCGGGCGCTGGGGCAGGGACTGGGTGAGCTGGCCGGGATTTTCTCAATGGGCGAGCCAACTCGCCCGCGATACCATGCGCAAGTTTGTGGACACTGGAATCCAGACGGAGTTGCACGACGAAGGCGAAACCATCAAGGTCGTCACCGACCTGGTGTCGCGCGACGGCAAGTTTTTGAATCAACTCAACGTCAAAGCGAATATCACGGCACCGAATCAGACCAGTCAACAGCGGAGCTTTCGACAGACTGCGCCGGGCCGCTACGAGGGTAACTTCACGCCGGCGGCACGCGGCATTCATTTCCTATCTGTTTATGCCGAGGGCGACGGCGGCGCGGAGCCGGTGCCGCTGGCGACGGTTCCCTACGTCGCGCCCTATCCGAAAGAATATCGCGAGCTAAAACCTAACCTGTCAATGCTCAGCCGGCTCGCCGAAGAAACCGGCGGCGAAATGGTCGATCCCGAAAAATTCAACGAAGCGCTCAGACGTTTCTACACACCGACTCCCGAAAAAAGCCGGCAGGGACAAGATACTTGGTGGCCGCTGGCAGGCGCGGCGCTGTTTTTGTTTCTCGCCGATCTGGTCTTGCGCCAGTGGCGCGGCCGGGCGATGCTCGTCAATCCGGTTTCTTGACGCTTCACGGCACCCCACTTGAGGTCGGACCGAGATTGCTCCATTTCGGGGCGCGGTGAAGCCCGGAAGATCCTCGACGACGTTGGATGCAAAAGAGTAGGCTGGAGAAAGGCTTTATATGGAAGAGTGCTCATGAGCTTTTGCGCGGTCAACATCGTGCCCTTTACCTGTGCATTGTGCGGCGCAAAGTTCGGCGAGCTTGGCGGCAGAAAATGCTCCCGCTGCGGCAAGCTCGCTTGCCGGCATCATTTCTTTAAAGGTTGGTTAAAAGGACTGAAGGGCGTCTGCTCAAATTGTTTGATATCCGCCAAACAAAAGTCAAAATTTCCAGAAAAAAAATAGTAAAAAATTTTTGTTTATGGTAGCTTGCCCGTGGTTGATGATTCACGCCGCTGCACCAAGCTAAGTTAGCAGATCTGCCGAGATCCGAATCCTTTCTCCTTGGATGAACGATTTTCGATTGACAGCCGAACGAGTCCCGCAGCGACGAATGCCGCGGAGCCGGGGGGATTTGCAATCAGGTGGCCGCGTTCGATGGCTATGCTGGGCGACTTCATTAATTCGATATCATGAATTGGCACGATTTTTTCGCGTTCAAATCGGGTCAGAAGGGACAATTTCTGCATTGATCCTGCCTCCAAGTATGAAATTGCCTGCCTTATTTTGCAGCACGATTGACCGAGCGGCTCCCTTAACGGGTGAATCTGGCGGCCGGGCGCAAGGCCGCAAATACAAAAAATCCCTTTCTTCTATCGAGATTTCCGGCTGAACGGCGAAACATCATGAGCTCAACGCCATGATTCACGGAACAGGGCCAATTTTTTTGGTCCTATGATTGCATTTATTTCGCTTCGTCAGGCGTCTAATTAGTGAGAGACGCTGAGTCGACCGGATGAGGCGCTATTGATGAGACGGAACTTAGAGCAGGTTGATTCGCATGGGAAGGGAGAGTCAATGAGTCCGGGAGATCTATTGATAACCGTCAAACCGATCCGATCGCAGAAGACCGGCGTTGTCCTACCTCGCGAAGGCACGTTCGTCCGAATGGTGGAAAATATGGGTCGCCAATTGATCCTGGTCAACTTCGGCCCGGCTGGCTACGAATATCTTTTCCCCGATGAAGTTTTGCCCGAGCCGGCTAATTCGTGACTGCTTAGACCTGCCAATCTGCTAGCTCCTCAGAACCACAAATAGTTTTGCTCAACCCCGGCGAAGCGGAACGCGGTTCCGTTTTGCGCCGGATGGTCTTGCGTTTGGCTTCTGCCAGCGTGATTTGGTAATAAGACTGCAGAGACTGAATGCGCGAGGTGAACAATGAGCGAACGGGTAATAAGAGATTACCACGCCCATATTTATTATGATCCGGCAAAGACGCGCGACGCGGCGGCACGGGTGCGCGTGGGGCTGAGCGCATTCAACGTTCGACTCGGGAGCTGGCATGACGAGGCCGTCGGTCCGCATCTCGATGCGATGTATCAAGCGGTCTTCTCCCCGGAAGAGTTCGGTAAGGTTGTGTCATGGCTGATGCTCCATCGCGAAGGATTGTCCGTGCTGGTTCACCCTTCATCCGGTGATAGCTATGGCGATCATCTCGAACGTTCGCTCTGGCTTGGGGCACGGCTCAAGCTCAATGAGAGAGCGTTGCGACGCGGTGAGTAGCAACTCTCGAGGGTAGATGAAACGGGTTTACAGCGCCAAAGATCCGATGATGATCGGCCACTTGAAGAACGTGTTGGCAACGTTCGGCATCAAGTGTATCGCCAAGAACGTCGACCTGATCAGCGCTGCGGGCGAGCTTCCGCCGATCGAGTGCTGGCCGGAGCTCTGGGTCCTCGACGATGAAAAATTCGGCAGAGCCAAATCGATCCTGAAGCAGACACTGGCGCCGCTCGAGTCGGTGAAAAAGCCCTGGCACTGCGTCGGCTGCGGTGAAACCCTCGAAGGTCAATTCACCGAGTGCTGGAACTGCGGCCGGGAGCGCTCCGGCCAGGCGGCGCAGCGCTGGGTAAGGCCGATCTCTATCGCAATCCGTAAGCGCAAGTCTTGATTCGCTTTTCTCACCCTTGACGGCCAGATAAATACCAAGGAGATTTCATGGAATACCGCCAACTGGGTCATTCGGGCGTGCGTGTGTCCGTCGTCGGTCTCGGCGCGAATCGTTTCGGTTCCGAAGACGTGCCGCAGGCAGAAGTCAACAAGATTATCGACGCCGCGCTCGATAGCGGGGTCAATTTTATCGATAGTGCCAACGTTTACAATGACGGCCGCTCCGAAGAAACATTGGGTCACGCGCTAAAAGGACGCATGAACCGGGTCGTGTTAGCGACAAAGTTCAATTTCCCCAGAAAAACCAGCGCCAACAGCTGGGGCGCATCCCGCTATCAGATGATGCAGGCCGTCGAACAAAGCTTGCGCCGCCTGCAGACCGATCGGATCGGGCTTTACTACTGTCATCGCTGGGATGACACCACTCCGATCGAAGAAACCTTGCGCGCGCTGGACGATCTGGTTCGTTTGGGGAAGATATGCTACATCGGCGCCTCGGCATACGCTTCATGGCAACTCGCCCACGCTAACCTGTTGGCGGAGGTCAAGGGCTGGAGCCGCTTCGTCGTGCTGCAATCCGAGTACAACCTGTTAAAACGGGAGGTCGAAAGCGAAATTTTGCCGTACTGCCGCATGCACAAAGTCGGCTTCGTGCCGTACTATCCGCTGGCCGGTGGATTTCTCACGGGGAAGTACGAGATGGGAAAAGCACCGCCGCCCGGCTCACGCGGTGAGTCGGTAAGAAATGTCCAAGAGCTGATGACGGAAAGAAACTTTCGGGCCGTCACCCGGCTGTCGGCGTGGGCGAGAGCGCAGGGCCGCGGGGTTAACGAATTGGCGCAGGCGTGGCTGCTGGCCCAGGCGCCCGTGTGTTCGGTGATCACGGGAGCAAAAAGAGCCGAGCAACTGATCAGCAATGTAAGGGCCGCGGACTGGAATTTGACCGCGGAGCAAGTGAAAGAAATCGATGCGATCTTGCGATCGCCCGACGATTGATCACAAACAACACGTTTTGGATGCCATAAGACCGTGCCGCCAACGCCGGCTAAACTACGAAAGGCAAAAATAACTGCTGCGCTTGGCGGTTTTCCGCGCGCGCTGTTTTTGCCAAATTGCGCAGTTCTTGTTCGAGCCAACGGATATAAAACCGGTGTGTATGGCGTTTCGCGATAGCCGCGATGCACAGATGACGCACTTGATCGGCGTACTCCGGCCAACTTTCGCGGATTGACCGCGGCATTTTAATGTAAGTTGGCGGGTCATCGCAGAATAGTGGAGCGCGCGCCAAAGTCCAGATATCGCACTGCTGTTCGCCGGACGGGACTTTGGCCGGATCAGCCGAGCGGGATCGCGATCGACCCCCATGCGCCAGGCCCTGAATCAAGTGGGTCAATTCGTGGCCGATGGTCTGATAGGTCACTTTGCGAACCCTCAGGCGGATTATCAGCCGCGTGATGATGCCCTTGCGATAAATGATCGTCGCACTGCCCAAGTGTTTGCGCGTATAGCCGACCGTGATCGTGGCGTCCCGCAATTCCGGAAAAAATTTCAGGGAGTTCTCGACCATCTCTAAGGCGCGCCGGGTGAGGCGCCGTTTCATCGGTGCAGTCAATCGGATCGGCATGGCTGGGATCGGGCTCCCGGAGTCGACCTTGAACGGCGGTTCGGCGATGTCATAATACTTCGTCCTCGGTTTCGATTTATGGCAGAGCCGGAAAACAAGAACAAGAAAAAAAACCCGCCGACTTTCCGCTCCGGCACGATTGCCATAATCGGGCGGCCCAACGTCGGCAAGTCGACGCTGCTCAATCAAATTCTCGGCGAGAAGGTCGCCATCGTTTCGCCCAAGCCGCAGACCACGCGCAATCGCATTACCGGCATACGCACGACTCCGGCCTCGCAGATCGTTTTTCTTGACACGCCGGGGATTCATCAAGGGCATTCATTGATGAATCGACGCATGGTCGATACCGCCCTGCAGACCCTCGATGAAGTGGACGGTGTCATCTGGTTGCTTGACTCCCATGATAAAATCAAACAGGAAGAAGAACGAATCGCCGAGACGATACGTGGCTTGGAGACCCCGGTACTGTTGCTCTTGAACAAAATCGACCTGGTTTCCAAGGGAAAGTTGCTGCCGTTGATGGAGCGCTGCTCGCAGCTGGCGCCGGGCAAGGAGATCGTGCCGGTCAGCGCGCTTACGGGCGAGGGCGTGCAGCTGGCTCTGGATATCGTCGAAAACTGGCTGTCCGAAGGAACGCCGTTTTTTACCGAAGGCGAGTACACCGATCAGTCCGAGCGTTTTCTCGCTTCGGAAATCGTCCGCGAGAAGGTATTTTTGCTCACTCGGGAGGAAATTCCTTATGGCGTGGCGGTGACGATCGACGAATTCACCGAGAAACAGGAAAAGAACTTGCTCGTGATCTCGGCGACCATCCATACCGAACGCGATTCTCACAAGGGGATTTTGATCGGCAAGCGCGGCGCCATGCTCAAAGAGATCGGCAAGCAGGCGCGCGAGGAACTTGAAAAAATACTCGGTTGTCGAATTTTTCTCGAGCTTTTTGTGCGCGTCGATCCGGGCTGGACACAAAATCCACATTTACTGGGCGAGATGGGTTTGTAGATGCAGGCACCTTCCACGGCGCGTTTGACCGCAGGTCACAAGCGGACGAGAAAGCTGCCGCTCGTCGCCATTGTCGGCCGGCCCAATGTTGGGAAATCGACGTTGTTCAACCGTCTCGTGGGCGAGCGCAAAGCGATCGTCGACGATTTGCCGGGCGTGACCCGTGATCGAAACTACGCCGAGGCTCAGTGGGCGGGGCGCAGCTATCAGCTCGTCGATACCGGCGGTATGGAGTCGGACAGCGGCGGCAAACTCGAACAGAGTGTTCAAGCGCAGAGCCGTCTCGCGCTGATGGAAGCGGACATCATCGTTTTTCTGTTCGACGGCAAAAGCGGTCTGAACCCGCTCGATCGCGAAGCGGTCGATGAGTTGCGGCGAACGAATAAGCCGGTGTTTTTTGCGGTCAACAAGCTCGATTCACAGCGGCGCGGCGACAATCTTTACGAGTTTTTCGCTCTTGGCATCGATCGGCTTTATTCAATCTCGGCCGAGCACGGCTTGGGTATCGCAAACCTGATGGACGATATTGTCGGCCGTTTACCCGATGACCTGCCGCGCGGCGCCGGCGCAGCTCCCGAGGATCCGGAAGAAGTTCTCGAGCCGCTGCGGGTTGCCGTGGTTGGCCGTCCTAACGTGGGTAAGTCGACCCTGATCAATCGTCTGCTCGGTTTTGAACGCTCGGTCGTGGATTCCAAGGCGGGTACGACACGCGATTCGCTCGAAACGCCGTTCGAGATCATGGGCCAACCCTGGATAGTGATTGATACCGCCGGCATTCGCCGTAAGGCGCGGATCGACGACCGCATCGAACGTTTTAGCGTCAACCGTGCCCTGCGCGCCGTCGACCGCGGCGATTTGATCATCCATGTCATCGACGGGCCAGAAGGCGTCACCGATCAGGATGCGCAGATTCTGAGCTACGCGATTCAACGCGGCAAGGCGCTGCTGCTGGCCATAAACAAGTGGGACTTGGTCGCAAAAAACGACGGCGACACCGAGAAGTATCGCGACGAAGTGAACTATCGGCTCTCGTTCCTCGAGTTTGCTCCGATCGCGTTTATCTCGGCGGCGACCGGCCAGGGCGTGCACAAGATGTTACAGACGGCGATGCGGGTAATACAAGCGTACCGGCGCAAAGTGTCCACGTCGACGGTCAATCAGGCGCTGCAAAAAATCGTCCGCGCGCACGCCGCCCCGCTGTCGCAGGGCCGGGCGGTGAAGTTTTACTACGGGACCCAGACCGGCACGCGGCCGCCGACGTTTACGTTATTCGTCAACCGGCCCGGCGCGGTGCACGAAAGTTATCAGAGATATCTGGTTCATCAACTGCGGGAAAACCTCGGATTCGAAAACGCGCCGATTCGACTCCATTTAAGGGCCCGCCGCGAAGAACGCAAAACCCAACGACGGTCATGACCTTGGCCGTCGCGGCTGTCTCCTTAACAGGCGGTATTCATCCAAGGATCTGCACAGCGGACAAGCGGCTCCGCGCTGGGCATCTCGAGCACGCAGTCCGCAATGCGCCGGTGTGATCGCGTGATTGAGCGTTA
>Ga0075311_1000025_pt1 | contig 21877 bp, 19 predicted proteins | sample MayberryNE_Catta_FD_120044 | JGI IMG/M metagenome (GOLD analysis project Ga0075311, IMG submission 120044) | Natural and restored wetland microbial communities from the San Francisco Bay, California, USA, that impact long-term carbon... | ecosystem: Environmental > Terrestrial > Soil > Wetlands ...
CCCGAAGAACCTGCTGTTGATCGCGGGGGGCGCGGTCGCGATCGCTCAAGCCGACCTGAGCACGAGCGAGACGGCGGTCGCGATCGTCACCTTCATCGCGATCGGTGCGCTCGGTGTCGCGGTCCCGACGCTCGGCTACCTGTTCAAAGGCGCGGCCATCCAGCCCACGCTCGATCGCTCGAAGGCGTGGCTCGCGGCGAACAACACGGCGGTCATGGCGGTGCTGCTGCTCGTGATCGGCGTGACCCTGCTCGGGAAGGGTCTCAGCTCCCTGCTGTGACGCGCGCACTCACAGGGCCTGCAACCCCAGCGACGCCGCGAAGCCGACCACGACCAGGGTTCCCGTGAAGACGCCCTCGACCTCGTAGGCCTCGGGCAGCAACGTGTCGGCGAGCATCGCGAGCAGCGCGCCGGCGGCGAACGCCTGTGCGGCCGCGCCGGCCCGCCCGGTGTCGGGGCCGAGCAGCACCGAGCCCAGCGCGGCGCTGACCGCCGAGACCAGGATCACGCCGCCCCACATCAGGAAGACTCGCCTGCGGGGCCATCCCGCGATCCGCAAGCCGCTCGACGACGCCATGCCTTCGGGCAGGTTGGACAGAACGATGCCGACGAACAGCGAGGCGCTGATGCCGCCTCCGATCGCCGTCAACCCGAGCACGAACGATTCGGGGATGCCGTCGAGCACCGAACCGAGCACGATCGCCAACGGCGAACCATCGGCCTGCGCGCCGGTGGGATCCTTCCGCTCGGAGCCACCCCTGCGCGCGAGCAGCCAGTCACCGAACGTGAACGCGCCGGCGCCCACCAAGACGAGTGCGGCGACCCACACGACGTCGCTCGAAGCGATCGCGTCGTCGACCAGCTCGTAGGAGACCGACCCGAGCAAGACGCCGGTCCCGACCGCCATCACGACCGCGATCAGGACCCGGCCCGGACGGCTCAGATACGCGATCACCGCCCCGACGAGCAACGCCGAGGCCCCCGCGGCGCCCCAGAGGAAGGCCGTGATCATCGCCGGGGCCATCCGACCCGAGAGGGCTGGCGCACCCGCGGGAGCATACGCTGACAGGAAGTTCGGGACGAGATGTCGGTTCGGCCGTTCCTCGTTCGTCTCACACGCGACCATCCCACGAGGAGGAGGACGCGATGAAGTACATGCTGTTGATCCACCAAGGCGACGCCCCGACGCCGCGGTCGCCCGAGGCATGGGCGACCCTGTCCGAGGACGAGCAACGGGCCGTCTACGCCGACTACCAGGCGATCAACGAAACGCCCGGCGTGACCCCCGGACTGCAGCTCGACGAGCCCGCCACGTCGACCACCGTTCGCGTGCAGGACGGGAAGACGCTCACCACCGACGGCCCGTTCGTCGAGATCAAGGAGTCGATCGGCGGCTACCTGCTCTTCGAGGCCGACGATCTCGACGCCGCGATCGAGGTGGCCGCGCGGGTGCCCGCGGCTCGTCTCGGCGGCGCGGTCGAGATCCGCCCGATCGTGGAGTGGTAGCCACGACCGCCACGACCGACCTCGATCAGGTCTTCCGCGATCGGTGGGGGTACGTGCTGGCCTCGCTGATCGGCTTCCTCGGCGACGTCGACCTCGCCGAGGAAGCCGCGCAGGAGGCGTTCGCGATCGCCGCGGAGCGGTGGCCGCGCGACGGCGTGCCGACGAGCCCCGGTACGTGGCTCGTGACCACGGCTCGCCGCCGGGCGATCGACCGCATCCGCCGCGATCGCACGCTCGCCTCGAAGACCCGGCTGCTGGCGAACGAGCCGGTGGAGGAGACGATGGTTCCCACGACCTTCCCGGACGAGCGGCTCGAGCTCATCTTCATGTGCTGCCACCCCGCGCTCTCGACCGAGGCCCAGGTCGCGCTGACGTTGCGGACGCTCGGCGGGCTGACCACCGGCGAGATCGCCCGGGCGTTCCTGGTGCCCGAGCCGACGATGTCCCAGCGGCTGGTGCGGGCCAAGCGCAAGATCGCGGCGGCGGGCATCCCGTTCCGCGTGCCGCCCGCCCATCTGCTGCCCGATCGGCTCGTGGCCGTGCTGGCGGTCGTCTACCTGATCTTCAACCAGGGGTACGGGGGACGGAACGATCTCGCGGCCGAGGCGATCCGGCTGGGACGGGCGCCCGCCGAGCTGATGCCCGACGAGTCGGAGGTCAACGGACTCTTGGCGATGATGCTGCTGCTCGATGCGCGGCGCGAGGCGCGGTTCGAGGGCGACGAGATCGTGCTGCTCGCCCAACAGGACCGTTCACGGTGGAACGTAGAGCAGATCGCGGAAGGCCGCGCAACGCTCGACCGGGCGCTCGCGTTGCACGTCCGGGGACCCTACGTCGTGCAGGCGGCGATCGCATCGCTGCACGCCGACGAACCTCGTGACTGGGCCGAGATCGCTGCGCTCTACGGCGAGCTCTCCCGTCTGACCGACTCGCCGGTCGTCGAGCTGAATCGAGCGGTCGCCGTTGCCGAGCTGGAAGGCCCTGAAGCCGGCCTCGCGATCGTCGACGGCCTCGAGCTCGACCGATACCGCTACCTGCACGCGACCAGAGCGGAGCTGCTCCGCAGGCTCGGCCGAACGACGGAAGCCCGCGACGCCCTGGACGGGGCCCTCGCGATGACCGACGACGACGCCGAGCGGCGTCTGCTCGAACGGAAGCTCGCCGAGCTCGATGCGGGACCGGACAGACCCACGATCCACGGAGGTCCATGACGGTCAAGGTTGATGCCGATCGCGCCGAAGTTGACAGCACAGGAGGCATCTCTACACTGTCATGACCATGTTCAGCGAGGACACGACCCCGAAGCGCGCGACCCTCGTACTTATCGCTTAGGCGCGGCCAGGCCCAGGAGGCCTGCTGACCGCGCCGGACGCCCCCGCAGCCGCGGGGGTTTTTTCTGCCCCGCCGCCAGCCCACGGGTTCGAGAACACACCGGGTGAGAGCCCGGAGACAAGGAGAACACCATGCGGTACGAGTTCGATCGAGACGGCATCGTCGTCGCCAGCGTGCTGTGGGAGGGCCCCGGCCAGGTGAGCGTCGAGTCGGCCGAGCCCTCGACCCGCGACGTGGTCGACCGCTACCTGGCCTCCGACGTGGTCTACCTCGGCTCTGGCTTCGACTTCGGGGCGGAGCAGGAGCAGGACGTGCTGCAGATGCGCCGGCGCGACTGGACCCCGTGGGAGTTCGAGCGCGCCTGTCGCAACCTGGCTCATCGGCTGCAAGCGCGCGTTCGCCGGGTCGAGACCGGCCCGGTCGAAGAGGCGGTCGCGCCTCGCGTCGCGCGGGCAGAGGAGGCAGCGCCGACCGGCGTCCGTGGTGGTGGGGCGCGATGACCAAGATGTCCGGCGCCGACGCGCTGTTGAAGGCGCTCGAGCAGGAAGGCGTCGACACGATCTTCGGCATCCCCGGCGGCGCGAGCATGCCGATCTACGACCCGCTGGTCGACCGGTCCCCGATCCGCCACATCCTGTGCCGGCACGAGCAGGGTGCGGGGCATGCGGCCGAAGGCTACGCGTGGGCCACCGGCAAGGTCGGCGTCTGCATGGCCACGAGCGGTCCGGGCGCCACGAACCTGGTCACGCCGTTGGCCGACGCCAAGATGGACTCCGTGCCGATCGTGGCGATCACTGGCCAGGTGCCCACGCCGGTGGTGGGCAACGACGCGTTCCAGGAAGCCGACATCACCGGCATCACGATGCCGGTCACCAAGCACAACTTCCTCGTGACCGATCCGGCCGACATCGTCCCGACGGTGCGCGAGGCCTTCCACATCGCCTCGACCGGTCGCCCCGGACCGGTGCTGATCGACCTGCCCAAGGACGTGCTGCTGGCGGACACCACCTACCGCTGGCCCGACCACGTCTCGATCCCCGGTTACAAGCCGACGACGAAGGGCAACCAGCGCCAGGTCGTCGAGGCCGTGAAGATGATCCTGAAGGCCAAGCGGCCGGTCCTGTACGTCGGGGGGGGCGTGATCAAGGCCGATGCGAGCCGCGAGCTCTTCGATCTGGCGACGACCGGGCGGCTGCCGGTCGTCACGACGCTGATGGCACGCGGCGCGTTCCCCGACTCGCACGAGCTCTGCCTCGGCATGCCGGGCATGCACGGCAACTACACGGCGGTGACGTCGCTGCAGAAGGCCGATCTGCTGGTCGCGCTCGGATCGAGGTTCGACGATCGCGTGACGGGCAAGCTCGACGCGTTCGCGCCGCACGCGAAGGTGATCCACGTCGACATCGACCCGGCCGAGATCGGGAAGAACCGCGTGGCCGACGTGCCGATCGTGGGCGACTGCAAGGACGTGATCGGCAAGCTCGCGGCAGAGCTCCGCAAGCGCCAGGACGAGGCCGGCGGCGTGCCCGATCGGTCCGCGTGGCTGGGGCAGCTGCATCAGTGGCAGGAGTCGTTCCCGTATCGCTATCCGACCGACGACGGGAAGCTGAAGCCGCAGTACTGCGTCGAGCGTCTCCACGCGCTCGCCGGCGCCGACACGATCTGCGTCGCTGGCGTCGGTCAGCACCAGATGTACGCGTCGCAGTACTGGCGGTTCGAACACCCGCGGCGCTGGATCAACTCGGGCGGGCTCGGCACGATGGGCTTCGCCGTGCCGGCGGCGATGGGCGCGAAGGCCGGCCGTCCCGATATGCGCGTGGTGGCGATCGACGGCGACGGGTGCTTCCAGATGACGGCGCAGGAGCTCGCGACGAGCGCCACCGAACGGATCCCGTTCGTGACGGCCATCCTGAACAACGGCTATCTCGGAATGGTTCGCCAGTGGCAGGAGCTGTTCTTCGACGAACGGTACTCGGGCGTCTGGCTCGACCCCAACGTGCCCGATTACGTGAAGCTCGCCGAGGCATACGGCGCCGTCGGCCTGCGGGTCGAGTCGCCCGACGAGGTCGACAACGCGATCGAGAAGGCGTACTCGATCACCGATCGATCGGTCGTGATCGACTTCCGCGTCGATCCCGCGGAGATGGTGTTCCCGATGGTGCCGGCCGGCGGCTCGAACGACGACATCATCCTCGGGCCGGAGAGCATCGAGCCCGCCGACGATCCGCAGGAGGCACCGATCGCATGAACGGCGTGCGGCTGCACACGATCTCGGTGCTGGTCGAGGACCGTCCCGGCGTGCTCACTCGCGTCGCTGGACTCTTCGCGGCCCGCGGGTACAACATCGACTCGCTCGCGGTCGGCCCGACCGAGACGCCCGGCATCTCGCGCATGACGATCGTCGTCAACGTCGACGAGAGTCCCCTGGAGCAGGTCACGAAGCAGCTCAACAAGCTGGTCAACGTGATCAAGATCCTCGAGCACGACCCGGGCACCGCGGTCGAGCGCGAGCTGATGCTCGTGAAGGTGCGGGCCGAGGGTGACGCGAGAGCGCGGATCATGGAGCTCGCCGACGTCTTCCGCGTCGGCATCATCGACGTGACGGCGTCGACGCTCACGGTCGAGGCGAGCGGCGGGCCGGAGAAGCTCGAGGCGTTGCGGGAGCTGCTGAGCGAGTTCGGCATCGTGGAGCTCTCACGCACCGGGCGCATCGCGCTCGCACGCGGCGAGCGTGGCATCAGGGAACGGGTGTTGAAGTCGGCGAGGTCCGGCTAGTCCGCAACAGACGAGAAGCGCGGGGCGTCCGAGAGGAGACCGAGCGAGATGGCGACGATCTACTACGAGGAAGACACCGACCCGGGCGTTCTCGCCGATCAGAAGATCGCGGTGCTCGGCTTCGGCTCCCAGGGGCATGCCCACGCGCAGAACATGCAGGATTCGGGCCTCGACGTCCGTGTCGGGCTGCGTCCGGGCTCGGCGAGCAGGAAGCAGGCCGGAGACGCCGGACTGCGCGTGCTCGACACCGCCGATGCCGTCGCCGAGGCCGACGTCGTCATGTGCCTGCTGCCCGACACCGCCCACGGGGCCGTGTACGAGGCCGACATCGCGCCGAACCTGAAGGACGGCGACATGCTGATGTTCGCCCACGGCTTCTCGATCCATTTCGGGACGGTGCAGCCTCCGGGCGGCATCGACGTGACGATGATCGCGCCGAAGGGCCCGGGCCATCTCGTGCGGCGAACCTACGTCGAGGGCAACGGGACCCCGGGGCTCGTCGCGGTGCATCAGGACGCGACCGGCAAGGCGAAGGCGCGGGCGCTCGCCTATGGCGCGGCCATCGGATGTGCGAAACCGGGCATCATCGAGACCACGTTCACCGAAGAGACCGAGACCGACCTGTTCGGTGAGCAGACGGTGCTCTGCGGCGGCGTCAGCGAGCTGATCCGCAACGGGTTCGAGACGCTGGTCGAGGCGGGGTATCAGCCCGAGATCGCCTATTTCGAGTGCCTGCACGAGCTGAAGCTGATCGTCGACCTGGTGTACGAGGGCGGCCTCTCGTGGATGCGCTACTCGGTGAGCGACACCGCCGAGTGGGGCGACTACCAGAGCGGGAAGCGCGTGATCGACGACCACGCGCGCGAGCAGATGCGTCAGGTGCTCGCCGAGGTCCAGGACGGCACGTTCGCGAGGAAATGGATCGCCGAGGCCGAGGGCGGCTTCGAGGAGTTCCTCCGACTTCGAGGCGCGGCGCAGACGTCCCAGCTCGAGCAGGTGGGGCGGCAGCTGCGCCAGATGATGCCCTGGTTGGAGAGCGAGCAGAAGGTGCCACCGAGATGAGCGACAGCGACGTATCCACCGGCAACGTATCCACCGCCGCAGCATCGGGCGGCGACGTCAGGATCTTCGACACCACCCTGCGCGACGGGGAGCAGGCTCCCGGCATCGCGCTCACGAAGGCCGAGAAGGTCGAGATCGCCGAGCAGCTCGCCCGGCTGAACGTCGACATCCTCGAGGCCGGGTTCCCGATCTCATCGCCCGGCGAGTTCGACGCGGTCGCCGAGATCGCGTCCACGGTGAAGGGTCCGGTGATCGCCGCGCTCGCTCGCACGGCGACGGGCGACATCGAGCGTGCGGCCGAAGCGCTCAAGGGCGCCGACCGTTGGCGCATCCACACGTTCATCTCCACGAGCGACGTGCAGCGCGAATCGATGCTGAGGATGAGCCCCGATCAGGTGCTCGAGGCGATCCGCGAGAACGTCGCGCTCGCCAAGACGTACACCGACGACGTGGAGTTCTCGGCCCAGGACGCGACCCGCACACCGCTCGAGTTCCTCCTCGAGTGCTTCCGGCTCGCCGTGGAGTGCGGGGCCACCACGATCAACGTGCCCGACACGGTCGGCTACGCGACGCCGACCGAGTTCGGCGAGCTGATCCGCATCGTGCGCGATCAGACACCCGACGACGTCGTGATCTCGACCCACTGCCACAACGACCTCGGGCTCGCGGTCGCGAACTCGCTCGCCGGCATCGAGCACGGCGCCGGCCAAGTCGAGGTCGCGGTCAACGGCATCGGCGAGCGAGCCGGCAATTGTTCGCTCGAGGAGATCGCGATGGTCGTGCGCACGCGCGGGCAGGCGCTCGGACGCTCGCACGACCTGAACGTCAACGAGATCGTGCGCACCTCGCGGCTGGTCGCGATGACCACTGGCTACAACGTGCAGCCGAACAAGGCGGTGGTGGGCTCGAGCGCGTTCGCGCACGAGAGCGGTATCCATCAACACGGCGTGCTGAGCAACCGCGCCACCTACGAGATCATGGATCCCGTCGAGATCGGGCTCGAGGGCAACGCGCTCGTGTTGGGCAAGCACTCCGGCCGTCATGCGTTCGTCGACGCGCTCGACAAGATCGGCATCACGCTCGACGACGATCATCTGAACCGGGCGTTCGGGCGGTTCAAGGACCTGGCCGATCGCAAGGTGCAGATCACCGACCAGGACCTCGCGGCGATCGTCGCCGAGGAGCTCGGGGCGACCGACGAGGACGTGCTCGTGATGGAGTCGCTGCAGATGGACGGCGGCACCGACCGGGAGCCGAAGGTCACCGTGCGCCTCCGACGAGGAGAGGAGGTGATCGAGCGATCCGCGACGGGCGACGGCCTGATCGATTCCGCGATGGGCGCGATCCAGCAGGCCGCCGGCGTCGACGGGCGACTCGTGAACTTCCACGTCTCGAGTGTGACCGAGGGCACCGACGCGTTAGGTGACGTCGTCGTGCAGATCGACGTCGACGGGCGGCGGGTGACCGGGCGGGGCGTCGCGACCGACGTGGTCGAGGCGAGCGCGCGGGCGTACCTCTCCGCCGTCAACCGTGCCCTGCAGATCACGGCCCAGACCGCCTCGAACGAGGAGACCCCGTGACGGGTGGCTACCGCGTCGGTGTGATCCGTGGCGACGGCACCGGGCCCGAGGTCGTCGCGGAAGGGCTGAAGGTGCTCGAGGCCGTGCGCGGCGAGGCGGCGTTCGACCTCGTCGAGTTCGACCTCGGCGCGGAGCGATACCTCCGGACGGGCGACACCCTGCCCGACGACGAGCTCGAGCAGCTCCGAGAGCTCGACGCGGTGTTCCTCGGGGCGGTCGGCGACCCGCGGGTGAAGCCCGGGGTGCTCGAGCGGGACCTGTTGCTGAAGGCTCGGTTCGGGCTCGACCAGTACGTGAACCTCCGTCCGATCGTGCGCTACCCGGGCGTGGAGACGCTCGTGCCCAGCCACACCGAGGACGACGTGAACATGGTCGTGGTCCGGGAGAACAGCGAGGGGCTCTACAGCGGGGCGGGTGGCTTCCATCGGAAGGGAACCGAACACGAGGTGGCCGTGCAGGAATCGATCAACACGCGCCACGGGGTGGAGCGCATCGTGCGCTACGCGTTCGAGCTCGCGATGAAGCCGCACCGCCGCAGGAAGCTCACGCTGGTGCACAAGACGAACGTGCTCACGTTCGCGGGCGACCTCTACCAGCGGGTGGTCGACGAGCTCGCGAAGGAGTTCCCGGACGTCGAGACCGACTACGTGCACGTCGACGCGGCGTGCATCTACCTGCTCGACAGCCCCGGCCGGTTCGACGTGATCGTCACCGACAACATGTTCGGCGACATCATCACCGACCTCGGCGCCATGATCCAAGGTGGCCTGGGGATCGCCGCGGGTGGGAACCTCAACCCCGAGGGCGTGTCCATGTTCGAGCCCATCGGGGGCACCGCGCCGAGCGAGGTGGGCAAGGGCACGATCAATCCCCTCGCCGCGATCGGCGCCCTCGAGATGCTGCTGCGTCAGCTCGGCGAGACCGACCAGGCCGAGCGCGTCGACCGGGGCATCCGGGCGGCGACGCAGCGGATGAAGTCGATGCGCGCCGGCGAGATGGGCTTCACGACGGCCGAGGTGGGCGACCTCGTGGTCGACGGGGCGAGCACGTGAGCGAGACCGGCGAACGCGGCGGCGTCCCCGCGGTCGAGCTCTACGACACGACCCTGCGCGACGGCGCGCAGCAGGCCGACCTGTCGTACACGATCGAGGATCGGCTGCGCATCCTGCACAAGCTCGACCAGGTCGGCTTCCCGTACGTCGAAGGCGGTTGGCCGGGCGCGAACCCCCGGGACACCGAGTTCTTCGAGCTCGCCACGCGGGAGACGCTGAAGACCACGACGCTCACCGCGTTCGGTATGACCAGGCGAGCGGGAGAGCGGCCCGACGACTCGCAGGTGCTGCGGCACCTGCTCGATGCGGGCACCGAGGTGGTCTGTCTCGTCGGGAAGTCGTGGGACCTGCACGTGACCGAGGCGCTGCGGACCGACCTCGCCGAGGGGGTCGCGATGGTGCGGGAATCCGTCGAGTTCCTTCGGGCGCAGGGGCGGCGGGTCTTCTTCGACGCGGAGCACTTCTTCGACGGGTTCCGCAGCGACCCGGGGTTCGCGATGGCCGTGCTCGCCGCGGCCGAGGAAGCCGGCGCCGAGCGGCTCGTGCTCTGCGACACGAACGGGGGCATGCTGCCGTTCGACATCGGTCGAGTGGTCGGCGAGGTGAAGGCGCAGGCGAGCGTGCCCCTCGGGATCCACGTGCACAACGACGCCGGATGTGCGGTGGCGAACTCGCTCGTGGCGGTCGACGCCGGCGTGAAGCAGGTGCAGGGAACGATCAACGGCTACGGCGAGCGCACCGGCAACGCCGATCTGATCCCGCTCTCGGCCGATCTCGTGCTGAAGATGGACGCGACCGACGCGCTCCCCGAGGGCGCCGTCGAGCACCTCACCGAGCTCGCGCACTTCGTCGCCGAGATCGCGAACCTCGCGCCTGACTCGCGGCAGCCGTACTCAGGGCGCTACGCATTCACGCACAAGGCCGGGCTCCACACGAGCGGCGTCGCCCGGGTTTCGCGAGCCTACGAGCACGTTCCTCCCGAGACGGTCGGGAACCGTCGCGGCGTCGTGGCCTCCGACTACGGTGGTGGCGCCACGATCCGCATGAAGGCGACGGAGCTGGGGATCGAGCTCGACGACGCCGCGATCCCCACGGTGGTCGAGCAGATCAAGCAGCGCGAGTCGCGGGGTTACGCGTTCGACGTGGCGGAGGCCTCGCTCGAGTTGCTGATGCGGCGGGCCGCAGGCTGGTCCCAGCCCTTCTTCGCGATCGAGAGCTACCGCGTCCACGTCGAGGAACGCGTCGGCGACGACGAGCAGCCGCTGGCGGAGGCGACCGTGAAGGTTCGCACGAACGGCACCCGGCACATCGAGTCGGCCGAGGGCCAGGGGCCGGTCGACGCCCTCGACACCGCCTTGCGGAAGGCGCTCGCGAACGACTACCCCGCCCTCGACCAGATGGCGCTCGAGGACTTCCGGGTGCGGGTGCTCTCCGGGGCGCACGGGACCGCAGCCGTCGTCCGGGTGTTGATCGACCTCACGAACGGCGAGCGCGAGTGGACCACGGTCGGGGTGAGCGAGAACATCATCGAGGCCTCGTGGGAGGCGCTCGTCGACGGATACGCCTTCGGCCTGCTGCACCCACGATCGCTCGAGGCGTAGGCACGTGGCGATCACGATCCGAGAGGCCGTGATCGAGGACGCGGCCGCGATCGCCGAGGTGCACGTGGCTTCCTGGAGGTGGGCGTACGGCGAGCTCCTTCCAGCCGAGACGCTCGACGGGCTCGACATCGCCGAGCGGGAAGCCGGCTGGTTCGACGTGCTCGCATCCGAGGATCCTCGCGATCGCATCATGGTGGCCGAGGGGCGGAACGGCCTCGTGGGCTTCGCCCACATCGGCGCCACCCGTGACGACGACGCCCCGGCCGGAACCGGCGAGCTGTTCGCGATCTACCTCGCTGAGCACGTTGCCGGCTCGGGTCTCGGGACGAACCTGCTGGCGCGCTCGACGGAGGCGCTGCGCGAGGAGGGCTTCGGGCGAGCGACGCTGTGGGTGCTGAAGACCAACGAGCGGGCACGGCGGTTCTACGGACGAGAAGGTTGGGCGTGGGACGGCACGACGAGCACACATCAGGTGCAGTGCGCCAACCTGCCGATCGTGCGCTACGAGCGGGAGCTCTGAGAGCCGCTTCCTATCTCCGCGCGGCGTTGGCCGCTTCCTATCTCAGCGCGGCGTTGGCCGCGACCGCACGGACGATCTTGTTCTCGATCTGCTTCGCGGTCGTCGTGCTCATCCCGCTGGACAGGATCGAGAATGCAGCCCACGCTCTTTCCCTCCTCAGCCACACCCATCCCGAGAGCGCCGACACCTCGATCAGCGTGCCGGTCTTCGCGCGCACCGTGACCTTCTTCAGCCGGTCCTCGAGCGTACCCTCACCACCGGCGGCCAGGGTGCTGCGCAACACATCGCCCCACGTGGCACGCTCGGCGACGCGCAGCAGATGAACGATCTCATCGGCGCTGACCCGGTTGTGATAGCTCAGGCCCGAAGCGTCGTTGGCGGTCAGGCGCACTCCCCGGGCAGCGGCGAACGCCTCGACGGCGCGAGCGCCCTTCGCGATCGTGCCGGGCGAGCCGTATCGCTTCGCTCCGAGCAGCTTGCCGAGTACCTCCGCCCGGAAGTTGCTCGACACGACGTTCATCCGCCGCATGATCTGTCCCAGCGGATCGCTACGGATCGTGGCCAACCGAACCAGCCCGGGCGGGGTCCTGCCCGAGCCAGGCTTGGCCGTGACCCGGATGCCTCTGGCTTCGAGCTTCCGTGTGAGGGCCTTCGCGGCGAGGCGCTCGGGCTCTGCAACGTGCCGCCCGCCCGCCCGCTCGTTCGCACGGTGCGTCAACGCCGTGGGCAGCGCGATGTAGACGCGCGGGAAGTAGTCGCGCCATCCGGGCGCCCACCAATCCCGGGCGAACGGCCCCGTGGCGCCGAGCACGCGTCCGCGCACCCGCTCGAGCCCGGTTCCCTCGAGCGCCGTGGCGAGGGCCGACATGTCACGTGCGCCGTTCTCCGGGTCGCCATGGCCGACGATCCACAGGTTCCCGTCGAGCACACCGTCCGTGCCGACGCGCTCGGTGGCGAAGACCCGCGTGGGTATCGTGGCGTCCGCGCCGACGCGTTCGAGCAACGCCATCGACAGCAACAGCTTCTCGTTGGATGCGGGCGGTCGTGAGACCCATGCCTTGTTCCGGTAGAGCGACGTCCCCTCGACCGCGATCGCCACGGAGATGGGTCGGTCCCCCACGAGGCCGTTCACGCGTTGCACCCATCGCGGCGGGGCCGCCGACGCTGGCGCCGCCAGGAGCAACACCGTAGCGCTCAGGACGCTGACGAGCGCGAGTCGCCGGGCAGGCATCGCAACAGGGTACGAGGTGGCCGGCGGCGTGCCACGTGTCCGATCGCTCAGACCCGACGCCCCCTCGCGAGGGCCTCCGCCTCCCCGTGCATCGCTCGGCGTTCGTGCAATAGGGACGTGAGCTCCTCGAAGGGGAGCGGCTCGGAGAAGAAGAAGCCCTGCCCCAGTTCGCAATGCAGTTCCAGCAGGCGCTGCAACTGGTCCGCGCGTTCGATGCCCTCGGCGACCGGCGTGAGATGAAGGATGCCGGCGAGCTTGATGACCGCCTCCGTGAGGGCCGGATCCTCCCCTTCACCGTTCACCCCGTCGACGAAGGACTTGTCCACCTTCAGGATGTCGACGGGGAACCTGCGGATGTAGTTCAGCGACGAATACCCCGTTCCGAAGTCGTCGACCGCCAGGCGCACCCCGAGGTTCTTGAGCTCTCCGAGCCGCTCGATCGAGAGTTCCAGATCGTGCATCATCACGCTCTCGGTGATCTCGAGGATCAGCGACCCCGGCTCGAGGCCCGTCGCTGCCAGGATCTCGCGTACCTCGCCGACGATCTCGGGTCTCGAGACCTGTCGAGCGGAGAGGTTCACGGCCATGTGCAGCGGCGGATCGGCCGGGAATCCTCGCTGCAGCTCGACCGCGGTTCGACAGGCCTCCCTCAGCACCCACCGACCGATCTCGACGATCAGCCCGGTCTCCTCGGCGAGTGGGATGAACTCGAGGGGGGGGACGAGGCCGCGCACCGGATGGATCCAGCGAACCAACGCCTCCACGCCCGTGATCCGCCCGGTCTCGAGCTCGATCACCGGCTGGTAGTGCAGCCGGTACTCCTCGTATTCGATCGCCCGCTGAAGGTCTGCCTTGAGCTCGAGCCGCTTGAGGGCCGTGTCGTGCATCGCGGGCTCGAAGACCTGATACGTGCCCTTCCCCCGCTCCTTCGCCAAGTACATCGCGACGTCGGCATTCCGCAGCAGCTCCTCGACGCCGCCACCGTGTTCGCCGTCGATCGTTGCGATGCCCACCGATGCCCGAACGAAGACCTCCTTGCCTTCGAGGGTGAAGGGTTCCTCGAACAACTGCATGATCCGGTCTGCCACGTCGACCGCCTGCACGCCGTCGTCGCCGTCCTCGAGCAGGATCGCGAACTCGTCGCCGCCGAGCCTCGCGGCGGTATCGGCCGCGCGCAGGCATCGTCGCAGCCTTCCGCCGACCTCCGCGAGCAGCTGATCGCCCGCCGCGTGCCCCAGCGAGTCGTTGATCGTCTTGAAATCGTCGAGATCCATGAACAGCACCGAGATCGGCTCATGGTCCCGCGCGTGCCGGTCGATGGCGTGGGTCACTCGGTCGCGGAACAGGGCTCGGTTCGCGAGCGACGTCACGGAGTCGTGGAACGCCTGGTGTTCGAGCTGCTGCTCGAACCGCTTGCGCTCCGTCACGTCACGCACGTTCAGCACGGTGCCCCCGACGTTGGGGTCGTCCGCCTGGTACGAGAACAGGGTCTCCGTCGCGATGTACTCGCCTCGAGCGTGTCGCACTCGGAGCTCGACGATCATCGAGTCGTGGCCATTGTCATGGTGTGCCTCCATGCCCTGCACGGTTCTGCCTGCGTCGTCGGGATGCACGAGGTCGGAGAACCGCGACCCCTCGAGACGTTGAGGGTCGTAGCCGAGCATGCGCGCGACGGCGGGGCTGATGTAGCTGATGACCGTGTCGTGATCGACCACGCAGACGACGTCGGAGGAGTTGCTCACGAGCGAGGCGAACCGCGCCTCGCTCTGCTGCCGGAGCAGGTTGCGCGTCAACGCCGCCGATTCGAGTGCGAGGGCCACCTGCGTGCTCAGTGCCGTGAGGGAGTCGACGAGCGAGCGGTCCATCTCCTCGGGAGTCGCGACCACCATCAACCCTCGGAGCTCGTCGAGCACGAACAACGGCGCGGTGAAGACCGATCCTTCTTCGCGTCGGACCAGGAAGAGGTCGCTCACGAGGGTGCTCTCGTACGTCCGTGCCACGAACGCCTCATTGGCACGGAGCAGGTCGCGCTTCCACTCGGGGAACAGCGACAAGCTGAATCGAGAGCCGCTCGCGTCGAGGGCGCCCGAGGATGCCGTCACCACGAAGCGCTCCGGTCGCTGGGGCGAGTCGCACATGCGCACCACCGCGTCGGCACCGGCGAGCGCCGAGATCGCATCGATCGCGGCCCGATGGATACCGTCCTGGTTCGTCGCCGTCGCGAGCTTGGCGCCGGCCCCTCGCAGCGCCATCTCGTAGGCGGCGGAGCGTTCCTGCGCCCGGGCCAACCCCCACATGCGGGCGACCACCAGGAGGAAGAGCACGATCGTGGCGTCGACCAGCACGCCGATCCCTCGATCGTCGGAACCCGGCAGGACCTGGAGCGCGATCATCGACGGGGCGATCAGCGACGCGGCGGCCAGGAGCACGAGGCGGAGCGATCCCAGCACACGATCGTCGGTCGCCGGCTCGGTCAGGCTCTTCATCGACGGATGCATCGCCGCCATCCCGATCAGCACGACGCCGGTCGCGGCGCCGAACGCGGTGAGCTGCTCGGGTCGGTCACCGAACGAGGCCATGGTCGTGGCCAGGATCATGGCTGCGGAGTGCGCGATCGCGACCGCCGCCAGAGCCGCCACGAGCGCCCACAGCGCCGCGGTTCGCGGCCGCGGGGTGATGGCGAGCCGAACGGCCACGCCGACCATGCAGAGGTCGAGGAGTTGGCTCGTGAGCGCGTGCGCCCGCGCGTCGAGAGGGAGCGGAGCGGTCATGGTCGGTTCGAGCAGCGCGACCCAGACGACCGTTCCGACGCCCACCGTGACCGTGAATGCATCGATCGCGCCGGCTCGATCGGATCCACCGCATCGGATCCGCACGATCGTCAACGTCGCCCCGATCAGCAGCATGGGCGCGGCGAGCGATGACCATGCGATCATCTCGGCCGCCGCCCCCATCTCCCGGATCGACGACGGAAGTGCCCCCAGGAGGGTCGGGGCCTGGAGCGAGACGACCGCGGCTCCGAGCAGCACCCAGATCCAGCTGCGGCTCGGCCGGTATCGGTGCACGCCGGCCACCACCGCGATCGCGGCCACCGCCCCGAGCGCGGCGCCGACCTGCCATGCGGCGCCGCCGGCCAACGCGGTGGCAGCGCCGGCGACCGGGGCCAGCACGAACCACAGGTTCCGAGACATCTCTCGGTGTATCGGTTTCGCTCCGAGATACCTGACTACCCGCGCTCGGGTAGGGCCCAGTGTCATCCGAGGAAGTCCCCTCAGCTCCCCGCCACTAGACTTCCGCCACGCGGTGAGCCGGCGACCGGCGACCGGCGACCGGCGACGGCCGCAGCCTTGGCGACCCACGAAGGAGGGGACACAGTTGAGAGCGATCGATCGTTCCCGTGTTGCCGAGCTGATGGAGCGGGAGCGTTCCGTCTTCCGTGAGCGCCATGTCCGCAGCGGGCAGCTCTCCGAAGAAGCCAAAGGGTCGTTGTTGTTCGGCGTCCCGATGAACTGGATGACGCGATGGCCCGGCGACCATCCGGTGTTCGTCGACCGGGCCGAGGGGGCTCGGTTCTGGGATGTCGACGGCAACGAGTTCGTCGACTTCTGCCTGGGTGACACCGGTGGCATGGCCGGGCATGCGCCGAAGATCGCCGTCGACGCGATCGCGGAGCAGGCGGCGAAGGGCATCACCCTGATGCTGCCGACCGAAGACGCCACCTGGGTGGGGAACGAGATGACGCGCCGGTTCGGGGTGCCGTACTGGCAGTTCACGCTGACCGCGACCGATGCGAACCGATCCGTGATCCGCTGGGCCCGTGAGGTCACCCGGCGCCCGAAGATCGTCGTGCACAACTGGTGCTATCACGGCTCGGTCGACGAGACCTTCGCGGCGATCGGTCCCGGCGGCGCGACCACGGCGCGCGAGGGCAACATCGGCAAGCCGGTGCCGCTCGAGGAGACGACGCGCGTCGTGGAGATGAATGACCTCGGGGGCCTCGAGGCCGCCCTGGCCCACGGCGACCTTGCGGCGTGCCTGTTCGAGCCGGCGCTCACGAACATCGGCATCGTGCTGCCCGACCCCGGCTACCACGAGGCCGTCAGAGAGCTCTGCTCCAGGTACGGGTCCTTGCTGATCATCGACGAAACGCACACGATCAGCGCCGGTCCGGGTGGGTGTACGAAGGCGTGGGGTCTGCAACCCGACTTCGTCACGATCGGGAAGACGCTGGGCGCCGGCATCGCGAGCGGTGCGTACGGCATGAGCGAGGAAGCATCGCGCCTCGTCTATGAGCACACCGACTGGAAGAACGCCGACGTGGGCGGCGTGGGCGGCACCCTCGCGGGCAACGCCCTCTCGCTCGCGGCGATGCGCGCGACCCTCGGCCAGATCATGACCGACGAAGCGTTCGAGCGCATGATCGGGCTCGGCGAGCGATTCGAGCAGGGGGTTCGCGATGTGATCGAGTCGCGTGAGCTCCCGTGGCACGTGGTGCGCTTGGGCTGCCGCGTCGAATACCTGTTCCGCCCCGACCCGGCTCGCGACGGCGCCGAGGCCGCGGCCGGTCAGGACGAGCAACTCGACCCCTACATCCACCTCTTCCTGTTGAACCGAGGCGTCCTGATGACGCCGTTCCACAACATGGCCCTGATGTCGCCCGCGACCACGGCCGAGGACGTCGATCGGCACTCCGAGGTCTACGCCGAGATGGCCGACGAGCTGATCGGTGGGTGAGCTCGAGGCTCGTCAGTGCGAGGAGGCGAACGTGGCCATGAACCCGGCCAGCGCCTCGACCCCCTCGATCGGCATCGCGTTGTAGATGCTCGCTCGGACGCCGCCGACGCTGCGGTGTCCCTTGAGCCCGGCGAGCCCCCGCTCGGCCGCCTGGGCGACGAACCGGGCGTCGAGCTCGTCGCCGGGCGATCGGAACGTCACGTTCACGATCGATCGTGAGCCGGGATCCGCGTGTCCGGCGTAGAAGCCGTCGCTGTCATCGATCGCGTCGTAGAGCAGCGCGGCCTTCGCCGTGGCACGCCGCTCCTGCTCGACGAGGTCCTCCACCTGAGCGCGCAGCCAGCGGGTCACCAGCATCAGCACGTAGATCGCGAACACCGGGGGGGTGTTGTACAGCGAGTCGTTCTCGACGAACGTGCGGTAGTCGAGCATCGCCGGCAGTCCGGCCGGGGCACGCTCGAGCAGATCATCGCGCACGATCACGACCGTGACTCCTGCGGGGCCGAGGTTCTTCTGGGCCCCGGCGTACAGCAATCCGATGGGCGCGACATCGATCGGGCGCGACAGGAAGTCCGACGATGCATCCGCCACGATGGGCACGCCCGGTGGCGGGGAGGGCATGACGGGCCACTGAACTCCCTCGATCGTCTCGTTCGTCGTGACGTGCAGGTAGGCGGCGTCGGGCGATACCGACCACTCGTGAGGCTCCGGCACACGACGAGATCCCTCGTCGGCGCCGCTCCAGGCGACGCGGACGGAGCCTTCCTTCTCGGCTTCGCGGACGGCCTTTGCGCCCCATGATCCGGTGACGACGTATTCGGCGGTGCCTCGGGAGCCACGGAGCAGGTTCATGGGAGCCATCGAGAACTGCTGGGTCGCACCACCTTGGCAGAACACGACGTGGTGGCTCGCCGGCAGCTCGAGCAACCCCCGCAGGTTGCCTTCGGCTTCCTCGATCACATCGCCGAACCAAGCGCTGCGGTGAGAGATCTCGAGCGGGGAGATGCCGAGGCCCGGCAGCGAGACGAGCTCGCTGCGGACCTGCTCGAGCACCGTGAGGGGCAACATCGCCGGCCCCGGGGCGAAGTTGACGACTCGCTCGCTCATCGTGAACAGGCTACCGGGCGCCATCCGGACCTCCGGTGCGTGTCAGGCGCCGGGCTTGAACACCATGAGGTACAGGATCACGAGCAGCCCGATCCCGCCCGAGGCGGCGGTGATAGCGGTGGCCGGGCCGTCGAGCACCGTTCGAAGGGCGTCGTCATCGAGCGTGTAGGAGCCGTCGGACCACCGGGTGCAGCCCTCGCGCAGGCGCTTCATATGTGGTGTGGCCACCAACGACATCAGGGCCGTGAGCACGAGCAGCAGCAGCAGGGACACGAGGAGCCACAGATCGGCGAAGAGCGAGCCGTCGATGCCGGCCGCGACGCCGCCGAGCAGCAGCAGGCCGAACGAGACGTACATCGGCATCACCGTTCGCTTCGACGTTTCGCACCACTCCAGGATGCGGTCACGGTCGGCCCCGACCGAGCGGACCGCGAACATCGCCCACATCGACACGCCATGCGTCACGAGGAAGCCGGCGACCCCGACCAGATGCACGAATACCCAGAACCGATACATGGCCGCAGGATACGGGTCGCGTGCTGGGAGTTCAGGCCGACCAGGTGTCGGTGACGCGGGGGCGCGGTAGCGTGCGAAGCTCGAGGAGGTCTCACCGTGGCGTACAAGCGGATCCTGTTCGGCACCGATGGCACCGCCCGAGCTGAAGCGACGAGCCATGTGGCCGTCGCGCTGGCGAAGGCCGGGAAGGCCGAGCTGATCGTGGCCCACGTCTGGGAGCGCCCCGACGCCGCACGGCAGGTGCTCGACGAGGCGGTCGCCGCCGCGCAAGAAGCCGGCGTCAAGAAGGTCACTGGAGAGATGCACGGGGGCCGTTCGCCTGCCGACGTCCTCATCGAGCTCGCCGAGACGCGAGACGTCGGGCTGATCGTCGTGAGCGGGGGGCGCAGCGCGACCGAGCTCGGGCCGACCGCGGACCGTCTCTCCCATCGGGCACCTCGCGACCTGCTGATCGCGATGGACACCGAACGGGGAGAAGGCGTTCGCCTCTACCGCCGGGTGCTGATCGCGACCGACGGATCCGCCACGGCCGATCGTGCCGCTCGCAAGGGATACGATCTCGCGGCCTCGATCGGTGCTCCCGTGACGCTCGTGTTCGTGGGACACCCCGCCACCGGGAAGCTCGTCACCGACGATACCGTCGCTGTCTACGGGGCCGACGTCGAGTCCGAGATCGTGCTCCGCCAGGGTGAGCCGGCGGAGGAGATCCACGAGGTCGCACGCGAGATCGGCGCCGATCTGATCGTGGTCGGGAACAAGGGCATGACCGGCGCGAAGCGGTTCATCCTCAACCCGGTTCCCGAGCAAGTCGTCGACCTCGCCGACCGCGACGTGCTCGTCGCTCGCACGATCGCGCAGGTGGCGTCGGAGCTCGAGCCCGGCGAGGGAGGCATCCTCGTGCAGGCCGGGGAGCGCCTCGCTGCGTTCATGGACGAGGGCGGCGAGATGCATCTGATGTCGGCTCGGTGCACGCATATGGGATGCACCGTGGCATGGAGCGCCACCGATCACGTGTTCGAATGCCCCTGCCACGGATCGAGGTTCGGGCCGATGGGCGAGGTCGTGAACGGACCGGCCGCCAGGCCCTTGCCACCGGCCTGAGGGTCAGAACGTCTGACCGGGCTTGGTGACCATCAGCCAGATGATGATCGCGAGCCCACCGACCCCGATCGCCGTGATCAGATGCACCTTCGGCGAGTTCACGAGCTCACCGAGCTCTTCGTCGCTGGCCCGGGGCACGCCCGACGGTCGCATCGCACAGGCGGCCGTGATGCGCTGGAAGTAGGGCTTCGCGATCAACGTCATCAGCGCGGTGGTCGCCACGAGCACCACGATCGAGATCCAGATCCACCAGTCGTCGAGCCACTTGCCCTGGTAGCCAGCGACGGCTCCCGACACGAACAGCACGATGAGCGCGACGTACATCGGACGGGTCGTCGTGCCCGAGAACGTGATCGTGTCGACGATCCGCTCCCGGTCGAGGTCGAGCGTCCGCAGACGGTAGAGCGCGAACATCGAGACGCCGTGCGCCAAGAGGAACGCGGCGATCCCGAGGATGTGCAGCACGACCCAGTAGCGGTACATCGCGCGGGAGCATACCGAGTGGGGCTCCGACGATGACTAGCCCCTGGCGAGCGGCCGGGTCAGGCACGTCGGACCGCCGTCGCCCTTGCGAGAGATCTCATTCCCCGTGAACGTCCGCACGTCGACGCCCGCCGCTTCCATCCGGCTGCGGGTCTCGGGGTTGCCTTCTAGCGCCAGAGCCACACGCGGGGCCAGTGCGAGCACGTTGGCACCCTGTGAGTCGAACTCCTCGTCGGGAACCTCGATGAGGGCGACGTCGCGGTCGTTGAGGATCTCGAGCAGACGCACGGGCACCATCGGGCGGAAGACGACCGCCAGATCTCGATCCAACGGGGAGATGAACGACATCAGGTGCAGGCACGCGTCTGGGCCTCGGAAGTACGGCAGGTCGAACGACAGCACGTCGACGTCGGCGAGGGACCCCCGGATGTGCTCGATGCCCGCGTCGTTCGTCCGGAAGCCGCGACCCACCAGGAGCGTGCGTTCGTCGAGCCAGAACATGTCACCACCGTCTGCCGTCGCAGGGGCGCCCAACGAGCCGAGCACCGGGAGCCCCGCCGCGGCGAGGTCGGTCGCGACCGCGGCCGGCTCCGCTCGCCTGCCGGGCTTGCCCGATCGCAGCAGGATCAGTCCACGGTCGGTGGGTAGCGAGGGGTCATACGCGTAGATCGCATCGGGGTCGCCGGGCACGTCGGTCGCGGCGTCGAGCACCTCGGCTCCGACCGCTTCGAGTGCTTCACGGAACGCCGCGTGCTCTTCGACGGCCCTGCCGGGATCGGGAGCCGCTCGCCAGGAGTAGTCGCGCCACGCCTTCATCGCCTCGGTCGTCGGAGAGCGAACGTAGACGCGCCGAAGGGTTCCGACGGCGTCGTGGATGGTCATCGGGGCCGGCCGCGACGCCGCCGCCGTCAGAGCTCGGCGGCCGTCTCGGCCTCGGTGGCGGGCTGCTCGGCGGTCGTCTCGGCCTCGGTGGCAGGCTGCTCGGCGGCCGTCTCGCCCTCGGTGGCGGGCTGCTCGGTGGCAGGCTGCTCGGTGGCAGGCTGCTCGGTGGCAGGCTGCTCGGCGGGCTGCTCGAGGGCCTTGCCGCCGCTTCCGGCGTCGCCCCCGCCGTGACCGCTGCCACCGCCGGATCCGCTGCCACCGCCGGATCCGCTGCCACCGCCGGATCCGCTGCCACCGCCGGCTCCGCTGCCACCGCCACTACCGCTGCCGCCGCCACTACCGCTGCCGCCGCCACTACCGCTGCCGCCGCCACTACCGCTGCCGCCGCCACTACC
>Ga0075311_1000034_pt1 | contig 19780 bp, 22 predicted proteins | sample MayberryNE_Catta_FD_120044 | JGI IMG/M metagenome (GOLD analysis project Ga0075311, IMG submission 120044) | Natural and restored wetland microbial communities from the San Francisco Bay, California, USA, that impact long-term carbon... | ecosystem: Environmental > Terrestrial > Soil > Wetlands ...
ATGATACGAATTTCTCTTTTAATGCATTTGAAGAAAACGCAAGTGTATTATGGCAAGATATGTTTTACATTGAGAATAATAATCAAACAGTAAGGAAACCATTTGCTTTAGAGCTAATAATTAATGGTGTAGAGAATGTAGGAGATGAAGTAATGCACTCAGGTTATGGATCTCTTAAGATAGGTAGTAATGTATGGAATCCTATCGCAGGTGCAGTATGGACTACTCCTACAGGTACATTGATAGACATGAATGTTTTTAGTTATGTAGACCGCTATCCTATACACTACTAACTCTTTACTTTCCTTTACAATTAAGCTCTAGTGTATCGTGCAGCCAGCAACAAACCTGTTGAAGAAACTATCTTTGATACTAGTTTTTGCATATATATTTATTTCTGTCCCTTGTATTTGAAGATAGTGACTATGAAACTCAAAATCTAAGCTCTAGCTAGATGAAAAGCAGAAGCAGATACTAGCCAGACCCTAGAATCAATCCAATCATATAGCAAGAGGTGGCCTAATATGGGTTAGATAGAAAGAGTACGTAATCTCCCAAGTTATTAGATTGAAACCCGCAATGGGAGATGTGACAGCCGACCATCGTTGTGAGCATCCAAATCACGAAAACTATCTAAAGGCCTTCATAAAGAAGTATCCCACTGCAAACAAGGATGCGCATTTTTCGGTCAATATGGTAGATCCTGAGGAGTGGTTTATTTCTGATGACCTTAAGAAGAATACTGTAAAATGCTGTCAAATGTGTTCAATTTCGGAAGATATTGCAAGATCTAGCTTTAGAAATATGTCTACAACTACAGCTCCCCTAATTTAGTAACATATATAGCTTTGACTGCCCTCGAAACTTGCTATGGGAATACATGTACAACAACATATGACTATTGTTACAGTGGTAGTACTGGTTGCCATACTTTTAGGAAGTGTAATATTGGAATGTTTTCAAGAAGTTGATGCATGAAGATGATATAAATACTCACTTAGCCATTGCTAATTAATGAGTCTTAATAAAAAAAATGCTCGATACTATTATGATGAGGTACAAAAGCTATTAGATTTGTACAAGACTGATGACGCTCAAGTAGATTGGTGGCCTGTTTGTCGTGATCTTTTCGATACGAATAACCCAGTCATATTAGAACAGGATCTGAAAAATGAATGTGCAGACTATTGTGGACGAAAAACGGAAAATTCGGCCTGGACTTTTTCCTTATACATTATGGCTTGGACGTTGTATAATTTCAAGATGAAAACACAAGATGGACACTGTCATAGTCTCGATCATGGGCATGGTAAAAAAGATCCAAAATGTAAGAAAGGTTCAGAATTTCACAGTAAATTATACACAAAATGTTTCAATTCTTTTAAGGAAATATTAACTGAATTAGAAAAGGAACCACCAAAACCAATTGCTTAAAGTGCAAAGAATATGTCACTAGATGGTATACCTGTTTGGTTAGAATTATATGGTATTCCCTGGTTTACATTAGCTGTCGAGCTGCCATTTGCTATTATAATCACCGCTATTGTATATCGATTGCAATCAAAAACCAGTAAATCAAGTAAGGCTATTATGATGAAAATCGAAGAGTCAACTCAAAAGATTGATTCATATGTTGAGGAAAAGAAGAAGGTTGAAGAAAATACAAAAAGATTCTATGTTACAAGGCTTCAAAATAATTTAGAAGAGATCAAGAAGGTTGAAGAACAATCAAAGAAAATCCTTAATGATTTTAGAAAGGGCGGTAGTGAAGACTTTTCTGACAATTACTCTGATGTAATGTATGATGGAAGACATAGGATTAGGTTTCATGTCTCTAAAATTGAAGACTCTCTTCGACAATTGGAAGGCAGCTTCACAGATCCCGAAATCAGATTCGAAATTTTAGACCTTATAGGAGACTTGCATAGACCACTTGATATACTACTTGAGAAAATGTATGATTGGAAGACCAAGGATGGAAAGGCACATTTAAAATTGGCTGATGATGTACTGAACAGGAATATAAGAAATATTGATAATTCACTAAATATACTGGCAAAGGAATAGTGATTGGTGGCCAAGTTACTAGTTTAGAGAGTAACAAAGTCTCCCTCGTGAAGGTGTTAAAATATCACTAGTGACTGAGCATTAAGTGTTCAAATCCAATAAGTAAAGTACTGCATTAATACATAATATACATCAATATATGCTATCTAATTGGGCTATCTAACTGTATTAGCTTATACTGAGTGCTTGAAGACTATTCACAAATTTTGAACATCATCTCAAAATCCAACTTAGTTAAGCTCGGGAAGTTCTATATTGTTTCTTAACATTTAGTATGAACAAGTGATGAATGTAAGACTTTTTTCATGCAATATATTGCAGATTATAATTTCATAGGCTTCATGGGATCTCATGCGTAATTTATTATTAATATTGAAAGTTTGGGTCTTAACTGCTATAAATACGAGTACAAAGGACCAATAAAGATTTTATAAAGAAACAGGACCGCTCAGAGCAGAAATGAAGGGAGCTATGACGACTTGTCTTCGATTTTTTCAGCTCTTATTTCAATATTCACTAACAGAGGTATGTTGATAAAGTTGATGAAGCCATTATTGAGATGCTTCAGACTTTATATCTAAGAGTTGTGCTAGAAATGTTTTCAAAGTCAGATGATATATTTGCCAGTTTGCAAGACATCGTAAGATTCCAGGTCAAAGGGCAATAATCAATAATATTATGAGATAGATAAAAAAATAGGGGGAAACTAAATATGTTTAGCAAGATGCCACTGTTGCACATACCGATCTGCATATATTTTGATGTGAGCTATAATAAATCGACACTACATGACTGTTCGAATTGATCTCACCAGGGAAGTTAGGACCTCTGTTCAACGTGTCTTGGATTATTTCACGAATGTAGAGGCGCTACCTCGCTTTCATCCAGAATATATTAAGAATGTAAGGATTGTTAATGGGGAAGGAGAGAATAATAATAATAATATCGAATTTGAGCAAGAAGGTTCATTTCATGGCAAGAAGATCACGTCGATTAATAGGCTTACTAGGCTTGCTAGTGAGAGTACTATTCGAATTGAAATAATAGATGGAAATGGTAAAGGTAGTACAACAACTATTAGGTGCCAGGAAATAAGTCCAGGCCGTACTCAAATAAGATTGGAAGGAGAACTCCATTATGGAATATTAGAAAAAATCCTTAGTAGGTCTATTCATGGTATTACCGAGAAAACTTTGGATGAAGATATTCAAAATCTTGAACAGGGGTGAGAGAGAACAGGTTTCTCTAACAAGACAGAAAAAAAGTTGATAAATAATGTCATTAATTTTTAAGAACCCTACAGAAATGGTTCAACATACCGAAGACATTAAGAAAGTGATAGATATGGGCAAGTAACTACCACCGAATAAGATAGTGGGTGGTCTAAAGTCTGTAACTGTAATGGAAGGTAAAGAAAATGAATTTGAATCCCTCTTCAGAAAGTTAGCAGCGAAAGTTAGAGACCATGATAAAAAATGCTATTACTACGACCTTTGCAAATCCGAACAACCAAGAACTTATCTATTTATGGAACAATACGAGAACAAGAATGCACTTCAGCAGCACCAAAAATCAGATCATGGGAAATATTACTTTCCAAAGATTCGTGAATTACTCGAGAAAATAGATGTGAGTTACTTTGAATGTGCAATACGATTGAAATCCATCATATTTCTATCATTGATGATTGGGTATGTAATTTACTATTATCAATCAAGTCCTTATCTAAGATATAAAGCGATTTCTAGATCTCTAAGTTAGAATTGGGAGGAATTCTTAATTCTCAATTTCCATGACTGAAACTAAATCGTATGTAAACATGATGAGATCCGAAAAGCCGATACTTATATATAGTAACTTTTAGTCTAATAGTAGAATGCCCCTTCAAATTGTATGAATGATCTAAATCGGTATTGAAATATCTATTCCAGCCAAATCCTGACCGCCCGACTGAAAATTCCAAGGCTTCGTAAATTGCAAATTTCTACATTTTAACGTGATATTACGATATCTCGGTAATAAGTGTTTACACAATTAAACATACAAATTGAATCCATTTAGTTGTACCTAAATCAAAAATTCTGTGTTGGTTTATCCAAATGTTTATACCTGGATTTTTTCTTGAATCAAGATGTTATTAGTAATGTGTTGCCTTTTTCTCGCATTATGATTAGGATAAGATACGAAAAAGACATGCACACAACGACAAGGTGCAGAATAGGATAGATGGCATTTAGTATCTAGAACTACGATCATCATTAACGGTATGTTGTCTTCACATACAACTTCATGTGAAGTGGTGCATAATTGAGGTCCGTCCTACAATGAACAATACTTGTAATTTTTGGTTTGCCGTTCTGTATTATTTCCTTAAAGCGCTATAAGGAAACTATAAAAAGCAGCTGCCAAGAAATAAATCAACACTTTGTTAGCCTTTCTCAGTTGTATTTTGATAATATTATGTCTAATAGCAATAGCCTTAAACAACTATGATCAAGGATCAACTGGTATTTTGTTTGCACAGTCAGATCAAAGGAATACTACAAATGTTTTATCTGGACCCAGAAATGTTGAGGGTCGTGATAGTTTTTCCGCAACAGGCCAGATCAGCTCTTTAGTTATTACTGTTCCAGATTCAGACTTTAATATATCCAATGCATTTAAAGTGATTTTGACAGGGGAATGGAACCTTAGTGTCAGAAATGGATCCGTGACAAACTTTGATGTAAACTTCCTTGCATCTCCTATGGATGGCCTGGGAACGCATATTCATCAGATAAGCAATTTCATGCCTTATGGTAACGATATGCCAATTAGGTTGTCAGAAGATAAAAGTGTCATCATAAGTGGAACGGCAGATATATGGATAAATGGTATGATCATATGGGATAAGGCGGATATTTCAATATCTATTTCTAATGGTAACATATTCAACATCGATCCGGATGATGGAGACACAGAAAATCATTTTGGGGATCAGCAGGTTTATGGCATTGTTACTAGGTTGATCTCGTAGAGTTTTTCTGTGATTGATGTAAATTTCTACTATCTGTTCTAATTAGCACAACAGGTGCTTATTATGCCGTGCATCAAGCAGCATGAGGTCCAATTGTTCTGAACATTTTGAGTCGAGATGATCTCTTTATAATCAAACTTTCTGATATATTCGAATAAGAAGAATTTCTTGTGAGGAGTAACTCTTTTGTGCATGTATTCCGGATCAGTGGTATGAAGGTCATTAGTGCAATCACCAGTACTTCCTCTATGAGCAAAGAAGAAGTTGATACATTCCTCGAAAATAAGCTAAATTTGCAACTCGGTTCTATTGATGACGATGGGGATCCTAATATTCAACCAGTATGGTTCAATTACTATAATGATAGAGAAAAATCTTTGATAATACACCCAAAACAACTAAGAAAATCAAGAATTTATGAAACAAACCTAATATTTCTTTTTCAATAGATGATGAGAACTTTCCACATAAAGGAGTAAAAGGTAAAGGCATCGCGACCGTAGTTGATGATCCAGTTAGAACTGTTCCAGAGGCAAGAAAATATATATAAAATATCTTGTAACACTCGATCATCCTATTCCTAAAGTGATATTGGGGGATTTCAACCATTAGTTTCAATACCCGTCAAAGGAGCTTTGATTAGGCTTAGTATTATTAGTCAAATAGCAAATGAAAGTGTTTTCATTGAGCAAGCAGTTTAGTTATCCTACTCCATTAGGGTATGGTATGTATATACATACGTATCAATTGACCATTGATTTATTATATGTATGATTTGTATCAATGTAATTAACGATATGTGGATATGTTTCCGTGCTACTTATTCGAAATCAATTATTCTCTCTATCTTCCTGATGTTCTCCATTAAAAACTATGATTGATAAAATGAAGATGCCTGATAATGCAAAGCACAGAAAGAGAATTATATTAATCGCATCAAGCATATTAGTTCTCTTTATTTTCATTATGCTTTATACACGAATCGTTATTACTCCTCCTCCTCTCCCTATTCCAGAAGGGGAAAGAAGAATGGATCAATTTGGTACTCTCCAGATCTATCCTACAGTGCAGAACGGAAGAGAGTGGTTCATCAACATGCAGGATCCACTCGACGATGAAATAGTTTCTTTCAACTCAGATATTACATTGGATCAGCATTCAGATAATTCATGGAGAGTAAATAGTTCAAAGGTGAGGCTACGTGTAGATACTCTTCCAGGGCAAGAAGAATGGAAGAATGTAGAAATGACAGGATATGTTAGAATGATATCTTCTACTCTAACCGCAGGTTCTAATGAATTCTCTGATCAGGATGAGGGAAGCGAAGACGGAGACTCATTAGATCCTCATCTGACATGGCGTGCAAGAGGAGGGCGACATAATGATATGGTTCCGTGTGAGGGGACAGCTTTAAATGGTGGTTTATACTTTGATGGCAAAGTATCTTGGAAAAAGGAAATATGGCATACTGGAGGATATACTGATGCACGTGGAGTCTCAGAAATACCTAACTCTCTCATAAATAAATGGATCGGTTGGAAAACTATAATGTATAATCTCGAAAATGATTCATCTGTAAAGATGGAATCATATTTGGATATTAACGCTAACAATAATTGGAATAAGATATCTGAAGTTGAAGATAATGGCAAATGGTATGCTGATACTTCTGACGAAGAGTTTTACAGTGTAGATTGTGGTAAAGAAAAAGACTATGTAATTACTAATTCTGGGCCTACTGCAACTTTTAGAGCAGATAATCTCATTTTCGATTTCAAAAATCTTAGCATAAGAGAAATTATCCCACCATAAAAGAAAGATAAGTAGTTTGAATATGGAAACCAAGGTGAGGATTACGCATTCTCCGCCCAGAAGTCATTTTGTTGTACCTATCGCGTTTACCAAATATGCAGTTCCCATGTTGCAGAACGCAATTAAGATACTAGGACACGAGAAGATCAAAATATATGAATCACTTATTAAATTACATTCTGCCTTACAGAGAAGTCTAGAGTTTCACTTCCTGATGGAAAAGTGTTCGCATAATGACAGTTTAGACAGTTTCGTACTTTCCCTACTATGAGTGAAAGGGTCTTCATAGTTCTTTTACTAAACCAAATCATAGTACTAGTAAACAAATAATGCCATGCAAGTCAGGATGCAAAACATGAAACGCGGGAAGATCAGGATTATATTTCGAAGAAACACGTAAGAGAACATCGGAGCTGAAAAGAAACCCAAACCATGACAAGTTGGGAGATGTCTATCACAAAAGACCTGTGAGAAAATAAGAGGGACATTTAGAATATTCCAAGACACACAATCACCCACTAAAGGGTATCAATAGACCCAAAGAAATCATACAAAGACAGACTAACAACAGACTAGAATACCATAAAACACACGACGCACCCAACAAAAGGCAAACCACATACAGAAGAGACTAAGAAAAAGATAGTGCATCCTGTAAGAAGTGGTGCAATTTAAGAAAGCGTTGCAATAATGAAAAATTTTATGTGTGTTCCTCTTTACTTTTCCCTTTATTCACCTAATAATTTAATAAGTATCCCTAATGCTTCTCCTTCAGTATTACATTTAATTGGAAAGTCATCAACTATGTTCTGTTCCTTCTTGGTTTGCATTATTTTTTCTTTTCCTTCAAAAGCGTCTATTTCAAAATATTCTTTAGGACTATCTCTTATTTTTCCCTCCTCATTGTATCCCACTTCCTCAGGACTTACTGAGGGTGTGTATACTGTCAATTTACAAGACACTGAACCGTCATTACTCGTATATTTCACAGGTTGAGTTTTTAATCGTACATCACCACTGTCAACATGGAACAAGCTTTCCGCACCGGTACCCATTGGATAAGGTCCTTTCATGCCGTTCCTCATTTAAGAGGATAGACCGTAATAAGTCTTTTATTGGAGCATGAGAGCACTAGTTATCCTCCTGGGTCATTTAAGACTAGACTTTTCAGACTTTGATAATTTATTAATTGGTATCTTAGGAGGTCCAACAGACTCTTTACTTAAAATATTTATTTCTGCGACCGATTCATAAGGTATCTTACGGACGTTCAGAATTGTGTCGGTGTCATTCATTAGTATTATCTCAATAAAATGACTAGTCTCATTTATTCTAGCCTGTGTAATATGGTTTCTATTCAACCATTCTTCTGGGTCATTATGTTCAAGCATATCAGGATAGTCTAGAATATCTGTAATTAGATGTCCTTCTATATTCGGTATTCTAAATATAATGTCAACATTTTGTATCTCTTTATCGTTATAATACACTCTTTTGCTATTCGGCATTTAAAAACTCAGGTAAAGTGTTCCATTTTTGTGTTCCTATGCTTCTTGGATTGTCCGTATGTTAACTAAGTCACGCTCCTATCTAAAGGTTAGAATCTAATCCTAATCCTTCTTAAATGTCTAGACCATTTACTTAAAACCCCTTACAAATACCGGCTCATTTGCAAAAGTAGACACGATGGAGTTACACAATGAACAACACGAGTTAATACGTACATTAGACGTAAATGAATATGACTTAAATATGAGAGATCTATCAACCGCATTGCGTCGGAATTAAGCACTGAAGATATAGAAGAGGAAGTAATTCACAGGATTCAAACGCGGAGCTTAACCAAGGACAGTTTGAAGACACTTTCACCAAGTTAATGGAAGATAGACACGTAGAAGACACTGCAACTATGCAGGGAGCAATGGATTCTAATAATAATGACAAACCCGCGGCTGCCGCCGCAAGTACTGGAGGCTCAGCAGCAGCAGCAGCAAGTATGTCCTTTCCTGGAGTCCTACAACAACCCATAGGACCCCCGCCAGTTGAAGAAGTACCAACTACATTCCCATCAACTGGAGAACTAGATAACTCAGGTAGTAATACAGGAGGTGGTGACGCAAAGGGAGAAGGCGGAGGAGAAGGAGAAGAGGAAGAAGACTAACCTATAGAAAACACATGGTTCATCTACTTATTTCTTTTACTAAACTAGAGTACTACTCTAAATTTGGAAAAACAACCAAAGAACATACCCGAAGCCAGTGAAGTCCAAGACGACATAACACGGGTTAATACTCTTAAAATTGCAATTGCAGAAAGTAGGTAAGGTTTGTTAAGTATTCAATTGCAAACCGTATGTACCTCCTGTCTTAATATTGATTTCATATTCATACTACTCGCTAAGCTACTTTAACTAAATGTTAATTCAATCAACATAACAACTGAACTCATAGATATACTGAGGAATATCATACATGTATTCTCCCTGAACCTGCGATTCGTATACTTTTACTATCTGGATTTAACAGAATTGCAATATCTCCTGCCTTAAAGGAAAATAGCTTTTCAGATATTATCTTTAGCCTATTATTCTCTAGTTTCTCTATCTTTGCAGGCCTAATCTGTGTTCCTATGGACAAAAGATATGAATGATTTTCTGAAAGATCGTTATCATAAAACGACAGCTTATTAAAATCTATGATTAATTCCTGATCTACGGAAGTAAAATGATTGATATTAGATAAAATATCTCCTCTAGTAATCTCCCCAAAAGAAACACCAGTTAGAGCAAGACCCACCCTAGCTGGACTATTGGATTCTTCGACATTTTTATCATGCATTTGTATGCTTTTGATTATAACTTTTTTCTTTTGAGGAAATAATATTAGTTCATCATGTATTTTGATGGCACCCTGCTTAAGTATACCCAATACGACCACACCGACTCCTTTTACGTTAAAAATAGTATCTATATGGATAATCGGTAACCCGTCTCTTTTTATTGGAGATAAAGAATTGATACTTTCTTTAAGACTATCAATATTCTGCTCAACCTTGAATGAGGATGTAATGGTATTTTTTAGGAGACTGTTGAGTATTTTAATATCAACTTCGTAAGAATGAAGGAGAAATCCTCTATATTGTTGCAGTAGTTCTAAGGCTACTATTTGCTCTCCTAAATACCTATCCAGTTTGTTAACATTAATTATCGAATATTCTGCCAAATTTACCGCGGTAATTAATGGTTGGATCTTATCGGGATAGCCTGACGGAATTATGAATGTCATGATTCTGTCATCATTTTTTTTGTCATAAGTTGTTATATCACTCGATTGCCCTTTTTTGCCTAATCCTTTTACAAATTCTGTTTCGCCAAGGCAAACAACATTGATACTTTCCACATGTGTTTCTATAAGATTGTCTTTAAAATTCATTCCTAATTCTAAGCTGATTGATTGGATGGTTGGTCGGTTATTGTATGATAACTAGATTAAATGCTACGTTTATTAGTTGTTCTCAGTTGGTGTTTGTCATACATGAACATTGTCACATCTTTGTATGAATCATGCAAATCATGGCTCGATGGCTTGAAGACAGAGAGTACGAAGAAGACATATTCAGTTCATGTACCATTATTCTGTAGATTCCACCACACAAACCCCGATGAGTTAGTTAGGCTAAAACCTGAGGAACTCAAAGATATGGTTATAAAATATGTCTTGGAATTGAGGAAAAAGAGTAAAAATACCGCAGGCAAGCCAAAAAGAGGAGAGATATCAGTTAATAGCATCAAATCTTATCTTGTGGGTGTTCAGTCACTGTTAGAAGAGCATGAAATAGTATTACCATGGAAGAAGATAGCTAAGCACTATTATCCGGAAGATGTATCAAATGATTATAGGTCATATACTAGACAAGAGATTTCAAAACTTCTGTCTTTAGCTGATCTGAGAGATCGGTGTATTCTCTTACTAATGGCTTCGAGTGGTATTAGAGTTGGAGCAATTCCAGCTTTGACTATCAAATCACTGATAAAATTGGACGAAGGTTTAGGGCTATTAACAGTATACGGAGAGTAAAAAGTCAAGATATGTGACATTGGTTACCCCAGAATGCATGTCAATAATTGATGAATATTTAGAGCAGAGGCGAAAACAAGGTGAGAAATTAGATGAAAGGTCGCCTCTCATTCGTGATAAATACGCCATCTATTCGAAGAGAATAAACACACCCAAATGCCCCCAAGTACTGGCTATTAATAGGCAAATGCGACAGTTAATTCGAAATGCCGGTCTTCCATTCGAAGAGTTGCAGCCTGATCATGCAGCGAGAAAATTTTTTGATACGATGTTGGTAAACTCCGAAGTTGTCGGAAAGTTCAAAGAGCTGATGATGGGACATACCGTTGGGCTGGACGAGTTCTATTATGACAAAAATAACGAGGAATCCCGCAAAAAGATCAAGCTCGAATATATGAAAGCTGTAGATGCTCTAACAATAAATGATGAATTCAGACTTCGCAAACAGATTGCCGATTATAAAGATAAACTAGAGGATGTGCCGAAAGTTGAAAAACTTCAAGAGCAGCTTGCCAGCAGAATAATTGAGCAGGATTCGATTAAAAAAACTGTCGAAAAATTGCAAAGAGAAAATGAGTTGCAAGATCAATATCATCGAAAAAGAGAAACAGAAATGAATCAAAGACATGAACAAGAGATACAGGAGCTTCATAGACAAATGGAACTAGTTGTAAAAATATTGAAGAGCCCACAAACTGCACTCATAAAACCTGTACCACTAGAGCTCGTCAAATCTCGAAAAAGACTATTCATACCAAAACGAGCTTCAAACATCCATTGAAATTGCCTTTTCCATCTGGCTCGAAATATATTAACCATTTCTATACATAGATATTCAATTAGTTTCTATCGAGACAGATCAATGATGATAACTATAACTGGAGAAACAAATAATGGGTCAAAAATATGAATAAGAAATACAAGAGTTGCGTGAACAAATAGATCGTAAGCTCAATGAAATTATATTAATGATACAGAAAAATCCTAAACTAGCTCGCCTCAAACGGGAGGTTTTGATGACAAGGTCAGAGGAAATAGGATTCTGTTAACTCCAGAATATAATGCAACTTCTATGTAATTTCTATCGATAGATTATTCCCATGAGTGGTAACTTTTGATCCGTATCTTCATTTTAAAGAGCTAGTCCCTATCAATAGGGACTTAGTACAATGAGATAAGCTTTTAATATAGCTACATACCTACTAACTAGTAAACATACAACGAATAAAGAAAAAATCTTCTTAAAAAGTTTATGCAAAAGATGCGGACATTCATGGCTTTAATACTGGCGTTAATCAATACGTTATTTGCTGCCCAGCATGCCGCACCTCACTATACATACACAAAACTCTTCGTCTATTGAAAGAAGAGCGAACTGAAGACAAAATCAGGAACCCATTTGATGTTAAGAGTGCGCCTTCTGAGTCAAAGGTAAAAAATAGGCGAAACCAATTATGAATGAAGATATCTACTGTAGTACACAGTTTTCTAATAAACCTATATGCTGCGATATTCCTGGTTGTACCAATCTAGCAACTGAAATGTTTGATGGGGAGGTGGATGACTTGTCTACATTTTCGGTTTATCTCTGCGGTAAATGCAAAGAGGGGTGGTGATAGAGTTATGGATGATAGTGTTAATATCGACGATATCGGCCGACATCGTTTTTTCAGATGTGTCAAATGTTACAAGATAATTGCATTAAGCCCTAACAAACTCGATGATACTGGAAATCTATTTCCATGGGATTACGATGGCAAACACCATAAATGTTTTGGTTATGACATCATAGAAAAGACAGACGATCTTACCTTAAACAGAATAACTGAGGAATTATTTCTGAATATATTAAGACATAAATATCTAGATGAAAAAACTGGGCTTGTAAAGCGTACATACGAAGCCCATGTGAAAACCTTATACTACGTACCAGATCCAGTTTTCATTCTACATCTTTCCCACATAGAAGATAATAAAATTAAACAAGAGTTGGCAGAGCTTGTCGACGATCAGAAAACATTGGATGACGTAATGCGTGATGTTATTGGAAGAGTATTTGAATGTGTAACCAGTGAGCGGCAATACAATCTTAGTATTAGAAATCGGTTACGATGGGAAATAGCTGATTAGCTTATGAGAAAACCTGAAGATCTTATCGGGCGTAAGTCTAATACCAATAACAATGGTAGTAGCAGTAACAATAGTAATAGTGATAATGATAACAGCGGATCCCTCAGCTCTCATGTCATAAGATACTCATCTGTAGATTTTCTCGCAGAAGCTGTTTTAATTTCAGGACAACCAAAATTCCTTGTTGTCAAGAGAGATTGTAGTTCAATATCTGTAAAAAGTTCCATAAACATGGAAGGTAAAATTTTAAAACCATTGAAAAAAGAGACATACCTATCTAAACCATATTCATTTTCGTCGGAACAAGAGATTTTTGATTTTGGAAATGAAGCTCAAAATATGTCGTTAAGCGATCTACATACTAATGTAAAATCCCATTGCAAACTATTTATCGTTGGAGATGAGAATCATACTACACTCTTATCAGCTGATATCACATATACATATTACCAAGACCGACTAGGACTAACACACTACCTGTTTTTTATTGGAAAACCTGGCTCAGGTAAGAGTAATAATCTAACTCTAATAAAATTACTAGGCTATAGAACGTTTATGAGTACGGATATGACGCCCGTAAACATTTATCAATTTCTAGGGAGTCAAGAGGAAGCGACCGGAACTTTATGTATAGATGAAGCTAATAGTATCGACGAAAATAATAGACTAATGGAAATCTACAAAACTGGTTATATCAACGGTGGTAGGGTAGCACGCACTGATACACATAATGGAAGAGCTCAAAATGCGTATTTCACATTTTGTCATAAGGCTTTTGCTGGCGAGCGATTACCTGACTCTGTTACAGCCAATGGTTTCAATGAACGTACTGTACCAATTAATTGCTATGACGGTAATCCGAAATATGATATTGCGGAAATAGTTAGTCCTGCAGGAGAGCAGGAATATCAGCAATTATTAGATCGATTAGAGCATACACGGAACTTGTTATTTATCCATAGAATAATTCACCGATTTAAACCAATCCTCATACCCAAAATCAATCTGAAAAGGCGAGAAAAACAACTTTTCATTTCATTAATACGGATGTATCATGGCGAAGTTGTTTGGACAGAAATTAAGTCTGCGATTAGCCATTATATTTTAGAACGTAGAGGTAGACAGATGGATACTCTCCATGCATATTTGTATGGACTCATTAAGAGACTAATAACAGAGAATAAATCCCTCCAATTAAAATCGTCTATTATATGGAACAGATTAAAATCTGAGTTAGATGGTGAAGTTATTCTATCAAGACCGTATTCATGTTCTACTCAACGATATGGACCCATCAGCCAGAAACAAGTTACGAAGATTCTAACAGAAAATTTTGGAGCAAATAAACTAGGTCGTCATGGAGATGCAAACGAGCTTGTCTTTAACAGCGAAATATTGGAACGACTTAAGATGACTTATGAAGTTTCAATCGATTCAGCAATTGGGATAGATGGGGATGATGGGGATGATTCTAAATATGGAATGGATGTGTTTGTCGAAGACAATCATAGTACTACATCTTCTAATGTAAAGATGACTTCTGAGAACTTAGGTAATAATAATGAATCATTATTATTACCTAGGCTATTAACAATGAGTCAAAATTAGTTAACATAAGAGAGCTCTAATGTCTATGTCTAGCCGTCTGAGAGAAGTTATAATGGAGGATATTCCTGATATCACTAGCGATACGGTTGATAGGTTGAGAAAGCTCAATATCAATTCAGTTTATCAACTAGCCGTACAAACTCCATCTGAACTTGTACTAGAGATTAGCGATTTATTGTTTGATATTGGGTAAGCTTCTAACCTCATTGGAAACGCCATGAAAATCCTGACAGAACTACAAATTCTATCAAAAGAGTTTTCAACCGCAGATGATTTGTTAGAAAAACGAAATAAAATATCCAGGTATGCAACAGGTTCGAAAAAATTTGATGACTTTCTAAATGGCGGCTTTGAATCCCAGGCCATTACCGAGATCTCTGGCGAGTTTGGCTCAGGCAAATCACAAATCTGTCATGCACTCTGCGTAGCTGCAAATAATCTTGTAGAAAACAATAAACTTGATGATGACGATGAAAATAAACAATCGGCTGCAGAGACCATAATTTTTATCGATACTGAGAATACATTCCGTGTTGATAGAATATATCAGATTGCTGAACAAAATGGGTTTGATCCATTAACAATACTACAAAAGGTTTATCATTGCAAAATTTTCAACAGTGAGGAACTAGAGTCTGTCATCAATAATTTGGATAAATCTATAGAACAGTATAACACAAAACTTGTAATCGTGGATAGTATAATATCTCTACACAGAGCCGAGTTCTCTGGACGAGAAACGTTAGGAGAAAGACAGCAAAGACTTGGGAAAATGCTAAATAAGCTTCGACGTTATGCTGATATTTACAACATAGCAGTTGTGATTACAAATCAGGTAGTTTCGTACACTGACAATTCTCAATTTGGATCTGATTATATAAAACCTGCTGGCGGAAATGTAATGAGCCACAGCTCTACATATAGAATTTTTTTGAAAAGATCAGGCAAAAACAGATTAGCCACAATCTTTGACTCACCGTACCATCCAAACCAACAGATTAAATTTTCAATTTCAGATGACGGAATCCAAAACGCAAGCTCATACAAAGGTCCTGAGAATGTAGATGGGAATGATTCAACATGGTAGCTATTACAACAGCACACAATGATGAAACAAGCAAGTCCACGTCTGTGATTCTCGACAGAGATTATTATCCAGATCCGCGCTCGCTCCCTAAACCACCTTCATTCCAGGAAACAATTCCAACCGTCACATTATCTGGGCTTGAACCTGGAAAATATGTTTCAATACAAGCCAGAATAGTGTACCTAAAGACAGTAGAACGGCATGATGCATTAGGAGAGAAGGTTGTTTTCAGTGGTTTAATCGAAGACTCTACGTTTAAGGTCCCATTTGTTAGTCATAAGATCTCATTTCCACTCATAAGAGATTCGGTTTATAAAATTCACTCGGCATACGTTCATGAATTTCCAGACAGATCTTTATTATTGGTAATTACAGAATTCACAAAATTAGAGCCAAAGAATGTGGAAGATATGCGTGAATTTATATGGTCTCCAAAAATTGGTGCTATCAATAGGCCCGTTAGAAATATTTTTTTGAATGGGACAATTTCGACAATCTACAGTACATCTGGTCTAATTAAACGCTGTAACAAATGCAAGTCATTGATTTACTACGATAATACCAAATGCCCAAAAGACTGTGGAATGGGATGGGCATGGGATCTTAGGATATCGGGTAGGTTGTATGATGGCTCGGGGATGATGAAAATTGTCCTAACAAAAGACATCGCTGCCAAGGTGTTACAACGTAACTTGAGTCAGCTTATCTTACAGGCTTCATTAAATCAAAGTCATGGAGATCAAAGTCAGCCAAATAACAATTCTATTTCAACTCTCAATATCGAAATTCCGTCTACCTTCGATATGGTCGAAGCTGTGCTGCCTGATGATGTGTCACCGTCATTCTATACTAGATCAGATAAGTTAATTGTATCTGACGGCAGAAACCTAGTTTATTTCCCAGTAAATGATACTGACTTGAGAGCTAAATTTGCTGAACTAAACGTTAGACGGCTCGATGCCAATGGGGCTGAATCTATTGAAGACATTAAGATAATTAGAAGATTAATTGAGCGGGCAGTTTCTATGAGTATTCAAAATATCACTGAAAAGAGGATGAGACATGGAATTTATTTGTTGGAAGACCCCGTGTCTCTTTATAGGTGCGAACGAGCCCAATTATTTTTGGGTTTTTCCGCAGAAATTAGAACCGATACACATCAACAGCAGCAAAACAAGTTGCAGTTGACTATAGAACTAACTCCTCATGCATATATCCGTGAAAGCGTTCTCGACTATATTAGATTACGAAGAGAAAACGGAGCGACCGCAAATGCTGTTATTCGTATGTTACTAAATTCTAGAAATAGAGTAATAGTCGCACCTACTGGTCATTATGGTAGCATAGTAGATGTTGTATCTAAAAAGGCATGTAATCAATTAGTGTCTGAACGTGATAATAGAAATCTTGTCGAATTCTGGAAACAGGTTTATAATATAGAAATCTCTCCAGATGAGATTCCGCTTTTGAAGATTAAGATGTTGAATTCTGAGAATATTTTCACGTATCCTGCGAGTATGTGTTATTTTGGTAATGAATCATTGTATATTCCGGCCTCAGTCCAGAAATTTATTGACTACAAACGATCAAGTCTTATCCCGAGAATATATGACGTAATAAAAAGAGCAGTAAAAGATTCGAAAATTGGAGACGATATAAAAGTTCAAGCGACTAGTGATATATACAGAGTTAATGATGTACAGAATATACAGCGACAAATACTAGACGAAACCAGGCAGAAACTGTATGGCAGGAATATCAATGCCAGAGGTTCAATAATGTTTGTCCATGATGAACTCTGGTTCTTCCCCAACCAGATCCACATTTCTTAGAGTGAAAATATGTCACAATCTGCGAACTACTCTATTGCCATACCTCAAGCCTATTCGGCAATGAAATGCGCTCTTGATTTGCTAAACCAATATGATACTACGCAGAAGATGACCACTGGTTCAGCAGAGCTTGATTCATTGATAGATGGAATGCAAGAAGGCTTATTCTATTTATTCTATAGTACACCTGAGAACCAGTTGATTCTCGATTCTCTCCTAAACAGATTATTGGTAGGTTGTATCTTACCAAAAACTGGTAAAAAACATGGCTTTGAATCGAAGGCTATACTCTTTAACAACATCGATTATTACGGAGATAAAAATAAACATCAACTTCTAAACCCCGAAAAAATAGCTACTATTTCGAAATATGCTGGGATCGAACCAAAGATAGTATTCAAAAATCTTTACGTTCAAACAGCCTATAACTTGGAACACCAGGTGACAATCGCGCAAGAGATAGCTGAGCAAATAGAATCAAATTCTGACATCAAACTTCTAGCAATAAGAGATCTAACCAAATTCATCATTATGAATAATAAAGCCGGTTATGACACATCAAATAGAAACGATGATAGCGGCACCTTGAAAAAAGTCTTGAGTATTCTATACCAAACTTGTGTCAAAAATAAGGTAACACTGGTAGCAACTGGATATTGTAGTGTTTCGAGCAGTGGGATTATATCCAAACCAATAGGTGGTACATATCTCAAACATATTGTAAACGTCATCGTAAACTTGAAGCCTAAACTAAATAACGGTTATTATTATACGGCTTCTAGCAATACTGGAGGAGGCTCATCTGCCTCATACAAAGCCACAATGACTAAACATCCATATCAACTAACTCCAAAATCCACAAATATTTACGCAAAAAGAATTGGCAAGCGAAAAAATCCAATGCTATTCATATTTGATTAATGATTACATATGGGACGAATAACTCCATCATTTAGGCAGCTCTATGAGGAAACCATAGATGAACTAAAATCTGAGCTTCAGGCGGCTATGGTAGATTTAGGTCATAAGAGCGCATTTGATTTAATATTAAGAGATGCATGGAATCGAGAGCAGGCTGCCATGGGCAATTGTACCTTACCGACAGTTTGCGATAAATTGAACCTTGTGGCATCCGTACATAACAGAAAATTAACGGCAGCTATGTCCAAAGAGATGAGGGAAAAAGATGTAAAGATAAAACAGCTATCCGATAGAATCGTTGAGTTAGAAAACACTGTAAAGATCATTATGGATAAACTAAGAGATCCTAGTAATACATAGTTGATTCAATAAATGGCAATACAAACTTCAGTTGGTTGGATACTGGATGTTTCGAAAGATAGTGATAGTAATGATATTGCAATTTCTATTAAATTACATGATAGTAAAATTATTAGGTTCAATCAAAGATTACACGAACGTATTTTCTATATACAGCCAAAATCTCATTCACATGGACAAGATCTATTTCAACAACTGTCAAGGCAGGACCAGTTTATAAGACGAATATTTTGGGATGAAAAATATTTTGATCTTCAAAACAAGACCAAGACAAATCTAATCGGGATAAGTCTAGCAGTCAATGGACAAGACTTTGAGAAACTTATTCAGAAATTATCGCACGATTCGAGGGTAAAGGCATTATATAATATCGACCTGCCGGAGGTGATGCAATTCATTTACACTCAACTAAAGATTCCTCCAACTTGTAAGGTCGAGATCGAATATGATGAAGATACAGAACGATTACTATCGATATCGAAATTGGACGACACGCACGAGATATCTCCTCCCCCGTTCTTGACTATGTATATTGAAGTTTTGGATAGAGCGGCTAATGACAAGAATGACCTCCTAAAGCTCGCTGTGAGAACTGACGGACAGGCTCCAACGATTGTAATTAACGGCTTGTCCGACCCAGTATTTATTTCATATATTTCTCAGAATAATCCCGATGTAGTTATCTTCTGTGGAGATTACAATTTACTGGACTCTCATAACGACCAAAGCTTTAGTGAATTCCTCAAGCTGAAATTTATCATTTATACTCGCAATTCAATGTATGATACTCATCTTCTGGAATTAGTGGAAAAAGCGAGATTTGGATATCTTCCTCTTAAGTTAGCTTCAAGATATGGAATGATCAGATTAA
>Ga0075311_1000036_pt1 | contig 19335 bp, 25 predicted proteins | sample MayberryNE_Catta_FD_120044 | JGI IMG/M metagenome (GOLD analysis project Ga0075311, IMG submission 120044) | Natural and restored wetland microbial communities from the San Francisco Bay, California, USA, that impact long-term carbon... | ecosystem: Environmental > Terrestrial > Soil > Wetlands ...
CGGTTGCCTCGCTGAGCCCGAGGTTCCGTGCGATCGCGGCGAACGATCGCCGGCCGTCCTCGTTCAGCTCCTCGATGATGCCGACGTCCGTCTCGTCGAGCACCTTGCGGAGTCGCTTCCCCTCGCGGTCCTCGGCCATCACCCGCAGACCCTAGTGGACCGCTAGGGTCGGAGGCGACGACGGATCTCGTTCGAACGATGAGTTCCGATGGTCGCCGTCGTCTGATGGGTGACCGGCGATGGAGGAGGCGTGATGAACCTCAACAGCGTCCTGATCGGCTCGGAGGAGCCGAAACGGCTGGCCGAGTACTACACGAAGCTGTTCGGCGACCCCGGCTGGGACATGGACGGGTACGTCGGGTGGCAGGTCGGGTCGGGAGGGTTCACCGTCGGACCGCACGACCAGGTGCACGGCAAGAACACCCAGCCGGGTCGGGTGATCTGGAACATCGAGACACCCGACGTCAAGGGGGAGTTCGACCGCCTCGTGGCGGCCGGGGCGATCGTGGTGCGGGAACCGTACGACCCGGGCGAGGGAACCGAGTACTCGATCTGCACGTTCGCCGATCCGGACGACAACTACTTCCAGCTCGTCAGCCCGATGGAGTGAGCGGGGCACCTGCGCGGGAGGGCGACGGTGCCCGGGCGTAGCGCAGGTCTCCTGCTGTACAGGCAGCGCGGTGACGGGCTCGAGCTGCTGCTCGTGCACCCCGGGGGTCCCTATTGGGCGAAGAAGGACGACGGCGCGTGGTCGATGCCCAAGGGGGAGTACACCGACGACGAGGAACCGTTCGAGGTGGCGCTGCGCGAGTTCCGAGAGGAGCTCGGGTCGCCCCCGCCCGAGACGGATGCGGCCGTCTTCCTCGGCGAGCGACGGCAGCCGAGCGGGAAGGTCGTGAGCGCCTGGGCGGTCGAGGGCGACCTCGACGTCACGAACGTCGAGAGCAACTCGTTCGAGATGGAATGGCCGCCTCGGTCCGGCAGGACCGCCGAGTTCCCGGAGGTCGACCGCGCCGGCTGGTTCGACCCCGACGACGCTCGGCGGAAGCTGCTGCGCGGTCAGGTCCCGTTCATCGACCTGCTGATCGCCTCGCTGTCGGAGGCGGACCCTTCCTCGGCGTGATCGGGGCGGGCTGCCTCGCCGAACGCCCGGATGCCCTGCTCCCACGCGGCGTCGAGATCCGCATCGGGAGGGAAGCGGCCGTCGAGCTCCAGGATCGTCATGCCATGGGCGAACGCCCAGACCGCGCGCGCCCGAGGTTCGCTGCCCGCCGCCGTGACCACGGGTTCGGCGGCCCACGCCTCGAGGCCCTCGGGCAACAGGTCGCGTCGCAGCTCGCCCCCGGTGACGAGGCGATACAGGTGCGGATGCGCGAGCGCCCACGAGCGGTAGGCACGACCGAGCGTGCGCAGCTGCGTCGTCGTGGGGGCCCCGCGCGGCAACGCATCCATCGCGGCGTGCCCGGCTCCGCCGAACCCACGGAAGGCCTCGGCGATCAGCAGGGCCGTCAGCTCGTCCTTGTCGGCGACGTGCTTGTAGAGCGACGGCGCACGTATGCCGACCCGCTCCGCGAGCGAGCGCATCGTCAGCCCGCCGGGACCTTCGGCCTCGAGGATGTCGAGGGCGGCCTCGACGAGCTGACGGCGGCGGCCCGACTCGACGCTCTCGACGCTGCGGGCCGTCACATGCGGCTCCCGACCGCCTCGACCCGTTCGACCAGGGCGGCGTTCACGCGCTCGAACATGGCGACGGTGTCCACCTCGATCAAACGCTTGAGGAAGGGCACCAGCAGACCCCGGAAGCGCTCTGCCTGCACGAACCGCACGCGGCCGGGCGCCTCCTCGTGGATCTCGAACCGATGCTCCCCGTCGAACAGCCCCGGCACGAACAGCCGCCCGAGCCACCGCAGCTCGCGTCCCGGTTCGACCACGCGGACGGTCGGGCGCATCCGGATCGAACGGTCGCCCTTCAGCTTGAAACGGATGTCGAGCTTCGTGCCCTCCTCGGCGACGCCCTCGACGGACACGAAGGCGGGGTTCCACTCCTGGTAGGCGCCGAAGTCGCTGAGCACCTGCCAGACCTGGTCGGGGGTCGCTTCCATCTGGATCTCGCTCCGGATCTCGTTGCTGGATCTCATTCCCACCGCTCCTCTCGTTCGTGGCTGCTCGGCAGCTAACATCGTTAGCCGCATCGTAGACTAACAACGTTAGCTCGTCAACCCGAAGCGAACGAGGGACCCTTGCCGCATGCAGCTCGAGGAGATCTGCCGCGCCTCGGCGGAGGTCGCGGCGACCCGTTCGCGACGGGCGAAGGTCGAGCGGCTCGCCTCGTGCCTCGCCGCGCTCACACCGCCCGAGGTCCCCATCGCCGTCGCGTACCTCTCGGGCGCGCTCCCGCACGGATCGATCGGGGTGGGGTGGGCGTCGATCAAGGACGTGCCCCCGCCGGCCGCCCCTCCGGGAACCCTCGACATCGCGGAGGTCGACGCGATCCTGCGCCGTGTGGGCTCTCTCTCGGGCCCGGGCTCCCAAGCCGCGAGGCGCGAGGCGCTCCACGACCTGTTCGCCCGCGCGACCGAGCCCGAGCAGCGGTTCCTGCGGGGTCTGCTCACGGGGGAGATCCGGCAGGGCGCGCTCGAGGGTGTGATGGTCGACGCCGTCGCCAAGGGGGCGGCGGTGCCGATCCGAGAGATCCGCCGTGCGGCCATGCTGGCCGGCGATCTCGGGACGGTGGCCGCCGCCGCGATCGAGGGTGGCGGCGGAGCCTTGTCGCGCTTCCGGCTCTCGCCGATGACCCCCGTGCAACCGATGCTCGCCCAGACGGCGGACGACGTGCCGGCGGCGTTCGAACGCATCAGCCCCGCTGCGGTCGAGTGGAAGCTCGACGGCGCCCGCATCCAGATCCATCGGCTCGGGGACGAGGTCCGCGTCTTCACCCGGAACCTCGCCGACGTGACGCCGCGCGTGCCCGAGATCGTCGAGGCCATCCGCGACGTGCCGCTCACGGCGGTCGTGCTCGACGCCGAGGCGATCGCCCTCCGTGGTGACGGACGACCTCACCCGTTCGGCGTGACGATGAGCCGCTTCGGAAGCAGGACCCGCAGCGACCTCGAGCACCTCCGCGCCGAGGTACCGTTGCGAGCGTTCACGTTCGACGCGCTCCACGTGGACGGCGAGGATCTGCTCGACCTTCCGGCGTCGGAGCGGTTCGCCGCGCTCGGGGCTCGGCTTCCCGAGACGCTCCGCGTGCCCCGGATCGTGACCGACGACGTCGGGGAAGCCGAGTCCTTCTTCGACGACGCGCTCGCGCGGGGGCACGAAGGGGTGATGGTGAAAGCGCTCGACGCCGCGTACGAGGCGGGGCGTCGAGGCGCCGGGTGGCTGAAGGTCAAGCGGGCGCTCACCCTCGATCTGGTCGTGCTGGCCGCCGAGTGGGGTCACGGCCGCCGGCGGGGATGGCTCAGCAACCTGCACCTCGGTGCGCGTGACCCCGCGACCGGGGGGTTCGTGATGCTCGGGAAGACGTTCAAGGGCATGACCGACGAAACCCTGGCGTGGCAGACGGAGCGGCTGCAGCGCATCGAGACGAACCGCGAGGGCATCGTCGTCTCCGTCAGGCCGGAGCTCGTGGTCGAGATCGCGTTCGACCGGGTGCAACGAAGCTCTCGCTACCCCGGGGGGGTGGCCCTGCGATTCGCACGGCTCAAGGGCTACCGGCCCGACCGGTCGCCCGACGATGCCGACACGATCGACACCGTGCGGGCGATCCTTCAGCGCTCCGAGGCGTGAGGACCTGGCTCCTCAGGTCGTGGTCGTCTCCCACAACCCCATGACGTTGCCCTCCGGATCCTCGAAGTAGGCGAACGCGCCCATGCCGGGGATCTCGGTCCTCGACGTCACCGTCTTGCCGCCGGCGGCTTCGATCTGCTGCAGGGCGTCGTCGATCTCGTCGACGTCGACCGTGATGACGGGGGCCGGCAGCCGATCGGACCGCTCGAACAGGCCGCCGTTGATCGCGCCGGGCTCGGTCGGCAGCTGGGTCTGCTGGTCCACCGGCGTCGTCGTGACGATCGTGTAGTCGGACTCGCCCATCGACATCGTCTGGAGCCGCCAGCCGAAGACCGAGCCGTAGAAGTCCTTGGCTCGTTCGACGTCGTCGGCCGGGATCTCGAAGTGCACCACCTTGCGCATGTTCTTTCCTCCTTCCCGAGCGTCGCGCGACGATCGCGCTGCGCTCCATGTTCGTGGTGTGCTCGCCGAAGCGCTACCCCGCCGCGACGCGAGACATGCCTTCGTGCCCCGGCGGTCAGATGGGTGCTACGGTTCGGGCGTGTCGTCGCACGGTCGCGTCAGCGTGATGCTGAAGACCGAGGACATGGCCGCCACGATCGCCTGGTACGAACGGGTGGGGTTCGAGGTTCGAGGCAGGGCACCCGCCCACGGTACCCCGACCTGGCTCGAGGTCGAACGCGACGGCGTGATCATGCAGTTCCTCGGGGGTGACACACCGTGGCCCGAGGCTCCCTCCTTCACGGGCACGCTGTACTTCCACCCGGAGAGCGTCGACGAGGTGCACGAGCGGATCCGCCACGAGATCGAGCCGGCCTGGGGACCGGAGGACCGGGAGTGGGGCATGCGGGAGATGGGCCTGCAGGACCCCAACGGCTACTTCCTGACGTTCACCGAACCAGCCCTCTGATCGTTCCACCGACGCCGGTGACGTCATCTATCGGTGCCTCGGACATGGGCGAGGACCCCTTCGAGCGGACGAGGCACCTTCGCCGGTTTCAGGGCTTCGACGAGGGCCGGGGCGGATCGGATCTTCCGGCCACGATAGGTGCCGAAGAAGCGCCGGAGTTGCTCCTCGGCGCTCCGGCCTCGCCACTCGACCTGCCGCTGGAAGGTGCGGAACGAACCGAGCTCTCCCTGCGCCTCGACCACCCGTTCCACAGCGGCGACGCCGAGGGAACGGATCAGCTCGTCCTCGAGGTCGTCGACGCACACGAAGAAGCCGAGTCGTTCCATGCCGTCGCGCGTCAGGCGGGAGCCTAGGCCGACCCGTTCGAGCCCATCCCGGAAGTCCGCTTCCTGCGCAGCGTCACAGAGCCCCGCCAGCCGCACGTCGAGACCCCGAGGGCCGAACGTCTCCAGGAACCGCGTGATGTTCTTCGAGCCCCCGATCGACACGATCGACACCCCTTCGGCCTCGAGATTCCGTCCTCGACGCTCGGCGAGCGCCTCGATCGCGCGCTGGTCGCTGATCCCTTCGACGAGCACGACCGACGTCATCGAGCGCACGGTTGCCTCGCTCAGCGGCCTGTCCACCTCGCCACCGTATCGGCGGTCCCGTCGAGGCGGCCGTCGGTCAGACGCGGCGGCGGTAACGGGCGATCGCCAGCGGCGCGAACACCGCGACGATCGCGGCCAGCCAGATCAACGATTCGATCACCGGGCGCGCGACCGGACCGCCGAGCATCAGGCCTCGCGCGGCATCGATCGCCGCGGTGACCGGGTTCGCGTTGGCGATCGGCTGCAGCCACCCCGGCATCGTCTCGACCGGCACGAACGCCGAGCTCGCGAACGTGAGCGGCAGGATGATCATGAAGCCCCACGTGTTCACCGACTCGGTGCTGCGAGCCGTGATGCCGATGAACGCCATCGGCCAGCACATCGCGAGCCCGAACGCCGTGACCAGCGCGAGCGCTCCCACCGCGCCGGCAGCACCGCCGCCGAACCGGAACCCGAGCAACACCGCGAAGCCGGTGATGATCAGGACGCTCCAGACGATGCGCACACCGTCGGCGAGGATGCGCCCGCCGATCACCGAGGATCGAGCCATCGGCAACGAGCGGAAGCGGTCGATCACCCCCCGCTGGAAGTCGGTGTTCAGCGCGAGCGCCGTCGTGAACGGCAGGAAGGCCACGGACTGCACGAGGATGCCGGGCAGCGCGAACTGCAGGTATTCCTTGCTCGAGCCCGCGATCGCCCCGCCGAACACGTACACGAACAGCACGAGGAACATCAACGGCTGGATCGACATCTCCACGAGCTGTTCCGGCGTGGCCTTGATGTGCAGCAGGTTCCGACGGGCGATCGTCAGCGTGTTGCTGACCACGTTGCCATGCCCGATATCGACGGTCGCGGCGCTCATGCCGTTCTCCTCTCGTCAGCGCTCTCTCCAACGTCGGCCCGGTCATCGAGCTCGTCGCCCTCGGCGACGTGCCCCGTGACGGCCAGGAAGACCTCGTCGAGGCTCGGCCGGCGAAGCGACAGATCGTCGACCGCGATGTCGGCCTCGTCGAGGCGACGGAACGCCTGGCCGATCGCCGAGCGATCGTCGATGCGGACCATCACCAGCTGCCCGTCGTTGTAGACGCCGTCGCCCTCTCGGTCGAAGCTCGAGAGGATGCCTTCGACCGCGGGCAGATCGGCCTGGTCGGCCGGCTGGGCCTGCAGGACGAGCCCGCCGACCCTGGTCTTCAGCTGCTGCGGCGTGCCGGCGGCGATCACTCGGCCGTGGTCGATCACGACGATCTCGTCGGCGAGGCGGTCGGCTTCCTCGAGGTACTGGGTGGTGAGGAGCACGGTCGTGCCGTCGGCGACGAGCGAGCGGATCATGGCCCACAGCTCCAACCGGCTGCGTGGGTCGAGGCCGGTGGTGGGCTCGTCGAGGTACAGGTAGCGAGGCCGGCCGACGAGGCTCGCCGCGAGGTCGAGCCGCCGACGCATGCCGCCCGAGTAGGTCTTGACGAGCTTGGTCGCCGCGTCGGCGAGATCGAACGCCTCGAGCAGCTCGGTCGCGCGCCGGCGCGCCTCGCGGGGCCGCACCCCGAGCAACCGTCCGAGCATGAACAGGTTCTCGTTCCCGGACAGGAGCTCGTCGACGGCCGCGTACTGTCCGGTCAGTCCGATCAAGGCGCGCACCTTCTCGGGGTTGCGCGCGACGTCGTACCCGCCGACCGCCGCCCGCCCCTCGTCGGGGCGCAGCAGCGTGGACAGCACGCGGATCGCCGTGGTCTTGCCGGCGCCGTTGGGTCCCAGCAGCCCGAACACGGTGCCCTCTCGGGCCACCATGTCGATGCCGCCGAGCGCTCGGGTGGTGCCGAAGCTCTTCGCGAGCCCTTCCGTCTCGATCGCAGACGTCACTCGATCTCCCCCTTCTTCGGTGCGGAACGGAACCGAACCGCGGTGCATGAACGATCATGCTTCGGTGAAGTGGTCACCCTCTGGCCAGTTTCTGTGAGAACCTCGAACCCGTGCGCGCGGACCGTCTCGTCGCGGCCTTGCTCGTCCTGCAGGCGCGGGGCCGCGTCACCGCGGGCGAGCTCGCCGAGGAGCTCGAGATCTCCGAGCGCACGGCCCGCCGCGACCTCGAGGCGCTCGCGATGGCCGGTATCCCCGTCTATTCGCAGGCGGGACGGGGCGGCGGATGGTCGCTCGTCGGAGGCGCCCGAACCGATCTCAGCGGGTTGACGGCCGCCGAGGCGCGGACCCTGTTCCTCGTGGCCGGGCCGTCGGCAGCGGCGACGCCACCGGTCAAGGCGGCCCTTCGCAAGCTCGTCCACGCCCTTCCCGAGCCGTTGCGTGCCGAGGCGGAATCGGCGGCCTCCGCCGTCGTGCTCGACCCGGACAGGTGGGACCGGGCGAGCCGGCCCGAGCCCGAACACCTCGGCGTGCTGCAGCGCGCGGTCGTCGATGCGGTGCAGGTGCGGTTGCGCTACGCGGGCCGCGACCGCCCCGAGACCGAGCGGCTGGTGCATCCGCTGGGCCTCGTGGCCAAGGCATCGGTCTGGTACCTGGTCGCCGACACCGATGCGGGCCTGCGCACGTTCCGCCTCAGCCGCGTGCGCGGCGTCGAGGTCACCGACGAACCCGCCGAGCGCCCCGAGGGCTTCGACCTCGCCGAGGCGTGGAAGACGATCGTGAACCGCATCGACGAACGGCGCGAATGGTTCGAGGCCGCCGCGCTCGTCGACCCCGCGGCCGTCCGGTGGCTGCGAGCCTCGTTCGGCAGCCGCTGCACGGTGGGGAAGGCCGGCCGCGACGGTCGGGTCGGATGCGAGCTCAGGAGTTGGTCTGCGCACACGCTCGCGTCGGAGCTGGCGTCGTTCGGCGCCCGGGTCGAGATCGTGTCGCCCGACGAGGTGCGCGACGAGCTCGCACGCTTGGGAGCCGCGTTGATCGACCGCTACGGCCATCCCGCAGCGGCGCCTCATCCATAGCCCGTCGCCCCATCCCGCACGTCGTGCTCCATCCATCACCCACCAACGACCGACCTGGACCGCGGAACTCATCGCCGAACGCTGCGAAGGGCGCCATGATGTCTGCATGCCTCACGTCGGCCGGGCGCCCGGCCATGCCGGGATCGCGGCGCGCGGCCACCTCGAGCTCCCCCGAGGGAACCCGGTCTGGCGCGCGGCCCCGACGGTGCTGCTGCGTTTCCGCTCCTTGTTCACGGCGCTGGCCGTGGGGGTGTTCCTCGTCTCGGTCGTCGCCGCGGCGTATCCGCTGTTCCTGTCGGCGTCGGAGAACGACCTCCTCGCCTCGGCGATCGCCGATCCGACGATCACCCGCTATGGCATGGGCGTCGCGTACGGGGTGACGGATCAGGAGCTGTCACCGGATCCCGGAGATCGCACGAGCTGGGAACGTCGGGAGGAGGCGTTCTCCGAGGAGGTCGCCGTCAGCGAGACGCTCGATACCTCCCAGGTCGCCATCTTCGGCGGCGTCGTGTTGGTCACCGATGCCTCCGGGGCGCCACCCGAGACCGGCATCGTCGTGGGACGCCTGTTCGCCGGCACCGATGCGCTCGACCACGTGCAGGTGCTGGCCGGCTCCGATGGGCCCGGCCTCTGGCTGCCCGACAACGTCGCGACGCCGCTCGGCGTCGGGCCGGGCGATGAGATCGTGCTGAATGCGGGTCGAACGGAGGTGGCCGCGTCGATCGACGGCGTCTACGCCAGCCTGTACACGCAGCCTCGACAGGGGTACTGGCGCCACTGGAACCTCGACATCTACCCGTGCCCGGAGGTCACGTGCTCGACCCCGCCGCAGTTCATCCTGGCCGACCACGATCAGCTCGTCGACATCTCCGACCGCCTCGGGGTGCGGAGGGCCGCGTTCGCCTGGCAGGCCCCCGCGTCCGTGGACCCGCCGCTCACGCTGGCGCGAGCTCGCGAGCTCGCGGCCTTCACCGAGTCGTTCGAGCGCGAGATGAGCCCCGGCGGCTCGCGGTACCGGCTCTTCCGCTGCTGCGGGACGACCTACACCCCGCACGGGACGGTCGACGTCACGTTCTCGGGCAACGCCGCGCTCGTCGTCGACCAGGTGGAACAGCGGATCGCCTCGGTCCAGGGGCCGATGACGGTGCTGCTGATCGCCGGCCTCGCGATCGCCCTGGCCGTGGTGGCGGCGGCGGCGATCTTCGTCGTCGCCGGCCGACGCGTCGAGTCCGGGGTGCTCACGATCCGCGGGTGGGGCCCGGTCGCGTTCGGCGCGAAGACGTCCCTCGAGACGACGCTGCCCGCGGTGATCGGTGGAGCGATCGGGTTCGCCACGGCGACCCTGCTGGTGGCGACGGTCGGTCCCGACGCGCCGATCGACCCGTCCGTACGGTGGGTGGCGATGGCCGCCTCCGTGGCCGGCACGGTCACGTCGTTGGTCGTGGTCGCCATCGTGTCGGGCGTCGCGTTCGTCGCGCGACACGAGCATCGGCACCGATTGACCCGTGCGTTGGCCGCCGTCCCCTGGGAGCTCGCGGCCCTCGCCGCAGCATGGGTGCTCGCGAGGCGGTTGTCCCACGGCGGGGTCGAGCAGATCGGAGGGATCGAGCGGCCCCGGCCCGCCGTGTTCCTCTTCCCGCTGATGCTCGCCCTCGCGGCGGCCATCGTGGGCGCGCGGATCGCCCGCCTCGCATTGACATGGTCCCGACGGGTGCGTCGGAGCACCGGCTCCGGCGCGACGTGGCTCGCGATCCGCAGGCTCCGATCGGCCCCGGGCCTGACATCGCTGCTGCTCGTCGCGGGGATCCTCAGCCTCACGATCGCGACGGCCGCCCTCGCGACGGTCGCGTCGCTGCGGACCACCGTGCGATCGAAGGCCGAGGTGTTCGTCGGCAGCCAGGTGCAGGTGCAGGTCGAGGGACCGGCGGAGATCACGGCCGAGTTCCCCTTCCCGCTCACCACCGCCACCAGGCTGCACGATGCAGGGACGCTCGACGACACCGACACGAGCTTCGACCTGCTCGCGATCGACCCGGCGACGTTCGCCGGCGCCGCGTCCTGGAACGACGCGTTCTCCGACACGCCGCTCGACACGCTCCTGGAACGGCTGGCCGAGCGCGGAACCGGCGCCGCCCCCGTGGTGGTGGCGAACGGCGATGGCCTCGCTCCGACGTCGATGGAGATCGCGCGCCACTCCGTTCCCCTGCAGGTGGTTGGGGAGGCGGCGGCCTTCCCCGGGGCGTCGAACCGACGACCGCTCCTCGTGGTGGATCGAGCCGCCCTCGCCGACGCCTTCCGCGGCCTCCCCGATCCGCTCCTCGTTCCGAGGGCCACCAGCGAGGTGTGGATCGACGGTCCTCCCGACGACGTGCAGCCACGGCTGCGGGATCTCGGCTTCCGACCGCTGCTGGTGATCACGGCGGACGAGGTGCAGGACATCCCATTCATCGATGCGGTCGTGCAGACGTTCCTGGTGCTCCAGGTCCTCGGGTACTCGGCCGTCGTGCTGCTGCTGGTCGTCGGGGTCGTGTACCTGCACGCGCGACAGCGCGGCCGTGCGGTGGCGACCACGCTCTCGGATCGCATGGGGATGGCGCGCTCCACCATGCGGGCCGCGTCGATCCTGGAGCTGGGGGCGCTGCTGCTCGCATCGCTCCTGGTGGGCACGATCACAGGTGCGATCGCGACCGGGGTGATCGTGCCGAGCATCGACCCCCTGCCCACGATCCCGCCCGAACCGCTCCTGGCGTTCCCGTTCGCGGCGATCGTGGCGACCGGGCTCTGCCTCGCCGTCGCCGCCTTCGTCGGCGGCACCGCTGCCGACCGGGGGGCCCGGCACGTCTCGACCGGGGAGGTGATGCGGGTTGCCGAGTGACGGCGCCGCCGTGCGGTTGCGTCGCGTGGTGCGCACCTACCGGACGCCCACGGGTGAGGTGCGCGCGCTCCGCGACGTGTCGGCGGACCTGCCCGCCGGCGTCGTCTCCGCCGTGGTCGGTCCCTCGGGAAGCGGGAAATCCTCGCTGCTGCGACTGATCGCCGGTCTCGACCGGCCGACCGAGGGCTCCGTGCGGGTCCACGGAACGGAGCTCAGGGGAGCCTCGTCGCGAGCACGCCGCCGGGCACGACGATCGACGGTCGGGTACGTGTTCCAACGGCCGTCGGACAACCTCGTCTCCCACCTCACCGTGGCCGACCATCTGCGGTTGGCCTCGCGCGCCGGCGATCTCACGGACCACGACGTGCTGAGCACGGCCGACGAGCTCGGTCTCACTCCCCGGCTCTCGCACCGGCCCGACGAGCTGTCAGGGGGAGAGCAACAGCGCGCGGCCGTGGCCCAGGCGCTCGCGTCGGGTGCCACCGTGATCGTGGCCGATGAACCGACGGCGGAGCTGGACTCCGATGCGGCCGACATGGTGCTCGGCCGGATCGCCGCCCTGGCAGCACGCGGGGTCACGTTCGTCCTAGCCACCCACGATCCCTCCGTGATGGCGATCGCCGAGCACCGACTCGAGCTGGAGCACGGAGCCGTCGCCGGCGCTGTGCCATCGGGCACGCAGCCGACCGACCAGCTCGACCGACCCCTGCGATGGCCCTCGAACGTGGAGCCGATCGGACCGTGGCTCGACGACGACGGTCCGGCGCTCCGGCTCGATGGGGTCACGAAGACCTTCGGCAGCTCCGCCGAGGCGGTCCGTGCCGTGGACGGGGCCGGTCTCGAGGCGCGTCCGGGCGAGGCGATCGCGCTCGTGGGTCGGTCCGGCTCGGGCAAGACCACGTTGCTCAACATCGCCGCCGGGTGGGAACGGCCCGACACAGGAACGGTTCGACGTCCCGGTGGCGCCGCCCCCGGCTGGTCGGACGTCGCCGTCGTCCCCCAGCATCTCGGGTTGATGGACGAGCTGAGCATCCGCGAGAACGTCGAGTACCCGGCTCGGCTGGACGGGAGCCTCGAAGACCGAGGCGATCTCATCGACGATCTGCTGGAGCGGCTGGGGCTCTCGGGGATGCAGCTGCGGTCGCCTCGGGAGAGCTCGCTCGGGGAACAGCAACGAACCGCCGTCGCTCGGGCGGTCGTGCTCGGTCCCGCGCTGATCGTCGCCGACGAGCCGACGGCTCACCAGGACGCGGGTTGGACGATCGCCGTGCTGCGCACCCTCACCGACGCGACGACGATCGGCGGGTGCTGCCTGATCGCCACCCACGACGCGACCGTCCTCGGCTCGGTCGACCGAACGATCGGCATCGCCGACGGGCGCCTGTCGCAGGCGTGACGATCGGACCCCCCTCACGATCGCGCCTGGCGAACCTGAGGTCGTTACCTGCCAAGGCCGAACACCGGTTGACGGGCACCGACCCTGCAGCGATACTCCGATCATGACGACCGAGGTCAGGAACCCCAGCGAGGCGCCGGGCGAGCTCGACCTGGTCCGCCGGTTCGTGAACACCCTCGACATCGAGGAGGGCACCGACGACCTGAGCACGCCCGCAGAGGCGAGGGCCTGGCTCGAAGGGGAAGGGTGGCGCACTCGGGTCGGGGAGCGTGAGCTGCGCGAGCTCGTGTCGTTCCGCGAGGCGGTGCGCGACCTCGTCGGATCTCGGGGCACCGAGAGCGACGAGGACGCGGTCGCGGCGATCGACTCGATCGCCCGCCGATATCCCCTCGTCGTCAGCTTCGCCTCGTCCGAGGTGTTGTTCCCGCCCTCGAACGGGGTGCCGGGATTCATCGAGCGGGTCCTGGGTCTCGTGGCGGCCGCGGAGATCGATGGGTCCTGGGACCGCATGAAGACCTGTGCGAACCACGGGTGCCGTTGGCTCTTCTTCGACCACTCGAGGAATCGCTCCCGAACCTGGTGCACGATGGACCTCTGCGGCAGTCAGGCGAAGATGCGTGCGTATCGCAGCCGCCAGGCCGCCCGCGCGAGCCTGTAGGCCGCACCGCCCGGGCCCTCGATCTCCTGCGGGTCGACCTCGTTCATCGCTCCTCGGGGTTGACGATGTGGTGATGGTCGTTCTATAACGTTGTTGTTCTAGAAAGAGAGGGTTATACATGGCGACTGCGCAGGCCGAGCTCGATCAGGTCTTCGGAGCGCTGGCCGACCCCACACGCCGTGCGATCCTCACGCGGCTGACCGAGGGCGACGCGAGCGTGGCGCAGCTCACGGCGCCGTTCACGGTGTCCCAGCCTGCGATCTCCCGCCACCTCAAGGTGCTCGAGCGTGCCGGGCTGATCTCGCGGAGCCGCAAGGCGACGGTGCGCCTCAGTCACCTCGAGGCCGAACCCCTCCGCGAGGCCACCGCGTGGCTCGCGGACTATCGGGAATATTGGGAGGAGAGCTACGAGCGTCTCGACGCGCTGCTCGCGGCTCTGCAAGAGAGCAACCGCACGGACACGAACGGGTCCTCGACGGGAAGGAGCACGTCATGAGCGAGTTGAAGGTGACCGCGGAGCAGGGCGTTCCGCAGGTCCTGACCGAGCGTGAGTTCGACGCGCCACGCGAGCTCGTGTATCGCGCGTTCACCGAGCCAGAGCTGCTCGCGCAGTGGCTCGGGCCGCACGGCTACACGATGAAGGTCGACCGATACGACCTGCGAGACGGCGGCACGTGGCGGTACACCCACACCGACCAGGAAGGCAACGAGTACGCCTTCCACGGCGTCTTCCACGGCGAGCCCTCGCCGGAGGGCATGGTGCAGACGTTCGAGTTCGAGGGTGCACCCGGCCATGTCTCCATGGACACGTTGATGCTCGAAGACCACGACGGAAGCACGATCGTGCGCACGAACACCGTCTTCCAGTCGGTGGAGGCCCGCGACGCGATGGTCGAGGGCGGCATGGCCGTCGGCATGAGCGAGGGCTATGAACAGCTGGACGAACTGCTGAACACGTCGCTGAAGCCCCGGCACTGAAGAGAGGCGAAACCGACCGACAGAAGGGATGCACCGATGTCACGGATCGAGCAGAAGATCACCCCGTTCCTCTGGTTCGACACCAAGGCCGAGGACGCCGCGAGCTTCTACGTCTCGTTGTTCGACGACTCCGAGGTCGTCGACGTGGCGCGTTACCCGGAAGGCGTTCCCGGCCGCAACGCCGGCGACGCGATGACCGTCAACTTCCGGCTCGCGGGGCAGGGGTTCATCGCTCTCAACGGCGGACCGGAGTTCTCGTTCACCGAGGCGATCTCGCTGTACGTGCGCTGCACGGATCAGGAGGAGGTCGACCGCCTGTGGGACCGGCTCATCGACGATGGCGGCGAACCGAGCCAGTGCGGCTGGCTCAAGGACCGGTTCGGCCTGAGCTGGCAGATCATCCCCGAACGGCTCAGCGAGCTGCTGGGTGACGAAGATCCCGCACGGGCGAACGCGGCGATGCAGGCGATGCTGGAGATGCAGAAGATCGAGGTCAAGGCCCTGGAGGACGCTGCGAACGCGGCCTGAGCCACGGAAGGAACGCGATCGTGGACATGAAGCTCGAGCTGCTGCCGATCCCCGTCGACGACGTCGAACGGGCGAAGGCCTTCTATAGCGAACAGGTCGGCTTCGCCGTCGATCTCGACCACGCGCCGAGCGACGACATCCGCATGGTGCAGCTCACGCCCCCGGGATCGGGCTGCTCGATCATGGTGGGCACGGGAACGATCGACACGGAGCCGGGGTCGGTCCAGGGCGTGCAGCTGGTCGTCGACGACATCGACGCCGTCCGCGACCGGCTCGCGGAGCGAGGGGTCGAGATCAGCCCCGTTCGCCACTTCCAGGACGGCGAGTGGATCGACGGCAAGGGCGGCCGATGGAACTCGTTCGCGTTCTTCGACGACCCCGACGGCAACGGCTGGGTCCTGCAGGAGCGCCCGGCAGACGGGTGACGAGCTCGTGAGGGCGCGCATCGCCGAGAGCGCCTGGGGCGCCCTGCTCCCCAGGTGGTAGGCGGGAACACTCCGCTCGTCCGACGTCGGCGGTCGTCGGGCACGCCACCATGGAGCCGTCCGACCGGAGGAGGTGCATCGAGATGTTGATGACGTGGGGGAACGCGGGCGGCGGGCCCTGGTTCCTGATCTTCCCGTTGCTGTGGATCGCCGTCGTCGTGTTCGCGATCTTCGCGTTCCGCGGCGGATGGCGCCGGCAGCACGACCACTCGCACGGGCCGCCTTCTGCCGAGGCGATCCTCGGCGAACGCTTCGCGCGAGGCGAGATCTCGGCCGACGAGTACCGGGAACGGCTCGGGGTGCTGCAGCGGGGCGACTGATCAGGATCGGTCGCGCCGGCCCGGGGCGACCAGGCCCGACTCGTAGGCCATGACCACGAGCTGGGCCCGGTCCCGGGCTCCGAGCTTCACCATCGCGCGGCTCACGTGCGTCTTCGCGGTCGCCGGGCTCACGAATAACCGCTTCGCGATCTCGTCGTTCGACAGACCTTCGGCAACGAGCGACATCACCTCGCGTTCACGATCGGTCAGGCGCTCGAGATCACCCGACGGGCGGGGTTCCTTGGTGCGCGCGGCGAACTCCTCGATGAGGCTCTTCGTGACCGTCGGCGACAGCAGGGCGTCGCCCCCGGCGACCACGCGCACCGCCTGGATCAACTCGTCCGGCTCGGTGTCCTTGACCAGGAAGCCGCTCGCCCCCGAGCGGATCGCCTCGAAGACGTACTCGTCGAGGCCGAACGTCGTGAGGATCACGACCTTGGTGTCGCCGAGGCGAACGTCCGACACGATCTGTCGGGTCGCCGCGAGGCCGTCGATCTTCGGCATGCGGATGTCCATCAGCACCACGTCGGGCGCGAGCTCGATCGCCCCGCGCAGGGCCTCGTCGCCGTCACCGGCCTCGCCGACGACCTCGATGTCGTCCTGGGCGTCGAGCAGCGCCCGGAAGCCCGCCCGCACGAGCGCCTGATCGTCGGCGAGCAGCACCCCGATCATGACGCCGCCGCGTCCGTGACCGCGAACAGCCGCCAACGGTCCGGCACGCCCCTCAGCGAGTGTTCGCCTCGGTCGGCGAAGGTGATGCCCGAGCCTGCGACGAGGTCGCGCACGGTGCTCGACGTGATCACATCGCCCGGCCCGGCCGACCCGAGCACGCGCGAGCCGATGTGCACGGCGATACCCCCCACGTCGTCGCCCCGCAGCTGGACCTCGCCGGCGTGCAGCCCGATGCGCACCTGGACCCCCTGGGAGGCGAGCGCGTCGCGGATCGACACCGCACACCGGATCGCGCGCGCCGGCGCATCGAACAGCGCCAGGAACCCGTCGCCGGTCGTCTTGACCTCGCGGCCTCCATGCATCTCGAGCTCACGCCGGATCAGCGCGTCGTGTCGGTCGAGCACGTCGCGCCACCCACGATCGCCGGCTTCCACCGCGCGTTCGGTCGACGAGACGATGTCGCTGAACATCACGGTCGCGAGCACACGATCCGACGCCGATCCGGCCGGCAGGGTCGCCTCCCCCCCGTCGGCGATCGCCTCGATCACCTGCTTCGCGACACGCGGCGAGAGCGACGCCTCGCCGCGTGCGATCGCCCTGACCCCTTGCACGAGCTCGGCAGGCTCGGTGTCCTTGAGCAGGAATCCACTCGCGCCCACCCGCAGGGCCTCGAAGACGTACTCGTCGAGGTCGAACGTCGTGAGGATCACGATGCGGGTGCGATCGAGACGCTCGTCGGCGACGATGCGACGGGTGGCCTCGAGCCCGTCGACGCCCGGCATGCGGATGTCCATCAGCACCACGTCGGGCGTGAGCTCCGATGCCTTGCGCACAGCCGCCTCGCCGTCGTCGGCCTCGCCGACCACCTCGATGTCGTCCTGAGCGTCGAGGAGCACACGGAACCCGGCCCGAACCAGTGCCTGGTCGTCGGCGAGCAGCACCGTGATCATCGAGCGCCCTCCAGCGGAAGCCTCGCCCGCACCCGGAACCCACCGCCGGGCTTGGGGCCGGCCTCGAGATCGCCACCCAGCGCAGCCGCGCGTTCGCGCATGCCGACCACACCCTTACCGGTGCCGGGCGTCGAGGCCGTGGAGATCCCGTTCCCGTCGTCGTCGATCTCCACCGTGAGGGCATCGTTCCCGTAGCCCAGGCGCACCGTGGCGCTCGCCTGCCCCGCGTGGCGGGCGACGTTGGTGAGCGCCTCCTGCACGATGCGGAACGCGGCCACGTCGACCCCGAACGGCAGCGTTTGCACGTTGCCGTCGGTCTCGGTGCGAACCTCGATGCCCGCTGCGGCGGCCTGCGTGACCAGGTCGTCGATGCGGTCCAGCGACGAGGTCGGCGTGCGCGGTGCCCGCTCCCCTTCCTGACGCAGGATCTCGAGCACCGACCGGAGCTCGGTCAACGCCTCTCCGCTCGACTGCTTGATCGCCGTGAGCGAACCGCGCACCGGCTCGGGCAGTTCCTCGTTCACGTGCAACGCCACTCCGGCCTGCACGCTGATCAAGGAGAGATGGTGACCCAGCGCATCGTGCAGCTCGCGCGCGATGCGCAGCCGCTCCTCGATCGCCCGCGCGCGGGCTTCCTCTTCGTGCACGCGGAGGGCCTCCGCCGCTCGCTCGCGCCTGATCCGGATGAACTCCGCGGCGCCCAGCAGCACGAGCAGCCACGCCGCCAGGGCGACGAGGGCGCCGAGCGACGGGGCGGAGCGGTCCCGCAGCAGGCGGTCGAGCCACGGGAACAGCAGGAAGCCGGCCACGGCGAACCCCGCCGCGACGATGCCCTTCCCGCGGATCACGGCGCTGAAGTACGCGACGATCAGGGGGAGCCAGACCGGGCCCTGCGCGTACCCGAGGCCCAGGTAGGCGAAGGTCGCGACGAAGACGACCGCCAACGTCGCGACCGGATGACGCCGCCGGGCGGTCAGCGCGCCCGCGGACACGAGCAGGATCGCGACCGCCCAGGCGTCGAATGGACGGCGTTCGGGCTGACCTTGCGATGCGAAATACGTGCCGATCGTGATGAAGACGGCGATGCCGACGCTGAGCGCGCCGTCGACCCACAGACTCGTGGGCGCACCTGGCCGGACGCGCTGATTCACATCCTCAGCCGACATGCATCGAGCGTAGGTCGGCTCGGAACATCGCGTCATCGGCCCCCGGGAGCGGCCCGGTCTACACCCACGGGAGTACCCCATGTGCGAATCCGATGGCAAGGATCTTGAAGCCACGGCTTGACCTCAAGTGCACTCGAAGTCCTAGCGTCGACTCCCGAACCGAGGAAGGAGGCATCGAGATGGAGCTCGACACCCTCGACCACGTGGGGATCAACGTCGCCGACGTGGAACGGTCGATCCGGTGGTACCACGATGTGCTGGGACTGCGGCGTGCGCACCAGGATGTCTGGGACAGCTTCCCTGCCGTGATGGAGGCCAACGGCACGGGTGTGGCCCTGTTCCAGAAGGACCACGCCCCGCTCGAACCACCGATCCGGGACCCCGACGACATGAGCCACATCGGGTTCCGCACGTCTCGCGACGGGCTCGACCGGGCCCGGCAAGAGGTACGCGCACGCGGGATCGAAGTGCACGAGGGCGACTACACGGTCGCCTGGTCGATCTATTTCCTCGACCCTGACGGCCACGAGATCGAGATCACGACCTACGACCCTCCGCGATGAGTTCTCGCTCGCCGATCGGTCTTCGGTGCAGGGATGACGACCACCCTCACGCTGCACGGGCCCGTCGACCGGGCCGAGATCCCCGCGCTGTGCGAGCGGCTGCGAGCGACGCTCGCGCGCGACGGTGCGGGACCGGTGGTCTTCGACATCAGGTCGCTCGAGGGACCCGACGCCGCGACCGTCGAGGCCTTGGCCAGACTGCAGCTCACGGCCTTGCGGTCGGGGCGACGGATCCGCCTGCGCAACGCGTGCGGCGAGCTCCACGACCTGCTCGCGCTCGTGGGGCTCGTCGAGCTCCTGCCGGTCGTCGGGCCGGAGGAGCGGTCAGACCTCGAGCCGCTCCGGCTGGCCGAACAGCGGGAACAGCTCCGCCGTGTCGAGGAAGAACGTGATCCCGGAGATCCGGCCGCCTGAGAGCTCGAGGACCTGGAGCGACCAGGGTTCGAACCCGCCGCCGGGCGCCGGCTTGTACTGAGCGAACGCCGGCGAGCCGTTCGCCTCGACCGGGACCAGCCTGGACCC
>Ga0075311_1000038_pt1 | contig 18810 bp, 20 predicted proteins | sample MayberryNE_Catta_FD_120044 | JGI IMG/M metagenome (GOLD analysis project Ga0075311, IMG submission 120044) | Natural and restored wetland microbial communities from the San Francisco Bay, California, USA, that impact long-term carbon... | ecosystem: Environmental > Terrestrial > Soil > Wetlands ...
CCGTTCGGGCCGACGAGCGCGACGAACTCCCCGACCCGCACGGAGAGATCGACGTCGTCGATCACGAGGTCGCGGCCGTAGCCGAAGCTCAAGCCCTCGGCGCCGAGCAGCTCCTCCTGGGGGGAGGCATCCTCAGGTGCGCGGCCGCGTGGCGTCTCAGGCGCAGTCGAGTCCATCTCGCAGCGTCTCCAGGTTGCGTCGCATCACGGACATGTAGTCGTCGCCGGCCGCGAGCTGGTCCTCGGTGAGCCCTTCGAGGGGGCTCAACACCGCGGTTCCGACGCCGGCCTCGGCAGCGAGCGTCTCGGCGGTCTCGGGGGAGACGAGATCTTCGGTGAAGATCGTCGTCACGCCCGCCGCCCGTACCTCGGCCGCCAACGTCGCGAGGCGCCTGGGATCGGGCTCGGATGCAGGCGAGAGCCCTGCGATCGGTTCCTGATCGAGGGCATAGGCGGCCGCGAGGTACCCGAAGGCAGCGTGGGTGGTGATCATGACCCTCGTGGCGCAGTCGGCGAGCCCATCTCGGAACTCACGATCGAGGGCCGAGAGACGACGCCGGGATGCCGCCGTGGCTTCGTCGAAGCGCGCACCCTCGGCGGCATCGCCCGTTCGTCGCAGCGCGGCCGCCACCCGGTCGCCGATGTCCGCGTAGATCGCGGGATCGAGCCACACGTGCGGATCTCCGTCGAGGCCATCGCCATCGCCGCCCTCGGTCGGCGGAAGGAGGTCGACACCCTCGAGCGCGTCGAGCACGATGCCGGTCGCGGCGGCGTCGACCGCCTCCTCGACCGCGGGCTGGAACCCGCCCCTGGCGATGATCACGACGTCGGCGTCGGCGATCGCTTCCAGATCGGCAGGGGTGAGCTCGAGGTCGTGCGGCTCGACTCCCGGCGGCGTGAGGTTCGTCACCGCCACATCGCCGCCGCCGATCTGCTCGGCCAGGTGGGCCAGGGGATAGAAGCTCGCGACGACCGCGATGGAGTCGCCGGAAGCACCGCTCGACCGCGCATCGCCCGAACAGCTCACCGCCGCGAGGATGAGAACAAGACTGAGAATCGCTCTCATGACTGAAGGCGCAGACTACGCCCGTCGTCCCGGATCCGTCAACGCCGGGAACGACGCTCGCCTGGTAGCCGCACAACGCCTCGCTCGCGGCCCTCCATCGCGGCACGCGACGAAGCGACGACGCCGTCCCCGTGGAGCCCGCGCACCGCGTCGCGCACCCGATCTAACGGTTCTCCCGTCTCCCGCGACAATCCCGCAAGGGTGCGAGGCGAGCGCTCTCGCAGCGCCGCCAGCACCCGGCCGCGCGCCTGCCGGAGCGATCCCTCGAACCTCGGCGCCCCGCGGACCGCCGCCCGGCCGGCGCGACCGGCCGCGGCGAAGGCACACCAGCGCCGAAGCGGGCACTCGTCGCATCGAGGGCGCGGGCGGCACACCTCGCGCCCGAGATCCATGACGGCCTGGTTCCACTCGGCGGAGCGCCGGGGGTCGAGCCATGCGGCAGCGGCCTCGGCGAGCGCCCGGGCCGCAACCTCGTCGGGCTCCTCGGCGTGATCGACACGCGCCCAGACGCGGCGCACGTTGGTCTCGACCACCGCCACGGGGACCCCGTACGCCAGGCTCGCGACGGCGGCCGCCGTGTACGGGCCGACACCGGGAAGGGCCTGCAGGACATGCCGATCGCCGGGAACGACGCCGCCGTGAGACACGACGATCTCCTGGGCTGCTCGATGCAGCGAGACCGCCCGGCGCGGATATCCCAGGCGTCCCCACGCCCGAAGCACGTCGGCCCCGGTCGATGCTGCGAGGTCGCCCACCGTGGGGAAACGCTCCATGAACGTCTGGAACGCAGGAACCACCCGGCCTGCCTGCGTCTGTTGCAGCATGAACTCGCTCGTCAGCACCGCGTACGGGTCGGGGAACCGGCCCCCCCGGCGAGCGGGGATCCTCCAAGGATAGCCCCGGCGCCTCGGCCGGTACCACGCGAGCAAGGCTTCCCGCGCCCGATCGCGCGGGCTAGGCTGCTGAGGGTGCACGATCGGGGGATCGGAGGGCCGCATGACCGTGATCCGTGACGTGATGAGCATCGACCTGACGAAGGTCTCCCCCGGCACCACCGTCGCCGATGCGGCCACGACGATGAGCACCCACCAGGTCGGAGCCGCGCTCGTGCTCGACGGGGAGCGTCTGGTCGGCATCTTCACCGAGCGCGACGTGCTGCGGGCGGTGGGATCGGATTTCGACGCCGAGCATCACGCCGTGAGCGAGTTCATGACCAGGGACCCGAAGACGATCGGTCCCGACGTCGAGGCGCAGGAGGCTCTCGAATCGATGTTCGCGTTCGGCTTCCGTCATCTGCCGGTCGTCGACGAAGGACGGGTGGTCGGCATCGTGTCGATGCGCGACGTCACCCGTCGCGGCTGAACCTCGCGGTCCGTCCGCACCTCAGAACCCGGGCTTGGCGTGGTCCGCCATCTCGTCGGCGACCGACTTGAGCGCTTCGTGAACCGAACGGAAGACGTCGGCCACGAACGTCGGCTGCTGGCCCTCGCTGCCGTCCATCGTTCCTCGCACCGCCGACGCGGTGATCTCACAGGCCTTCTCGAAGACGGCCCAGTCGCTCTCGCGGGACATCCGCTCTCCTCCGTGGTGGTCGACGGCCGGGACGTCGTGCGACGCCGGCGGCCCCAAGGCTACCTGAGGGCACCCACCCGGATGCCTCCCGCGATCTTGGGTCAGGATGTCGATGGACGGCTGTTCCCGTTCGTCGTAGCGATGAGCATCCGGACCGCGAGCGGACCGCGAGCGGAAGGAGGGATCGTGGCGAGATACCTGTTGTTGATCCACACCGACGAGGCTGCGTGGGAGGCGCTGTCGCCCGACGAACGAGAGCCCAACTACGAACGGTATTCGTCGCTCGCTCGGGACATGGAGGAGCGTGGACACGCCTTGGGAGGCGACGAGCTCACTCCGGCGCCCGCCGCCAAGGTGGTCCGGGTCCGCGGCGGCGAGCGGATCGTCGTCGACGGCCCGTTCGCCGAGACGAAGGAGCAGCTCGGCGGCTACTTCCTGGTCGACTGCGACCTCGAGACGGCGCTCGACTACGCCGCTCGCATCCCGGCGGCCGACCACGGCGCCGTCGAGGTGCGTCAGATTGCCGAAGGACCGACCTGAGGACGGGAGGTCACACGATGAGGTACACCCTGTTGATCTACGGCGACGAGACCGCCGGCGCGGACGCGACGCCGGAACAGCTCCAGGAGATCATGGACGGGTACTGGGCGTACGAGGCTTGGCTCGAGGAAGCCGGCATCAAGCGAGCGGGCGAAGCCCTGCAGGACACCGGCCAGGCCACCACGGTGCGCGTGCGCGACGACGGAGCGATGACGACCGACGGCCCGTTCGCCGAGACCAAGGAGCAGCTTGGCGGCTTCTACCTGATCGAGTGCGACAACCTCGACGACGCCCTCGAGGCCGCCCGACGGTGCCCCGGCAGCACGCACGGATCGGTGGAGGTTCGCCCGGTGCTGGACTTCAGCCAGTTGGAGGCCCCCCGGTAGCCCACGTCGTTCCCACCGCCGAGGCAGTCGACCGGACGTTCCGTCGAGAGTCGGGGCGGGCGGTCGCGGCCCTGATCAGGGCCATCGGCAGCTTCGACCTGGCAGAGGACGCCGTCCAGGACGCGTTCGCGGTCGCCCTGGAACGCTGGCCGCGTGACGGATTGCCCGACAACCCCGGTGCCTGGATCGTCACGACCGCGAGGAACCGGGCGATCGACCGCCTCCGGCGGGACGGCGCCGGTCAGGCGAAGGTCGAGGCGGCCGAGCGTCTGCGCACCCTCGTATCGACCGACGACGAGATGCAGGAGATCCCCGACGAGCGCCTCAGACTGATCTTCACCTGCTGCCACCCGGCACTCCCGATGGAGTCGAGGGTCGCGCTCACGCTGCGGACCGTCGGGGGCCTGACGACACGGGAGATCGCGCGGGCGTTCCTTTCACCCGAGCCGACGGTCGCCCAGCGGCTCGTGCGCGCGAAGCGGAAGATCCGGGATGCGGGGATCCCCTTCCGCGTGCCCCCCCGGGAGCTGCTGGGCGAGCGGCTCGACGGCGTGCTCGCTGTGCTGTACCTGGTGTTCAACGAGGGCTACAGCGCGACCAGCGGCCACGACCTCATCAGGGGCGACCTGTGTGACGAGGCGATCTGGCTCGTGCGGGTCGTCGACCGCCTGCTCCCGGACGAGCCCGAGGTCGAGGGGCTGCTGGCGCTGGCGCTGCTGCACCAATCGCGTCGCGACACGCGAACCGACGGACACGGCGACCTCGTGCTGCTCGAGGACCAGGACCGGAGCCGTTGGGATCACGACATGATCGACGAGGGGCTACGGGTGCTCGACCGAGCGATCGAACGACGACGCCCGGGCCGCTACCAGCTGCAGGGGGCGATCGCAGCGCTGCATGCGCAGGCGCCCCGGCCGGAGGACACCGACTGGCCGCAGATCGCGAGCCTCTACGGCGCGCTCGCGGACTCGAGGCCGGACCCCGTGATCGAGCTGAATCGCGCCGTGGCCGTCGCGATGGCCGACGGCCCGGCGGCGGGACTCCGGCTGCTCGATCCGCTCGCGACGGACCTCGAGACCTACCACCTCTACCATTCCGCTCGCGCCGATCTGCTCCGCCGACTGGACCGCCGAGACGAAGCCACGGCCTCCTACAGGCGGGCCCTCGAACTCACCGCGAACGGGTCCGAGCGGGCCTTCTTGCAGCGCAGGATCGCCGAGGTGTGAGCCTGGCGAGAGTTGGACCTCCCGTGCGCTAGGGTCATGCCCCGATGCTCTTCCCCACGGTCGACTTCGCCGTGTTCTTCGCCCTGGTGTTCCTGGGCCATTGGCTGCTGAACCCGAAACCCTTGCCCTGGAAGCTGTTCATGATCGGGGCGAGCTACGTCTTCTATGCCTGGTGGGACGTGCACTTCATCTGGCTGCTCGCCGGGGTCTCGGCCATCGCTCAGGTCGGGGCGATCGCCGTCGCCCGGCAGACCCACGAGATGCGCAGGCGCATCGCCATGGTCGCCGGCGTCACGCTCGCCCTGCTCCCGCTGCTGTACTTCAAGTACTACTCGTTCTTCTCGCTCAACCTCACGAACGCGGCAGCCGACCTCGGATTCGAGAACCTGGGACTGCCACTCGTCCAGCTGATCCTGCCGGTGGGGATCTCGTTCTTCACGTTCATGGCGATCAGCTACATCGTCGACGTGTACCGGGGGCATACGCACGTCGCGAGCTGGATCGACGTCTTCCTCTACCTGTCGTTCTTCCCGCACCTGGTGGCCGGTCCCATCGTGCGACCCGACGAGCTGATCCCCCAGATCGACGTGCGGCGTGACCCGCGTCACATCGATGTCGCGGGGGCATCGTGGCTGATCCTGGGCGGACTCTTCAAGAAGGTCGTCGTCTCGAGCTTCCTGGCTGCGAACGTCGTCGACCCCGTCTTCGGCGATCCCGGGTCGTACTCGGCGCTCGACGCTGCGTTCGGGATCATGGCGTACGCGATCGTGATCTAGGCTGACTTCAGCGGGTATACCGACATCGCGATCGGGGTCGCCAAGATGCTCGGGTTCCAGTTCCCGCAGAACTTCGACCGACCGTACTCCGCGCGGTCGCTGCAGGACTTCTGGCGCCGCTGGCACATCACGCTGTCGCGGTGGCTGCGCGACTACCTGTACATCCCGTTGGGGGGCTCGAAGAAGGGCGAAGCTCGCACCTACGTCAACATCGTCGTGACGATGGTGCTCGGCGGCTTGTGGCACGGCGCCGCGTGGACGTTCGTGTTCTGGGGCTTCTACCACGGCGTCGGTCAGGCCATCGGAGCATGGAAGCGAACCCATCTTCCCGAGCGCCCCGAGACGGCGATGCTCGTGTGGGGCCAACGGATCGCCACGTTCTCACTGGTCTGTCTCGGGTGGGTGTTCTTCCGGGCCGACTCCATGGCCACCGCTTTCGAGCTGCTGTGGCGGCTCGTCGTCGGATGGGGTGAGCCCATCGAGCTCGTGACCCCGCTGGTGGTCGGGACGATAGCGGGCATGCTCGCCCTGCAGTACGCACCCCGCGAGCCCGGCTTGCGCCTGCAGGAGTGGATCTCCAGATGGCATCCGGTGCCCATGGGGCTCGCCGGAGCGCTCGGTCTGTTCGTGATCGCGACGCTCGGCCCCCAGGGTGTGGCACCCTTCATCTACTTCCAGTTCTAGGTGCGGGATCAACCAGCGACGATGGCCGATCAGCGACTCACCGCCGAACATCAGTCACGCGAGGCCGATGCTCATGCATCGGCGGCGTCGGGCCGATCGACGATGCCCGCCGGGCGGGTGCTGGTCGTGATCCTCGTGGCGCTGCTCGTCTGGGGCTTCCTGTATGCGCCCAGCCTCCGACGTGCCTCCGACGCTCAGCCGGAGGGAACCCGGCGCACCGTGTCGCTGTGGGTGCTGCGGCCGATCGCGGCGATCAGCGACGTCCTGCAGATCACGCGGGTGACCGATGGGGCGATCGAGGCGCTCGGACGCGACCCGGCCGCGGCCCCGGGCGGCACGATCAGCGTTCCGGGGCCGGAGGATCTGCCCACGATCGGGCCGTCGGTGTCGGCTTCACCCACGCCCGACGAGCCGGTGACGACCAACACCGAGATCCGTCGGCCGACAGCCGCCGACAAGCTGCGCGTCGTGGTGGTGGGAGACTCGCTCGCCGCCGGGCTCGGCGTCTACCTCGAGCGCGAGTTCCGGCCTGCGCTCGTGCGCGTGTCACGGCAGGGCCGCATCTCGACCGGCCTCTCGCGACTCGACTACTTCGACTGGATGGGCGCGATGCGCGAGATCGAGACCGGCTTCCGGCCGGATCTCGTCGTGGTCATGGTCGGCGACAACGACAACCAGGACCTGCAGACCCCCGGCGGCGACGTCGAGGTCGAGATCGGCTCGTTCGAATGGCCGAAGGCCTACCAGGAGCGGGTCGACGAGTTCACCAGGATCGCCGTCGACGGAGGCGCCCACGTCGCATGGGTGGGCCTTCCGATCGTCGACCGGAAGGAACGCTGGCCGGTGATGCAGCGACAGAACTCCATCTTCGAGCGTGTCGTCGACCCCGTGCCGAACGCGACCTACGTGGACACGTGGGACCGGTTCGCCAACCGTGACGGCGAATACACGCCGTTCTACTGGCAGGACGGGCAAGCCGAGCTGGTCCGGGCCAGCGACGGCTTCCACTTCACGCCGGCGGGCTACGAGCTCATCGCCCAGAGCGTGGTCGACGCGCTCGTCGACGAGTTCCGGCTGGCGCCGAAGACGCTGACCGGCTGACCGGAACCGAAGGGGCCGCCCGCTCGGGCGCGCCCGGCGCTCAGACCTCGATCGGCACGTCGGGCAGGTTCGCCAGCGCAAGCTCCTCGTCCTCGGCGTCGAACTCGAAGTCCGGAAGCCGGTCGTTGAAGTAGTCGTCGTAGGCCTGCATGTCGAAGTGCCCGTGCCCCGAGAGGTTGAACAGGATCACCCGTTCCTCACCCGCCTCCCGCGCCGCGATCGCCTCGTCGATGGCGCCCTTGATGGCGTGGTTCGCCTCGGGGGCCGGAACGATGCCCTGTGCCTTCGCGAACCGGACCCCCGCCTCGAACGTCTCGTTCTGCGTGTAGGCGGCGGCCTCCATGAAGCCGTGCTTGACGAGCAGCGAGAGCGACGGCGCGTCGCCGTGGTACCGGAGCCCCCCGGCATGTACCGGCGCGGGCACGAAGTCGTGGCCCAGCGTGTACATCGCCACGATCGGCGCGATCTGCGCGGTGTCGCCGAAGTCGTATGCGAACCGGCCCTTCGTGAGCGTCGGGCACGCGGTCGGCTCGGTGGCCAGGAACCGCATGCCGGGGGTTTCGCCTCGGAGCTTGCCGGCCATGAACGGATAGGCGATGCCACCGTAGTTCGAGCCTCCGCCGACACAGCCGATCACGACGTCGGGCACCTCGCCCGCCATCTCCATCTGCTGCTGGGCCTCGAGGCCGACCACGCTCTGGTGCAGCAGCACGTGCCCGAGCACGCTGCCCAGGGCGTAGTTCGTGTCGTCGTGCGTCGCGGCGTCCTCGACCGCCTCGCTGATCGCGATGCCGAGGGAGCCGGTGGAGTCGGGGTGGGCCTCGAGGATCGCCCGGCCGCTGTTCGTCTTGTCGCTCGGCGAGGGCACGACGCTCGCCCCGAAGGTCTCCATGAACACACGCCGATAGGGCTTCTGGTCGAACGAAGCCTTCACCATGTACACGTCGCACTCGAGCCCGAACATCTGACAGGCGAGGGCCATCGACGAGCCCCACTGGCCCGCGCCGGTCTCGGTCGCGATGCGGCGGATACCCGCTTCGCTGTTGAAGTGGGCCTGCGGTATCGCGGTGTTCGGCTTGTGGCTGCCGGCCGGCGAGACGCCCTCGTACTTGAAGTAGATGTGTGCCGGCGTGTCGAGCGCCCGCTCGAGCCGCGTCGCCCGGAAGAGCGGAGCGGGCCTCCAGAGCCGATACGCGTCGATCACCGCGCCGGGGATGTCGATCCACTCGTCGGTGGAGACCTCCTGACCGATCAACGACATCGGGAAGATCGGGGCGAGGTCGTCGGGACCGATCGGCTCCTTCGTCCGCGGGTTGAGCGGAGGCAGCGGTTCGATGCCGGCCTTCACGATGTCGGGCATCAGGTTGAACCACGCCGTCGGGACCTGGTCGGGCTGCAGGTCGAACCGGGTGCGGACGTCGGTCATCGCAGGATCCCCCTCGCGGCTCGGTGAGGCGCGAGCCTACCCGTCGCCCGGCCGCGTCGCCACCTCGACCCACCCGTCGATCTCGCGAGCCCGGAACACGGGCAGCGGATCGGCCGCCGGTCCACCGATCGGTTCGCCGTTCTCCACGTCGAAGACGCTGCCGTGGCAGGCGCATTCGACGGTCGCGGTCCGGTCGTCGAACGCCCCCTCGGCGAGGGAGCAGCCCTGGTGCGTGCATTCGTCACCGAAGGCGTACAGGTGCGCCTCGACCTGCGCGATCGTCACGCGCCCCGCCGGCGTGTCGTAGGCGCGCATCTCGCCCTCGGGGATCTCGCCCAGCGCTCCGACCCGCACGAAGTCCATCGTCAGCCCCCCGTCAGGCCCGGCTCAGGGCCGTGAACCCACGCTGAAGCACCGTGAGCACACCGAGCGCCGAGAGCAGGATCAACGCCGGGAACATCATGCCGGGGATCAGCAGCCCCACCATCAGGGCCAGCATGCGCTCGAGCCGCTGGAACAGCCCCTCGGTCAGGCTGAGGCCGGCGGCCTCGGCCTCGGCGCGGATCTGACTCACTCCGAGGCTCACGACCAGCGTCAGCAGGGCGAGAGCGGCCTGCACGGTCTCGCCCTGCGACGCGAGGCTCCAGAAGAGGCTCGAGAACAGGATCATGTCCGAGACGCGGTCGAGCACGGAATCCATGAACGCGCCCGAGCGCCCCTCCTCACCCCGATGCCTCGCGACGGAACCGTCGAACACGTCCAGCACTCCCCCGATGATCAGCAGGAAGCCGGCGACCAGCCAGTTGCCGGCAACGATCTGCCAGCCCGCCAACACGATCACGAGGGGAGAGAGCAGCGTGAGCTGCCAGGGCCGAACGCCCGTCCAGATCAGGAACGCGAGGATCGCCCGGTAGGGCCAGGCGAGCAGCCGCTGCACCGCGCCGCCCGCAGCGCTTTCGTTCTTGCGGGGCGGAGGCAGGTCCCGAACCCGTGGTGCCTCGCGCTCTGGCCGATGGGTGCGATCGTTGACCACTAGTCCATGCCAGACTAGTTCGAGGGGATCATCCCGCGAACGGCTCGAAATCCATGACGACGTACCTCACCGTGCCAGCAGGAGCCTCGTAGGTGATCTCCTGCTGCGCGGTCGAGCCCATCAACGCGAGGCCGAGCGGTGACGACGTGGTCACCGTGCGAACACCCGGCGCCTTCTCCTCGGCGTGCTCGGCGAGCAGATAGGTCTCCGTGTCGTCGTCATCGTCGTCGAGCGGGCGGATCGTCACGAGCATGCCGGACGCCACCTCGTCGGAGTGTTCGGGAGCCTCCACGATCTCCGGGTCTCGCAGCATGTGCTGCAGCTTGCGGATCTTCGACTCCATCAGGCCCTGCTCTTCCTTGGCCGCGTGGTACTCGGCGTTCTCGCTCAGGTCGCCCAGCTCGCGCGCCGCCTTGATCTTCTCGGTGACACGCGGACGCCCTTCGGTGGTGAGCTGCTCGAGCTCGGACTTGACGCGCAGGTACGCATCGAGGGTGAGGGTCGCGGTCGGCTCGTGCCCGGCCGCTCGGGGAGGCCGGTTCCGTAGTTCATCGGGGAGCTCAGGCATGTGGCGAGTCTAGTGGGCGGGACAGGCGGGCGGTCTCGACTGCCGCGTTCGGAGATTCATTCCTCGGAGAAGTAAACGTTCTTGACCTCCGTGTACAGGTGGGCGGCGGCCATGCCCATCTCGCGGCCAAGGCCGCTGCGCTTGAACCCGCCGAACGGCGCCTCGGTGTGCACGCTCGACGCCGAGTTCACGCTGAGGTTGCCCGTGCGGATGGCCTTGGCCACACGGATCGCGCGCCCGAGGTCCCGCGTCCAGATCGAGCCGGACAATCCGAAGGGAGAGTCGTTCGCCAGCCGCACGGCTTCCTCCTCGGTGTCGAAGGGGATCAGGCAGACGACGGGTCCGAAGATCTCCTCCTGAGCTACCCGCCACGAGTTGCTGACGTCGGCCAGCACCGCGGGGCGCATGAAATAGCCGTCACCGTCGGGCACGGTGCCGCCGGTCACGTGACGGGCGCCCTCGTCGACGCCGATGGCGAGGTAGTCGAGCGAGGTCTGTCGTTGCCGGGCCGAGATCAGCGGTCCCATCTCCGTGCTCTCGTCCAGTGGCTGGCCGACGACGACCGACTCGGTACGTTTGGCGAACCGATCCACGAACTCGTCGTAGACCCGGCGCTGCACGAACTGGCGTGAGCGGGCGCAGCAGTCCTGTCCGGCGTTGTCAAAGACCGACCACAGCGACTTCTCGACGCACACATCGAGGTCGGCGTCGTCGAAGACCACGTTGGCCGACTTCCCACCGAGTTCGAGCGAGACACGCGTGATGTTCTCCGCGGCGGCCTGCATCACGCCGGTGCCGACCTCCGTTGAGCCGGTGAACGAAACCTTCGCGACCCGCGGATCGGCGATCAGGGCCTTGCCGACCGAAGAACCGGGCCCCGGCAGCACGCTGAGCGTGCCTTCGGGCAGTCCGCTTCCGTAGAGGATCTCGGCGATCCGCAGGATCGTGAGGGGGGTTTGCGACGCTGGCTTGAGCACGGCCGCATTGCCGCACGCAAGAGCCGGGGCGATCTTCCACGTCGCGATGACGGTCGGGAAGTTCCAAGGCGCGATCAGCACACACACACCGACCGGTTCCCGCAGGGTCACGTCGAGCCCCGGGGGCACGATCGGGATCGTCTCTCCGAAGATCTTGTTCGCCGCTCCGCCCCAGTACTCGAAGACGTTGGCGACGATGTCGATCTCTCCGCGGGCGGCGGTGATCGGCTTCCCCCCGTTGCGTGCCTCGAGCTCGGCGAGCTCCTCCTGCCCTTCCCGGATCGCGAGCGACGCGTTCGTCAACACGCGTCCGCGTTCGCGGGCGGACATCCGCGTCCAGGCCCCCTCTTCGAACGCCTCGATCGCCACGTCGATCGCGCGTCGAGCGTCGTCGACGCCAGCCCTGGCTACCTCGGCCATCGACGCCCCGGTCGCCGGCTCGACCACCTCGTCGATCGCCCCGTCGAGGGACGCGACGCGCTCGCCCCCCAACACCATCAGCTCGGCCATCGGTCCCACCTCCGTGCGGTGAACGAGGGGCATATCGTAGACCCACGCCGTACCCTTGGCCGTCCGACCGACGAAGGGAGCGCCATGCGGCTCGAAGGAAAGGTGGCACTGATCACGGGAGGTGCCAGCGGCATGGGGAGGATCGCGTCGGAGCTCTTCGCGAACGAGGGCGCGAAGGTCGTTCTCACCGACGTGGACGACGGAGCTGGTGGATCGACGGCGACGGCGATCGGCGATCAGGCGTACTACGTGCACGCCGATGTCTCGAGGGAGTCCGACGCGGCGGCGATGGTGGCGGCCACGGTCGAGCGCTTCGGCCGGCTCGACGTTCTCTACAACAACGCGGGGATCATGCCGCTGGACGACGGATCGGTGACCGACGCCGACGGCTCGATCTGGGACACGGTGCTGGCGGTCAACGTGAAGGGCGTGATGTTCGGCTGCAAGTTTGGGATCCCCGCGATGCTCGAAACGGGCGGCGGGTCGATCATCAACGTCGCATCGTTCGTCGCGTGGCTCGGAGCGGCGACCTCGCAGACGGCATACACCGCATCGAAGGGCGCCGTGCTCGCGATGACCCGTGAGGTAGCGGTCGAGTACGCGCGGAAAGGCATCCGGTGCAACGCTCTGTGCCCCGGGCCGATCGAGACGCCTCTCCTGGCCGCGCTGCTGTCCGACGATGCGAAGAAGCAGCGTCGGTTCGTGCACATCCCGATGGGTCGGCTCGGACAGGCCGAGGAGCTCGCGAAGGCCGCGCTCTTCCTGGCCAGCGACGACTCGAGCTACATGACGGGCGCGAGCCTGATCGTCGACGGGGGTATCACGGCGGCCTACGTAACGCCGGAAGACTGACCCTTTCCCGGTCGATCCGGCGATTTCAGCCGATCTCGGACCGCTCGCAGCGAACGAGGCTGCCGAGCCATTCCACTCGATCTTCACATGGCGGAACGAAACGTTACAGCGCGAGGCTTGCGCCGAGGAACGTCGAGAGCATCCTCGCCACGGTCTTGTTCACCGCGTCGTGGCTTCGAGGGCGAGGCTCACCGATCTCGCGCAATCGCGCTGGCGCGAGTCCGGACTGGCCCTCCAGCGATGCAAGCGAACCGGAGTTGAATGGGAACCCCCGATCGGTGGCGACTTCTCCGATGTCGTCTAGGCATGACGGGATGCTCCGTCATCGATCCGCAAGCGGTTGCGGGCACCACTCTCGGCTCACGTGCCGAAGACTCCGCGAAGCGCTCCGTACACCGCACGGTATCGCCCGTACGCCTCCTCGTAGGCTTCACGCGTCGAGGGATCCGGCTCGTGCTCGTCGGGACGGAACCGCACGAACGCCTCCACCGCGCTCGACACGCTGTCGTGCACGCCGGCTCCAACCGCCGCGAGGATCGCGGCCCCGGTCGCCGTCGTCTCGACCGACCCTGGCACCCGCACGGGCAGCCCCGTCACGTCGGACTTGATCTGCCGCCACAGGGGCCCCTTCGCGCCCCCACCCACGATCGTCAGCCGCCGCACGTCCAGGCCGGCGTGCTTCATCGCGTCGAGGATGTCGCGCAATGCGAACGCGCTCCCTTCGAGGATCGCGCGCGTCATGTGGTCGCGCGTGTGAGCGAGCGAGAGCCCGTAGAAGACCCCCCGGGCGGCCCCGTTCCACTCGGGGGCCATCGCGCCCTGCATACAGGGGAGGAACACGAGCCCCTCCGCGCCCGCGTCGATGTGACCGGCCTCCGTCGACAAGAAGTCGTACGCGTCGCCCAGTCCCACGGCTTCCGCGTCGCGCTCGATCGGCGCGAACTGGTCGCGCCACCACCGCAGATTGCCACCTGAGACGAAGCCGGGGTTCTCGAGCAGCCACGTATCGGGATCGGCGTGCGGGTGGCACTCGACCAGCATCGTCGGGTCCTCGCGCGGCTCCGCGCTCGCTGCACAGACCGGCTCGGCGGTGCCGACCACGTCGCAGACGTCGCCCGGGGCGTACACGCCTGCGCCGAGCGTCGCGGCCATCTCGTCGCCGCAGCCGATCGCCACGACGGTCGACGGATCGAGGCCGCTCGCGTCGGCGAACGCCACCGTGACGGTCCCGACCGCCTCGGTACCCGCCCCGAGCCGCGGCAGCATCGTTTCGTCGATCTCGGTCGCCGCGAGCGCCTCCGAGGACCATTCGCGCGAACGGGGATCGAGAAGCGCGAGCGAGCTGGCGTTCGAGTAGTCGACCGCGACCTCCCCGGTCACGTGGCGCAGCACGAACGAGCCTGGCGGCATCACGTAGCGGGCCTCCTTCCATGCCCCCGGCTCCTCGTCACGGACCCACATCGCCTTGAAGACCGCGTGCGAGGAGTCGAGGTTCGCGCCGACGGCCCGGTAGAACTCGGGAGGCGACATGCGTTCCGCAAGGGCGGCGGCCTGGGCCTCCGCACGCCGGTCCATCCAGATCATCGCCGGGCGCACGGGCACGCCATTGTCGTCACATACCACCATGCCGTCGAGCTGCGAGCCGAACGACAGACCCCGGATCGCAGCGGCACCCTCGGGGCTCGAGGCGACGAGCCGCGCGCACGCCCGCTGGACGGCCGCCGTCCACAACGCCGGATCCTGCTCGGCCCAGGCGGGCTGCGGGAACGACACGTCGTACGCCTCGTACGCCGAGTCAACGAGCTGCCCGTCGTCGCGGTACAGGGCGGCGTTCGTGCCCTGGCTCCCGACGTCGCAGCCGATCACGTAGACGGGGCTCACGGCACGATCACCATCTTCAGACCGGTACCGGAGCGGATCGTCTCGAACGCCTCTGCGATGCGCTCGAGCGGCCATCGGTGGGTGACGACGGCGGCGAGCACTTCCTGCTTGCGATCGAGGTAGTCCATCGTGATGCGGTACTGGCGGTGTGTGGCACCGTACGCACCACGGATGTCGAGCTCCTTGTAATGCAGCTCGTTCATGTCGAGCGGGCTCACGGGGTCGTGTTTCGGCAGGCCGGCGAAGTACACGAGGGTCGCGCGCTTCGCCGCCATCTCCAGCGCGGCCTGCTGCGCCGGCTTCGCGGGCGCCGCCACGCTCACGCGCTCGGCGCCGTGCCCACCGGTGCGCGAGCGAACCTCCTCGACACCGTTGTCGTCGGCTGCGACCCACGCGTCGTCGACGACGTCGCCGACCGCATCGAGCGCGATCTTCAGGCGATCGCCCGACACATCGGTGAGGAACACCTTGGACGCGCCCCGGTCGCGCGCCATCACCGCCTGCCAGCAGCCGATCGGGCCGGTGCCGAGGATCACGACCGTGTCCCCGAGGCGCACGTCGAGTTGCTCGATGCCGTTCAGCGCGCACGCGAACGGATCGGCCACCGTCGCGAGGTCGCTCGGCAGGTCGGGCGGCAGCGGGATCAGGTTCTTCGTCGCGATCGGCGGCACCGCCGCGAGCTCCGCGTACGCCCCCGGATAAGGGTCGTACCCGTAGAGGAGGTGGTGCTCGCAGAGGTTCTGGAAGCCCTCGAGGCACCAGCGGCATTCCCCGCACGTGAGGATCGAGCCGAGGAAGACACGATCACCCGGCGAGACGCCCGGCGGCAGATCGGCGTGCGTCCCAACGTGCTCGAGCACGCCGACCGGTTCGTGGCCGAGGAGCCACGGCGCCGGCGCCTTCGGGTCGCCGTTGAAGAACGTGCGTGCGTCGGTGCCGCAGATGCCGCACGCCTCGACCCGAAGCAGCGCGCCCGCCGGGTCGAGCTCTGGTTCCCCCACGTCGTCGCGCACCTCGATCGCATCGAGATCGGTCATGAATGCGGCGCGCATCTCAGCCGGTTTCCTCACGCAGCGCGTCGAGGGCCTTCTCCGCGGTCCACCGATCGCGGATCACCCGGGAGAGCGCCCGCGTGATCGCCTCTGGGTCCCGGTGCATGAAGATGTTGCGGCCGACCGAGCATCCGATCGCGCCGACCGCCATCGCCTGTTCCATGCGCGAGAGCAGCTCCGCGTCCTCGAGCCGTGAGCCGCCTGCGAGCACGACCGGGATGCCGTTGGCCGCTTCCACACATCTCCCGAACGACTCTTGATCGCCCGGCCAGTTCGTCTTCACGATGTCGGCGCCCAGCTCCGCACAGAGCCGCACGTTGCGACGCAGGTACTCGAACCCGTACTGCTGCTTGAGCTCCTCGACCGTGGCGTAGGTCGTCGGGAACTCAGCCTCCGCGATGAACGGCATACCGAGGAACGCGCATTCACGTCCGACGGCCGACAGGATGTCGATCATGCCGGCCTCGGTGTCGCCGCCCAGCGCCGTGAAGAGTACGACCGCGTCGGCACCGAGAGTCAGGGCCTCCTCGACCTCGGCGATCTGGACGATCTGCGGCCGCCCGCCGTCGGGCGAAGCGCTCGCCGACAGGAGCAGGGCGAGCGACGTCGTGGGGCCGAAACCCTCCGCGGCGATGCGGATCATCCCTTTGCTCATCATGATCACGTTCGAGCCTCCCGCGACCGCTTCCCGGGTGCGCTGGGTGATGTCGCCGAGCGGCTCGAGGAACGTGGGCGAGGTCATGCCGTGGTCGAGCGCGCAGATCACCGACGCTCCGTCGGCGTCGATCACTCGCTTCAGCCGCATCGTCTTGCCGACGCTGGTCATCACGATCTCCTCCCCGGTCCTCGCCGGACCACGGTGAACTCGAACGCATCCGCGAGGTGATGCTCGTGCGAGAGCAGCAACGGCTCGCCCCCTCGGCCGAAGTCGACCTGGCGAAGGTACAGCAGCGCCGCTCCGCCCCTGACGCCCAATCTCTTCGCGAGTGATCGGTCGGCCCGTGCGGGCTCGACGCGCACGACTCCGTGCGCGACCGGACTGCCGTGGCGCTCCAGCAGCTCGTACAGCGAACCGTCGAGCGGCATTGCGCTGAGCTCGCCTGCTGCGATCAACGAGACAGAGACCACGTCGAGCGAGAGCACGACCGGGTCGTCGTCGGCGGTACGCACCCGTTCGAGGCGCACCACGGGATCGCCGGGCTGTAGGTCGAGCGCCTCGGCTTCCTCGCCGCCGGCCCCACCCGTGTGCACGGCGGATCGGCTCGTACCCGGCTCCATGCCGGCGGCCCTGATCGCCTCGGTCACGCCGAAGTTCACATCGAGGTTGTTGCGCAGCCGGGGCCGGTGGGTGGCGTAGGTGCCGGCGCCGCTCGTGCGGGTGACGAACCCGTCCTCCTCCAGCGACCGCAACGCCTCGCGGAGCGTCGGGCGCGACACGCCGAGCTCTTCGGCGAGCTCGGGCTCGGGCGGCAGCTTCGATCCCGGCGGGATCCGCCCCGTGGCGATGCGTGAGACCAGGTCGTCGCGCACCCGGAACGACAACCGCTTCTTCACCGACAACCACCCCTTCGCGTCGGACACACTACATTTGTCTGACAAATCGTGTCAAAGGAGCCCGCCCGCCTACCATGGGCCGATGGATGCGCTCAGCGTCGGCGTCCCCGTCCTGTCCGGGCCGGCCGCCGGATGGAACTTCTGGCCCGTGGTGGGCATCCCGTTGGCTTGGCTACTGGTGTTCGGGTGGCTCCGCGTCCCGCTGCGGCCCGGCATCGCGATCGGGGTGACCGTGGTCGGGCTGCTCTCCGCGGACGCGGTCTCGACCTGGGGCGTGGCACCGGTGGTCATCGGAGTCTCCCTGCTCCTGGCCGCGATCACGATCGCGCTCCGGCACGCGCGGCGGACTCGGCCGCCGAACGTTTGACAGACAAACCCATTCTGTGTCTCCATTACCGGGGTCCGCGCGACGGGGGGTCGGCGGAAGGAGGGTGACGGATGTCCGAGCGCAAGGTCGGATCGGTCACGTACCGCGAGGTCGGCGAGGGCTACTTCGAGGACCGCGGTCTGCGGCGTCACGCCGGGATCTGGTCGCTGTGGGCACTCGGGGTCGGCGCTGTCATCTCGGGTGACTACTACGGATGGAACTTCGGTCTGTCCGTCGGGGGATTCGGAGGCCTGCTGGTCGCGACCGCGATCATCGCGATCATGTACTACGGCCTCTGCTACAGCATCGCGGAGATGTCACCGGCGCTGCCGCACACAGGCGGCGCCTACTCGTTCGCGAGGTCGGCGATGGGCCCGTGGGGCGGGTTCCTCACCGGGCTCGCCGAGAACGCCGAGTACGTGATCACGACGGCGGTCGTGAACGGCGCGATCGCGCTGCTCGCGCAGGAGGTGGTCACGGACCTGTTCAACCTCTCGAGCGACGTGTGGTGGAACAGCGAGCCCTTCTGGTGGGCCGTCTTCTACATCGTGTTCCTCGCGATCAACATCAGCGGTGTCGAGGCGACGTTCCGATTCACGGTCGGCATCACGGTCGTCGCGATGGGTATCCTGGTCGTCTTCTACGTCGCGGCGCTCGTAAGCGGAGACTTCAGCCCCGACCTGTGGTTCAACATCGCCGACGGAGGTGGTGAGGCGCCTGCGGGCGAAGGCTCGTTCCTTCCGTTCGGGATCAGCGGCATCTTCAAGGCGCTCCCGTTCGCGATCTGGTTCTACCTCGCGATCGAGGAGGTCCCGCTCGCGGCCGAGGAGTCGATGGACCCGCGGCGCGACGTGCCCAGGGGCACGATCCGCGGCATGCACACGCTGCTGCTGCTCAGCGTCGGCACCCTGCTGCTCAACTCGGGCGTCGGAGGCGGGGCGCTGACGATCGGCGAGTCGGGCACCCCGCTCTTCGACGGGTTCCGAGCGATCTTCGGCGAAGGCACCGGCGCCGTGCTGCTGGGCGCGATGGGACTCGTCGGTCTGGTGGCGAGTTTCTTCACGATCATGTACGCATACGGGCGGAACACGTTCTCGCTGTCGCGGGCCGGGTACTTCCCGCAGTTCCTGTCGAAGACGCACGGCACACGGAAGACCCCGCACGTGGCGTTGATCGCGGGCGCGCTCGTCGGCTACGCCGTGCTGTGGGTGATCTGGTACCTCGGCCGGCAGGAGGGCGA